>ENA-UOOR01000243-UOOR01000243.1-fermentation-metagenome-genome-assembly--contig:-NODE-243-length-83104-cov-51.444762_pt1 | contig 83104 bp, 84 predicted proteins | sample MGYA00245780_ERZ724029 | MGnify/ENA primary metagenome ERZ724029 (study PRJEB28704, sample SAMN03018315) | fermentation metagenome | biome: anthropogenic terrestrial biome; feature: soil; material...
TACCAGAGGGGAGCAAACAAATGTACTATGAAAGACCTTTTTGGGGTTCAATCATAATTATATTGAATATAATTTTGCAATTTTTTCTCATTGAGAAAGTAATCCGCTTTACGTGCTAACAGCACACCATATACAGTAGATCGTACATCTAGATTAGACTTAAATAGATGTTTACTCTTTGTTGTTTTCTCTATATGTTTAGCTAACGTATTGTTAAAAACCTCACTATCAAGTGATCTAACATTTTTTAATATATTATACAGTACATTTATGTCGCCTATGTTTTCAATATCACCTGTCGTCAAAGTATGGTAATAATCCTGCAACTTTTTGGTAGGATAATCAGGATCAAAGACTCGTGCAATATTTAAATACTCAGAATACTGCAATGCACTCATTAATGAATTAATAGGAATTGATTCATAAATATCCTTCCAATATACAAACCAAGCATTAAGCTTTTCCTTATTGATCTGTTCTTCCAAACCAAAAACAGACATAGTGAATAGGATGTCACCACCAGAATTATACAATGTTATACTATCTTTCATTTGAAAGTTATACGTTTCATAAACCTTCTTAATTCCACTTTCGAGCTTGAATGGTTCAGATGGTAATTTATCTCCAAGAATACGTTTGACCATAGATGTTAAAATTAACTTATTGCCCATTAAATCTTCTGTGCTGTCGATAAAAAATAAGCTAGCTTCCTCATCATAATACTTCAATAATGCACTGAAAACACCGGGATAATCAATATCAATCTCCAGGCTGGAGCATAGTTCTATATAGTACAATAAATTTAGAATGTCCATTCTTCCAATGCATGTTGTTTTTAGAAATGATAAGTTTTTTTTCAGATAATCCAGATTATAATCCGGAATTAGCTTTGCTACATTTACTATGGCATTAGGGGTATATAAATCTATGGATATATTATCATTATTAGTGAAACCAAAAAGGTAGGGGTCTTCAATGTTTAATGAGTGTAGTATAGAGCGAATATTGTTCTGTTTATTATTATCAATTTCAAAATCGACACCGATAATTTCGCTAAAACTATGTCCTACGTCAAAGATCACGTTCCCAATACAGCGAACAAAAAAGGAAAAAGTTATTATTGCACCTATTACTATAGATGCAACTATTACAGTAATTAATTTGGTTCTTTTATTTATATTTATCAATTTATATAACCCTCCTTGGTTTTATTTAGTTTTCTTTTCTTATAGTATAGTGGGTGGATACTTATCCACCAACTATACTCCATGCGATTAAGTGGATGTTGAGACACTATAAAAATTGCTTCCTATTTGCACACGGCCATGTGTTCCAAAATTTGTTGAAAACATAGCTACGGCTACTCTTACAGTATAGTCAAAATTTGAAACGATTCTCCAGTAGTTTGTAACCGTCATTGTATCCGTTGCCTGATTGCCGCTAATAGAAAGTCCAGTGGCAGAAAGTCCACCAATACCTGTAACGGTAATTATGTTTTTATGAACAACAGAATCGGCATTGGACGGGTTACTTCCTAACCATGCTGTTGTTGATGTACCAGTATGCCTAGCCTTGTTTATCAGATTCGTGAAATAGATATATACATCAAAGGACGTATACGAATAGCTACCATTATGATTGATTTTTTTGAAGCCAGAAAAAGCACCTCCAACTGTAGTTGCGCCCACCGGGAAAGCCGTAAACACTATTGATACAATAACCAACAACGCACCGATTGTTTTAAATCTCATTTGTTAGCCTCCATAAATTTATTTTTTGGATAATCCGAAAGACGCCGTGCGTGAAAGTGATTTTCAAACCATTGAACTCACCCCTTTTTTCACAGCTAACAAACAAGCATTTACGGAGACTTATGGAAGAACATTACAGTTTTTCTCCGCCACTTGTTTTGTTTACTGCCGACTAAAAAAGTTAGAAATTGTGTTAAGCTTGTCCGAAATATAACATATAATTGTTGCGAACATTGTCGAAACATGTCGATTGAATTTTTTGCAGTCGAAAAACTCCCCTTTGCCTAGTCCTGAATTTCTGTTATTTCAGGTGTTACTCAAACGGGAGTATATCGTTGCGGGGGTGTTGCTGTTAAATGCTCCGAAACTATCTCACTTTATTTTCTTGTAAGCATATACTCATACTGCCATGTGGTGCCAGGCGAGTCGTAACTCATAAACAGCTTTGCGCTGGAACCGATTGATATGATTTCAATACGTATATAAGTGGTTGACGAACCGTCTGTTTCGGTGCGCTCATATAAGGAATCGCTTGACTTTTCCAGAACCTTGCCCGTGTGATAAGGATCCGCTGCGCTGATATAGGTAAGGGTGGGACCATTGTAATGAAGATTAACATCAGCTGACGGTTCTTCTCCCGGCGAATAATCCTTCACGATCTTTTCCGGAAGACCGGTTGTAAAGTATTCCGAATGGATCATGTAGGAAGCATAATCTCCGGTAATGCCTTCCAGAATGTCGGGTTTATCCTCAGGGGGCTTAGCTTTCACAATGAGTTTGTAAAGGGGCTCTCCGGAATATTCTCCCGCATAAGAAGCGGAAGCAAGGGAGAAATTGACCACCTGGTCCGGTTTTGCTTTATTCAGCAGATCGGCCTTGTTTTTATACAGCCAAATTTGAGACGGGGAATCAAGGCCTTCGTAATCGGAGCGCTGGAAAGACAGAAGGCATTGGCCCTTGCGGTCAAATTCCGCCAGCATAAATTGAAGGTCCGGGGAACTGTCTTCAGGATATTGCAATACGGCGGACCAGCCAGAAAAAACCTTTGAGTTATCTAATGCCTTGACAGTTACGTCATACCACGGATTTTCTTCGGCAATGGGCGGTTTTGGTTCTGGCTTTGGTTCCGGTTCCGGTTCATCTACCTGTCTAGGCTGCAGAATTACGGTTTGCTCGCTTTCGGTAAAAGGATTTAAAGTAATTGTCCTCAACTTGTTTTTCCCCTCACGTACATCCGCGGCGGTTTTATACAGCTCCAGTTTCATGGGGAAACCTGCAGTTTGATGGGGCCAGCAGAGTGAAACTCATTTTACCGCCCCCGTTTTCATTGAGTTTTCCAATCCATGAAGAGGCATCCGCGTTTTTCGAAATGGGAGCCAGCCTGGCGTAATAACCCGCCCAGGTCGGGCTTTTACCCGATGGAACATCTTCTCGGATGACAAGGGAAAACTTCCGGTTATAGATATCCGCCAGCTTCTGAAAATCTTTCTGCCGCTCTATCAGGCTGTCAAGATACATGTTCCGGCTAATTCTCCGGAATACATTGCCAAGATATTCATATAGCTCTGATTTGTATATGTTGGAGATATTGTTCCGGTCTTTTTCCTGCGGCCAAGGATATTTAGACAATTTGCCGTTTTTATAATAGGTATCGATCCAAGATTCCCAGTCGGTTCCCGCTACCGTCCAATATTCTTGCACATAGCGGTCAATTTCCGCCTGCATCAGTTCTAGTACCTTTTCCGGTTCGTTTTTGTTGTCCTTGTACATCTTTTCAAAAAGTTTAAGCCAGTCAATCGAATTGCGTTTGATGCCGGAACGTCTGTAATAAGCGTCATACATATTCTTCGTGCTCTTGTATTTGTGGGACACGGCAAAGGTGCTGACATCAGTCAGTGCAAGATCAATCACGCCTACCCCTACATAAGCAAGCTGTATGGGAGCATTTGCTAAACTAACTGAAAGATTCAATACAGCCTTCATTCCACTGAAAGAAGCTTCTTTGCTGTCCAATCCGTAGTTATAAGCATCATAGGCAAACTGTGCGCAGGCAGTAGAGACACCCAGAACGGTCAAGGAATCGCCCAGGGACGAACCGATTATGTTATCTTATGCCCCTCCCAGCGACAAAAGCGTGGGAACGGAGGTTGCAGAAAAATACTCATGGCTACCCAATGCTTCCATTGTGGCGCTGACAACATCTTCTCTCCATGTAGGAGCTTGCCCGGAGTAGGCTTCCAGTATTTTCGCGGCCTGACTTGTCGTCATATTGGCTGCATAAACATTGACCTCGGAGATATATGCGCTGCGCTTATTTGCATTTGTAATTTTGAATACAGCGTAGGTGGAAAGATGATCGGTCAAAATCCGGACGGTATTTGAATCCGGATCCACTGTGCAGAAAACATCCTCCCTCCCAGCTATTCGTTGCTAGCGGGTCTTTATGGGGCTTCCAAGGACACCCTGATTAAGAGTCAGGTGCTCTACAACTTGTACTTCCCTCCATATACTCCATCCCCCACTGATGCATAAAGCGGCACACCAGGTCACTTTTACTATATTCGCCCTAACGCCACGCAAGCTCGGACATTGGAATAGTGTTATTTGCTTTCATGCCTGGGGAGGTGCTGTCGCGGTATGCTTTCGATATAGCATCGACGCCGTCGATTTTCAGATTTCCCAGCCGCCATCATTAGGCAGGTTCGGCGATGCTCTAATCTCCGGGCACGTCGGGGAAGGATAACTCCTGCTCAAGCTGCCACAGCTGGCGGTAATCCTCGCGATAGTCCGGTTCACGCCACCATGAGAAGAAGCCCAGCTCGGCGATTCCGCGCCCGTTTTCGTCGCGCCAGTTTTTGAACTGGGTGGCTATGCTCTTGAATTCATCAACGCTAATATTACCGTTCTTATGCGCCCCAAGATAACAGTGGCGGCAGCGGTTCGGACAACCAGCCATATCCATCATAATTCCAAGGTATGACATATCAAAGATACTCATTTTTATATCCTCCCCGCAGCTTTGATTGTTTTTCCATTGAAATGTTGCCACTTTCGTCTGGCAGCTTACAAATTTCCCGTGGACATATTTTCGTAGGAACGTAAATATTTTCTTTTCTTTCATTCAATGTCTTCTACTTTTCCCATAGAATTCCTTTTTTCAAAACGTTTTTGGATGTGGCTTGTAATTTTAGATAAAAAAAAGCCCATAGGCTAAAGTCTATGGCACCAGGGCTAGAAATTTTAATCAAAATATACCCTGAAAACTAAAATCATAATCAATCAATGTAAAACCTGCTTCATTGCCCACCATATCTGTGACCCCTTAGCATTTAACCTTTTCCAAAGGCCTTCCCTGAAGAAAGAACCACCCTCAGTCCCAGAGTTGGCGATGCCGGTTGGGCTTCCTCACTTACCGTGGCATTTTTTGTACTTAAGTCCGCTCCCGCAGGGACAAGGTTCGTTACGTCCGACCTTCGGGAACGGCTTAACGGGTAGCGGCTGCAGTTTAGGCCGCTCAAACTGTTCAAATATCTCCTTGGGAGTAAATCCATTGTTTTCATACATACGTGTGTTATTATGGGTGTTGGCGACCACTTTCATAAAGCTATTAACCGAGTTAATGTCTGAAAATCTGTAACCCCTATCAGTGAAATATTCCAGTACGGCAGTGAGTTTTTCACCATTTTGAGTCATCTCGTGCAATTCCATCAGATCGCCGTCCACGCCGAGAATGCCTGTGTTTTCGGTGAGTTTGTGCTTTAAGATGTAAGCTTTCAAATCGGCGTAGGGCTTTTCGGGCTCTCGGTAACCAGGTTCTAAATAGCGCAAGAACTCCTCTTTGTCAGGCATATAGCGTGGTTTGCCTTTTTGCTGTTCACGAACGTATCTTGCGTCTTCTAGATCGTCCGGATACTTTGGCAGAAAGTGTGGGCCATAAATACAGTCATCAAAACAAGAGTACTCCACTTCATCGGTCTTGGCGAGCCTCTTCAATGCCAGAATTACTTCTTCCTGAGAGGTTTTCTCTTCCTCGTAATTGTTGAACACATCCACGAAATCGGAAATGCCTATTACACCATAGAGGAAACCAGCCGCTGTGGCATATAGAGAAAGCAGTTCTTTTCTCCTCCGGCTGATTCGTTTTATGTTCGTCTTATCCTGAAAGGTTGCCATAATATCCCCCTTGCCTTGATCTCATCAGAAATCAGACTAATCTACGTCTGTATGAACGTATCACCTAATCCCTTGAGAAAGTTAAATAAACGGCTCGTCACCCCCATTGCTTACTTCGACAAAAGTAAAAACGTTCCTGCAAAATCTCCAGTCGATTATTCTTGAGCGCCGGTGAAGCGCAAACCCCCGAACTGCATGTTGCGGCTCCCTCATGGAACGTATTGCTAAATGCAGTAATGGAATATTGATGTGCCACTAGATACATAAAAACTCAGAGATAAATCAATCCACAGTGTCGTCAAAAACGCGCAAAAGCTGGACTGGTGGAGAGTCTTGTACTTTTATGTACGGAAAAAAATGTAAGCGTCAAATAGCCCACACCTGGACACCACCTCCTTCCTCATGGGACAATTTCTTAAAGAAATTACCTGAGGGAGGAGTTTTTTATGAGCAAGCAACAACTGCATAAGGTTTGGTCCGCCAGAGTGGCGGAGTTTAAGGCTAATTATTACATATTAATATTTTTTCAATAGTTATGGCTTATCTTTCAGGCCCAATAAAACAAAAATTAACATTTCCTCGCAAGTCCGGTGAATTCCTCATTGTTACCGGATATTTAAGTATATAATCAGCGATATACCTATGAGCTTGAATAGCCAATCGGGAAGCTTTTATCCCCCATGAAAACTCTCGACGCCATGTGCTATCATAATGATGTCGATGCTGAGAGGATAGTATCTTATCCCCTGTCGGCTTCCAGCTTTCTTTTTACCAGGTAACAAGAGCGGTCCGGTCTAAAAAATCATTGTTTTTCGTCAAAAATTCGGGGATGGAAAAGTTAGTGGGGGAGTACTACAGCACGGGGATAAACCATTAATTATGGCTGGGAATGTCCCCAGTTTCAGCCCTACAGGGAGAAGAGTGTTGGAGTTACTGGCACCGATAAAGATCCTATTGCTAACCGAAGGCGAGAAAAAGGAGACTATTACCGGCAAGGTATACTGATTTGGATAGGGTCTTGAGCTGGAAGTTTATACTTGAGCTTGCAGTATTCTAGGGTAATTGTTATTTGTCTCCACTAAGGGTGCGGAAGATATGTTGAGCCCGTCCAACGTGATAATTCCTGTTCCCAGTTTTCGGCAAAAAAAACCGCACATTCACAACGTGCAGGGTTTTAATGTCTTGGGAGTCTCTACATTACAGCATAGATGCGCCATTTATCTGTTAGCTATTTTCTCCATAACTTCTTTATATCGTTGATCGGTTAATATTGCTGCAATACCTTCACCAAAATATGCGACATCATCAATAGCTAGCCATCTGCTTTTTTGACCATATGTGAAATTAAGAACAGCATTAGCACCCATGTTTCGTGCTTTTGTGGATAAATCGTGTTTTACATCATTCAGATTTTTTAATTGGGCACCAATTTTAAAACTTAAATCTGACCTTATGAGTCCTAAAGTTTTTGAATCGGGTTCCATTCCCTCAATAAAAATGACTCCCTCGAAGAAAGTACTATATCCGGGCATCGAAGTACCTCCCAAATTAAAGATCTCGTTCCATAACAGCGACAAATTCCTGTCTTGATGTACCAAGAGCGGGAATATCTGCAGTGGCACATGTGACTAATCTCCAGCCTTGTTGCGCGTACGAGTTTAGTGCGTCTTGAAGTTTTTGCGGATCAAACTTTCCGGAAAACCATTTGTCCTTTTGTGTTAAAACCTTATATTCTTTCATGATACTCTCTCCTTTATATTTTGTAAAAAATCCTTATATAATTATAACACTTGCATTAGTTGTTTGCCGACATTTACCATACGCAAGGTTCCTTTCTTCTTTCCGTGAAAAGTTACGCAATAAGAGAAGGGCAGAAAAGTTTTAGTTTCTTTCCTCGGAAAGCCCAATAATAGGGCTTTAACAACCTTAACTATTGTACGGAATGCCAAGCTTTCAAAGAAAAACAAAACCCTGCACGGGTTTATGTGCAGGGTTTCAATATCTTGGGGTGGTGGGGCTGGCGGGTTTCGAACCTGCGGCCTCTTGAATGTGAGTTTGGCCCTTCCTATACCAGGCGGTACCATTATGTGTCACGAATCCTTTATTCCCAGGACTATTACGGTTTTGGTGATATATGGTGTCATGGGATTCCGTGCGTTTTTTCGTCAGGAATCCGTCAAAATTCCGTAGGCAATCTCATTCGTTTTAACTTTATCGTTACTTCCACTCGCTTACAGGAGCGTTTCTTAATCAATTTTCTTGATAGATTGTGGTTTGTGATTCCTAACGTAGCAGATACTTATATCTTAATTTCTATCTGATTTTTTGTTACCAGATTGTTGCCAGGAATTACGGTGCCATAAATATTTAGCATGCCATTTCAACGTATGCGACTGCAACATATTAAAAATGCCAACCCTCGATTAAACAAAGCTCATTGATGTCTATTGCCTTAACTCCCAAGCTTTCTGCAACTTTGGGTATTTTATAAGGGCTATCTCGATTTTCTTCTGTAATTATAATTAGCCCATACACCATTGCTGTTGCTATTAAAAAAGCATCGCCCGAGGACTTAGCTTGCTTGAAATCTACAAGACGCGGATTTTTAGTAACAACTCGGGTGACATTCTGTTGTATCACGTCGTTGACCGGAAGAACGATGCATCTATGATTATGAAGCCAGGTTTCTAAATCTTTATCCCTAATTTCGTCAACGATCTCTGATACAGTCACTATTACTTTATCCTGCATCAATTCTTCAATCCTATTCCATAGCCCGCGGTAAACAGCCCTCGGATGAGGTTCATTATCTTTCTGCGAAAAAACTGAAGAGCTGTCGATGATATATTTGTACGGCGGCTTTTCTGTAAACAGATTCACCTGGCGTACCATCTCGACACCTCCTCAAGAAATTTGTCGGCATATTTCTGGCTGATACCAAGATAGCGAGATACATCTTGCTTGCTAAACACATCCTCTGTGTATCCTCTAAACAAAGAACTACATAGGGTTGTACTTGTTCGATCAATGGCTTCTCTAGAAGGATATTTGGGGATATTTACTGGCCTGCCTTCGGCACGCGCTATACGTCTTTCTTCTCTTTCAAGTTCGATTATTCTATGGAGCTCATCACTATATGCAGAATACTTAACTTCGTTAATGACCCCGCTATCAAGCAATCTTCTAATAATAACTTCTTTGCTTACCGAAAAATCGTTGGCTAATTTTTGAATATCTGGGATCGTAAAGTCCGCTCTCAAATGCCTGCTGAGCTTTACAAACAATGCGTCCTTTGGGACTAATAATTCTCCGGCTACATTATTACAAAATATCTCCTCTGCATTGCTTGAGAATGCATTAATAAATTCATTACATGAAGACGATTGACGCCTTAGCAAATGTACTAGCTCATGCACAATTGAGAATGTTTTAGCCGGTGGACGATCATTTCCGTTAAGACCAATTACCGGCATTAAATCATAAAACATTGCCAATCCACGTGCCATCTCAACGTCAACATCAGTAAAACAATGGACAAAAACACCCTTAGCCTCGACTTGCTGTCTAACATACAAATAAAATTGACGCTGAGATGCCTTTTTAAACTGCTCATCTAAGCTAATATCAAAGCATTTCCTAATTTCTGCGGCAACTTTGTTAGCGGACGTATTTGTATCAATACTAACTGTAAATGGTATAACCGGTTCATTTAACTCCCGCTTTAGTGTAATAAGCAGGTCACGAGCCTCCAGCAAATCTGCAATTGCAACATTCAACGCACTCTCATCCGCGCTATATCCTACTGGAAGCGTGCGGCGGTTTACAATCTTCGGCAATTTATGTTTGGGAACGTCATCTGGGTTCATATATAACCCTGCAAAGGGAATATGCAAACAACCCGCAACCTTTTTTGCCTGATTGAATGTTGGCAAGATATCAGAGGTAGCTTTAAGCCACTCATCAACTTTAGAAGCTGGTTTGCAGCCTATTTTTTCTGCGATGTAAGATGGCTCTATACGCTTTGCTTCACAAATAACCCTTAGTGTTTCTTTGTTGATTAGTGCGTTTAGTATCGCCACAAACTCCTCCCCCCCCCATTGTCCTAATATATAATGGGTTCACACTATCACGTCCGACTTTTCCCTGCACTTTGTCCGTTATTGTTTGGCAATAGCCTTTACCTGAAGTGTTACCTCTGGGAAGTGTATATGCCGTATCGTACAGGCATGTCTCTAACAGGTGACGCGGCAAGGCATTCACATATTGCGATCTACGTCTTAATGGTATCCCTGTCTAAGCTCATGTACTTATTAGCCCCTATTCGAGGATTTCATCTTTACTTTTCTCATAGCCTCCGCAAGCTATATATCTTTCCCAGTCATCTTTGAACACTGAAACCTTTTCAATAGAGCGGGTAACACTAACAATACTTTTCGTTAATGTATCAGTGCTTTTTTTTAGCTCGTCCATTTCGGAAGTATACACTAAGAATCCTGAATAATCCTCAAAATCGTATTTAATAGTTTCTTGATACAATTTCTTTCTGTTGAGACGTGAATACGAGAAATCAACTGAAATGCTTGTATGCATAAATTCGTTTATGATATCGAAAACATTAACATCGAGAGATATTACCCAAGCTTTCCCCGGGAAAATAGTGTTCTCGGTTTCTTTATATTTTAATAGTCTCTCTTGAACATCTTTAGTTAGTTCCAATGCAAATTCATCATTTATAACTAACGACTTCAGTACCGCAGGGGTTAACCCCGTATTCCTTATAGTAAGACAAGCCAGAGTGGAACGAATAGGCTCAAAGGCTACTTGTAAATAAGGGCGTTCTTTATCATGCCGTTCGATAAGTAAAAAGATAATTACTATCCATGATGCCATTGAAGAAAAAAGCCCTATAGTTAAGTCCCATGTCTCAACATTTACAACGCCCTTAAGAGTTGTATACAATACTGTAGCTAATAATATCATACACCCAACCAACACCCAGCTAATTACCTTGCTCAAGTTAATACCCCCCCTATCATCTAAAATATACAGCGAATTGCTTATAGGACTACAATCTGAATACAGTCACTTTAGCATATCTCCATTCTTGCGACACGACACAGGGACGGACCCTTGTGTCGTAGGTTGCATGCTGCTACTCCCATTCAATGAATCAGAAAAAATATCAGGTGTTTTGGGGTATTTTGGACCTGCTTTAGGGTTATTTTTTGTCCTTTTTCTCTCTATTATTTAGGTTAACATTTTTTATATTATCAAATTGTTATCATCAACTCTTCACCTCATTTACTTTATTTAATAGCACTTTCAAAGCTTTCCATCCTATAATCTTGGTTGAAAAACGGTAGTCCAACTATCCTATATTCATTGTCATCAACATATTTTTTAACTGGAATACCCTCTGCCTCAATCCTTAACAGAAAATCTTCTTTCCACTTATCTTTCTCCAAAAGGTGGTTACCTTTGGGTTCAATATATATTTGCTCTTGCAGATAGCCATCAGCATTCTTCTTTTGAAGGATGAGTAGAAAATCTGGTTCAAATCGCTCTCCTGTGTCAAAATCATAAATAGCTAAAGCAGGAATACGTTCATTCCTTATCAGGTAAATTTCATTATATTTTTTCTGTAATTCAGGGAGCAGTCCCTGGAAATACTTCACAAAGGCCTTTTCTTCACTAGTTCCGAAATTATCTTCATAGGCGTACCAATGTTCAAAAGCCAGTTCAATGGATTGTTCTCTAGCAATCTCTGCTTGAGAAATACCAACGCCATCACCATGTGGATTATCAATATAAATTTTCTTATCCCGAATAACCTGGTGGACTCTTTGTGCAAAAAATTCCTTGGTTCCTTCGTACTCTGCCCCAATTTTTTTGATATAGGAACAAACATCCTGTAAGGCTTGTATAACTCCATCATACAAATCCCTGGCAGTAAGTTCTTTATAAGGACTTTCAATATGAATTGTAATGTTGCCTAAATAGAAATCGGATGTTAGAAACTCTCGTTTTGACTTCAAATGAGGGAAGTATGATTTTAGTACATTGAATTTCATTACCTCAAAATTTGCCATCGCTGATTCGGTAATATTCAAAGGAATCTCTTTAAATTTTACCTTACTAACATAGTTCATGCCTTCTGTACGGTTCATCTTCTCACCGAAGAGATCGTAAAGCACAGAAGATCTTGTTCTTGCCTTATGAACATAGTATCCGTTCTGAATCTTCTTATCAGCTTGAGTGACTTGATTCCTTGACTTCTCTACCTTACGGTTGGAAAAGATATAGGCCGTTTTATAGAAGTCAGATTCCTTGAAAGTTTTTTTTAGCTTATATTCAATTTCCACAGGTGCTTCCGCTAAGAGTCCTGTTTGTTTCAAAGCAGTTCTTAATTCACTAATATACCTGGAGTCTTGCATACTATGATAAAGCAAGGTTTCCAAAATACGGTTTTCATTAGTCAAGTCATAGTCATACTTACGCTTGAAGCGTGGCTGACTTTCTTCCATCTGAAAGGGACAATATCTTGCACCACGACCAATGAGCTGGGCTTCTTGAATCGTCGCCTTCCCAGGCTTACCGGCCTTGCCGTCTCTGGCCTCGTAGAGTCTTACAATATCAAAGAGGTTCAACACATCCCAACCTTCATTCAACATATCTACCGTAAAGATAATGCGATAGGGATTGTCCTCATCCTCCAAGGAGTTAACAGCTATTTGATTTTCCTTGGAAGAATCCTTTGATTCACTATTCATGATTATGGAACGGTCCTCAGAAAAGCCCATTTGCAAAGCAGATATGAGTCCCTGCAAAGAAAGATCTCTATCCAAAAAATAGTTGATAGCTTCCCTTAGAAATACATTGTCCGAACCTTGGAATGCTAAAATCTCATCCCTAGACAAGTTATCCAACGACTTAAAAAAGTCTTGATAAAAGGCTTCCGATTCTATAATAGTCTTTGATTTTAGCAGGACCACAGGTTTAATATTTTGACCAGCATTGCCAAACAGATGTCTACGGTACTCACTGAGAACCATAGCTGCAAGAGTGCGGTCCCAGGGACTAAAGTCACCTTGCATATTTTGAAAATCTTTGGTGTAACCACTTTCTCTAAACTTACTAAGGGTATAGTCATAGACAATCTTATCTTCATACTTTCGCAAAACATTAGGGTCTTTTAAATCAGCTGTTGCTGTGAATTCAAGGAGAGCATTATCTTTATTCGCATGGAAAATCTTAAATACGGAGTATTCCCAGGAATTCTCCTCTGCTACTTCCGTCTTATTCAACTTCGTTCTCGTATTGATGTGGTGAGATTCATCGGAAATCAAAACAACCCTGTCATTCTCAAAATCGTCTATGGTCGGACTATTCTCCTTGGGGAAGTTTAAATCCATATGGAGCTTTTGTGTCGTTGTAAAACAAAGGTTAATGGCATTGCAATCACAGTACGCGAAGTTTTCAACTTCAATAATAGGCACAGAATCGCCAAACAACTCAACATTTCTTGCGAATAGGTACTTACTAGATGAAGGATTAAGGAAATTCTCCTTAGTCTTTTCTAAAATATTGGTCTGGTTGACAAAGAACAAGAACTTTCTATAACCCTGAGTATAAAGATAAAGGATAAGGCCTGCCATGATAACCGTCTTACCGGAACCTGTCGCCATATGAAATAGGTTATGGATTAGCCTGTTTTTTCTTAAATTATCATTTTCATAATAGGTTATAAAATAGCGGAAAGCCTCCTCTTGGTAAGTACGTAATACAATATGATCACTAAGGTTCTCACTGATATAGGAAGGGAGGTCTGCTAACGCATCGATTTCCCTTACAACATCTAATTTTCTATATAAGAAATTACCCGTCAAATATTCTCCCTCCCATCTAAACCATAAAAGCTCTTGGTAAAAGCTTTATCTTCCTCGTTGATTGCCATATCCTCATCATCTAAATCAGATAAGTTAACGTAGAGTCTGTTTTTATCAAGGAGTTCCGCCACCAACTTCTTTTGTTTATCGAGTGCAAGGTTATTAAAGTCTTCTTCTGTGTCTCTTAAGTCGCTAGGAAGAACGGAAGGAATTAACTTACCGTCCTTAGTTGCTTGATTTAACACAGCCTTAACGGCTTCTGAATCTTTTGCTATTTGAAGTGCTTTCATCAGACTTTCATTAACTTCCAAGAGTTCACAGTAGACAAAGGAGCCACCTCCTTGCCAGTCTACAGATTTTGAAATACCATTCTCTTCCCCAGCTATAACTTTCTTCAATCTCAGAACAGAAATGGTATTTATATAATCCATTTGTTCAATCCCAATATATTTTCTCTTCATTTTATGGGCTGCTGCATGTGTTGTACCTGAACCCATAAAGAAATCTATAATTAAATCACCTGGATTAGTAAAAATATGAATTATATCTTTCAGCAAGAATTCTGATTTTGGATAAGTGAACGCTTTGGATCCAAAAATCTGTTTTATTGTCGTCGTTGCACTCTGGCCAGTATATTCTGGCTTGTTCCATACAGTTTTTGCCTTCTCACCTTTATAATCAGTAGAACGCTCTTTAACGTAGATATCGTATGTTTTATTTCTTTCCTTAACAACTAAATAATCTTTTTTCCTTGCTAAAAAAGTATCCCTATCCCATCGCCAGCATCTTTCTTCGCCATTGAAATCTATAGGTAAAATCTCAATTGAATTGTCTGTCTTCTCCAACGTTAAGCGATTACTTTGCGGATCAAAAAATATAGGGTAAAACATATTAGGTCTTTCTTCTCGTAGAGAATTATTTCCGCTTCTTCGAAAGCCTCTTAGTTTATAGGAACCAATGCTATCCGTCATGTTATACTCATTAGTTTTTTTCTCAGACATAGGTAAATTATTTAATACTGCCTTACTTCTATTTTTTGCATATACAATCATATTCTCATGAGCAGTCGGAAAAAATTCTTCGTCTTGTCTCCCTCCTGGGTTGTGTACAACACTAATTACACCTAAGCGATTTTCTCTACCTAACAACTCATCACATAAAGTCCCTAAATAAAAGAGTTCATTATCATCAATAGCAACAACAAAGAAACCATTTTCTTGCAATAGCGACAAGGAGCATCCAATCCTGTTTTTCATAAACGTTAGCCAAGAAGAATGGTTAAAAGAGTTATTGTAATCGAAAGTATTTGCAGCGCTTGGAGTATTATATGGTGGGTCGATATAAATACACTTAACCTTCCCCTCGTATCTTTTTAAAAGAGAGGACAAGGCCAGTAAATTGTTTCCCTTAATAATCAAATTATCATTATCGTTAAAATCAATACCGTCTTCAACGCCATTTGATGTATATCTTCGAGCATTTCCTAACACCTTCGGTTCAAGGAGTCGATTCACCTCATCTGGAGCAAGGGTTTCGTTATAAAATATCTCTTCTCGTTTTTGATCTTCCTTGGTCTGCCCCCCTTCAAGAAAACAGTCCTTATATGGCCATACTAAAGACACATCCTGCTGCTGGCTAATAAGGTGATTCCCTCTATCAACAAGACCAATTTTATTCCTATAAAGGGTATAGGAGTCCGGCAAAAATTCTTTTGATTCTAAGACCCAAACAAACTTCATCTTATCAAACACATAAACATCATCTACCCGAATGAAGAAGCTCTCTCTCATTAAGTCGCTATCTAATAATGAGCGAACTAACAAACCGTCTGTGCCCATAGCCGCATCATATACTCTAGTCTTAATGACATTATTGTCCTCGCCAATAAAGCGTTCATCAGCCTTAAGTACCCTTTCTAATTCAGCTAAAAACTTCATAAACTCAACCCCTTACAACAGTATGTTCTACTTGTTTCCTTTCTCCAAAAGAATGCCAAAATCCTGCCCAAAAGATTATGGACGGATACAAAGGTGTTTCTATACTATCAAAATTATAAAGCCTCGAACATGGGGTTTCTATCAATCCCTAGAATCTACATTATCGGATGTGATTTTCTAGTCATTTATGTAGCATTATCGGATGTAATTCCCCTCTTTTTCTACCCCTTATGTCCTATAATCTATATTAGCGGATCTCAGTATTATCAATATCAGTTTCCGGTGAAAGATCATTTCGTTCCTGACCGAAAGATTCTTTCGTTCAGTTGAGCCTCAGAGGGTTCGATGAACTTTTTTAAGTAGATAAGGTTTGGTTTTGTGAGTCCTTGCCGTTCTTCTCTAAATGTACAACACGGTGTTAAGAATAATAATGCTTCTGTAAGCAAAAAAAGCCCGGTAAACGGGGATTCTGTCCACCCCCCAAAAACCACCCCCTGGTTTTTGTTAGTGAACTAGACGGATTTTCCTTAGTGAGGTTACTGACCCGCAAATTCTGCGGTTCAGTTGAGGCTCAGGGGCTCGGCAAACAAGGTTCAGTTGGATGGAGCTATTCACATTTATAATTATATTTATATATTATATAACATCCTTACGACAAAGCTCCTAGCGTCGAGAATCTCGCCCCTGGAAATCGAGTTAAGGCATTATGCAGGCAAAATGTGCACATGGTTTGTCCCTGACACATAAGGCCTACCCCCACTTGTGTAAGACAAATATCGTTCATTTTCAGATTTGCAGCAAATCTTGTCTTACAAAACCAAGAAGGAGCTTAGAAACCCATGGCGAAAAGCTGTGCACATTTCAGAATATCTTGTTTACACAGGTTCTTCCGTCAAGCCAAAGCAGTATATCCGATTCGCGTTGGCTACTGGCTTATTTCTATAGAATGTTTACACTGTTTCCCCCTGACACACATGGTGTAAACCCACTTTTGTATACAAAATATTATTATACTTATTCCGAAAGCAAATTTTGTAAACAAAAGGTAGACGAGGTTTAGAAACTCTTGGGGAAAGGATGTTTACATTTTCCCCATAAACGGGTATTCCATTTTCAACTATTAATTACTGAAAAAATCGCAGGAAATAAGAACTCTTATATCAGTGGGGCATGATGGCGCTATTGAATCCGTTTTCCTGGGTCAGAAGTGCCATTTTTTACTTCAGCAGGATTTCCTGTGGTTAAAGGGATAAACGGCTGAAATTCGACCTCGTATTTTGCTTTCTGAGGCGTTTTGAGAAGGTAGGTAATGTCTTTATACCCCCGATTCCTTAGGCTTTTTATCAATTTCTATCCTCTTAATAATCCGTTCGATAGTCCTCACGGAAACTCCATTATTATGAGCAATCTCGGCATATGAAACACCAGATTTTCTTAATCCGTAAGCTGCGTATTCTTCAAGGGGAGTAAGTTTTCTTGGCCTTGCCATTCCATCCATCCTCCTTTGTTTTATCCGTCATAACCCATTGCCTTACTAGTAGGTTATGTCTGTCATTATTCCTTAAAAAAGAGCCCCTAAATCGTTTACAACCATTTTAGGGACAAACCCCTTACTGAAGTCTGGAAAACCTCCCAGCGTCAAAATTATGGAATTGAGGACCGTTTTATCGAGTCAGCTCTTGTATCGTTCTTCGTTTTATACCGTCCCGTTTTTCTTCTTGTTCGTGGCCAAGGATTTTGCCTATGACTTTCTTGGCAGCGTCAAGGTTCTTGATTCTCTCCTCTATTTGCCTGAACTGCACACCGAGTTCACCTGTTTTTTCGGAATGCTTTTTCAAGAACTCTAGAGCTCTATTCATATCCACCGGTTCAGCACCCGCACTTAGCAGCATTTTTTCGGCATGTGCAAACACACTAAGCTCTGAGTCATGGCTGCTAAGAAACTTCTTCTTTTTCCATTTCGGTAGTTGCTCATATTGTTGAACCAAAGGAAGATGCTTGTTATAAGCAACTAGGAGTTTGGATACGTTTCGATATTGAGCGCTTTTATCATCAAGATCCTTGAGTGTACTCCTAACAGCCTTGCATTGCTCCTTCAACTCATTAAGCCTAATATTATAGTCTCGGTAAGAAAACACTTTCTCTCTCCGTGTTAAGACCAGGGCATTAGCTGTCCTTTGGATCTCCTGTATAATCTGTCTACTGGACATCCTATATATAGCCTTCTCAATCTTGGTATGTGGCAAGAATTCGACAACCTTACTCTTGTTGGGGTCATCAATTCTCGCCTTTATCTGTTCTCTCTCGTATCGAGGGCCAATGCTCTTTCCCCTTATAAACCGTTGCTGCCCAGGCATTTTGAAGGCAATATGTTGCCCTTCCTTTATCTCTACTTTTTCTGTCTTGAGCAAATCAGTAAATTCCTGATAATTTGTTGCTGTGTATATTGCCTTGTCAATGGCCAGCTGCAAGCGATCCCTCCAGCTGGGCTGCGTCTGCCACTTCCGCTTATCTTGACCTTTTCCCTTGGGATTTTCAATTACGTGCAGCCCGTTTTCTCTACATAATCTATCGCTAGCCTCTCTAATCTTGCGGGCTGTCTCATATGGCCTGGTCCGGAATTTATTGAAGTCTAAAAAGGACACAGAATTAGCAATTATATGGTTGTGGATATGCCCTTTGTCTATGTGAGTAGTAATGACATATTCATGCTTGCCCAGGTACACCTCATCTGCCAGCTGCTTGCCAAGCTCATGAGCTTGTTCCGGGGTTATCTTGTCTGTCTTTGAGAAGCTTTGAATAAGATGATAGGCAAGATTATCAGAACCACCCGTTTTGGTATGATCTCCTCTTATCTCTTTTGCTAATAGAGAGGTCATCTCGAAATCCAGGTGAGCTAGGGCAGGCTCGCAATGAAAACCCGAGGCTAAAAGAGTGCCATCAGTCTTAGCCGGATCTAGTATATATTTAATTGCCTTAGCTACCGTGGATTTTATTGCATGGATCTTCGTTACAGCCATTTATACCACCTCCCCCTTTTAGCAAACTCCCGGGCATACTCTGAAAAGGTATTGCAATTACGACCGCAAAACACGCCTTATCTCAGAATCTACAACGCGCATTACCTTTCTCATACAACCCAATACTTCGTCGATATCTTCTTGTGGTACTACCCTTCTTTCATTTGCACGCTTGGCAATCTGGTTAACATTGCCTCCAATCCTTCCGATCTGAGTAGTAAGGTCCTTTAGGTCTTGAAATTCCTGTCTTACTATCTGGCCATTTAGCATCATTCGCCGAATATATTCACTCATGTTATTCAGGCCAGCTTTTTTCATTTGTTCCCTGGCCTGTTCCTTTTCTTCCTGTGTCACCCTTATAAAGATGCCTGTCTTCTTAACCGATGACATGCTTAACCTCCTCACCGTTGCTTTATAGGGGTTTGGGGCGAAGCCCCAACAAGCCGGGAGAAAGCCGAACTCTGACCTAAGTGCGGGCAGAGGGAGGCTACTGCCGTGGCAAATGTATATACATTTGCAATGCTTGCTACTCTTCCCAAGGGCACATTCTTATTCCATCAAGAGCCTCCCCCGAGTGACAGAGGAATGTAACTTGCGGGGCTAAAAAAAGGAATAAGATGTGGCTCCCCGGATACTCCATCGTGTGACCCGACGACTCCCCATGGATGCAAGATAGCTATCCCTTCCTGAGAGACTACTTGAATCGTCGTGCTTGGAGCGGAGGTTTCCAAGTATTCCCGTATGCCAGTTTAAGGTCATACTATTGCTATTCGTTTTTTAGCCGCCTTGAAGTTTTATTGAACCCTCCAATATGTCACCCATGATTTCAGCAGCCTGGGTGTGCATTTCTTTAGTAACGTGGCCGTAGATATTTAGGGTTGTTGATATATTGGCGTGGCCTAAGACAGCTTGAATAGTCTTGGGGGATATCCCCGCCTGAAGGGCCATGGTCGCATATGTGTGCCTTAAATCGTGGAATCGTACATTTGGTAACCCGGCCTTCCTAAGAATCCTTTTAAATGACTTGTAGAAGCTATCTGGGCAAAGCGGCCCACCTTCTGGAGTGGCGAAGACAATATCAGGGTTCAGATAGGCTCCCCCTATTATTAGGCGTGCCTCATGCTGCCGCTTCCTATGATCCTTTAGTGCATGGAGAACATTGCTGGGCAGAGATAGCTGTCTATGCCCCGCATTCGTCTTTGGTTGTGTGAAGAAGAGCCTGTCCAGATGCTTCTCGGCAGTCCTGGGCCGCTTAGAGAGTTGGCGACGAATCGTTAGAGTGGATTTTTCAAAATCAATGTCTTCCCACCAGATTCCTAGTAATTCCCCCCGCCTGAGTCCAGTTGATAGATCCAGCAAGAAGGCTGCATAATTCGGATCCTGTTTGGCCTCCTCAAGAAATATTCCAACCTGTTCGATGGTTAGCGTCTTCATCTCTTTGGGAGGAATTTTGGGACACTCAACGGCTTCCGCAGGGTTGACAATCAGTAACCTTTCCTTCACCGCCTGTTTTAACGCGGACTGAATACAGACATGGATATATCGGATTGTGGCAGCTGATAAACCACCTCCTCGTACTGCCCCGTCCACCATCTTCTCATTTAACAAGGTCTGAATGTCTCTTGTTGTGAGTCTATTGAGCTTTATATCCCCTAAAGCAGGAGCAATGTGGACTCTAATAAGGGAATCATAGAAGGCTCTGGTTGTCTCCCGAATATTTGGCCGTCCGTTGATCCATTCATTAATCCATTCACCTAAAGTCACATTAGAAGGGTTAGCGTAAGTTCCTGTTTTAAGTTGAGTTGTAATCTCTGCTAGCTTTTCTTCAGCTTCTTTTTTAGTTCTCCCATAGATAGACCGGTACTTAGGTTTTCCGTTGTCCGTTCCAACTCGCACCCTGGTCTCCCAGCGCCCATCTGACCTCTTACTGACCTTCGGCATACAGTTTCCTCCTCTAGGACCTCAATGTACTTGTAGACTGTATTCGTAACTTCTTAAATCGGACTGAAAACTTGAGATGAAATACCTCTTCCCGAACGGGCTGTCCCTAATGCTAGTTCTGGATTTTGTCTTCCTCCACAACACTTTGAATCAGAAGATTCTTGTCTGTCTCGCCCTTTTGCAATCTATCTTGCATCTCCATAATTTGATCCAGCTCACGGGTTCTTTTCTGCTGCTCCTCGTAAAGCTTCACAAACCTGGGCTGCATAAACGCAGGATCAGTGTTATCGATTGTATTGATTCCAATCATACGGACAATTCCCCGGACCTCTTCGCTTAGGCATTCTACAAACTCGCTATATTGGTAATATGGGCTATATCGGGCAAATGCCCTTTGTAGTTCCTCCCATCCCTCAAGACCGGTCCTTTCGGGCCTTGGGTCAACCAGTTTTCGTGCTTCAGCCGCTAACTGTCCAGGGAGCGGAGGCCGTTCTGTCCCCTGGGAAATAAACTTATCAGCAGCTGCAAGTGCTATATCAGCTGGGATATTTCTTAGGATGCGCCGATAAACCAGGATCATCCAATCATCTCCTGAGGGTGTACCGGTAGGAAATCTTAACCTGCCTTGATATGCCACTGCAAGATAGTGCAAAAGGTCTGCTGTTTCCGTTCGATTCATCTCATGTTACCTCCTTATACTGTAATTCTTGAGCATCCAGAGCTATTTGGCGCTCCCTGGCTGCCCAATACGGGTAATCGTCGTTGTCGTACCGACCATCTAACACCTTGGCCATATTATCTCTGCTAAGCAACCAAGTGAAATTAGCTCTATAATTTTTCCCACTCCTACCATTTAGAAAGTCAGATTGTCCAGCTTTCTTAAAGTAATCAGTCCAAGCGTCAAGGTCCTGGCATTCCTGCCAACGTGCTCTTATTTTCTTTTTTGTTTCTTCCCTAATTTTCCCGACCTTCGGCATACAGGGACAATACCGGAGGTAGAGTTCTACAATTTGTTCATAAGGCACCTCGTCGTTCTGTCTATCGGGTGATATAGAAACTGCATTGCTAGGCTCAGCTACGGCACAGCTAGGCGCAGTACTTTCTTTTTTTAAAGTTACTAGATTAAGTTGTTCTTTTAAGTTACTCGGGGCAAATTCTTTTCCCTCAGACGAAAAAATCTTTCCCTCAGAAGAAAAATTCTTTCCCTCAGGGTCATTTGTGAGGGAAACTTCCTTTCCCTCAGCCTCTGCTGTGAAGGAAAGATTCTTTCCCTCAATATATAGCCTTGTTGGCCTGTTCTTGCCCTGAGATACTTCCCGAATCAACCCTGCAGCTTTTAGTTCCCCGAGAGCCTTGGTTGCTGTAGGTCGGCTCACCCCTAGAAATCGCGCCATTTCTTCCCGGGAAAATAAAGCAAACGTGTCTCGGTTTGGGTCTTTCCAATTGTTCTTCTCTGACAAAGATAGCCTGTCCAGTATCATGGCATAAAGCACTTTGGCAGGTAACCCTATCGTGGGGAAAGCATTTGTGAAGAGTATCTTCGGCAATGAATAATATCCTCCTCTCATACCTCACTTTCCTTTCTCCTCAACAACCTCGGCAATTGCCCATTCCCATAAATATAGACAACCCACTTTGGCGCAGGGAAAAACCGTGGATGACTGGCGGGACTTTCGGCACGGTAAGTTAACCACCGATTTTAGCTTGCTCATTGACCCACCTCTCCAGTGCTACCTCAGGAATAAGGATCCTATTGCCTACCCTGAATGCAGCAGGACCATTGCGACTGTTAACTAGTTCATATGCCTTACCACGACTGATACCCAACATCTTTGCCACCTCAATAACTGAATAGGTAAGTTTTTTTTGCGGTTTTAGAGCTTCCATCCTCATCCACCTCCTCTAACCGCACTGTCCGTTGTCAATGTCGTCTACTTCCTCAAAGAGCTCGTCCCCAGGAACGCCAAGCACCTTCTCTAGGCGTAGAATCCAGGGGTCGTAGGGCTTTAGCCGCCCACTTTCTATTCTTCCAATTTCGCTTGGATGAATGTCTGCCAACGCACCTAACTTTGCCCTCGTGAGATTCCGTTTCCGTCGTTCCAATGTCAATCTAAGCATTACTTGTCCTCCTCCTTGAACATGCTTTAGGAGAATGATATACTTTCGAGTAAGGGAAGTCTAGAGATTTTATCCTTATCTTATCCTTATCTTATCCTTAACTATTTTGAGGTTGAAAGGAGTTCGAAATGAGTTCAAAAAATTGTATAACAGCACCATCACGGAGCTTTACATTCAGTTATAAAGCCCATCAAATTGTTCATGCTCCATATATTATTGTTGAGAATCTTCGTATGGGCAAAATTCAAGAGGATTATTTTGTTGCCCAATGGTATACAGAGACTGATGAATTCCAGAAATTTCTCTCTAATAATCAGAACCAACAACCTGCTTTAGTTAAGAGTATAAGCAACCCCTCAAAAAATACGCTCCAGATGCCCACAAGGACGTATGTTCCCTTCGAAGATGAGTCCATCCTATTTAAAATTCTTAACATAGATCCTCGAAACACGGACGAATCTATTGCCTTTTATAATGAGTATGGGCCCTTGGATCAGATGTCAAGCCTATCTAATATAACTCCAACAAATAGATGCTCGAATATGGAGGGTATTTTGGAGTCACGAAATTTTTTTATTAACTCTGTAATAGAAATAAAAACTATCGTTGATGGGTTTTTCATCCTCGAGGATATTAAAGCTGGAGCAATTTTCACTGAGACAGAACAATTTGAGTTACTGGAACACTATAACCCTAGCTATTGGCAACCTAGAAGGGAATACCTGAACACACGTTTTGAAGATATAATACAGATGATTATTGTCCGAACCCTTAGTTCCAACCTTAAATCAGTATCTCCCTTTGCGGAACTTGACAAAGACGGTAATTTCTATCCTGGATATATATCTACAAACTTGCTTGGAGCTATATGGTTACAGATTTATAATCTAGTCACAAGAATTCCTGGAAAACAAGTGTTCAAGGAATGCCTTTTTTGTGGCAAAAAATTTGCCTCCACTTCATCTCGCCAAAAATTCTGCCCAGAATACAGCGATATTCCCGTCAAGAATACCCCATGTGCGAACAGATACAGCGCAATGCAAAACCGGGCAAGGAAATGGTATCGAGGTGGACTCAAGACAATTGATGAAATTGCAGAACAGCTAAATCGGCCTGTACCTGAAGTAAAATTGTGGTTGAAATTGGATTGATGATTACTTAGCCGCGAGGTGAAAATGACATCTCAAAACCTAATTCCGTCAAAATTTCGTCAAACCCGTATTTCTCTCATTTTTTTTCGGGGGAAATAAAAACCCCAGGTGTAGATACCACCTGAGGTTCAAGGACTTTTATGGTGGGGCTGGCGGGTTTCGAACCTGCGGCCTCTTGAATGTGAGTCAAGCGCTCTCCCACTGAGCTACAGCCCCAATGGCTGTATTATACACTTTTCAGATGCTGAGTTCAAGGAAGATTTATTGGCTCAGTTCTCTCTTTTTTTGGACAAGTTTTTGAAACTCCTGATCCAGTTCAAAGTACTGTTCTTCTTCAGGGGTGTATTTGCCCAGCTCGTTGACAATCCAGGCCATCCTTGTCTCTATTACCAGTAAGTTCTCTTTGTCTGTTTCAGCTTTTGTTTTTAGTCCTGTTCCTGTTACTGTCTCTTCAGTTTTTCGCTTATATTCCTTGAAACCATAAGCCAGCTTGGTGATGGTCCCGTCGGCAAAGACCAGCAGCTTATCACAGACCCGCTCCAGCAGGTAGCGGTCATGGGAAGCAATAATGATGGTGCCGTCGTAATCCAACAGGGTTTCCTCCAACATCTCCCGGCTGTGGAGATCCAGGTGATTAGTGGGTTCGTCCAGGATTAACAGGTCGTTTTGCTGGATTATCATTGCGGCCAGCTTGAGCCGGGTCCGCTCGCCCAGGCTTAGCTTTGCCGCCGGTTTTGCAACCATGGCGGCATCAAAACCCATATTGGCCAGCATAGTTCTGACCTGGGTAACTTCATCCTTTTGGCTTACTCCCATTATCTCCAGGGCGTTTTTTTCTGTGTCAATGTCTGTAATATCCTGGCTCAAGCAGCCGGGCTTTAAGGAGGGACTCAGCCACAGTTCCCCCCTGTCTTGTGTCTCCTGATTTAAGATGATGCGAATAAGGGTGGTCTTGCCGCAGCCGTTGGGACCGATCAACCCCAGCTTTTCTCCCCGCTGGATAAAGAAATCGCTGTTAGTGAAGAGAGTCTTCTGCCCATAGCTCTTACTAAGGCCTGTAGCCTCGATGATGCGCCGGCCCCGTTTGCCTGCAGCCTCAAACTCAAATTGCGGCCTGCTTTCCTCCCGGGGACGCTTTGTGCCTTCGCTTTTTTTCCTTTCCAGCATCTTAATCCTTGACTTTATTTGCTGGTCACGGAGCTTTGCTTTTTTGCGGCCATACTCTTTGAGATGTTCATCTGTCTTCCCTGCTTCCCGATGAGCTTTGGCAGACCACTGTTTAAGCCGGGTTATCTCCACTTCAATCTGACGCTGCTCCTTTTGCTCTGTATGGTAGCGGTGAAGCTGGCTGGCAAATTGCCGCTGCTTTTCCTGCCGGTAGAAGGAATAATTGCCCGGGTACTCTTTTGCCTTCCCCCACTCCAGCTCATAAATGCGAGTTACTGCCTGATCCAGAAACCAGCGGTCGTGGGAGATTATCAGGGCGGCCCCCTGGTATTTTTTCATCTCCTCGGCCAGCCACTCCACCCCGTGAATGTCCATGTGGTTGGTGGGCTCGTCAAGAATGAGCAGATCCGGACGGGAGGTCCACACCTGGGCCAGAGCCAGCTTGGTCTTTTCGCCGCCGCTTAAAGCTTGAAATCTCTCTTCATCCCAGCGGGCCACTTGGTTGAGGCCCATTTGACTGGCGGTCTCAAGAAAACTCTCCGAGCGTTCAGCCAGAACGGCGTTCAGGGTATTAAGGGAATAAGCGGCAGCCTGGCGCAGGTAGCCAACCCGAATATCCTGGTCATAGCGCAGGATTGTGCCGGCATCAGCTGCCATCTCCCCGAAAATGATATTGGCCAAGGTGCTTTTGCCGGCCCCGTTGCTGCCCACCAGGCCAATTTTCTCACCCCGGCGAATTTCCAGGGATACACCTTTCAGGATGGATAAATCGCCGAAACTCTTTTCTATGTCAATGCAGCGCAATAGCATATAAATCACCTCTGTATAATTTCTCTATCTTTTTTACCCTGATTCCGTTCATAATGCAGCCTCCCATTCATCAATAAACTGCCCTATTGATTGCTGCCTGTTAATGCGCATAGTTGCCCTTGAAATACCATGTCGGAACAGGGTTTTGCATGTTGTCGTACCACTGCAATACTTCCTTCGCCAGATTCAGCATCGTATCGATTTCCTCCTGCCCGAAGGGGATAGCCCAAGGCACGGAGGCAAGCGTATTGCTTGAGATGTATAGCGCAAGCAATCGCCAGAACTCCATTGGCACTTCACCGTCAAAATAGCCGTTTACCATGCCCGAAGCGAACAACGGTGACTTTTGGGCACACCAGACAATACGGTTGAACTCTTCCCACGGATCGCCGTAATCATAACGGTCAAAGTCGATAATTTGAAGTTTGCCGTTTTTATCAATCAACATATTGCCGATATGATAATCTCCGTGCTGATAGCACTGGGGCCGATCAGCAAGCAAATGCCGGTTGGCGATTATATAATTGACACAAGCCTGTCCGCCTTCATATTTGATTGGGCAGTCAGAATACCTCTGAATATTGCGGTCGATCTTGCGGTTAAAGCGGATTTCCCAAACCTCCTGTGTTTCCGGTGCCGGTATTGAATGAATCTGTTTCAGGATTCGTCCGGCTTCAAGACCGTATACATACACCTCTGTGTCGGGGAAAGTCGGGATGACTTCCTCCGCATCCACACCCTCAATCCAGCTTTGCAGGGAATAAACGCCTTCGTCACAGGTCCCGAATGCAACGGGCTTGGACATTGGAATTCCGAGTGAAGCCGCATGCTTCATCATTTCAAATTCTGACTTTTTACGCTCATATTGTTTAGCAGGAGATAGGCGCAGCAGATATTTTGTGCCCTTGGCAGAGGTGACACAGTATTTTTTATCACCCGACCAACCTTTGTTGATGAGCTCTTTACTTGTGAATTTGAATTCGTTCATTCTTTACACCTCCAAATAAAAAAGCCGCTGTGAACAGACTTCACATGCAGCCGTGGGCGCTCTGGGGCCTTAGGCTCCAGAGTCATACTGTGTCTTTGGCACAGTAGCAATATTAAAAGACTGCTGTTTGTTGTTCTTAACCTCCCGGATTGCATGCAAACAAACCTCAAGTTGAGGGCAATCCAGGCCAGTATATAATTACTGGATGTTAAGAACGAATGAACATGGCAATCTCCTTATAAGCTCTAGCGTGATATATAGAAGTATAGCACAAAGAAGGGCAATTGGGAACACTAACCCTCCTGGGAAAGGGGGAGCTACCCAATCTGCTGTAAAATTCAACCGCGAATTTGCAGCACGTAAGGGATAGATCACGCGCCCAGCAGGATTTTTTCGCTAATTGGAGAATATCACCCTCAAGAGGGTTAAACATGAAGGTTAACCCTACCGGGGGTGTTTTTATGCGAAAAATAACTGTACTTACTGCGGATGTAATTGGTTCCCGAAAGGCCGGGCTGAATCAGGATACCCTGACCCGCAGTCTCAACGAGCTTGCCCATCCCGCTCTGCTGGTCCCCTTCGCTGTTTCCCGGGGAGATGAAGTGCAGGGGATAATGTCTGGGTGGCTTTCGGCACCCCAGTTGGTACGGATGCTGCGCTGGCGTTGCCTGCCCCATAAACTGCGGGTTGGCATTGGGACAGGGTACTATGATGGCAGGCTTGAGGCTGACCCCTGGAAATTAAGCGGTCCCGCCTTTTTCCGGGCCCGGAAGGCCCTGGAGAGCATTGCCGCCAGTAAGGACCCCGCAACCCGGGTAGTGACCGGGGAAGACGGGTTGGATACCTTAATCAATTCCGTCTGGCTCCTTTTCGATACCCTGATGTCCCGGTGGACTCCGGGGCAGTGGGAGGCGGTAATGACCTATGAGCAGGCGGGGACCTATGCCGCTGCAGCAAAAATCCTGGGGGTAGCGGCCCAGAACGTCCAAAAACGCTGCAAGGCAGCCCATTGGCAGCAAATACGCCAGGCTGAGCAGGGCTTATCCCAGGCGGAAGGCTTGCTTAAATCACCCTAAACAAGGTGAGATGGTAAATATCACCCACTAAGAGGTGAGGAGGGGAAAACAATGCTGTTTTTTTGGCTACTGGTATTGGCCCATGGTCTGGCGGACTTTATCCTTCAGACCAATGGGATTAGCGCTACCAAGTGCGAGAATAAGTGGCAGGGATACGCCAGCCACGGTTTAGCCGTGTTAATATGTACCTTTGTAGCAGTTCACTTTTACGGTTGGAAGAGTGCCCTCTTGGCAGCGGGACTGGTGACTGCGGCGCATGTAGCCCTGGACTGGCTGAAAAACATTGGCCGCACCCTCTACGCTAAAATCTTGAAGAGGGAGGCACAGCCCGGGGTACCAGGGCTGCTAATCGATCAGGCCTTGCACCTATTAACTTTGCTCTGGGCATGGCGCCTTTTGGACAGGCCCGTGGATACAGCGGTTGCCGGATTCTATGCAGGAGTGCTTGCCCCTTTGGGCCAGTTCCCAGGGGCAGAAAGGGTTGTTTCCGGGCTGGCGGTCTATACCCTGGTGGCCTTTGGTGGCGCAGTTCTAATCCGCTTCGCCCTGGATCAAGTCTTCCCCCCGGGTTACATAGACGATGACCAGAGAAAGGAATTGGATAAAGTCCCGAATCCCGTCGCTGATGAGCAAGGAAAGGAAGTAGCTGCAGGGAAATACATAGGGATTTTAGAGCGTATCCTCATACTTACCTTAACAGTGACGGGGAATATTTCTGCAATAAGCGTCGTGTTTGCCGCCAAATCCATCGCCCGCTTTAGCGAACTCTCTAAAAAACAGTTCGCCGAATACTACTTGGTGGGAACGCTGCTGAGCTTTTTGTTGGCTCTGGCCGGGGGAATGGCGCTTGTGCAGATTTGGGCGCTTATATCGAGTTGACCAGGAAGATGTTGTTGGGGGAGCTGGAACTAATCGCTAACCCCCTGTTATAGCGAAGGAGGATATGACTTGAAAATCCTGATTGCGCCGGATTCCTTTAAAGAGAGCATTAGTGCCGCTAAAGCCGCCGAGGCCATCGCCAGGGGCATCAGGGATGTCCTGCCTGCCGCCGAAACAGTGCTCCTGCCCATTGCCGACGGAGGCGAGGGCACTGTCGAAGCCCTGGTTAAGGCAGCTGGGGGCCGGTTGGTCTCGACTGCGGTAAGCGGCCCCCTGGGAGATGAAGTTTGCGCCCCCTGGGGCATTCTCCCTGACGGCACCGGGGTCATCGAGATGGCAGCGGCTTCCGGATTGCCCCTAGTCCCGCTCCCCCGCCGCAATCCGTTGTTGACCAGCACCTTGGGCACAGGCCAGCTAATAAGAGCCGCCCTTGACCAAGGCTGCACCCGGATTATTCTGGGAGTTGGCGGCAGCGCCACCAATGACGGCGGCGCAGGCGCCCTAGCTGTTTTGGGGGCAGCGCTGCTCGATGAACGTGGCAGGGAAATATCGCCTAATGCCCAGGGACTCTTGGACTTGCATACTATAGATACTAATAATATTGACCCGCGGCTGGCCAAGACCAGGATTGAGGTTGCCAGCGATGTAGACAATCCTCTGCTGGGGCCCCGGGGGGCAGCAGCGATATTTGGGCCCCAGAAGGGCGCCGACCCGGCAATGGTATCTGTTTTGGAGCAGGCCTTGACCAGGCTGGCTGAGGTTGTCCGGAATTCTGTCGGCAAGGACATTGCCTCCTTTCCCGGCAGCGGCGCCGCCGGGGGGCTAGCTGCAGGCTTGAGCATCATCTCCCCGGTTGTAGTGCGGCCAGGCATTGAACTGGTCCTGGACACCATCAATTTCGCCTCCCATCTGCAGGGGGCAGACCTGGTCTTTACCGGTGAAGGCAAGATAGACGGCCAGTCTGTCATGGGCAAGGCTCTGTCCGGCATCGCCAGATTGGCTGGACAGGCAAATGTTCCCGTCATCGCCCTCTGCGGCGCTCTCGGCCCGGGTTACCAAGAGGTTTATAGTGCGGGAGTAACGGCAGTGCAGCCCATTGTCCCGGGTCCCATGCCTTTGGAGCAGGCTCTGGCACAAGCAGACAGCCTGCTTGAGGCGGCGGCAGGGCGGGCTATGCGGATTTTCCTGGCAGGCCGACAAATTTGAGGACCGTCCCCGAACTTGTCAAGAGTCGCGCCAGGACTTATAATAAAGGCTCAAGGAGGTTTTTTGCCATGGAAATAAAACTATATAACACCCTCAGTCGTTCCAAAGAAATCTTCGCCCCCCTGGTTCCCGGCAAGGCAGGGATGTATGTCTGCGGACCAACTGTTTACGACTACGCTCATATCGGCAACATGCGCTCCTATATCTTCGCCGACCTGCTGCGGCGGATGCTGGAATATAACGGCTTTGCTGTAACCCATGTCATGAATATCACTGATGTGGGGCACCTTGTCTCTGACGCCGACGAAGGCGAGGACAAATTAGTGGAAGGGGCAAAAAGAGAAAAGAAAACCCCGTGGGAGATAGCAGAATTCTATACCCAGGACTTTATGCACAGCTTAGATGAGCTGAATATCCTGACACCGACAATTATCTGCAAAGCTACCGACCATATCCAGGAGATGCTGGACTTTGTTCGGGAGCTGAATAACCGGGGCTTTGCCTACCGCATTGAAGGCGACGGCATCTATTTTGACGTCTCTAAGCTGGAAGGCTACGGCAAGCTCTCCCGCCAGAGCCTGGATGACCTCAGGGCAGGCGCCAGGATCGAGATCAATGAACGCAAACGCCACCCGGCAGATTTTGCCCTCTGGAAAGACGCTCCCCCCGAGCACATCATGCAATGGCCCAGCCCCTGGGGCCCGGGTTACCCAGGCTGGCACATTGAATGCTCGACCATGTCCATGAAGTACTTAGGCAGGAAAATTGACATTCACACCGGCGGCGTCGATCACGTGCCCATCCACCATGAGAACGAAATTGCCCAGTCCGAAGCTCTGACCGGCGAAACTTGGGTTAGATACTGGTTGCATGGGGAATTCCTGCAGGTGGATGGGGGCAAGATGTCCAAGAGCCTGAACAACTTTTATACCGTCGCCAGCCTCCGGGAAAGACACTTTGACCCCATTGCCTTCCGGTATCTGTGCCTCAATGCCCATTATCGCACTCCCCTGAACTTTACCTGGGAGGGGCTGGAGGCAGCCCAGACCGCCCTCTGGCGGTTGCGCCAAGCCTACCAGAAGCTGCCGGCAGATGCAGCGGAACCTTCCCCGGACTTGCTTGCCAAATTCCAGTCCGCCATCAATGACGATTTGAATGTTCCTCTGGCTCTTTCCTACGCCTGGGAAGCCGCCCGTTCGGGAGAAGCCGGCGGCAAGGCCCTGCTGACAAAATTCGATCAGGTGTTGGGCCTGAGATTGGATGCTGAGTTTGCTCCCCAACAAGGGGAATTGCCCCCGGAATTGGCCGCGCTCCTGGAGCAGCGCAAACTAGCTCGGGCCAATAAGGACTGGACCCTGTCCGACCAGCTTCGGGATGAACTGGCCCGCCGGGGAGTCACCGTCAAGGATACCAAGGACGGCACCCAGTGGGAATATAAAGCCAATAAGTAGAATTTATGCCGCAGTCCCCCTCGGGCTGCGGCTTGCTATGTATACTCCCCTCTCCTCCGGCGTAAATATTAAGCACGGGAGGGGAGCTTGATGAAGCAAATAATCTTGATTGGGGATCTCATCCGCTGGGAGGCGGAAATAAGTTTTATTATTGAGATGCTGCATATGACTGCCACCAGGGTTATTTCAGTAAATATCGGGCGACGGGTGGCGGCAGCCGATCTCAATGCCAGAGAACTGCGCCAGCTCTATCCGGGGAAACCCCTGGAGGAATGTGTCCACCTGGCAATCTCAAAATTGTATTCCCAGGGCATTGCCGATGGCATCCTTGCTCTTCTAGGGAAAGAACCCCATTTATACAACTTGGCAGACAGGGCCTTTGCCGCCATGCCCTTCGGCCTGCCAAAAGTTGCAGTCCTCACCGGGAACAGCACATGGCAGGGCAGGAAGGAAGTTATGCGGATTTACCTGCCGGGGACAGCTTATACCATGAACCCGGTTATAAAAATCCTCCTGAGCAACACAGCCTTCGCCGTCAGCGGCATGTCCCTGTGCAGCATCCACAATTTCGGCTGTCCCGCGCCAACAGTAGGGACCATGGGCATCAAGGCTGATATTGGCAGATATCTTGCCGGCGCAGGCTTAAATTACATAGCCTTTTCCGAAGACGACCAGCTCCTGCATCCCCTGCTCAGCAACGGCTACATTCACGGGCTGATGATGGCAAGTGAAATTGAAAGCTGCAGGCACTTTATTGACATTGCAGCAGCCAGAGAAATCCCCATAGTGATTGCAAGCAAAAATCCAGATGCAATCAGGGCCCAGCTGGACTTTCTGCCGACAATCTCCGGACCGGTAACGATTATTAGCTCCCATCACCAGGAAATACCTAACATGAAAGGGGCCAAGGGATCTCAAGAAAATTCCTCTCCCCTTTGGCTGCGCTGTCATTCTATTTCCCATAAATTTGGCAGCGATAATTTTTACCAGTATGCAGTTCGAACTTTGGCTGACCAGCTTTCCTAGAATTGGCCCAAACATTTAATTAAGGAATCCACTTCCAATTATGCTTAATTTTCGCTATACTAATAATAATGAATGGCAAAGGGGGTAATTAAGGTGCATCTCGACTACCTGCGTTCCTTTTGCAGGGTAGTGAAAGTGAAATCTATTACTAAAGCTTCCGGAGAACTGCATCTCAGCCAACCCGCATTGAGCCAACAAATTAATTCTCTTGAAAACAAGTTTAGGACCAAGTTGCTGGAACGCAGCAACCGGGGGGTCACTCTCACCCGCACAGGCGCAAAAGTTTATCAGTATGGTCAGCGCATGCTCTTTATTATGGACACCTTGGAACAGGAAATCCGAAACATCCAGGATCCTACAGGACTGAAAGTGTATATCTCTGCCTCCCCCATCCCCGGCAACTATCTAATGCCTATAAAAATGCTGGCTTTTATCGATGATTACCCGAAAATAAAGTATTACATGGTAATAAAATCCGTCGAACAGGTTATCGAATCTGTGGTGGACAGGACAACCAACATCGGTATTATCTCCGGTCCTCTGTCCGCTCAGGCCAAGCATAGGCTGCAAACTGAAAAAATAGCCATCCATTTGCTCGGCCATGATGATATTGTGGCAATCGCCCGCAAAGGCGGCCATTGGAGCGGCAACAATTACCGGGTAATGGATCTGCGCGCCTTGCCCCTGGTTGTCCCCCATAAACACAGCGGCACTAGAATTGCCATTGAACACTGTCTGCAAGAAACCAAAATGAATTTGGACAAGCTGAATATCGTCCTGGAAATGGACAATTGCATCGCCGTTACCAGCGCAGTCAAGGCCGGGGCAGGCATTGGCCTCATCCCCCGTCTGGCCGCCAATGATCCTGATACCGAGATCCTTGACCTTCCAGGTCTCAGCATCCCTCTCCCCTTCTATCTGCTGGTGGCCACCAGGCTGACAAATAATCCCCTCATCAAGCAACTGGTATCCTTTTTGGAAACCGGCTTCCTGATTACGGGGGAGGCCCAGGGCTCAGCCAAATAATCTCAGAGCTTGCGGTCGCATGACCGTATTTTTTTGGGCATAATAGGCTTTAGGTGAGAAAATGCCCCATACGAAAACACAGTTAAACTGCTTTGATTTGCCGGAGATGCAGCTGGTGGAAAACCGGCTTAAGGAAATTAACACTTATGACAACCCCTATCTGTCTGAGGTCACAGGTTACATCCTCAGCCAGGGAGGCAAGCGCATCCGGCCTCTGCTGGTCCTGCTCTGTTCCGATATTTACGGGGCCAACCTCAAGACCCGGGTGGATGTGGCCGTTGCCGCCGAACTGATCCATTCTGCCTCCCTGCTCCATGACGACGTAGTAGATAATTCTTCCCTGCGGCGGGGACAGCCCAGCGCAAACAAGCGCTGGAGCAATCCCACTGCGGTCCTGGCAGGAGACTTTCTCTTCGCCAGAGCCTATGGAATCCTCAGCAGTTACCCTCATGTCCTGGCGATTATGACCAACGCCATTTCCACCATGTGCCTGGGGGAACTGAACCAGCTGTACACCCATTTTAATCCCTACACAACCCCCGAAGACTATGTCAGCACCATCATCAGCAAGACCGCCAGCCTGCTGGCCGCCAGTTGTGAATGCGGCGCCGTCATCACCCCCATGCCTCCGGGGGAAATAGAGGTTATGCGCAAGTTTGCCCTGCATGTAGGAATTGCCTACCAAGTCCTGGATGATATCGCCGACTATGTTCTCGATACCGGCCTGACAGGAAAACCTCAGGGCAGCGACATCCGCAACGGCATCGTCACCCTTCCCCTGATGTACTTGTTGGCTAACCCCGGCACTCGGGATCGGGTTCAGTCCCTTTTGCAGCAAAAACAGCCCCTGGAGCCGAAAATGCTGGCGCCGGAGCTGGCGGAAACGGGGGCAATAGAAAAGGCGGCGGCCATAGCCTGTCACCACTTGGAGCGGGGAATTGAACTGCTCAACAGCTTTCCCCCCCGCCCTTCGGTCCTCCTCCTGGAGACACTGACCCTGCAGTTTATCGAGCGCTGTCAGACCCTCTTAAATTATCCCCCCCTTACGCAAGACCTTCGCCATCCTCCCCAGTACACCCGCCCGTAATCGGGCTCCGGCCAGGATTTGGCGACTGGGATTAGCCAGCTCAGGGGAGCGGGCCTTGGCGTCAGAGAGATACATAGCCAACAGCCCGTCGACAATTAAAGTGTGAAACCTGGCCCTGGCCAAGGACTGCACTGCTTTCCTGGCCAGATGATAAAACCAAAGAATCCGCTCCACCTGCTTGCGGGGGCCATAAAACGAAACAAGGTTCATGTCCCCATGCTGCAGATCTTCATCCTGATCGATAAAGTAATCCAGCATAATATGCAGTCCGTTTACCCAGGGCATGTATGCAGCCCAGGTCTTGAGGGGATTCTGGCCATCTGCCGCCAGGGCAAATATGCCCAGGGTTGAACCGCAGGCGGCGGCATATTCCCACCAATAGAGATCAGGGGCAGCAGAGGAATTTATTGCATACATAGCCGCCAATTTCTCCTCCCCTGCCCGGCGCTCCATATGCTTATAGCTTTGTAGGTCTATGTACAGCCTGGTAAATTTGAGCATATATTCTTTGCACCCGGGATAATGAGGAAGGGCGGCCAAGGCCTCCCGGCACTGGTCCACCAGCATGGCCAGGTAGCCGCCGTCATCCCTGCTGGGGAAAAGACAGTAATAATCACTGTGTTCTGTGGCCCCGGGCTCCAGACTGTCCAACATGGCGGTGTGGAGCTGGCGGAAGACCGGTTCCGATTGGATGCCAAAGCGGTCGCAGAGATTGTCCAGGTAATCGCTGATGGTTTGAAAGGCGATGATGAAGGCCAGCACATGCCGACGCAGCTTGCCAGGCGCCAGCAGGGCATAGACGCCGCCGCCCAGGCAGTGAAATTCCTTGTCCCTAATGCTGTCCAATCCCTGCAAGGCCAAGGGCCCGTCCGCTCCCTGCAGAAAGCGGCGATACTGGTCCAGGCGCCTTTTTACTGCAGGAAAGACAAGGGTAAGCATTCTCAATAAAATCATAATTATTCTTCTCCTTCTTGACATCCGCAGAACTATGAATTAGTATATACCTTAATCCAAAGAATAAAGATATTGACGGGAAGCAGTAGCGAAGCCAAGCATACCCCAGAGAGCCGGTCCCAAGGCTGCAAGGCCGGTGTATTTTGGCCCGTGAACTCGTCCCCGAGTCGGCAGAAGGTAACAATTCTGCCCGGTTGGCACCGTTAGCGCCATAGAGTTGGCATCTTTTAGATGCAAACAGGGTGGTACCGCGGGAACCCTCGTCCCTGAAAGGATGAGGGTTCTCTTTTTATTTCTATAACTGTAGTTAGGAGTGATAAGAGATGAGTTACAATTTTTCGGAGAGCGAAAAAAAGTGGCGGCAGCACTGGGAAGAACAAGGGCTGTACAAGACTTCCCGGCAAAAAGAAGGAGAAAAATATTATGCCCTGACCATGCTGCCTTATACCAGCGGGGATTTGCACATCGGCCATTGGTATGCCATTGTGCCTTCAGACGCAAGGGCACGCTACAAACGGATGTGCGGCTACAATGTCCTGTTTCCCATGGGTTTTGACGCCTTTGGCCTGCCGGCGGAAAACGCGGCCATCAAGCACAATATCCATCCCGGCAAATGGACTTATGCCAATGTGGAGCGCATGCGGAAACAGCTGAAGACCATGGGGGCCATGTTCGACTGGGATACCGAAATCATCACCTGTGATCCAGAGTATTACAAGTGGAATCAGTGGCTCTTCCTCAAGTTCTTCGAGCACGGTTTGGCATACAAAAAATACTCTCCCGTGGACTGGTGCCCCAAATGCAACACCACCCTGGCCAGAGAACAGGTTGTTGGCGAAGACCGGGTCTGTGATCGCTGTGACACACCCGTGGGAAAGCGGGAACTCAACCAATGGTATCTCAAGATCACCGATTATGCCGAAGAACTCCTGGACTTTGCCGGCCTGGACTGGCCCGATCGGGTCAAGACCATGCAGACCAACTGGATCGGCCGCAGCCAGGGAGTGGAATTCTCTATGGCTGTGAAAGATCATCCAGAAACATTCCCGGTTTTCACCACCCGGATTGACACTATTTTTGGCGTTTCCTTTGTGGTTCTGGCTCCGGAACATCCCCTGGTAGAGAAAATCACCACTCCGGAGCAGGCCGAAGCCGTAAAAGACTATGTCCATACCGCCACCCGGCGCACCGAAATTGAACGCCTGAGCACAGCCATGGAAAAGGACGGTGTGTTTACCGGCGCCTATGCCATTCACCCCTTTACCGGCTGCGAGCTCCCCATCTATATAGCTGATTACGTGCTCATGAGTTATGGCACGGGCTCAATAATGGCTGTTCCTGCCCACGATCAGCGGGACTTTGACTTCGCCCGCCGCTATAACTTGCCAATCCCTCTGGTCATTGCCCCTCCCGAAGGAATAAATGAGCCTCTCGAGAAGGCTTGGACCGGACAGGGCAAGCTGGTCAATTCCGGCTCCTGGTCGGGTTTGGACAATGAAGAGGCCGCTGCCCGGCTGACTGCAGATATGGAAGCCCGGGGCCTGGGCCAGGCAAAAGTCAATTACCGCCTCCGGGACTGGCTGGTCAGCCGTCAGCGCTACTGGGGCACTCCCATTCCCATCATTCACTGCCCCACCTGCGGCCAAGTGGCTGTTCCCGAGGACCAGCTGCCAGTGCTTCTGCCCATGGACGCTGAATTCCGCCCCACAGGCGAATCCCCCCTCCGCTTTCATGAGGGATTTCTCCATACAACCTGCCCCAAATGCGGCGGTCCGGCAGAGCGGGAAACCGACACCATGGACACCTTCTTTGACTCCTCCTGGTATCAGTACCGGTATGTCAGTCCCCATGAAGACAAATATCCCTTCGATCCCCAGGAAGTGGAGCGCTGGCTGCCGGTGGATCAGTACACCGGCGGCGTTGAGCACGCCACCATGCACCTCCTCTATGTGCGTTTCTTTACCAAGGCCATGCGGGATATGGGTCTGATCAATATTTCCGAGCCCATGACAGCTTTGTATAATCAGGGCATCATCCTTGGTGAGGACTCGGAAAAGATGAGCAAATCCCGGGGCAATGTCATTGCCCCCGATAACCTGGTCCAGCAATATGGAGCCGACGCCGTCCGGGTTTATATGATGTTTATGGCCCCCTGGGAGCTGGGGGGACCTTGGAACAGTGACGGCATCGGCGGCGTCACCAGATTCCTGAACAGAGTCTGGCGGCTGGCCGCCGGAGAACCCTCCGAACAAGCACCCGAACCAATAGCTCCCGAAGATTTCAAGGGGCTGCTCCATAAGACTATTCATAGGGTGACCGGGGATATGGAGAGTTTTAAATTCAATACCATGATTTCCGCCCTCATGGAATTCAGCAACCACCTGGCCAAGCATCAGGGCGCAGAAATCAGCGAAACTGCCCTTTGGCAGCAGGCAATTGACGCCCTTCTCCTCATGCTCGCCCCCCTGGCCCCCGTCATGACCGAGGAATTATGGCACCGCCGGGGACACACGGAAAGCATTCACCTGCAACAATGGCCTAAATTTGACCCAGAGGCCCTGATTGATAAGTCCGTCACTATCCCCATTCAAGTCAACGGCAAGCTGCGGGACACAATCACCATTGGCACCAGTCTGGATCAGGAAGCTGTCCTCAGGGCAGCCATGTCCAGCGCCAAAATCTCTCAGGCCCTGGATAACAAAAATATCCTTAAAATAATCTGGATTCAGGATAAATTGCTCAACCTGGTAGTTAAATGAATTTTATACCCGTATAGCTGTCAGCCCTCGTCAAATAATAATAGGCGAGGAGGTGAACAGCTTGCGTGTAGACAAAGAGGATTCCGCCATTTCCCGGGTAAAGTGCGTGGTCAGCTCTTGCCGCTACTATGGGCATGGTGATCACTGCCTGGCATCAAATATCGAAATTCAGCCCCCCGATGCCTCTGATACCGAAGAAACTGACTGCGCAACCTTTTCCCCAAAACGGTGAAAAAAATAACAGGGATTTGATATCCCTGTTATTTTAATCGTTGAGCTCAACTATATCCCTGTCAGCAAGGACATAGTCATGGTTCACTGCCTGGCCGTCGAACTTAGCGGACCCCCATACCTTCGCGGTCCTAAGGTTGTCAGCGATATCCTTATGAATGGAATGAGCCAGGTCTGAGACAGTGCTGTTGACAGGCAGGACAAAGGGTCGCTCCAGGTCGGGCTTTTTCCCCGGCCGCTTAGTGTACACCCGAATTACCTGCAGACGCTCAAAGACCAACGCCCGGAACTGATCGAGATTAAAGCCGGTGACAGCCGAAACAGGCACAATCGTAGGGCAATCCGGTACAAGCTCTTCAATCATCTCAACAATTTCATCCCAATCTGTCAAATCGGCTTTGTTGCCCAGGATCAAGACTTTATCCAGGGTCAGAGCCCGCACTCCCTCCGGCACTTCCTCTCGCAGAATCCGCTTTTCCCGCAAATATTCCAGCATTGTCGTCAAATGATCAATGCAATCGGGATCGGTCAGGTCAAGGACCAGGCCAAGCATATGGCTGTTGCGGATGGCAGAGCTGAAATTGCCCGGGATTCCATCAAGCACGAAGGGGGGCGTGTCCACCAGCTGGATGGACACATCCTCATGCTTCATCATTCCCGGAATGGGCAGGACAGTGGCAAAGGGATATTCAGCCACCTGAGTCTTGGCATTGGTCAAAGTTTGCACCAGAGCGGACTTGCCGGAATTGGGATGGCCCAGCAGCAGCACCTGGCCGGCGCCCTGGGCATCGATTAAAAAGGGGTCTTCCTGGCGGCTGCCTCCACCCTGAGTCTGACCGTCCTCCTTCCGCATCCTGGAAAGGCGTTTTTTAATCTCAGCCTGAATTTTCTCAGTTCCCTTATGCTTAGGGACGGTTGCAAGCATTTCTTCCAGAGCAGCCAGTTTCTCTTCATATGTCGAAGCTTTTTTGTAAGCTTCTTCTGCGGCATAATACTGTTGTGTAAGATTAGCTGGCACAGAGGATCACTCCCAACAAAATTATCGTCTAAGCCTTTGAAAACGGGGGAAACTTGCGGCAATCGAGGTTATCAGCGGCAACAGAATCAGGCCCACAGGGCCGAAGAGCTTAAGGCCCAAGTATACCGAAAGAATCGCCGCTACTGGATGAATGCCCAGATTATTGGAAAGAAGTTTGGGCTCGATAATTTGCCTGACAATCAGGATGACGGCATAAAGCACTCCAATCATGATTGCCGTAAACGGCTCGCCCAGGATAAAATGCCAGGCAATCATGGGCACTAACAAGGTGCCGGCGCCTAGAACAGGCAGCAAATCAAAGATGGCAATGAGAATCCCCAGCACAAAGACATAAGGGATTCCAAGCAGGGCAAAAGTGAGCATGCAAATTGCCGCCGTAATAATAATCAGGAATAACTGGGATTTTAAAAAGCCGTGTATAGATTTTATTACCTTATCAGCGCTTTCCCCGGCCGCGGGAAACAAGTTAAAAAGCCATTTTTTATCATAGGACAGATTAAAGACCAGTATCACTGTGACCATAAAGGCCACAAGAAGGCCCGGCAGCAGACTGACCAGATAGATTCCAGAGCCAATTAGACTCTTGGCCACTTGCTGCAATGTTGATGCTGCCTGCATGATCACGTCATCCAAAAAGACAAAAAAGGACTCCTCATACCTGGTTCCCTCTACCATAGGCAATATGCGTTCATCAAACAAGTTTTCAAGGTTTGCGATAATTTCGGGAAAAGAAAGGACAAATCTTTCTGTCTCTTGGTACAATTGAGACAATCCCCACCACAGTCCCAAGACTATCAGGGCGAAGGAAGGCAGTAATACCGTCAAGGTCGCAAGAATCCTGGATTTAAACTTTTTGTGCAGAAAATCAACTAATGGCATCAACAGCAAGGTCAGCAGTACAGCAATCATAATCGGGGTCAGGATCGATGCTATCCTGCGGCCATAACTTAACAGGAGAAAGATAACGCTTAGCGCAACCAATACTTTGAGCAATTTAGAAATTTTTTCGTCCATAAGGCACCTCTCTCTTGTCAATACTATTCAACACCGACAGGCTGCTTCCCTGCCTCAGCCAATAACTTCCTCTATTTTTATAGCTATATGCCTGGACATTATTATCATACAAAAAATTTAAGTAATTGCAAAGAAAAAACACCGCCAAGCGGTGTCATTCTTTAAATTAACTGAGCAAGCGTATAAGCCGGGTTCTGTACCCCTTCCGAGGCAGCAGCCATCTATCTAGACCGCCAGTTGCCTAGCAGCTCAAGCGACCATACCCGCGGGGCGGACGGGCCGTCCTCAATCCTTTTTCTATGAGTATAGGTAAGCTCCATACAAACGGTACAGAGTTACCACGGAGCAAGACCAAATAGAAGGGCTGCTGACAACTTTGTCAACAGCCTACTCCCCCAGACAACTTTATGGTCGGGGGGCAATCTCACTAAAATTCTTGCGGGGCTATAGGAACGCTATTTATTGGGGGTGGCGTAGGTGGAGTAAGATTTACTCTACATTGATAATAGATTCCTGGATTCGAAGACACATAATAATTGGTATCATTTGTGGAACTATAGAAGGCTGCTGCGGGACGAGTGGTTCTGTATTTCTTGCTTATTGAATTCCTTTGACATGTCCCTACAATGTAATACTCTATATCAGCATTCCAAAACTTATACGGTATATACCACTCCCATGTGGTTGTGTTACTTGTTGGTGTTTTTTTAGTCATTGCGACTTGATTCCAACTGGATCCTTTCTTCCTGAAAACAACGAATAACTTCGAGTCAGCTTGCCTTACAGAATATACTGCTGCCTCCACTGTTATTTTTGCATTCGTAGAAGTTACAGTGGTTTCGGGCTTTTGAAGGTAATCCATATAGTTCCCACGATTATAGTGGGAGTTTGTAATAAAATATTTTAATGGGTATAGACGATATATAATGCCATTATGCTTGGTATAAATAGAAAAATGAAGATGTGGAGCAAAATCCCCTCCGGTATTTCCAGATACTCCTATTGATTGTCCCTTGGTGACACTCTTGCCGATTGCAGGACAGCCGTTGTAGTTGTTTAAATGTGCATAGAGAGAATAGACTTCCATCGGGGTATTACTTGAATTAACATGTTGAATGACGATTCTTTGTCCGTATGAGCCGCTAGTTCCCTTTAAGTAGACTATACCGTCTGCAACAGCTTTAACAGTTACCCCTCCGCCGGCAAAATCAACCCCTTGATGTATGTAGGATGAGATATGTCTGGGCTCCATATGCACCCCGGTAATAGTTCCGTTATTGCCAAAAGGAGAAGTGAAGGTGCCTTTCAGTGCAGAGATATATTGCTGATTAGGCAACCATTGTAGTACTCAATGTCCCAGAAATACTTATACTGTGTAACTGGTGAAGCAGAAGCAGTAGTAAGTAAAATACAAAAAACTATCACAACAAAAACCAATTTGCAGTACCTTGCCAAAATTACCTCCTTTTAATTTTAATATTGTTTCGACAGGAGTGCTAGCTTTCCCTTTTTTTAAAATATATATTTTGAAGACTAAAAAAAGTCATTATAGTTTTATTTAGTTTAGCCCCCTAATTCAATAGAATTCAGTTTTTCTGAAATAATAATCGGGATTCCTTCAGTATCTATTATGCTTCGGCAACGCAACAAAGCTCTTAACTATCCTCTGTGGAAAAGAGACATGTAGATATCTTTGCCTAAATTGCGTTACGATTTTCAGTCATTATTGAAAAAATGTCCTTAATGTAGCTCACATTAAGGACATTAGATACTAGTAGTTAAGTAATTTCCTGCGAAAACGTTTAATTAGCTGATACAGTTTATGTTTCCCAAACTTTTTTTCGACACTATAGCGACGAAGGGCTTGTTTTGGCAATCTATAATCAAGTCCATCTTCGATTGTAAATTTACATGGAAAACAACATCCGCAAGGGAGCCCACTATGGGGAAAATGGCAAAACCAAGTTTTCTCCATGATATCCATAACCCTGAGTTTCTCAGCTTCAGCTTTCATGTTCAACTTTGACAAGGTGTATATAGGGAAACGAAAATAACCGAAAACCTTAAACAAGGCAGCGGAAGATGCGGATTTGTCAAGTTCCCAATAGCTTAGACCATTGTTTTCAACATAAGTTAATTTTCCAAACTTGTTCATCATGTCTTCGGCGAGGCCACCTTTTTCAATGCCAATCTCAAGATTGCCCACTGTCTTCGCGTATCGTGAAAGGTAATCATACTGAGGCCCAATTAAAACTGATTGCCTAATACTGCGAAACGCGTTAGCTATTTCTTCATCAGGGGGAATATCCTTTTCATGAGTAATTATTGTTGTTTTAAAAACACACTGTGTCCTAGTGTCATTTAAAATGTCATCAGTAATTTTGTTAATGGCCTCAAGTTCAAATTTAATAGACCGTCTATTGTCGCAGATAATATAATGGGGCTGTAATATGACATTCATACGGGAAAGATGCAGTACCCGGTAAGTTGAATCCCACCCTCCTGTCCAAAGAATATTTATTAATGGAATTTCTGTGTGCATCGTACATACCCTCTTTCAACTTACTGCAATAAAGAACCATTCGGCTTAGTTAATCATTATCCTTCTTTTACCGGAAATAATTTTCCTGTAGGACCATTAAGCTTCCTGTCATAAAGTTTCGGTTCATTGCCTTTCTGGAATTTAAAAAGCCCTGCCTCATGGACAGAGCTAAAATTTTCATACAGCTGAGCAAGCGTATAAGCCGGGTTCTGTACCCCTTCCGAGGCAGCAGCCATCTATCTAGACCGCCAGTTGCCTAGCAGCTCAAGCGACCATACCCGAGGGGCGGACGGGCCGTCCTCATTCCCTCCTATTTGGTCTTGCTCCGGGTGGGGTTTACCAAGCCAGCCAGTCACCTGACTGCTGGTGCGCTCTTACCGCACCGTTTCATCCTTACCTCCGGCATGCGGAGGCGGTCTGTTTTCTGTGGCACTTTCCTTAAGGTCACCCTTACTGGATGTTATCCAGCACCCTGCCCTGTGGAGCCCGGACTTTCCTCAATTTTTTTTAAAATTGCGGCTGCCCAGCTTACTCAGCTTTTCCTTTAATAGATTAACACAGATGTCCTTGATTAGCAAAGTCAATCTGTGTCAATTTTAGAAAATGAAAGTTTTATTTTTTAGCCATTTCCATAATTATCTTAGCCAAGCGGCGGCCTGCTTCCGGCTTGCCCAAAGCTTTTGCCGCGACAGCCATTTTTTCCAGACTCAGGGGATCGTTCATGAGGGCCCTGATTTCCCGGGCAAGACTCTCTGCCGACAGCTCAGTCTCTTCCATTACCAGAGCCGCTCCCGCTTCCGCCATGGAACGGGCGTTGTGCAGCTGATGATCGTCGGTGACATTTGGCGAGGGTACCAGCAGCGCAGGACAACCGGTCACCGTCATTTCATGGACCATTCCCCCGGAACGGGCGACAATGAGATCACAGGCCGCCATCGCCCGGGGCATGTCGTGGAGATAGTCGGTGAGACGGTATCTTGCCGCCAGGTCCGGGTTGAGATTCATCTTTTCCCGCTCCTCACTGACCCATTGATAATAGCGGCTGCCGGTAATATGAATGAGGACAAGGTCGGGATTGGCTAAAATCTCCTTGGCCGCAGCCAGTGTAACCTGGTTAAGCTTGAGAGCGCCGCCGCTGCCGCCCACCACAATAACCAATTTTTGTTTGTCTTGCAAACCCATTTCCTGACGGGCCTGGCTGGAATCGCCTTCAAAAAATTCCCGGCGCACGGGATGGCCTGTAACCACAGCTGCCGCCCCGGATTTAAGGCGTTTGACAGCAGCGGCGTGACTCACTGCCACCCGAGTCACCCGTCCGGACAGCAGCCTGGTGGTAAGGCCGGGAAAAGCATTTTGTTCATGAATGAGCGTGGGCACTTTTAACATTGCGGCCGCCAAGACCACCGGACCGGAAACATAGCCGCCGGTCCCCACTACAATATCGGGCTTGAATTCCCGGATTATTTTTTGTGAGGCGAAGACTGAAGTCAGAGCTTTATATATGGTTACAAAGTTCTTCAAGGTCAATCGGCGGACCAAAAAGCGCACATCGATGTATTTAATCTCATACCCCAGTCGGGGAACAACCTTGCTTTCTAAACCGCGCCTGGTGCCTACGAAGAGGATCTGGGCGGAAGGGTTGAGGCGCCTAATCTCATCAGCAATAACAATTGCCGGGTAGATATGTCCGCCCGTGCCGCCTCCGGTTAATAGTACTTTTACTTGTTCATCAGCCATAATAATCTCCCTTACTCTTGCTCCCCAGCATCGCCGGCAATTAATATTCGGCCACAGTTGCTGCAGCGAGTATACTGTCCGCCCTTTTTCAAAGCGTTTACACTGAGCACAGTCTGGGCAATGCCGCAGCCGCTGCAGTTTTCATCCTGCAGAATTGCCATTGGCCGTTTTCCCTGGGCTACCAAATCATTATAAATGACCATCATGAAGCTGGGAATGATACTGCGCAAATCTTCCCTCTGATCTTTTAGGATTTTATATCTTTCCCGAATCTCATCCCTGCGCTCCGTCAGGCGGGTGAGCCTGGATTTCCTTTGCTCGTCCAGGCGCTGAAAGCGAACAGTTTCATTGGCTATTTTTTGTTCCAAGTCGTCTAACTGTTCAATCGAGCTCAACTGCTGATCTTCCAAAGTGCGCTTGCGTCTGCGGAGCTGTTCAATATTTTGCTGAATTGAGACCAATTCCTTGCTCTGGCTGCCGTCCTCATACAGCTGACTGTTAAACTGTTCCAGCTTGCGTCCGATTGCCTCAATTTCGGAAGTGGTTTCTTCATATTCTTCCTTGGTCCGTTCCCACTGTTCTCTGGCTTCATTGATGCCTGCTTGAATTTCAGCCAGGTCCTCGCCAGTTTCCCTGTTCAGCCACTCTTTGATCTCAGTCCATTCCTTGCGCAGTTTGACCATCTCTACCTCAATATTCTGCAGCTGCCACATCTCGTTAAGGTAATTCATATTTAAATCTCCCCTCCCTTTTCCGATTTTGCAGCTTGTGTCCACAAGGGGTCTGTCTTGCCGGGAAATCTGGAAACAGCAATCTCATGCAAATTGTGTATCAGATACGATTCAAGAACATTTAAGACGGGATACTCACTGCAATAGTGCCCAGGATCCACTAGCGCCAAACCCAGTTGAGCCGCTTCCAGGGCAGTATGATGGCCGATATCTCCCGTCACCAGCACATCAGCGCCGCGATTATGCGCCAGAGAAACAAGGCTGCCGCAACTCCCTCCGCAAACTGCTGCCTTCTTGATTAGCCTTCCCCGTTCTCCGCAAATTTTCAGGGCGGCGCAGCCCAGCAATTTACCCAGGAAAGAAGCAAAGTCCTCTAAAGTCATGGGCTCCGGCAAAAGGCCAATCCGCCCCAATCCGAAATTGGCCTCATTTTCCAAGGGAATAATGTCATAAGCAACTTCTTCATAGGGGTGAGCCTTTTTCATTGCAGCCAGAACCACAGTTAGCTGACTTCGTTGGACAACAGTTTCTAATTTGTGTTCAGAAACCTCAGATAATTCCCCCTGTCTGCCATACCAAGGGTTGGCACCTGCCAGGGGGAGAAACTGTCCCCTGCCCGGGGCCGCAAAAGAACAATGAGAGTAATTTCCGATCCCGCCTGCCCCTGCATCCCCCAGAGCACGGCGCACTTGCTCCAAATGGCTGTCGGGGACATAGACTGCCAGCTTGCAGTACTTGCCGGAGCCCTTGTCCAAAACCTGGGTTTCCTTTAAATTAAGCAAATCCGCCAAGGCATCCGAGACCCCTCCCCGAATTACATCCAGATTGGTGTGCATAGCATAAATGCAGATCCTGTTGGCTAAGGCGTCAGCGATGCTTGAGCCCATGGGAGTTGAGACATCAATTTTCGAGAGTTTATGAAAGATCAGGGGATGGTGGGCCAGGATAAAACCATATCGTTCTGAGGCCGCAAACTCTATTACTTCCGGGGTTACATCCAGGGTCAAGAGAATTTTGTCTGTCGTCCACTGGCGGCTGCCCACCTGAAAGCCTGAGTTGTCCCAGTCTTCCTGCAGCCCCACTGGAGCCAGTTCTTCAAGAAGAGCAATGATTTTCCCTGCCTTTACAGCCATGCTATAACCTCTCTTAGCAAGAGAATTTCCTTTTCCAGTTCCAGAATTCTATTTTTGGCGGCAGAAGAATTTGCTCCCCCAGCCCCGGCCAGTGCTGCCTCTTTACGTTCCAGCCTCTGCTGCAGCATGGGTTTTAAAAGGGGATGTCTGCAGGCTACTAAATCCGGCCCGATTGTCAGGTATTTTTCGCCTGCCAGGCTGGGTTTTCCTGACCAGCGGGCAACGATTACTTCGTAATAACGATCCTCTTCCTGGGCAACGTCCTCCCGGACTATTGAAAACTTGTTGTCCGCCAGCCATGTCCGCACCCAGTCGGAACAGGTCATAGGTTGCAAAACTAAGAGGATGTTTTTCTTTAACAGAGCGAGTCCAGCCTCCAAGATTGAGCAAATGGTGTCACCGCCCATGCCGGCAATGATGATTACGTCGATATTGTCCTCTTCCTTGAGGACATTGAGTCCGTCCCCGAGCCGCAGCTCTGCTGCCTGACTTAGACTGAAGAGCTGTAAGGTTTCCTCGGCAGCCTGCAATGGTCCCTGGCGGCTGTCAGTGGCAATGACGCTTGAACTCAGGTGATTCATCAGCAAGTAGACAGGGATATATGCATGATCGGTGCCAATGTCCGCGACCTTCGAACCTGGCGGCACCTTGTCGACAATAGCCTGCAGCCTTGGAGTCAGTTTCATCAGCACCACTCCCAAATCATTCATAATTGCATCTCCGCAACATATACCATTATAGTATATTTCCATATCTTGAATGTAAATTCCTCTAAGGCCAAAAAAAACACTGCCTCCGAGGAGACAGTGTTCCTTTTGTATTGGTGACCCCTAGGGGATTCGAACCCCTGAATGCCAGCGTGAAAGGCTGGTGAGTTAAGCCGCTTCTCCAAGGGGCCATGTGGTGGGCCCACCTGGATTCGAACCAGGGACCGACCGGTTATGAGCCGGTTGCTCTGACCAGCTGAGCTATAGGCCCAAAAAATGGCTCCCCAGGCAGGATTTGAACCTGCAACCTACCGGTTAACAGCCGGTTGCTCTACCCTTGAGCTACTGAGGAACATCTCTGACATTAGCCATTATACTTGGATAATAACTCTTAGTCAATACTTAATCTTATTCCAGATAATCTTTCAGCCGCTTGCTGCGACTTGGATGTCTCAGTTTTCTTAAAGCTTTTGCTTCAATTTGGCGAATGCGCTCCCTTGTAACACTAAATCTTTTTCCAACTTCTTCCAATGTCCGTGGTTTGCCGTCATCCAGGCCAAAACGCAGGCGCAAAACTTTTTCTTCTCTTTCGGTCAAGGTATGCAAGACTTCTTCTAATTGCTCTTTTAACAATTCAAAAGCGGCGGCATCAGCCGGAGCCAAAGCGTCCTGGTCTTCAATAAAGTCGCCCAGGTGACTGTCATCCTCTTCGCCAATTGGCGTTTCCAGAGAAACAGGGTCTTGAGAAATTTTTAAAATTTCTCTGACCTTTTCAGGAGTAATATCCATATGCTCGGCGATTTCCTCAGCCAGAGGTTCCCGGCCTAATTCCTGAACCAATTGCCGAGAAACCCGAATCAATTTATTGATAGTTTCAACCATGTGGACAGGAATGCGAATAGTTCTGGCCTGATCGGCTATAGCCCTGGTAATTGCCTGCCGAATCCACCAGGTGGCATAAGTGCTGAACTTATACCCCCGATGATAGTCAAACTTATCCACCGCCCGCATCAGTCCCAGGTTGCCTTCCTGAATCAGGTCGAGAAAAGACATGCCTCTGCCCACATAGCGTTTGGCGATGCTGACAACCAGGCGCAAGTTAGCCTCAACCAAAGACTTCTTGGCCTCTTCGCTTCCTTCTTCCATAGCAATAGCCAGTTCAACTTCCTCATCAGCAGTCAGCAGGGGAACCCGCCCGATTTCTTTTAAATACATGCGCACAGGATCAGTGACGCTGATGCCTTCTGGCAAGGAAAGATCCGCGTCGTCCTCAGCGGCTTCCTTCTCATCATCTATATCCTGCGAAGGTTCATCCTCTTCTGCACTATCAACTATCTCAATCCCTAAACCCGAGAGCTTCTCATAAAAGGATTCTATGAGCTCTGGGGTCAGGTCAACTTCCTGAAGGCTGTCGGCTATTTCTTTATAGGTCAAAATACCCCGTTTCTTGCCACGAGTGATAAGTCCTTGTTTAATTTCTTTGAGTTTTTCAGCTTGATTAGCCACGATATCCCCCCCTTTGAGGAGAAAGAGAAAAAAGACCACAGAATAAGGTACATTCGACAAAAAGTATTATTCTCCTGCCGGAAATAGATTTTTTTTAGGTAAATAGAACTTGATACAGTCTATTATTTAATTCGCTTTAACAGTGAATTTATCCTGCCGAAAATTAAAAAAAAATGCAGACTGACCAAATTTATTATAGACAATATTTAGTAAATTATTCGCTAAACGGCTTGCCAAGGAGTAGGCAAAAAATACCGTTTATACAGGCCAATCACAAATCTATCAGTCATTCCGGCGATATAGTCGCAGATATCCTGACGCAGATTATCTGAGTATGGTTCCGGCAACAGGCCTGGATTGTTGAGCAAATGAAAATAAACCTTGTTGACCACATGTTTGGCTTTTTTCTCTTCATCTTTGGGACGGGAGCCAATATATACAGCCTCAAACAAAAAATCACGCAATTTGTCCAGCACAGCTCCCATGCTGCCCAAAGATATTTCTCCCTCTCGGCTGTTTTCGATGAGGGCCTTGACCAAGGCATTGATTCGCGATGAATTGTCCAGTCCCAAACTTGCAACGCAATCTGCGGGTATGTCCTCAAGGCGCAGAATTCCAGCCCTTACTGCGTCGTCGATATCATGATTGCAATAAGCAATGCGGTCACAGATTCTTACAACCATGCCTTCCAGGGTTGCAGGCAAATCCGGTCCTGAATGATTAAGGATGCCATCCCGCACTTCCCAAGTCAGATTTAACTTTTCCAAATGGTCTACCACTCTCAGGCTCTGCTTGTTGTGGCAGAATCCCCCAGGATGAATCACGTTCAGCTCCTCTTCGCCTGCATGACCAAAGGGAGTATGCCCCAAGTCATGGCCGAGGGCAATAGCCTCTGTCAGATCTTCATTGAGCCGCAAAGCCCGGGCGGCTGTTCTGGCAATCTGTGCCACTTCCAGGGTATGGGTAAGACGGGTCCGGTAATGATCACCTTCGGGGGCTACAAAGACCTGGGTCTTGTGCTTTAGACGGCGAAAGGCTTTGCTATGGGTAATTCTGTCCCGGTCCCGCTGAAAATCCGTGCGAATGTCACAGGGACGCTCTGGAACCAAGCGGCCCCTGCTTTGACTGCTAAGAACTGCCCAGGGTGAAAAATATTTTTTTTCCAGCTGCTCGGTGTCGAGTCGCATTTATATTCCCCCTTACTTATTACATTCAACAATCAGTTTGATAACCCAGTTAAATAATTTGGATTTATTTCCGTTGCCCTTGCATGGCTTGTCCAGTATACTATATAAGTGTCTTATGCATAACGGGTGAGGAGGAAAATTATGAAAAAAACATTTTGCCTGCTTTTTACTGTTGCCCTGTTATTAACAATGGCTGTGCCTGCTGGCGCAGAGCAGCCAAGTAATACAGCGGCATTAATCATGGATTTTGAAACCGGTCAGATTCTCTATGCGGAGAATATTGACGCTCCCCTTCCCCCTGCCAGCATTACAAAACTGATGACCATGCATTTGGTCTTTGAAGCCATTGCCGAGGGAAAAATTCAACTTGATGACCAAGTTAAAGCCAGCGCCAATGCTTCCAGTCTTCCCGACGGCTCTTCCACCATCTTTCTGGGAACTGGAGAAGTGCTGACTGTAGATGAACTGTTGGAAGCCGTAGCGATAATCTCCGCTAATGACGCAGGGATTGCTTTGGCAGAATACATTGCCGGCAGCGAAAGCGCTTTTGTCGCCATGATGAACGAAAAGGCCAATGAACTGGGCTTGACAAACACCACTTTTATTAACGCTCATGGCCTTCATACAGAAGGGCATGTTATGTCTGCCCGGGACATTGCCATTCTTACCAGGGCGACCTTGGAAAAGTACCCTGAAATCCTGGATTATTCTTCGAAAAAGTTCCTGCGCATGGAGCGGGAGACACGCTATGTGCGCCAGGGCTACTTTGATATGCATTCCACTTATGCCAGCCTCATTGGCTGGCGCAATATCGACGGGCTGAAAACCGGCTGGACCCCGGAAGCCAGGAGATGCATTACAGTTACCGCCGCAGAAGGTTCCCGCCGATATATTGTCGTCGTCATGGGGGAAGAGACCATTCCCCTGCGGGACAAAAGGGTCAAAGAACTGCTTGCTCAGGCTTTCGACCAGTTCCAGCCCTCGGTGCCTGTAAAGGCCGGTGAGGTCATTGACTCCATCTCAATTGAACTGGCAAAGGAAAAAGAAGCTGAAATTGTGCCGGTCAAGGATGTGACCCTGGTGATGTCAAGGACTGATAAACTGGAAGACTTCGAGGAAAGGATTGAAATCCTTCCGAATCTGAAAGCCCCCATGGGAAAAGGCGATGTTGTCGGCACCCTTTCCTACTACAAGAATGGGGAACTGGTGACGGCAGTGGATCTGGTCCTCAACGAAAACGCTGAAAAGGCCAGTTTCCTTACAAGGATTCTCCGTTACCTCAGTCAGATCTTTGTCGACCTGGGCAACTGGATAGTCGGTCTGTTTGCATAACATTAGCCGGTTTGGGATAAAAAGAATCCCCCTGGTTCCAAAAGAGGGTGTCTCCCCGTGAGACACCCTCTTTTATTGTTTATTTCTTTAATGCTGCCTGAGCTGCTGCCAGGCGAGCTACGGGAACCCGGTAAGGTGAACAGCTGACATAGTTCATATTCAAGCTGTGGCAGAAGGCAATGGAACTGGGTTCGCCGCCGTGTTCACCGCAAATGCCGATCTTCAGGCTTTTCTTTTTGCCCCGGCCCAGGCCCACGGCAATTTCCATCAGTTTGCCAACTCCCTGGCGGTCAAGAACAGCGAAGGGATTGTCAGGAAGAAGTTTTTCCTCCAGGTATGCCGGCAGGAATTTTGCCTCGGCATCGTCCCGGCTAAAGCCAAATGCGGTCTGGGTCAGGTCATTGGTGCCAAAGGAGAAGAAGTCTGCATGTTCGGCAATTTCATCGGCAGTGACACAGGCTCGGGGCAGCTCAATCATGGTGCCGATGAGGATGTCAAGCTGCTTTCCTGTCTCCTCGGCCACCCGGTCCCGAGTTGTGGCCACCAGCTCCCGCATACGTTCCAGTTCGTTGCGGTGAGAGACCAAGGGAATCATGATCTCGGCTTTGACGTCGACGCCCTCGCTCAGGAGCTGAGCGGCGGCGTTGAGAATTGCCTCCACCTGCATCTGGTAAATTTCAGGATAAATCAGTCCTAAGCGGCAGCCCCTGTTGCCCAGCATGGGATTTGCTTCCTGCAGGTTGCGCACTTGCCGCAGCAGGGTGCGGGTTTCGCTGAGCTTGCTGACATCACCCTTGCCAGCCTCCAGCAAAGCCACTTCCACCGCCAGCTTTTCCGCTGAGGGCAGGAATTCATGGAGAGGCGGATCTAACAGGCGGACAGTGACCGGCAGGCCTGCCATGGCCTTGAAAATGCCATAAAAGTCCTGCTGCTGAATGGGCAGCAGCTGAGCCAGGGCAGCTTGGCGGCCTTCACTGGTTTCGGCCAGGATCATTGACTGGACAATGGGCAGACGGTCGACAGCCATAAACATATGCTCGGTGCGGCAGAGGCCGATGCCTTCGGCGCCAAACTCTCTAGCCCTAAGAGCATCCTGAGGAGTATCGGCATTGGCCCTGATTCCTAAAGTCCTGACTTCGTCGGCCCACTGCAGAATGACACTAAACTCATGGCTCAGCTCCGGTTCTACCAGGGGCACCTGGCCCAGGATTACCCGCCCAGTGCCGCCGTCAATTGAAATCTTGTCTCCCTTATGCAGGGTAATGCCGCCAACCTGAGCGGTTTCTGCCTTGAGGTCTATTTTTATAGCTTCGCACCCGCAGACACAGGGTTTGCCCATGCCCCGGGCAACTACGGCAGCGTGACTGGTCATGCCGCCCCGGGAAGTAAGAATGCCCACAGCCTCAACTATGCCATGTATATCATCAGGAGTAGTTTCGGAACGGACCAAAATAACCTGTTCCCCTTCCCTGCCCCTGGCTTCCGCTTCATCAGAATCAAAGACGATAACGCCGCAGCCCGCCCCCGGCGATGCCGGCAGCCCCGTGGCAACGACCTCCATTTTGGCATCGGGGGAAACCTGACGGTGAAGGAGGGCCCCCAATTGGCCGGCGTCAATTCTCAGCAAAGCAAGCTTTTTGTCGATCAGCCCTTCGGCAACCATATCCACGGCTATCTGGACAGAAGCTCGGGCAGTGCGCTTGCCGGTCCTGGTCTGGAGCATAAAGAGAGTGCCCTTTTCAATGGTAAACTCAATGTCCTGCATATCCTTGTAATGGCGTTCCAGCTGCTGGCAGATGCCGTTGAGCTTTTTCGAGGCGACTGGCATCAGCCGTGCTAGCTCAGCAATTGGGCGGGGGGTGCGAATGCCGGCCACCACGTCTTCACCCTGGGCATTGACCAGAAACTCGCCGTACAGTTTCTTTTCTCCCGTAGAGGGGTTGCGGGTAAAGAGGACACCCGTGGCCGAATCATCGCCGCTGTTGCCAAACACCATTTCCTGAACGTTGACTGCAGTCCCATAATGCTCAGGAATCTTATTAATCCGCCGGTAGACAATGGCCCGGTTGTTGTTCCAGGAGTCAAAAACCGCCTGCACAGCCATTTTCAACTGTTCAAGGGGCTGTTGAGGGAAGGGTTCTTTAATTTCTTTATTTATGATTTCTTTATATGTTTCCACCAGACCTGCCAACTGCTGAGCATCCAATTCGGTGTCCAGCTTGACACCAGCCCGTTCTTTCAGCTTGCTGAGAGAAGCCTCAAAGTCATGATGGGGAATTCCCAGGACCACATCGCCAAACATCTGGATAAAGCGGCGGTAACAGTCAAGGGCAAACCTGCGGTTGCCCGTAACCTTAGCAAGGGCTTCAACAGTGGTGTCGTTGAGGCCAAGATTGAGGATGGTGTCCATCATCCCGGGCATTGAAACGGGAGCCCCCGAACGCACGGAAACTAGAAGAGGGTTGTCGCTGCTGCCAAATTGCTTGCCTGTCCTCTGCTCCAGGGCCGCCACTGCTTGCTCAGTTTGCGCAAGGAGTTCAGGCCACAGCTGTCTCCCCTCCTGGTAATACTGCTTGCAGGCTCGGGTATTGATGGTAAACCCAGAAGGAACCGGAAGACCAAGGCGGGTCATTTCAGCAAGGTTTGCCCCCTTGCCCCCTAAAAGTTCTTTGTCCTCAGCACTTCCGGCGCTAAATGGTGATACTAAATCATTCCTCATTTCCACTTCTCCTCCTTATCAGTTCTAGTAATCTGCCAGCGGTTTCCTCTACTGCTTTATTAGTGACATCAAAGACTGGACAGCCCAGTTTCTTCATAATGCCCCCAGAGAATTCCAGTTCTTTGAGGATTCGGTCCAGACTGGCATAACTGGACTGATGGCGCAGGCCAAGGGCCAGCAGGCGCTCCTTGCGAATTACAAACAGCTGGTCCGGTGAAATCGTCAGTCCTACCACCTTTTCCCTGCCAATCTCAAACAGCTCTTCGGGAGGTTGCACCTCAGGGACCAGGGGCACATTAGCCACCTTAATCTGTTTATTGGCCAGGTACATGCTGAGAGGCGTTTTTGAAGTCCGGGATACCCCCACCAAGACCAGGTCAGCTAGTCGCAAGCCCCGGGAATCCTTGCCGTCATCGTATTTGACAGCGAATTCTATTGCTTCCACCCGGCGGAAATACTGGGAGTCCAGCTTGCGCACAAGACCGGGCTCCATTTTCGGATCTCCCGGCATGATTTGGGCAAAGGCATCCATTACCGGGCCCATAATATCCGCTTGGGGAACCCCAGACCGCTGAGCCAAGTGACGCACCAGCTCCCGCAAAAAAGGCGTAATTATGGTATAGACGATGATGCCCCCGTTTTCCCGGGCCTCTGCCACCGTTTCCCGAATTGTTTCCTCGTCATTAACATAGGGAATGCGCCGCACTTCTACTTTGCCGCCATTGTACTGACTAGCTGCGGCCTTGGCCACCAGCTCGGCAGTCTCTCCCACTGAGTCTGACAAAATATATACTGTTGGCTTACCCTTATCTTCTGTCACAGACCCCTACCCTCCTCAAGATGTCTCTGAGCCATCTCTTCCATTAAATTCATCACCACATGCAAGTCAAAGCGCCCTGTAGGCAGCCGCCCCCCTTTTAATACCGGCAGACAGGCAACCTGGCTTTGCTTGAGCTTATCCAGAGCCTGGGCAACCGAAGCGGATTCTTCAATCCACATTACCTGGGGAAAACGGGTCATAACCATGTCTACAGGCATAGCCTGCAGATCAGCCTTGCCTATGGCGGCCTTTAACAGGTCCTTGCAGGTCAGCACGCCCGCCAAATTCCCGCCTTCGTCTACGACGAAGAGGGTGCTGAGGTCCTCCAGAAACAGAGTCACCACAGCATCATAGGCCGACTGCCCCTGCTGAATGACAACGGGCAAAGCCTTGACGCTCTTCACCTCTATTGTCTCCAACTGCTGGGCAAGCAAACTGTCGGGCCTGCGCCCGGGATAGAAATAGCCTACCCGGGGACGGGCATCCAGCAAACCGGACATAGTCAGGATTGCCAAATCCGGCCGCAAAGTTGCCCTCGACAGGTTAAAATTCGCCCCGATTTCCTCACTGGTAATCGGGCCCTTTTCTTTGACCAGCTTGATTATCTCTTCTTGCCGTTTGGTCAAACGAATGGCACTCACCACCAATTGTGACATACTATTTAAGAAAAATCCACAACTATATTATACTATTTATCTCTGGGAAGTCCTCTTTTTTTGGGAAGATTTTTTAACCCCTGAATCTCCTGGCTGGTTAAATTTCTGTATTTCCCCCGTTCCAGCCCCGACAAGGTCAGGAAGGCGAAGCGAATACGTTCAAGATGCGAAACCTTGTGCCCTACAGCCAGAAACATGCGCTTGACCTGGCGCTTTCGCCCCTCGTGAATTGTTATTTCCAGCACCGTCCGCCGGGGGGTTCTCTCTGTCAGCTTGACCGCCGCCGGGGCAGTCAAGCCGTCCTCCAGCTCAACGCCGGCAGCTAACCGGGCCAAATCTGCATCGGTCACCTGGCCTGCGGCCACTGCCCGGTAAACCTTTTCCACTTCCCGGGAGGGGTGCAGCAGGGAATTGGTCAACTCGCCGTCATTGGTCAGCAGCAACAGACCCTCGGTATCCAAATCCAGCCTGCCCACAGGGTAGACCCGGGGCTGCTTAGGCACCAAATCCATAACGGTTGGGCGGCCGTGGGTATCTGTAACTGTTGTGATCAACCCTGCGGGCTTGTTTAAAAGATAGTACACATGGGTTTCAGCCTTCTCCACTGGTTTGCCGTCCAGGGATACCTGATCAACCGGACCAACCTTGAAACCCTGGGCGGTAACAATTTGGCCGTTGACGCTGACCCGGCCGGCGGCGATTATTTCCTCGCACTTTCGCCGGGAGGCCACCCCTGCGGCGGCCAGGACTTTCTGCAGACGTTCCATTTTTTCACTCCCTTTCACTGGCAATGACAAACCCACAGCTGACTGTGAGTTTAACCGGCGGCAATTACTGCGCCCCGGCCTGCATAAGTACGCACTGTAGCGCCTGCCTCCTGGACATAGGTAATCTTTGCCCGGCATCGCTCGGCAATGCTGCGGGCGACCATACCCGCTTCGCTGCTGCAATCAACGTGGACCAGGGCAACTTGCGTGCAGGCTTTTTCTACCAGCAGTTCTGTCAGCCGATCCAAGGAGGGCTTGCGCCCCCTAACTCGCTCAAGAATCTGGATTCCCCCCTGCTGATTAAAGGTAAAAATCAGCTTGATTCCAGCTCTGCCAGCGGCGTGGCGGGCAAAAAGGCTGGTCCTGCCTCCCCGGACAATGGGTTCAACGTTGTCCAAGGCCGCATAAACTTGGATGCGCTTTTTTTCTTCATTGACCCAGTGGGCAAGCTGGTCTAGATCATAACCTTCTGCAGCCAGGGCTGCTGCCCGTGTGACAAGCAAACCCTGGCCGGCAGACACCAGCTGCGAATCAACAATCCGGATTTTTCCGCCAGTTTGGCTGGCGGCGATTGAAGCGCTGTGGCAAGTGCCGCTCAAACCGGCTGACAAAGATAGACAAAGCACCTCTTCTCCTTGGTTGGTTAGATTTAAAAAAACTTTTTTGAAATCCCAGGGAGAGGGCTGAGAGGTAGCGGGCATATTGCCGGCGCCAAGCTTGGCGGAAAAATCTCCAGGTGGCAGATCGATGCCATCTCTGAAGCTGGCCGCTCCAAGAATGACCCGGATGGGCACAATGATTATACCCAGCTGTTCTGCCAATTCCCGGGGCAAATCCGCTGCCGAATCAGTGACAATCCTCACCATGCCTTTCCCTCCCTTTCAATGCCTCTTAAGACAAAAACATCTTGGTTAATTATATCAAAACCCTGCCCCTTAGACAAAAACCTTGCCGGCATAAAAACAGCCTTAGAAAACCAAGGCTGACTGAATTAAATCTCCAGGGGGCTGCCCACGGAAAATCCGTTCTCCTCTTCAGATAATCTCTACAAGGGGTTGACATGGACCATGCAATGCTTGACTTTAGGAAAATGTCCTTCGATTGCGTCATGTACTCGGTGGGCAATGGCGTGTGCTTCGGCAAGGGTGGCGCTGCCATTGACGCTGATTTCCACATCTACATAGATTTTGTCGCCGAACAGCCTTGTCTTCAGTTTGTCGATTGCCAGCACATCCTCTTCAGCCGCAATGACCGTATTAATTTCTGCCACCACTGGTTCATCACAGGCTTTATCAACCATCTTGCCAATGGAATCGATAAAAATATTTAAAGAGGCTTTGACGATAAAAATACAAATGACCACGCTGGCAACAGGGTCCAAAATGGGGAATCCAAGGCGGGCCCCCAGGATGCCGGCAAAACTTCCTACCGAGGATAATGCGTCAGAACGGTGATGCCACGCATCTGCCATGAGAGCCCCGGAACTAATTTTCTTTGCCCCACGGCAGGTGTACCAAAACATCCCCTCTTTGACGACAATTGAAACAACCGCGGCGATTAAGGCCAAAGAACCGGGAATATTTTGGGTGTCGGCCGGACTCCTGATTATCTTGACAATGCCTGCGTAACCAATCCCGATGCCTATGGCGCACAAAATGCCCGCCAGCAGAATTGCCGCCACACATTCCATGCGTTCATGTCCGTACTGATGCTGATTATCGGATTTCTTGCTGGCGATTTTGACGCCGATAATAACCACAATGGTGCTGAGGACATCAGATATGCTGTGAAAAGAGTCAGAAACCATTGCATTGGATTTTGCCATTATCCCGGCGAAAAGTTTAAAGACTGACAAAATTACATTCCAGACAATGCTGACAGCAGAAACCCTTAGGGCTATCTGCAGATTATTACGCTTCTCCATATCTGCCTCCTAACGGTTGTTGTGGATTAACCCCCTGGAAGATATGAAAAAGCACACCTATGGAAACATTTACTGTCCCACAGATGTGCCATTCGGACATCTGCTGCCGCAGCCAATGCGGCCCGGCCCCATGAACCAAAGGGGTTCATCGCCTGCTCAGATTTAATCTTTGATTGTGCTTAAGTGGTCCAATAATAACATATGCGCCAAAATCCCAGCTGGCTCCTGGTCAGACCAAGAGAAGCAGGGCAGAGTCAATACATATTGTCATTCGATTATACCAAATTTCCAAGCTTTAGCAAACTTCCTGGCGGTCTACCCAAATATCAGGTTGCAAATCAGCACCGATACAATAAACCCGGTAATATCCGCCAGCAGGCCTACCTTTAGGGAATAGCGGGCATTGCGGACGCCCACAGAACCGAAGTACACCGTCAGAATATAAAATGTGGTGTCGGTGCTGCCCTGCATGGTGCAGGCGATTAGACTAATCAGGGAGTCGGGTCCATAGCGCTGCATGGTTTCAGCCACAATGGCTAAAGCCCCGTTGCCGGAAATGGGACGCATGATTGCCAGGGGCAGGACTTCCCCGGGAATTCCCGCCAGGCTGGTAATGGGTTTCAGCAGCTGGACGAAGAGGTCAAAGGCCCCGGATTCCCGAAAAATCCCTAAGCCAACCAGCATGGCGACCATGTATGGGATGAGGTTAATAGCGATGGCAAATCCCTCCTTGCCCCCCTCAACAAAGGTCTCAAAGACTGGAATCCGCTTCCAGGCAGCATAGGCCACTACCACAACCACCAGGACAGGAATTGCCCAAGCTGACACTGCGTTCATGATCTCAGTCATTATTGCCCCGCCTGGTCTGGAGATAGCGGAAGAAGCGGTCAAGACTGATGGCGGCGAAAAAGGAGGCGCAGGTAGCCACCAAAGCCGTGGGGATGATCATCGTTGGATTCAGGGAACCTGAAGCGGCCCGCAGGGCAATGATTGTGGTGGGAATAAAGGTAATGCTGGATGTGTTCATGGCCAAAAATGTGCACATAGCCGGCGAGGCCGTTTCCTTGTCGGGATTAAGCTCCTGCAATTGCTTCATAGCCTGAAGGCCAATAGGGGTGGCAGCGCTGCCCATGCCCAGCATGTCGGCGCTCATAGTCATAAGAATTGAACTCATTGCCGGATGGTCCAGGGGCACAGAGGGAAAAAGAAATTTTGCCACCGGCCGCAGTGCCCTGACCAGAATACTCGTGAGCCCCGACCTTTCGATAATTTTCATCATGCCCAGCCAAAACGTCAGTATTGCCACCAGGCCCAGGGATATGCTCACCCCCCGCTGGGCGCTGTCGAGGATTACTTGAGTAAGCTTGCCCATATTGCCGGTAGCGGCCGCTACGATCATGCCGAATATGATAAAAAAAAGCCAAAATTTATTGATCATGCCACCATCCCCTCACCAGCTCGAATAGACGGGTTGCTATTCCAGCTTTTTTCTCAACAGCGGAAACAGCTACCAACTCAATCTCTGCTGTCCAGCCGCCATCCACCCTGACCAGGGCCGTGCCTACCGGCTGACCGCTTCGCACTGGCGCACTCAACTTTGCCGGCACCTGCACCTGGGTGGTAAAGGACAGGGTCTCCCCGGGAAAAACCGGGTAGCGGACGGGCCCGGCGGATGCCACAGCTACCCGCTGGGCCTCTCCCTGGTCAACGGGCAATACTGCCATTACTTTGCCCTGGGGGACCAGCTCCTGAATGCTCAAGCTGCTAAAGCCATAATCAAAGAGCTTGCTTACGTCGGTGTACAGATCCGGCGCAGCCAAAACCACTGCCACCAGCTCCATTTCCCCCGCCCTGGCCGCCGCCACCAGACAGCGGCCGGCCTTTTCCGTCCAGCCGATTTTGATGCCGCAGGCCCTGGGATCTCGGGCCAAAAGCTTGTTATTGTTGATAAACAGTCTTACTCGGCCGCTGGTCAGTTCCCGGGAAATATATTCTTCAGCAATACATATCTGCCGGAGCAGGGGAATTTTTAAAAACGCTGCCCCCAGCAAGGCCATATCATGAGCAGTGCTGTAGTGCTGGCTATTATCAAGGCCATGGGGGTTGCCAAAGCTGGTATTATACATCCCCAGTTGCCAAGCCCGCTGATTCATGAGGCTGACAAAATGGCTGATATCCCCGCCTACATATTTAGCGATGGCGGCGGCTGCGTCATTGCCAGACCGCAATATCAGTCCATAGAGCATGTCAAGCATGGTCAGCTGTTCATTCTCATCTAAATACAGAGAAGTGCCCTCTATCTTGACACAGTCAGCTTGCACACTGAGGACTTCTTCAGGTCTGCTCAGTTCTGTGGCCACCAGTGCCGTCATTATCTTTGTGGTGCTGGCAATGGGCCGTTCCTGATGGGCATTGTGCTCATACAGCACCCGCCCGGAACCAGTCTCGATCAGAATTGCAGAGGCTGCGCTGATAGATTCCGGCTCCCTGACGGGGTCAGCCTGGGCAAAAGCCGCCATTGGAAACAAGAGCAAAATTACCAAGGCAATTATTATGTTTTTCATATCTTCCTCCCCCGGGTAATTATATTCACCGAGGCAAAGGGATTATGAAGACAGGCAAAAGAAAATCCCCTTATAAGGGGGGATTGGTTCTTTGCTTTATTTGATTTTGGAGTTCGGCTACTTGTCTTTCCAGCTGCTGTTGCCTGTTCAGCAAGTTTTGCCGGCTGTCATGGGCGCCGTTGCCATTGCTGAATGTCTCCTGCATTTTTTCCACCAGCTGGGGCACTAGGTCCACCAACCGGTCAAAAATGGCCCCCTGGCTGACGGGCAACAGACGCACCGCTCCCTGGCCAACCACCAGGAAGCCAACGGGCTGCACAGAAACTCCGGCGCCGCTGCCGCCCCCAAAGGGGAGGTCAGTCTCTTTGGGAACGCCAAATTCGCTGCCCCCTGCGGCAAAACCCAAACCCACCCGGGACACTGGAATAATAACACTGCCATCGGGGGCCTCCACTGCATCACCGATTACTGTATTCACATCTACCATTTCCCTGATACTTTCCATGGCTGTCTTCATCAGACCCTGAATTGGATGTTCTGTCAATTTTTTCACCCCTTCTTTTCAGTTTAAGTTTAATGGCCTGGTATCCGACTAAAAAGGCTGTAATTATAGCATAGCCCAGGGGAAATTCCAATATGCAAGAAAAGGCCATGCGAAAACAGTTGCGGTTGAAGCGGGGGAAAACTCTGATTACCGGCGGAGCGGAGAAAGTAAACAAGCAGTGAAGACCTGCACAGACCATGCCTTTTACTGCCCAGAGACTGCCGGTGAGAATGGCCAGGCGGTCGCTGTCTGCCATGCCTAATTCTGTCTGCCATACGAAAGTCCGGACCCTGAGATTGTTGCGGAAAGACCGGATAATCCTTTTCAGGGAACGCCGCAGCTCATTATACTGCCGCCAGTACTGGCCAAACTTATCCGGGGAGGGAATGGAAAGCTTTATGCGTTTATTTTTGCTTGCGGTTTTCGCTCCCAGGGCCAGGCCTCTGTCAGAGGTGCTGATTACCGGCACCTCCACCGAGTAGTTAATCAGCCCCGCGAGCATGCTGAACTGCACCAGCAAACTGTCTTCAGTCTTCCCTCTGTGCCTGTAATCCAGCCACAAGCGAACGGGCAGGAAAAATAAGATTAAAATAATCCCCAACACCGTCAGGAAACCATACAGCATCAGACCTCACCACAAAATTAGTATGTCCAACAGGAATTCAGAAATGCCTGTTCGCCGAGGGCAAAATTAAAAACAGCCCTGAGGCTGTTATTTCAGTTCGGGCAACTCTGACAAATCCCGGATGCCAAAATGGCGCAGGAATTCTTCAGTGGTGCCGTATAGAATTGGCCGACCGGTGGTCTCCCGCCTGCCAACTTCAGTAATCATGTCATAGGCTAACAAGGTGTTCAGGGCCTTTTCCACCTTGACCCCGCGAACATCTTCAATCTCGGGCCGCGTTACAGGCTGACGGTAGGCAATAATGGCCAGAGTTTCCAGGGTAGGAGCGGACAAGCGGCTGGGCCTGAGGTCATCTGTCAGGCGCTCTATATAAGCATTATATTTCCTGTCAACAGCCATCTGCACTGCCCCTTCAGAGCGAATGAGGCGAATGCCCCTGCCGGCTAAATCTGTTTCCAGCTGGTCCAGCCACTGACTGAGCTGCAGCTCTGTCACCTCGAAAACCCAGCAGAGTTTGTCCAGAGCAACTGCATCGCCGCTGGCAAACAAAACCGCCTCCAAAGCGGCTATTGAATTATAATCATGCATCCCGACCATCCTTTGCTGCTGATTCAATAATAATAGGTGCAAATACCTTCTCCTGAAAGACTACAGCTTCCCCCAGCCGCACCAGTTCCAAGACCGCCAAAAAGGTCACGATAATTTCCTGCAATCCCTGCCCCCGGGTCAATTCAGCAAAGCCTGCAGAACCTGCAGCCAGTCTTTTTCTTAGATCCCCCAGTTTTTCCTCAATGGGAACACCATTAACCGCCAGTTTGCGGACTTCAACACGGCTGTTTTCCAGGGCACGGGCAAAGGCGGAAAACAAATTGTCCAGGGACAAAGGCGCCAGGGTCCGGGTGCCGGATTCTAGGGGCAGGGTGGGCTGCCGAGTATAGTCATAGTTTTCAAGGGTGATCATCGTCTCCAATTGCCCCGCCAGTTCTTTAAAGCGCTTGTATTCCACTAGGCGCATGATTAGTTCCTGGCGGGGATCAGGTTCATCAGCCAGCTGCTCCCGCTCTACCCGGGGCAGAAGCGACCGGGACTTCAGTTCAAGCAAATAGGCGGCCATATAGATAAAATCGCTGGCCAGCTCAGGGTCGAATTCAACCAGGCTTAAGTTTTCCAAATAACTGCTGGTAATGTCCGCAATAGCAATGCTGTAAATATCTAGCTTGTCCCGTTCCACCAGGTAAATCAGCAAATCAAAGGGACCTTCAAATACCGGCAAGATGACCTGGACAACGGGCCTGGAGCCAGCCTGGGACAGTTGTTGAGATTTCATGCAGCACCCCCCAGAAATAGGCGCAGAATCAAACCTGCTAGCGCGAAGATGCCTGTGAATATTCCATTGGCCACAGGGGTGAGAAAATACCGGTATAAACCTGTCATCAGCACCAAAATTAATATCAGAAAGCCATACTGTTCAATTTTGTAGAAGAACCCGGCATAGCGGGAAGGCAGTATATTCATCAGAATCTTGGACCCGTCCAAAGGCGGAATGGGCAGCAGGTTGAAGACGCCCAAGTACACATTATACAACATCAAATACTCAAAAAACCGGATTGCATGCCCTGCCGTTCCCCACTTGAGGGAAGCAACAACACTAAGGGCCCAGGCGGTGCCGGCCAGCACTGCCAGAATAAAATTCATGCCGGGGCCGGCCAATGCCACCAGGAGCATGCCCCGCCTGCGGTCGCCTTTGAAATACAGTGGATTGACGTGTACCGGTTTTGCCCAGCCAAATTTGACAATAAGTAGCATCAACAGGCCAATGGGGTCCACATGCTTTAAGGGATTCAAAGTCAGCCGCCCTTCATACCGGGGAGTAGGATCCCCCAACATATCCGCAACCTTGCCATGGGCATATTCATGAAAACTCATGGCGATTATCAGGGCCGGCAACCAATAAAACAGATCCTGAAAAAAAGTCTGCAAATAAGACATGGCTATTCCCCCTCCTTGTGCAAGCGATCAGCCAGGGCCAGCTCTTCTTCTTGGGTCTGCACCCGGCCGTCAAGTTTTGCCCTGTGGACAGCTTTAAGAATCCTGCCTATTCTTGGTCCGGCCTCAACCCCTAACCGGAGCAAATCGTTGCCATCAATTGCTATTTCTAAATCCGCCAGTTTTTCCAGGTAGAGGAGAACCGCGGAGCGAAGCCTTGCTTCTCCTGGATTGGCAGCTAGCAGAGCCAGCAAAGCCAAGGTTGGCTGGGGTTGGAGAAGATCAAATATGCCCCCTGGGGATAAATCCTCATTCTGCAAAGCACGGCTCAAGTGTTCAAGTTCTTCCGCCACCTGACAGACCAGCTGTTGTTCCTTGCTGCCCCTGAGGCCAAGCTGCTCTAAGGATTCCGCCCAAGCCTCTCTTGGCGCTTCCTTGAGCAAAAGCAGGGGATAGAGAAGCCAGCCCTGGGGAAATATGCTCTGTTCTTTACTCCACTGGCTGATGCGGGCAGCTGCGATAATCTGCCGTTCCAGTTCTCTGCTCCATTCCAGACCGGGGATGAGCCTGGGCAACACCCCCAGCTCCCGGGCCATCTTAAGCAAAGCAGGCACGTTGGGCTCCATAAACATCTGGCGCAACTCCCTGCCCAGCCGAGCTGCAGGCGTCTTTGCCAACATATCGTCGGCCAAAGCCCTGTCCAGCAATATCCTGGTGTCTTCTTCCAGGCGAAAACCATAGCGGCAGGCAAACCTGATTGCCCTTAATATCCTTGTGGGGTCCTCAACAAAACTCAGGTTATACAGCACCCTGATCAGCCCAGCCTGAAGATCCTTATAGCCGCTAAAAAAGTCAAGGAACTCACCGAATCTGCTGCTGTTAAGGGCAAAGGCGAGAGTATTGATGGTAAAATCCCGGCGGTACAAATCATGTTTAATGGTGGTTTGCTCCACCTCCGGCGTGGCTGCAGGGAATTGGTAAAATTCTGTTCTGGCGGTGGCAAAGTCAATCTGGAACCCATCAGTAAGAGTTAAAGTGGCTGTTCCCATCTCCTCATGGGCGACCAGTTTGCCTCCCGTGGCTGCCGCAAGTTTGCGGGCAAATTTTATGGCATTGTCTTCCACTGCTATATCCAAATCGAAATTCGGTAGCCCCAGCAGCAAATCACGAACAAAACCGCCCACTGCATAGACCATAAACCCATCTTGCTGGGCAATCTGCCCCAGCAGCATCAATATGCCTTGTATCCGCTGGGGAAGCCGGCTGTTGATCAGATCGGTGAGATTGGCAGCGGGTTTAGCCAGCCGGTAATCACCGGAACTGAACAGGGATTTGTGCGAAGAGGCCACGCCGGCGCCGTAAATCTGTTTTAACAAATCTGAGCGGGTGATGATGCCCACGAGTCTTCCCCGGTCCAGGACCGGCACTCGGCCGATATTATTTTGGACGATGATTCTAGTTACTTCACCTAGGGACGCGAGCACATCCGCCGTAACGACATTGCGGGTCATATAGTTCCGCACTGGGGCTTGCCCCAGGTTATGGCGCATGGCCTTTTCTATATCCCGGCGGGAAACAATGCCAATTACCGCCTGAAGCTGGTTGACCACAGGAAACCCCGTATGGCCGTAACGCAACAACAGGCGGTGGGCTTCGGCAATGGGAGCCTCCTCAAAAACTGTCTTGACCGGTGCAGACATTATATCGCCAGCCACCTGACCCTTGGGCAGCCTTTGCCGCAAAAGCTCCATAACCCTGGCATACAAGGCGGCAGGGCTGAGATTTTTGAATGTCATAGTGACGGCCCCCCTATGCCCCCTGACCTCTAAAGGTGCAAACAAATCCAGGAGGTTAAGGTCAGACCGCCGGCTGCGAGCGATTAGGTGCACCTGGTTTTCCATTTTAACAATGCTGAGGGCCAAATCACAGTCCTCCAACTCAAGCAGATGCAGGGTGAGCACTCCTAAGCCGCTGACAAACTGTTCCAGGCTGGCGGCCATTATTAAGACACTGCGCTCATTGACTGCCTCAATGCGGGCCTCCCCAAGCAAGGCCTCCAGAAGGTCACGCTGCTGGGGGGCAAGGCGGATATTAATGTAATCGCTGACCTGAGATAATCGCCCTCCCTGCTCCAGCAGCCAGGCCGCAGCCAACATATCCCTGGGGGTAGTGGATAGATTGGTTAAGCAATGAGTGTCTTCATAAATTCCCAACAAAAACAAGGTAGCCTCAAAAGGCGAAACCGGCAGTTGTTTGTCTCTCAGCTGTTCAACGAGAAAGGTGGTCACTGCCCCAACCTGCTGGCGTATGCCTGGACCGGCCTGGTCATAGGGGGGGTGATGATCATAGGTGACTACGGTGTCAGCCTTGTCGCAGAGCCAGGCCAGCTCCCCCAATTGCTGTGGCTCCTGAGCGTCAACTATGTATAAAGTGGAGATATTATCCAGTTTCAGTTGCCCAGCCTGATAGAGGGGCAAATAGCCTTTATGCTCTGTAATAAAGCGGCGAACCCCCGAACTTTGACCGCCAACAAGGACCATGACAGCTTGGGGATGTAATTTTGCGCAAGCGACCATGGCGGCCAGTCCGTCAAGATCTGTGCCCTCATGGCTGACAATGACCTCCATAGTCTCACCTCCTCGTAAATCCTGCCCATAATTATACCATATCTGCCCCCGAACTTAGACAAAAGAAGAATGCCGGCAACTTTTCTTGTGCCGGCTACTTTTCTTCGATTTTCCATTACGTAATCCTTCTATTATTCTTGGCAACCTGAAAGCACATCCACTACCCTTGACTAAGGGGAAGTTTAACAACCGGCATTGAAACTTGAGGTTGATGGAGCCCGGGGAACACCTGCATAATCCTGAATTTGGTTATTTCAGGTATCCACCCAAAGGGGAGCATATCATACAACAGTTTCCGTCTTTTGTGTAGTTTATGGGGCCGTTAATGTGACAGCCCCTTTACCACATGTATATTGCTTACCGATTAATCCCATCAAGGAGTTTCTGAACCATTTCCGGATTCTCCCAGATTGGAGGATTCGTTACTCCATAGTATCCACGATGCTGCGAATCAAAGAAACTCACTGTACCATGCTCCGTAAACCAATCTGCTACCACCAATCTGCCTTGGACATTCTTAACAAGAAAATGTGTTACTTCCCCGAATTCACTATCTCCGGATAGCTTAACTTGGGCCGCTAGCGAAATTAAATATCCGTCCGTTTCAAGATAAGCACCTGCCAGAGAAATGTCTATGTCAGTAATCTCAAGATTTTGGGCCTCTTTCACTATTTTTGCTCTGGAGTACTTCAGCAAGTTCTTGTCAACTATATAGCACTCAAAATCTATCAATCCTGGGTTGGCCCTAGATAGATAATAGTCACGCAGAAGTTGTTGGCACATTTCTAGGGATTGATCCAGATCACTCGGTACTAAGCTGGCATCTTCCTGGGCTGCAAATTCCGGGAACTTCACATCCCGCGGGGAACAGCTGATGAAAACCAGTAAAGATAGCAGGATGGCCAAAACAACTGAAGAAGTCTTCAACTAATGAACACCTCCCAAACAAAAATGGGCTTGCCCCCAAAAGGATTATGGCGATGTTCTCTCGTAATATAGCATTATGTCTAGTAGACGAATCCAAGAACCTTAAGGAATCGAAAGTAAAGCTGGAACCCGATATTTACGGATTCCAGCAAAATAGTCTTGTCTATTTCATCTGTCTAGGTTCCACTACTCCCCTTGCTGCTTAATAGTGGATTGTTCGGTTAATTAGTATCCCATCTATCCCTTTCCCCTGTAACGGGATTAAAGGTGAATGTAGAAATTACACCTGCTTCTTCGAATCGAAAGACATATAGGTGATCCACACAGGGGGATATCGGGGGTATGGAGTAAATTGTTTCTCTTTGCTCCGACTGAATGAGATCACCGCTTATTTCGCCAGATATTTTCGTCTTAGCGGCTTCATAGGTGTACTTGGGCAAGCCGGCGGTCATGATAACGAAAATAATTGCCACCAGGGTGACATTGGCAACAATCTTCCACCCGGTTTTTTTAGGGTTAATAAAGTACATTGCTATTAGCTGTAGTACTGCGGAAATCACCAGGGGCCATTGAGGATTGATGGCCCCGGCATAGCCAGCATGGTAGTACCATAATGCCCCTGCGACTACGGGTAGGGAAGAACAATAAAACCAAAGCACTGGTTTCTTTTTTGTTTCTACTACCGCCCCCACCAAAAGGGCGAACCAGAAAAATTGGAACACATAGTCTGAAAGAGATCGGAGAATTGGTTGCGTCCGCATAAGCAACATGGCAAAGAACCAGGGCACCATTCGGTATTGTTTCCTGTCGCCGGTGAAGAGAAAAAATGGAGCAATAAATAAGACGACCGCTATAATGTTAGGTAACATTACTCTACCACCTTTAAGTGTTACAAAAAATGAAACTATTGATTACCAAGGTACCTTATTTAAGTAACAATTTATAGCATAATCAAGGATATCTAAATAGTGGGTTGTATACCAGGTCTCAAGGATTTCTGGGCCGTAGTCGATGCCGTTTATCCGAGTTACTAAAGAATCCACTTCCTTCCATTCCTCATCCCAAACCCTATTATTGTCTTGTAAGATTATTGCATACTTGTCCCAACGTTGTCTCGTGTGATTCTTACTACCGTTTACTGCTGTATTTATGCAAAGAATCCCCTGAACCACTGTAATGATACCAGAAAGTGCCGCAATTACCGTATTCCAGGGAAGAGCGAACAACGCAACAACGAAGCTGACAGTTGCCCAAGCTCGAGCCTCAAGCGATACATAACTGATTGAATAAAATGTATACGATTCATAGGCTCTGGCGGTAACTGGAAACGGATATGTTATTGTCTTCTGTCCATTCAGTACATTATAGTAAGGGGCGCCGTAATACGGATCAGTCGCATTAATAGTGTAATCTAACACATCGTTTTGAATGGTTTTTTCTGTACCTTTTACGTAAAAATCTCGGCGGTCATAAGTAACCTTTTGTCCGTTTGTTGTCACCGAGAAAAATGGACTTACCTCATCATACTCAATAACTTCAACATTATTCCCTGTCTTAACCCTAATGGTAACTTGTGATCCTTCCCTGGTGCTCTCAAATTCACTTCCTAAATGAGTACCCTTCTCGATTATTATTCCAGGCCTGACCTCTTCTCTCGAAACGATTCCGTCATTTGAATCATGAGCAAAGGCGCGGATAGGCAATGCATTCACAACGAGCAATAAGACCAGAAAAATCGCGACCTTCTTCAAATAACATACCTCCTCCTACTTTTTTTGAAATCAACTACCATATTCAGTATAGATAGGTAAACTCCTCTTTTTTTGTGCATGATTATTTTCGTAACTACTTTCGTAAGGTTTCTTTGAGAATTAAAGTGGCGCAATCATTGAAATCGAGGAGTTATCGGTAGAGAATACACCCAAGGATGGCAAGTCGGTTTTTTATAGCTTTGGGTACTATTCTTAAACTGTAAAAGTCGGATTTTACGTGCCCCCGAGGTACACAAAAAGCCGCCGGTGATAATACCAGCAGCCTTTTTGCCAACGCAGACTTGAAGAATGTTAAGTTAACCTAGCTTACTTTGGTTACTCCCCTTGCTGCTTAATAGTGCCCAATCCCACTATCCTGTCGTTTATCTTTTCCGGTTCACCAATATATGTGATGGTCCCGACGCCATTAACATAAGCATCCAAGGTTCCTGTAGCATTTACTGTATAGCTTCCGGCACCGTTAATAGTGATTGCGGAATCTTGGGTGCGGAAATCTGCAGCATCAATATCCGAGGCGCCATTGATGGAAACGGTGCATTGCTCACAATCACCGGTCAAGGCAATATTGCTCGCACCGTTAATTTGCACTGTCAGTGTATCCAGCTGGTCAAAGGCAAGATCACCGGAAATGGCGCCGTTGATTTTCAGAGTAAAATCTGTAACGGAAGGCAGCTTCAGATCCAGGGTGAAGCCGCCGTCGATTTCCACACTTCCCAGGGGAACACCAACCTGAATTTTAAAATCATCGGTACTATAGCGATATTTTTTGTTTCCCTTGAGATGAATTGTGCCGACTTCGTCATCAACAGTGACAGTGATGGTATCGGCAATATTTTGATAGGTGGAAAGGGTAAACTTGTCCGACAAATCTTCATCAATTTCAATGGCTCCGGTATTAGAGGCGGTAAACTGAATGTCAGTAATGACCAAAGAGTATTTGTCTCCCGAAAGGGAATTTTCCAGAGTAATAATTTCACCTCTGCCGGCAAGTTTTTTCCAGGGCGGGAGATTAATCTGGCAGCCGCTCAGGGCGACTGTTGCCAAGAGAACATAGAGCATGGCATAAGCGAAAAACCGTTTTCTCATAAACTTTTTCCTCCAAAAACATATTCCAGCCCAAAGCACGCTGGCGGGAAGATATTTACCCAATTGCAATTTAATCATTTATGCCTGTAAATTACATGTTTATGAGTTTAACCAATATCTTTGCAGGCATGGCCAGACCATTTGCCGCAGCGATCTCCCCAGCGGGCAAGGACCCGGTCACCGCAAGACAGCTCAACGATTTCACAATTATTGGCGCAGTGGCTGCAACAAAAGCTGCGGCTGGTATGGCTCATCTCGCTGATGCCAATGCCCAAAAAAGTGCTGGGCTTATCTCGGGCCTGGGCCCGGGCCAGCAAGGCTGCGCCCAAGGCGCCCATGACATCAAAATTTTCCGGCACTGTCACCTCCAGCCCCAGGGCCTGTTCAAAAGCCCGCTTGATCCCGGCATTGGCTGCCACCCCTCCCTGAAATACCACCGGCGCCTTGATCTCCTTGCCCTTGGCCAGGTTGTTGAGGTAGTTCCTGACCAGCGCGTCACAGAGGCCGGCGATGATATCCGGGAGAGAGTTGCCCATCTGCTGTTTGTGGATCATATCCGATTCGGCAAATACCGAACAGCGACCGGCAATGCGCACCGAGTTTTCCGATTGTAATGCCAGGCCGCCGAATTCTTCAATTGGTATCCCCAAACGCGCGGCTTGTTGATCTAAAAATGAGCCGGTGCCTGCTGCGCACACGCTGTTCATGGCAAAATCTACAACCACTCCCTGGCGAAGAATGATGAGCTTGGAATCCTGGCCGCCAATCTCCAAGACGGTATTTACTCCCGGGCAAGTGTCGCCGGCAGCCACTGCATGAGCGGTGATCTCATTTTTCACCACGTCGGCACCCAGTAGCACTGCCGCCAGGTTGCGGCCGCTGCCGGTAACGCCTACGCCGGCGATCTTCCTGCCTCCGAGAAAGCCGCCAAGCTGGCGCAGGCCTTCTTTGACAGTGTTGATGGGCTGACCCATAGTCCTGAGATATGAAGAATACACCCCTTGCTTGCCGCCATCCATGAGGAAAAAATTAGTGCTCACCGACCCCACATCCACTCCCAGGTAATATTTTTCAGCCAAGCTCTATCATCTCCTTCACGCGCTTAACTCGATGCCCCAAAATATCGACAAAGGCTTCCAAACGGGTTTGAAATCCCGCCTCACCGGAATGCTCATCCATAGAAAAACAGGCCAGGGGCATTCTCTCCTGGGCAGCCAGCTTTTGCATTATTCCCCGGGCGACAATTTCCGGGGTGCAGGTAAATGGATAGACGTGGATTACCCCGTCAAAACCATCCCGGATCGCCTTCCGGGTCTCTCCCACCGAATGCTGACCATGACCTCCCACGAAACATTGCAAATAGGGCCTGGCCAGCTTTTCCGCCTTTTCCTGGCGATGGAGGCGCAGAAAATCCAGAAAGATATTGACCCTGAGCCATTCGGAAATCCACACATGGCGGCAGACTTCAACCCCCATATTCCCGAGTTTTTCTTCGATGCGCAAATTGGCGGCAGGTTCGGCAATCAAGTAGACTTCTCCCACCAGGGCAACTTTGGGGGGAATGCGGTCAAGCAAGGGCATTGCCTCCATGGCCGCAAGGGCCTTGTCTCTGACTATATTGACGGCCCTTATGCCCGGAGCGGCATCTAATTCCTCCAGAGTCTGTTGGTAGAGGCGGGAAAAGGCTGGCTTATCCTGAACCCTGGGCCGCTGTTTCAAACTGGCCCGGTGGAGCTCATCACAGGCCCGCAGTTTGGCCAAAGCCAGCTGTCCTGCCCGCATCAGATCAAGCCAGCTTTTCCCCCCCTTCAGCTCCCGGGCAACTGCCAAGACTTGGCGGGCATGGCCCAGGGGCGGTTCCACCACCAGCATCTTGAATTTGTAGCCCAGGGACTGCAAGATATCCCTTTGCACCTGGGCGTAGTAGCCAAAGCGGCAGGGCCCGATTCCCCCACCCATGACCAAGGTGTCTGCCCCCAGCTCCAGGGCCTCGATAAAATTGCCCAATCCCAATTTTAGCGGGTAGCAGGCAAATTCAGGACCATGGCGGGTTCCCAGACTTATGGTCTTTCTTGTTATGGGCGGGGGGACGATGACCTCATGCCCCAGGTCTGCGAACAGAGACCTCAAGGGAATTGAACAATAGCCCAGGTGGGGAAAAGAGATTTTCATGCCATATCCCTCCAGTTAAGCATATCCACAAAGGCCTCTACCCTGGTAGCCAGCCCGATGCCGGAAGAATGCTCATCCAGGATAATAGACATCAGGGGAATTGAAGAATTGGAAAACCTGCGCCCAATAATTTCGGTAATCAGGGAATCCGGTCCGCAGCCAAAAGAGGCCACAAGGATAACCCCGTCTACAGCCTTGAAATTCAGGCAATAAAAGGCCGCCCCCACCACTTCCCGGCCATAGCTCCAAAACAGGTCTTTGCAGAGGCCGCTGGCCCCTTGGTTAATTTGCCCCCGGCTGAAATTCTCCACGGTCACCGGCGCAGCTCCCAGGGCAGATAATTTATTGAGAATGCCAAAATTAAGGTATTCATCGAAGATATTATAAGCATGGCCCAGGACAGCCACCCGCTTGCCCGGTGAGGGAAGGTCAAGAGCCGCAGCCAGCTGCCGGCGGTGCAGCTCCTGGACCCGGGCAGCCCTGCCCAGCGCTCCCCACAGCTTCAGGGGCTGCCTGGGCAAAGGCCTTAGGCTTTTAATCCCTTCCCGCAATTGCCGCAGCTTGCTCCAGCTCACGTTGATAACAGGGCTGATGAGAGGAACTTTTGCCCCCAGATTGGCTCGGACCATATCCGGCAGGCCGAGGAATTTTGGACAGATATAGCGTTTCTTTTCCAGGCTGATAATCCGGGGCACAAACAGGGCATCCACATCCTCCTGCAGCAGGGATTGGACATGGCCCATCATTACCTTGACCGGCAAACAGACCTCGTCATCGCACAGGGCCAGCCCCTGTTCCAGTTTAAGCTTGTTGGTCGCCGAACTGACAATTATCTCGGTGGCATTTTCCCGGGCCAGATATTCCAGAGCTGGCCGATAATTATAGTACAGCAATGCCCTGGGCAAGCCGATGCGCAAGTTTCATTCCTCCATTTCTACAGGCGGTCCTCATCCCGGGGCTTGACGACGCTGGGCCGTGATTTGCTGACGGGAACAGGCTTGCGCACTATAATCGCCAGCAAAGCCTGAGCATTAAAGGGCACTAGGGGCCACAAATAGGGGACACCAAAAGAACGGGTGCGTACAGCCCATAAAAAGAGCAGCAGCCCAGGTGCACTGCAGCCACGTCAGGCCTTTCCGTATAGCGCACCTTTGGAAAAGGGCTGAAACCAGTGGGGGCGCACTCTGTTCCCGCATGACCCGGAACAGGGATTGCATCACCCAGACCAAGATATCATCCTTGGCGAAACCATCAACAAAAAAGAGAGCAACCCCTTTGCCCCCCACTTTAAACTCCCGGACTAAGACGTCAAAACTTTCGCCGACGCCAAGGTCTTTTTTAAGGCGCTCCACATTCTGTTTCAGGTCCGCCGCAACTTTATTTTTTTGCTCCTCCATGCTTCTCCCCTGTCAACTCAAAGTTTTAATGAGACAAAACACTGCTGAAAGCAGCGCATACTTTGCAAATGTCCCCGCCGCCGGGTTTTCCAGCTCGTTCCAAGGCAAGATTTGTCTGAGCCAGCCGGCTTGGCCCATGGGTCGACCAGCCATAAACTTGGCCACTGCATAGCAGGCAAAGGGACCAGGCAGTCCTGCCAGCAAGGCGCTAAAACGGCTGCCCCCAAGTTCTACCTGGGTAAAGAGACCGCCCATAGTATACGCCGTCAGGTCAGCCCTCCATACTACCAGAAACAGCAAGGTTGCCGCCAAAGCGACCCCGGCCGCAGCTAGGCTCCAGCGCCAATTCCTGGGACCCAGAAAAAACAGAGACAAGAGAATGCCCAAAATATCCAGCCTGAGCACAGCGCTATCCCTTGGGGTTAAAAAGGAGGGCAAAGAAAAAGCCAAAAATTATTGAGGCCGTAATCCCCGAACTGGTCAGCTCAAAAGTTCCCGTGAGAATGCCGATGGGACCCGAGCGGGCGGCTTCGGCCATGGCCCCCTTAACTAAAGCGTTGCCAAAGCTGGAAATGGGCAGTGTCGCTCCCGCCCCGGCAAATTTGATTAATGGATCGTACAGCCCCAGCCCTCCCAGCACTCCCCCTGCCACAACAAATATGACCAGGACATGGGCAGGGGTCAGGGGGGTAAGGTCAAAGAGCAGTTGGGCGACCAGGCAAATGGCGCCGCCCACCAGAAAGGCTGTCAAATATGATCCCATTCATTTTCCCCTCCTGTTAAAACTCAATTGATATTGCATGGGCAATTGCAGGTATATTTTCACCCTGCTGATAGGAAGTCGGGCTGTGCAGGGCGCCGGTAGCCACCACCAGAATCCGCTTATAGTTCTGATTAAAGAGCATCCCTAAGGTAACTAAAGCAGAGCAGGCGCAGCCGCTACCCCCGGCGTTCTCCAGCTGCTCCTTGCTGTAAATCAGTTCGCCGCAATCCCTGTAGTTGCCGCTGAGATCGAAGCCCTGGCGCTGAGCCAGCTCTACCACGATTTCCCGCCCTATTTTCCCCAAATCCCCTGTGACAATTAAGTCATAATCCCCGGGATTGCGGCCGGTATCCTCCATATGGGTGAAAATCGTGTCGGCAGCGGCAGGGGCCATGGCCGCCCCCATGTTCAGGGGGTCCTTGATGCCCAAATCCATGACCTTGCCGACAGTAGCCAATTCCAGCCGGGGGCCCAAACCCCGGACTGCTACTGCAGTGGCCGCCGCCCCTGTAACTGTATGTTGCGACCAAGGGGGCAGCTGGGCGCCGTATTCGATCGGGTATCTGTACTGACGCTCGGCAGTGTTGTTATGGCTGGAAGTGGCGGTAATAACTGCCTGGGCAGCGCCGCTGTCCACCAGTACGCCAGCGAAAATTAAGCCTTCACAAAAGCTGGAACAGGCGCCGTAGATTCCCAGGAATGGCGCGCCAAGTTCCAGGGCGCTAAATCCTGAAGAGATTATTTGGTTTAAGAGGTCGCCGGCGACAAAATAATCGATATTGCTCCGGGAAAGACTGGCCTTTTCCAGAGCTGTGTCAATGGCGTTGAGCATCATCTGTCTCTCTGCCTTTTCAAAACTCTTTTGCCCCATGGCTAGATCTGGATATATTTTGTCAAAGTATGGACCTACCGGCCCCTGGCCCTCCTTGGGGCCAGCAACGGTAGAATAGCCGATAATTACCGGTTTGACAGCAAAGACAATAGTCTGTTTTCCCTTTTTGGTGGCCACTCTCTTCCCTCCCTAGAGCAATGCCGAGATTAAGCCCACGACAAAAGCAGTGACCACACCGAAAACAATTACCGAGCCGGCCAGGATGAACATTTTACTGCCCACTCCCAAGACAAAGCCCTCGCGTTTAAACTCCAGAGCAGCGCTGACGATGGAATTGGCAAACCCGGTAACGGGCACAGCTGTACCCGCGCCAGCATGCCGGGCTATCTTATCAAAGACTCCCAGAGCGGTAAGGAGCCCGCTGATAAAGATGACTGTTGTCGTAGTAGGATCTCCAGCCCGTTCGGGGGGGAAATTAAAGAATTTAATATAGATATTTTGAATCAGCTGTCCCAGGGTGCAAATTCCTCCCCCCACCAAAAAGGCCATAGTGAGGTTCTTTGCCAGCCTGGGTTTGGGCTTTTTCTCATTGGCAAGGGCCTGATAGGCTGCAGGATCTTTTAGTAAATCCTTCAAAATATTCACCTCGGCAATAGTTTTAACTAGCAATCCCTAAATATTCAAATCCCCCGCAACGGGGGGATATCATTTTTACTCTTGGACCTCAAAGGCAGCTTTTACATTGGCCTTCCAGCCGATGACGCGCCCGTTTCGTACCTTGGCCGTCATATTGAGCAGTTCTACGCCGGTAATGCCGTCCACCGTCTTGGAAGCCCGTTCAATGGCGTCCTCTACGGCGCCCTGCCAACCAGAGCTGGATTCTCCTACCAATTCAATTACCTTGTATACAGACATTACAAAACCTCCTCTTATTTATCTGTGTATAGATTTTCCCCTTGAGGGCGAAACTTATCCATAAAAAAAGACAACCTGGGGGCTAACCCATAGCTGTCTTAAGCTTTATCAGCACTTCCCGCTCAATCCGAGATACATGTCCCTGGGAAATGCCCAACTTGTCCGCAACCTGATGCTGGGACATATCCTGAAAAAACCTCAGGGTGATTACCTGCCGCTCCCGCAGTTCCAGGCGGCCGATTACTTCTTTCAGGGCTATCCGCATTTCATCCATCAGCTGGGCAGAGTCTGCCTCGCATAAATCCGCCGGCGGCGCCAAGGCAGTTTCAGCGGCAGCCACTTCTTCAACGCCAAGATTCAGCTGAGCCGCCACTTCACCCACGCTGGGCTCGCGGCCCAGTTCCTGCTCCAGACTGCGCCGGCATTTTTTGACCAGGCTGGCTATCCGCACCAAATCTCTGCTGACCTTCACTGGCTTATTGTCCCGCAAGTACATGCGGATTTCGCCCATGATTCTGGGGACAGCATAGGTGGAGAAAGAGGTGTCCCTGGACAAATCAAAGTTGTCCACAGCCTTTAACAGCCCTATACACCCTACCTGGAACAGGTCATCCATAGAATCTGCCCCTGTAAACCGGGCTGCCACCTTTTTCACCAGCAACAAATTGTGACGCACCAGCACTTCCCTGGCTCCCTGGTCGCCAGCCTGGGCCCTGGCCAAGTACTCCCTGGCCAGTTTTTGCTCCAGGGGAGGCAGGGCCCCATTAATTCTTTCCATTGCCTCCCTGCTCCCCGGCAGAAATCCTCTTGGTCATGGTCACTGACGTCCCCTGACCCGGCTGAGTCTGGATGGAGACTGAATCCATAAACTCTTCCATGACAGTAAAGCCCATTCCCGACCGCTCCAGATCGGGCCGGGATGTATACAGAGGCTCCCGGGCCTGCTCCAGGTTATCAATGCCAGTGCCGGTATCTTTGACAATCACTTCCAGGCTGTTATCCTGCCGCAGGCTGCAAGCAATTACCACCTCGCCGCACCGATCCCGGTAACCGTGAATAATGGCATTGGTAACAGCTTCAGATACCGCTGTCTTAATTTCATTGAGTTCTTCTAAAGTAGGATCCAGCTGGGCGGCAAAGGCTGCAACCACCACCCGGGCAAAGGATTCATTGCGGGAAGAAGCGGGAAATGAGATTGTGAAGTAGTTGATCACTTCCATCTTCACACCCCCAAGGCCTTGAGACAGGAATCTAAATTGGCATAAACAGGAATCAGCTTGTTGAGACCCGTCATCAGGAACAATTTTTCCACAAGGGGCTGCAGGCCAAAGGCAAGCATATTCCCCTGCCACTTGGCCAGTTCCTTATAACGTCCCAGCAACACACCCAGGCCTGAGCTGTCCATAAAGCTCAAACCGGAAAGATCCAAGATAATATGCCGGACCATGCCTTTGCCCAGTTCTTCTTGGATACAGCCTTTGAGCGCAGCGGCGGTATGGTGGTCCAATTCACCGGCTGCGGCCACAATCAGAATATTGCCGTGATAGTGTTTGGCTACCTTCACCTGGCATCCCCTCCCACTGATAAAAGTTCGCCAGAATCTTGGCAATTCCTGCCTGGACAGCAGACTATTTAATTGACGAGATGAGATTAATTACCACCCGGCCCAGCAGTTGTATCCAGTTAGCTCGGGACACCGCCTCTGCCGCAACCAAGTCGATGGTTTCCAGCACTTCATCCCCCAGCATTACATCCAGGCTGCCCACTGGGTCTCCCTTGGCCAAAGGCGCCTTCACCAGCTTGGGCAGGTTGATGACTGTGCTCACTTCCCGGCTGTCGCTTTTCTCAAGGAGCACTGCCACATCCCGGGAGGGAACCAGCTCAACCCTGCGCCTTCTGCCCTTATCCACCAGGACTGTAGTCAGGACTTCATCATGGCTGTAGAGCCGCTGGCTGCGCCAATGGGCGAAGCCGTAATTCAGCAGATTTACCGCATCCCTGGTCCTCAGCTCATAGGTAGGGGTGTTCATGACCACTGAAATCATCCTGGTGTCGTCTCTGACGGCAGTGGCGGCAAGGCAGTAGCCCGCCTCCTCAGTCCAGCCGGTTTTGAGTCCGTCCCCCCCTGGATAGTTGCGGATAAACTTGAGGTTTTTGTTGGCGATATAAACTTTGCCCATAAACTGGGTATCCCAGGGGATGGTAGTCCAGGTGGTAATCTGAGGATGGGTCAGCAATTCTCGGGCCATCAAAGCTACATCATAGGCTGTGGTCATGTTCCCCTCCGCATCCTCCGGAAGGCCGGTGGGATTGGCAAAACGGGTATTTTCCATGCCCAATTCCTGGGCCCGGCGGTTCATCATCTCCACAAAGCCTTCCACCGAACCGCCAAGATGCTCCGCCACAACTATGGCTGCATCATTAGCCGACTCCACAGCCATGCCAATCATGGCCTGCTCCACGGTAATCTCGTCCCCTACATCCAGAAAAATCTGAGTGCCCCCGGTTTCCTTGGCCCGGGTGCTGGCAATCATAACATCATCCAGGGCCAGTTCCCCCCGCTCCAAAGCCTCCATGACCAAGAGCATGGTCATGATCTTGGCGATGCTTGCGGGAGGCCGCTGGGTATGGGGGTCCTTTTCGAACAAGATTTTGCCGGTAATCGAATCCATGAGCACAGCGCTCTTGGCAGACAGCTCTCCCTCATAGGGCGGAATCTGCCCAATTTCCACCTCTGAAGTGGTATCAATGTCTTCCGGCTGATAGGTGGAATCTGCGGCGCCTGCAGGAATAACGCCGAACAGCAGGACTACTAAGACAAGACAGGTCAGTTTTCGCAAAATTATCCCTCCTGGTAGTATCTTGCTTTAGTGTTTCCCGCTGCAATGGGTATTCATGCAAATACAGGTTAATTTTGCACAAAAAAAAATCCCCCCCTGGGATCCGACAAATCCGATGCAGTAAGTTATTCAATCTCTACCACTTCCCTGATTCCATCAAGTCTGACAATTCGGGTTCTAGCGCTAATACACCTATTTTTTAAATCTTTTATAAATTTGCGAAAGACAATATTACGATTTTTGATATTATTAAAAAGAGAGCGAGAGAAAAAGAATGAAATGATGGCCCTGCAGAAGTATATAACGGCAACATTGCCTGGAAATTCGGTATAGAAGGGAGGATAAAATTAATTTTATGTTTTGCAATGGGTACATTCTTTACTGAGCCCTATAGACTATAAGATAGATTGCCCTATTCAGCTTTGATATATTTAATAATCTCGACTTGAGTAGACTGAAATGCAAAAACAAAACCTGAGGACAAACTTAGCGTTATAGCACAAAATGCGAATAAAGTAATTGAGTGGGGGTTAATATTTATTATCCACTGACTATTATAAAAAACTCGCTGAATCAGTTTATATATAACGGCCAGATTTAGAACTAAGAGTAATGTGATACAAATATTTGCACCCATCACGACAATACCCTCAAAAAAGAATTGGGTAATAATATCTTTCTTACTTGCTCCCACTGCCCGTTTTACACCAATTTCGTAACGCCGCTCTTTCAGAACATTACTAAAACTGCTATAAAGATTTAACCCTAACAGGGTAAACATTATTATTACAATAGAACCTTTTAGAATTATTTGATTCCTAATTTGATCTACAGCTTGACGTTGAAAATAGTCGGTTGTAATTACTTCAAGACCCAGACTTCTGACTAACTGAGTGATTTGGACTATATAAGGAGAAACGATACAAATCCCCATTTCGCTATAGTTGCAGGAATAGTCAATAATAAGGTCTCGTGACATATAAACATCACAATAATGTGTTGCAACTCCGCTGCTTGTGGATATTGATTCCTTGCGGCCGGAGACAATACCAACAACTGTAAATTCCTTCAGCACTGTTACTCCATTAATTGTTACGGGTAAGACTACAGTAGGTATTCCTCCGGTCTGCTGTAGTGGTAACATCGAAAAAAGTCGCTCATCTATCAATACTTCGAATGGATTAACAAGGGTATCGGACCCTTCTATAACGTTAATTTGTTTAAATCCTCCACTATATAGATAACTACCTGCAGCATCGCCCGGAATAAAGTATTGATGAACAATAACCTTATTTTCGTCGTCGCTATAATGGTTAAGTTCTTCGTCTGAAACAAAGTAACTGAAGTAATTAGTTTCATTCATTCTATCAAGTCTATCTGAAAGAAGCTGGAATTTTATATGATCAACTGGGTTTTGATTATAAAGGGCTGAAGGCGAAACATGGATGATAGTAGAAGGAAGGCTCAATACCTCCTTATATTTGTTATAAATATGGGAATCAAAATAAACAAAGAAACCCAGCAGAAATGAAAAGGATAACACTATTGAAACGGATAAAAGGGTATAGGTATGCAATTCCCTACTTACCATCAAAAAAGAATGTTTTATTGTTTTATAAATACTTCTCATGTAGTATTCCATCCCTTAACTCAAAAATCTTATCCGCATTACTTGCGATATAATAATCATGGGTTATTAACACCACAGCACAACCATCTTCATTAGCATGGGTTAATAGTCTTATAACGATGTTTTTATTATCCTTATCTAAATTTCCAGTTGGTTCATCCGCGATTATTACTTTAGGTTTTAAGACTAATGCCCGAGCAAGAGCTATTCTCTGTTTCTCACCACCGCTTAATACGCCAACTGGCATACTTAGGAGATGCTCAATATCCAACATCTGTGCAAGGTTATATACATCGCAGGGAGGACATTTTGAATATAACGTGGGAAGAAGGATGTATTCTTTACAGGTAAGTGAAGATATAAGATTGTAATTTTGAAAAACAAACCCAATCTGGTTTGAACGCAAGTGAGAATAGTCTCTTCCACTTAAAATTTCGGTTTCTCCAAAGTAATAATGACCTGCATCAAAATATTCCACTAAACCGAGAATATTCATCAGTGTTGATTTTCCTGCTCCTGATTTACCGACAATAGCAGTAAAGTCATTTTTTTGTATTTCAAGATTCAACCCTCTAAGGACGGAGGTATCTCCATAAGACTTGAAGATATCTTTAAGCACAATAAAATTCATTGTTTGTCCCCTAACTCCACATTCATTAATGAAGAATAACCTGGGTCGCAATACCATCCTTCTTTGACTCCAGTAATGGTTATGAAACTTCCATCAGAGATTCCCAGTTTTACTTGAACTTCCTCAAGAACATTGCCATTCTTTTCAACTCTTCTTATAAAGAAAGGCCCGTTTACCTCTTTCTGGTATACGGCGTTACTTGGTACAGCTAAAACATCTGAATAAATAACTCCAGTAGGTATCTCAAAAACAGTTTCTTGTCCATATAGAAACTGACCACCTTCAACTTTAAATTGAGCTTTTCGGCCTTCACTAGTCACTGCATTAGAAAGATAAACAAGAGTTAAAGTTATTGATTCGGATATTTGGTAAGGTTTATTTATCTCAAGTTTTGAAAACGATGAACTCACAAAGGCTTCGAATATAAGATGTTCCCAAGAAAGGATTTTAAAATAACCCGTTTTATCAAAGATTTGAATATCTAAGACCAATCCGTTTACTGGAGAATAAACTGGAATGTTACGATTATAAGCAAGGATTTCACCCCTGGCAATTTCCTGATTTATATCAGCAATCCTTTTAAAGTTTGAATAGGATAAGTTATTAATATCTGCAAAAATATATTCCGTGGAAATAAAGTGCCCAGATACTAAAATTTTTTCTTCTAATGTAGTATGCCGAAGAATCTCTACTGGACTTCCATAACTGCTGCTTGTCACAGTATAGTTGTATTTAGGCTTATATTCCTGCATTTCGATATAAGAGATATATGATATAAAAACAACTGGCATGATAATAGTAAATGCACATAATATTACTGCAGCTCTTTTCAAACTTATTCCCCTCTCATTACTTCATTTACAGGAATGAGGTAATCATAGTAATAAGGTAAAAAATTAATATCCTCATGAAGCGAGGCAGCTATTTCAAAAAAGTCTGGCCTTGTTCGAAAATTTGTTTCAAGGATAGTTGCATATGAAGTTCCCTGAGCTTTATATTCAATCATTATGTAAACCGTTGTTGTGTAGAAAAATTGATCTACAAAATTATAGTCATGTAATATTATAGTTGGATTTATTAAAGTCCCTTGTTGTAATGCAATCGCATTACCGGTTTCAATTTTCCTATCCATGGAAATCCCGCCGATTTCGGTCCCTAAAGTTATTTCAGCGATATCTACATTAGGATTTAACACACTTATGTTGGTAATTTCAAGATCCTCTCTGCAAAGCAACTGAGTATCACTAATAACCAGAGCACCTTTAGGGTGGGGAGTTATAGGAACATCCCCTATATGTTAGGATAGTTGTCGTGTGGATGATATTATGTTCTTAGAAAGGTT
>ENA-UOOR01000244-UOOR01000244.1-fermentation-metagenome-genome-assembly--contig:-NODE-244-length-82918-cov-100.845637_pt1 | contig 82918 bp, 73 predicted proteins | sample MGYA00245780_ERZ724029 | MGnify/ENA primary metagenome ERZ724029 (study PRJEB28704, sample SAMN03018315) | fermentation metagenome | biome: anthropogenic terrestrial biome; feature: soil...
TGGAAACGTCATCTTCTGCGACGGCTGGATCACCCCGCAGGTCCTGCTCCGGGAGAAGTATCTGACCGATGAAGGGCTCCAGGAGGCCTGAAGCATGGGGAGTAACTGCGGTGGCGGTAGCGGTGGCGGCGGCAATCCCCCGGTGGTGAGGCTGGTCGAACCGGCAGGCCCCGGCATCGGCGACCCCGTCGGGGCGGCACGAACGTTCACGGCATCATGCACCCAGTCGGCGACGATGCGGGTGTATCTCAACGGCAACTTAGTGCATACAAGTGCTCCCAGCGTCCAACAGGTGGCCTACACCTTCCCGAGCGGAGCGCTCGGGCAGCACATGGTACGGGTGACCGCAACGAACGCCAGAGGCTCCGGGGAGAACTACTGGACCTGGAACGTGCTTTCGACGCCGCCGGTTATTACTTCCCTTCTGCCCGGGTCCGACTGCCTGATTGATACGGCGGAGAATTTCTTCCAGCGCACCTTTGAGATCAACACCGACATCGCATCCAAGATCCGGGTGTATGTGAACGGCGTCCTCGCGTTTGCGCAGGAAACCTATTCAACGGTAATGTCGTGGATTTTCGACCGCACAACGACCATTGTTAACCCCGACCCCTTTGTCAACATTATCCGTATCATCGTCGAAAACACCAACGGAACAACCGAAAGCATCATCTACTCGATCATTACGCAGGCGCCGGTGACGTCTGCTCCCGTCATCACCGATACCTCTCCTGCCGAGCACACCATTGCCAATATTGCCGGTTCCCCGGGTAGAAGGACCTTCGGAGTAACCGTCGATCAACCGACGACGATAATATTTTCCGTTGACGGGCAGGAAAAGCCCAGATTTAATGCCGTAACCAATGCCATGTGGGAATGTGATTTTTCCGGGTATTCCGCCGGCATCCATAACGTGGTCGTAACTGCGTCTAATTCAAACGGGAGTGACTCGTTCACGTGGTCGTGGAATATCCTGCCACTCGTGATCACGCTTGAAGAGCCCGCAACGCAGTACGTCAATAATTATGACACCTCCTCCAGATTGTTTAGAGCCAGCCTGAACACCCCTGCTCGTCTCACGATGTACTTCGACGACCGGCCGATAGAACGACCGGAATCCGAAGTATCAACGATCTTGCATGAATTCAAAACCGTGCCCCTCGGCAACCACACCATTCGGGTTGTCGCGGAAAAGGACGGGGTCAGCGTTGAAAATTTCTGGAGATGGAATGTCTCGGAATACCCCAGTCAAGATATAATCTATTGTGAATGTCAGCAGTATTCCGGATTGCGTTCGCTTCGAGCGGGCAATGTTCCGCTTACCATCGAGAAATATTTGAATTTCTACAGCAATTCGGAAATGCGGTGCCAGAAAGCACAATTGCCGGATGGAAGCTGGATCTACCTCTTTGCATTGTCAAATGTCGGCCTGGTTATAGATAATGACTCACAGTTGCCTCCTATTGTAATAAATGCAGAAGCTCGTAAGCTCGACATCTATCTAAGTGGTTTCGCCGAGATAGAGTTATCAATTAATGAAATCTCTGGCAATGAACATTTCGTATTATTTTCATCGATTGACAAATATTGTGTGGGAATATCTCCATTAAAAGGGGGAAATCTTGAAAATTATTATAGAGAACGTGCAGACCTTGAGGTTTTAGTAGGATTAGTCGGTTTTCTGCCTTACGTTGGGGCTTTGACAAATTTAGCAGAGTTAATGTCTCCAAAGAATTACCTATCCGAAATAGAATCGATAAATTATTCTTTTGGGTATGAAGCCACAATGGAATCCAATGGAAAATCCCCAGATGGCGGTAAATCGCCTTACGTTGAAAATCAATTCAGGTGGGTGGTGTGGGTACAACCTGAATGTTGCGTGAGATTTAACGTTATGATGAAATTAGTAGAAACTTACGTTGAGAGTCTTGAAATAAGTAAAGATATTCAGATAACAGCAGGGGAGAGCCCTGTTGTACTCTGATAAAATTATGGTCAGGGAACACTTATGAAAGAAGAAACAGATGCTACAGCAAAAGGATTCACTGCACCGGGAAAAGATGAGTCGCCTGATTACCTGCATCTGATCTACCTCTTCTACCGGCACCCGTCGCAGGCGTTCGAGATCGTCAACAGCGGCAAAACAATGCATGGCATTGCGTTCTTCGCCATATTTGTCTTTATTGCGGGTTTTTTGAGCACCAGCATAAGGGGTATTTACCTGGATGTGCTATGGTATGGTTTTAAATCATTATCGGCGTTTCCCATCATTCGTTCCGGGGTTTTAAGCGGCCTGACGACAACGATTGAATTTTTTCTCTTATTTGCGACGGAAGCCGTGGTGCTTCTCGGTCTGCTCTGGATTATGCAGGTGAAGCCCCCCCTGACCCGGACGCTCAGCGTCATTTTCTACAGTTGCGCAATAGCATGCCCCTTCATCCTGATAATGTTAATATTAGATCTGTTCTCCGGGTATGCCCTGCTAAGAAATTCAGGCATAATACTCTACTATTTGTATTTACTGCCTCTGGGGTATCTTGAGTATCTCGGACTCCAGGAGGTAGTGAAAGCGAATCGTCTCCAGATTATAGCTGCAGTAGTCATTGCAATTGTTGTCCACTATCTCCTGTTCGAGCCTGAGATCTATTTCATTGAGAATGTATTAAACGGGATTTTTTGATGCGTATGACTGCCGATAACTGTAACCGTTGCAGGTACCCAGGAGCCCAGTAAAAGAAGCAGGGGTGCAGAATATGATGAAGAAACTATTGTTACTGCTGCTATTACTGGCCGTTTTTTTTAGCTTTTTAAATCAGTATGGGTTTACTCCTGATTATTCTGCGTACTCGATGACGAAGGTTTGCGAACAACTCCCGACCTATAATATCGGCGATCTCAAGGATACAAAAGTCCTGTATTTGTCAAGTACCCCTATTGTACTCGATTATTATAGCAACCAGAAGGTATCGATTCCCTGCAGTGGTATCACTATACCTTCATTTCCTGTGATGGATAGTACCGGGACGAAGGTTGCGTATAGACCGTACTCCGATCCCAATCTATGGATTTATACCACCGAAACCGGTGGAGCTGTACAGATACCACTCGGTTACACCGGCAGTCGGTGGGAGTGGGATCATCATAACATTCCACGTTTCAGCCCGGACGGGGAGCAACTCGGTTATCTTCACAGCATCTCATCTAATAATTATTCACTCTCCGTTGCAGATACCGATGGAAGCTGGAAAAAGGACCTGATGACCGGTATTGCCGATCTCTCGTACTATGACTGGAACCCTGACAACAAAAGAATCGCAATACTGGCCAAAGCAGGAGGTAACGAGAGGTCTTCGATCTATATCATCGATTCTGCAGGTTCGGATATCATCAAAATAAAAGAGAATGTTGAAACAAAGCAGAGTATCCTGGATGGATTGTACCTGTGGAACCCTGTGGGTCTGGATGGATTATGCCAGTGGAACCCTGCGGGTACGAACATAGCCTATATCTCAGCCGGGAATATCTTCACTATTACCGCCGATGGGAGTCAAGAGCGCCAGGTGACCGATGATGGAAACACATTCTTCCTCCAATGGAGCCCAACAGGGGATAAAATTGCGTACCTGACCCGTGACGGGCTCGGTCAGGAATACGAAACCGGACACGTGAAAAAGGGAGAATACAGCAGACTGCACCTGATCAACCCGGATGGAACGGGCCATGAGGAGATCTTTGCAGAGTACACCGAAGGTTATCTCAATGAGCTTCCGTTCACCTGGGCTGAAGATGGAAAAGGGATAATCCTCTTCAATATTGAAGGCGGGTACCTGATGGACCTGGAGAAGCCGGCAGGCTATGAACCGGCTTTAATTGCGCTCGTCGCCCTCGGCGTTGCAATCGTGGCCTGTACGGTATCGATCATCCTTGAATACGACCGGAGGGCGTGACGTGGAGTCCGTCGGCAGGCCATCAATAGTAACCCTCAACGGCAGTCTGATACATATCACGATTCCAGACGTCCGGGAAGTGTCCTATACCTTCCCGAGCGCTCCGTTGGGAGAGCACATGGTCCGGGTGACCGCAGCGAACGCCAAAGGCTCCGGGGAGAACTACTGGACCTAGAACATGGTCTCGACGCCGCCGGTGGTGACACGCATCGCTCCGCACGAACAGGCAATCTCCGACGATTCGCCGGATGCGACCAGAGTGTTTGAGATCGAGGTGGATCAATCCGCCCACATCATCTTCTACCACAACGGGGGTGTAATCTACGACTCCAATGATCAGACCCTGACCTCCTGTTCGGTACCATTTTCGGCGCACAGGTATGGCGTGCATGTCATTACCGTTGTTGCCCAGAACTCAAACGGCCGGGGAACGCTTCACTGGACGTGGACCATCAGAAAGCCCCAACCGTCCCCGAAACCCCCGGAAATAACCCTCATCTGGCTGAATACGACAACCGTCGGTGCATCCTGTTCGGAGCACTTACATCCAAAATATCTACCATCTGAGACAAGGAGGGTGAAACGGCTTTTCATTGGGACTTTCCCGAAGAGAAAAGGGTTCAAGAAACTCGAAGAATTTCGGAGAGTGACAGGCCGCAGGATGCAACGGTTCGTCAGAACCGGATCTTGAGAATTACGAAGAATTTCGAGCAGGCGCGGGAGAAGAACGACGTTCTTCGAAGGGATGTCCGCCTCCCGGGTAGCAGTGTTTTGGGACACCCCACATCCGATTAGCCCCCGGCGAGGGGCGTGAGAAGAGAATCGAAGATCCCGGGCACAAATAAACGTATTTTAGTTAATATTTTCCAAATATTATGTTATTTAGATTAACAAGAGATAAATAGACCGAGGTGCATCACATTATGTACAGTGAAATGAACGATCCCATCGTGCTGACTGTGAATAAGAACCAGGGAAAAATGACCGCTACTTTATCGCTGGAAAAAATACCGGGATGAAGGACAGAGCAGTACCTGCCCCATGCGGGATTTTCCTTCTGCACCTATCTCTTTCCCCTTGCACATCTGGAATATCATGGACATAAGGATTTATTGAAAAACAGAATATTCCCCAATCCTGATAGCGGCGGTGATAGCAGTTATTGTCCACTATATCCTTTCGAACTCGAGGTGCTTTTCACTGCGAATGTATTAAATGGGTTTTTTGCCTGCCTAGGACGGCCGATAGCCGTAAACGTTGCAGATAACCGGGACTCCGGTGCAGAGAACATTTTTTTGAAATTCAAGAGATAGGGAAACAATTCGTCTCTTAGAGTATTGAGGAGGGTATCCTGAAGCAAGGGATAGGGTGGTCGAAGAAGAACTCCTGGCATCATACGCAGCAAAACACAAAAGATAGACATGACCCGGACGAACCACACGACTCATCTTGCCTTCTCCCTGCTTCATCGATCCAGAGCCACGCAGAGTGCCGTCAGAAAAAGTCTCCGCGACTATCTCCGCTTCATCACAGCCGCCCCGGACGCTTCGGATACCGACCTTCTCAAGATCCAGTCCGATTATCTCAAACGATCTCCCGGAGAGGTGTTCGGCGATCTTGTCTCCTACCTCGCTTTTCTTACCCGGGAGAAACACAACTCTCCAAACACCATCCGGCTCAAACTCCACTATACGAGAGCATGGCTGTTGTACAACGATATCCGCCTGAGTCCCAACGATGAAAAAATTCTCAGAAATCTTCAGCCCCGAACCGTTATTGTCACCGAAGAAGCGGAACTCAGCCGGGAAACGATACGGGAGATTGCAGAACATGCCGACCTCCTTACCAGAACACTGATCGTCATTCTCGCAAGTTCGGGAATGCGGATCTCCGAGCTTCTCGGCGTGGTTCCTGAGGATATTGTCCTCGGCGATCCCGGGGAGATTCGCATCCCCCGCGAGAGGATGAAATCCGGAAAAGCCCACACCTACTACTTCTCCCGGGAGGCCGGCGATCATCTCCGGCGGTATCTTCTGGTCCGCGACGAACTATACTCCCTGTCGCGGAAGCGGACCAACATCCGGTTCCGGAAAACGTATGAAGACCGGCGGGTTTTTCCGATCGTTTATGGAACCGCAGCCAACCGGTTTGTCCGGGCGGCAAAGCGGGCGGGAGTTCATGCCAGGTGCAGCGCCGGGAACCGCAGCAAAATTACGTATCATTCCATCAGAAAATGGACCGAGTCCACCATGAAACTCCATATCTCGATTAATCTGGCAAATGAATTCATCGGCCATGACGAAGGGCTCTCCGTACACTACCGCCGCTACAACAGGAAGCAGATGCGGGAAGCGTACAAGATCGTCGAGCCGTATCTGTCAATCTATACCGATATTCCGGAGGATGTCGGGGTGCCTCCCCAGGAAGAGGTTCTCCGGATGCTGGTCAGGCAGCAGGAAGAGATCATGGAGCGACTCGCACAGATTGAGACGATCCTGGCCAACGGAAAGTGATTTGTGTCGTTGGCACTGCAGCGTGAGGTAACTATCATTATCGCACCCTTCGTCTCGCTGTTCGCCAGATCCCTCTCCTCAAACGTTAAGAAGGTGCCTACGATTCCGATGACGGTGAGTGAGCATCGCAAACACCGGATCATACGTGGGAGCCGTTCAGTACCGAGTTCCTCTCGATGAGCGGCCCAAACCGACGAAAGACCTGAAACTTGTCACCAGTTGAAAGACGACGAATAGGACGATGATAACCCCAAAAAGGGGAGGAATTAGACGTAGAAAAGTTTGGTGGTTTAGCCCTGCGGAGTTAATCCATCATCGTATTGTGGCCAGTTGGCCGGAGAGATCAAGTATGCATTTACTGAAAGATGTTACGAGAATGAGCCGAAGGATCATAGCGCGCTCAGGAATGGATCGTGAGGATGCCGTTTCGCCGGTGGTCGGCGTTATGCTGATGCTTGTTGTGACTATTATCATTGCAGCGGTTGTTTCAGCGTTTTCCGGCAGCCTGATTGACGGGACCGATCAAAAGGCCCCGACGCTGACTATGGACATTAAGATCGCAAATACGGGGAGCTGGAGCGGGAGCGGGTTCACCGCGACGGTGACGAGCGTGAGTGCTCCTATTCACACAAAGGACCTGAAGATTGTGACTTCCTGGAAGCCTAACGGCGGTACGGCCGGAGGCAGTACGTCACAGCCTCTGGGGAACAATGTGAACAGCTCGATACGGGTGTCTGAAGACCCCCAGTCCATCGACAGCAATGCGCCGTATGGATACGGTCCCGGGGTGAACGGCACGACCGATGCCCAGAGTCTCAACAACCCGTTTACTCATCCGGATCAGCAGTTCGGCAACTATACGCTTATGCAGGGGACCGGCCTGGTAGCGTTGCCCTATGGTAGTTCTTATGCGATGATTCCTGCGTCGCAAGAACAGGTCGGAGAAGATGATGGCGGGTATGGGGTCAAAGAAGACGCTCCCTACAAGTACATCTATGGCGCCGTGTTTACGAGCGACGCGCTGGACGCAGCCCAGGCGGTGCTCGGAAAAGGATGGGAGAATCTGAGGGTCGGGGATACCGTGAACGTAAAGGTCGTTCATATCCCGACGGGTAAAGTGATTCTCGATAAGAACGTCGCGGTAACGGAGGGATAAAAAGTATGATTCGATTTGAAAAACCTACGGACAGTGCGGTTTCACCCGTCGTCGGCGTGATGCTGATGCTCGTTGTGACCATCATCATCGCGGCGGTTGTTTCGTCGTTTGCAGGCAGTACGGTGAACAGTCAGCAAAAGATCCCGCAGGCGACCATCCAGGCAACGTTCAGCATATCCTCCGGTATGGAGATTACGCATATGGGCGGGGATGCTCTTGCCACGAACGACCTTGTCTTCACCGTCAGGAACAGCCCGGTCTTCGGTCCGAACCTCGAGCAGATCACGGCGCAGACGATAGATAAAGCGCTGATCGAGGACGGCAAGGGCCGGTTGCTGGACTATGGCGGCGGCGCTACGAACTCCACATCGTTTGTATCCGGGGATACACTCTACATCCGTCCGGAGAATATCACGTGTAAGAAACTCCAGCCTCTTCTTGCGCCCGATGATTATTCTTCACACCTCGGAACGGACGGATACACGTATTCCGGGGAAGAAGAATCCTGGAATCTTTGCTTCAAGAACAACGAGAACATCGGCAGAACCTTCTACCTCGATGTCGGCGACAGGAGGGGGAACCTCATCTCCCGGTGCGAGGTCACGATCGCCTCCTGATCCCGGTGGAAATGTGAGAGGATCATACTCTGGAAGGTACGGGTGAAAAAAAGATGAAATTCCGGAACGATACAGCTGTGTCACCGGTGATCGGCGTGATGCTGATGCTCGTCGTGACCATCATCATCGCGGCGGTTGTGAGCGGGTTTGCCGGAGGGCTTGTCGGGGACGGCAGCAAGAATGCCCCGTCCCTCACGATGGATGTGAAGATCACGAACACAGGGACGTGGGCCGGGAGCGGTTTCTCTGCAACGGTTACCGGGGTAAGCGAGGCGATCCCGACAAAGGACCTCCGGATCGTCACGTCCTGGAGGACGAAGATGAAGAACAACCGCGGAACTGCAAACGAGGAACTGAGCGAAGTTTCGAACGGGACCTACATCACCGGCGGCAACGCCTCCGCCGGCGGCGTGGCGAACGTCAATGTGGTGGAGCCGCCGGGCTCGAGTGTGGCCCGAAGCTTTGCACCGTACGGGTTCGGGATTGCGACCGCCAGCAGTGAGAGTTCGGAAAGACCGTATCTCACGGTCGAACGCCAGTTCGGCAATTATACCCTGACGCCGGGAGTGAGCCTGAGCGCAAAGCCGTACGGAAGCAAGCAGGACGGAACCGGGAACGGATACTCCTACGGGTACGGTGTCGTTAACCGCTATGCCTACCCTTATGACGGTGAGGTTGTGGGCGAAGATCCCCGCCGGTATACCGATCCCGCGCAGGCCGTGCTGGGGCATGGATGGGAGCAGCTCCGCTCCGGGGATATTGTCACCGTGAAGGTGATCCACGTCCCCAGCGGAAAGACGATCTGGACCAGGGACGTCGCGGTGACGGAGGGATGACTGTGAAACAACTCCGCGACGATGCCGTTTCGCCGGTCGTCGGTATCATGCTGATGCTGGTCATCACCATCATCATAGCAGCAATCGTCTCCGCGTTTGCAGGAGGCATGGCAACCGGCCAGTCCAAATCGCCGCAGGCGAAGATCACGGGCACGTTCAGCATATCGGACGGCATGACCATCAGCCACGCGGGCGGGGACTCCCTCGCGACGAAAGACCTGGTCTTTACGATACGCGACGGCCCGACGTTCGGGGCAAACCTCGAACACACAACCGAGACCCTGAACATGTCACGGATAATGGTGAGTACAGAGAGAGGCACGGGTCCGATGAAGACAACCTTTGGAGCGTTCTATATGGTCTCGTTCAACCCGGGCGATTCGGTCACGATCGAGCCCGAGGGCTGCACCTGCACCGTTCTTCAACCCGGCGTCGCCCCCACCAACTTTGTGGACTACGTGGACTCCGACGGTTACACCTATACGGGCACGCAAACCGCGGCATGGGCGCTCTGCATCAGGAACCAGGACAGCATAGGGAAGAGTTTCATCCTTGAAGTGAGCGACACGGCAGGACACCTGATCTCAAAGTCCAATGTGTTGATTGCCGCATAACCGTTCATTTCGGAAAAAGGAAGGATAACATGGAATCTAAAGGAAAAATCGGATCATATCCCCCCTTGGGGGATACCGTTCTTCCCGGGGGATGCGATGATGCCGTATCCCCGGTGATCGGCGTAATGCTGATGCTCGTCGTGACCGTCATCATAGCAGCGGTTGTGAGCGGGTTTGCCGGAGGGCTTGTCGGGGGGGAGGGGAGCCAGAAAGTTCCTTCCCTCAGCATGGACGTGTCAATCATCAACTCGGGTACGTTCCGTGGGAGCGGGTTTTCTGCAAAAATTCTCGGTGTGAGCGAGCCGATCCCGACAAAAGACCTCAAGATCGTCACATCGTGGGATACGACTGTGAAGACGAATACGTATGTCATGACCATGTCATCAGAGCAGGAGCCCGGCCGCGGCCTCATCGTCAATCCAGACCAATATCCGATTGGCTCGGTTTACCACGGGGGCGCCGAAATTCTTCCGGGAATCCCCAATTCATACACCAAGCGGACCACCCGGAGCGTCGCACCGTACGGGGTCGGGCCGGGAGTGGGCAACCTCACGGAAAGCGAATGGGGTTGGGGGGGAGCTATACCGCGGCAGGGTACCCTGGGGGGCAAAGATCATATGCTTGACTGGCAGTATTTTGCAGTGACTCATTTCGGAAACTACAGCCTGGAACAGGGCACCGTCATGATAGCTGATACCGCTGGAGGATGTAGAAATAATTGGCCCATCCCCGCGGGCTTGCCAGAGCAGGATGGCATGACAACTGAGTATTACGTAGGGGGCTACGGTCAGCTAAGCAATACGCGGCCGTGGAATCACGTTCTTATGTATCAGTATCAGTCCGATGGGGATAATGCTGTGTACCAAGTGTACACGGGCGACAAGACAACGCCTGCGGAGATTATTGCGGAAGGCGGGCAGGCCGACGGCATGCAGGCCGTGCTCGGCTGCGGGTGGGAGAACCTGCGGGCGGGGGACATCGTGAACGTCAGGGTTGTTCATATCCCGAGCGGGAAGACGATCTTTGATAAGGATGTCGTGGTGAAGGAATCGTAAGGTGTGGTCATGATGAGTAAATGGAACAATGATGCGGTTTCACCGGTGGTCGGCATCATGCTGATGCTGGTCGTCACCATCATCATAGCGACAATCGTCTCCGGCTTTGCGGGGAGTCTCACCGAAAGCCAGTCCAAGACGCCGCAGGCAAAGATTACGGCCACGTTCAGCGTATCCGACGGCATGACGATCAGTCACGCGGGAGGGGAGGCAATTCCCCTCAACGACCTCGTCTTCACCACCTGGAACGGGCCGGGCTTCGGGCCGAATGCACAAAAAGTCACCACACAGCAGTTGAACCTGGACCTTATCACCGATAAGGACGGGCGGGCGGTGTTTTCGACCAGCAGCATCGGCGGCAAATCTTCCTTCAATCCTGGGGATACGCTCTACGTCACCCCGTACAACTCTACCTGCAGTCTTTTCCAACCCGGGACAGCCTCGGCGTTAATTACGGGAGATACCCATTGTAGGCAAGGTGGATCCGGCTGTGGCTGGTGGGATTGGGAAAACTATCCCACGACGTATCCTCAGCCAGGATGCACCAGCAGCTGCAAGGCCTTATGGTACCTCTGTTTCCGGAACCCCGACAACGTCGGCAAGGTCTTCACCCTTCAGGTAGGCGACAGGGCCGGGAACGTCATCTCGACGACCGAGGTGAAGATCACGGCGTAAACACACATCTCCGGTTGGAAGGGTGACGCTCGTCACCCCTTTTGCGATCTTTTGCCCGCAAGGGGAGGATCGGAGAGATGATGCATCTGAATCCGGGCACCTGTGTGGACCCGGTTGAGCGTGCGATGTCCCGGGTCGGCTCCCACGGCAAGAGTATTGTTGGTCGAAAAACATTTGAAATCCTCCAGAGTAACAAGTGATTCTAGCAGTGGTTCAACATGGTTCGAATGCTGAGGAAGAGATGCGGTGTCTTCTGCGTTTTAGTTCTGCTCCTGCTTGTCCCGGCTGTTCATGCTTCTGCCGGAGGTGCCGACGTTTCGCAGGATTATAGCCGGAACCTCTCACCGGAAGAGTTCGCGCAACAGCGGATCGCAACTGCAAACGCTACGGTGAACGTATTTTACAGCAGGTACTGCGGTACGTGCCATAAGGTGTTGCCGTTTATCGAGGAGGTCTCCCGGCAATACCCCGGTGTCGAGGTACACTATTACGACGTATACAACTCATCGGAGAACCTGACACTCTTTTACGAATTTGGAATCCGCTACAACATGCACTACGCGTCATACCCCGTTCTCTTCGCAGGCGAGAGCGTCGTTCTCGAGGGATCGTCCCCGATAAACGAGCATACGGAAGAGGTCTTCCGGTCGCTGGATTCAGGGCTCATTCCCGACAGGGAGTACGAGAAGAGGTGGATATCGGAGCCCTACCCCGGCAACGGTTCCACGCCGCCGGGTCCCGATCCGGGGATAAACGCCTTCCTTGTCGCGGCTGCAGGACTCATCGACGGGATCAACCCCTGTGCATTTGCCGTTCTGGTTTTTCTTCTGGTATCGTTTACGGCTTCACGTTCCAGAAGAGAGATGCTTTTTTCGGGACTGGCCTACGTGTCCGCCGTCTTCCTCTTTTACATCCTGGCAGGGCTCGGCATAATGAGGTTTATCGAGGCCGCCGGACTGACCTATTACTTCTCGATGTTTGCCGGAATCGTAGCCGTTATTGCCGGTTCGATAAGCATCCTGAATGCATTCTCCGACAAATTTCCCGTTTCGCTCTCTATTCCGCGGTCTTCAAAGGGGCTCATGGATACGTTGATGAAGAAAGCATCCATACCTGCGGCCTTCCTGCTGGGTATCGCCGTAGGGGTCTTCGAACTTCCGTGTACCGGGGGGATATACCTTGCGATACTAAGTCTTCTCTCTTCGGAGATGACGTTTTACGAAGGCGTGCCGTTCCTGGTGCTGTACAATGCATTCTTTGTCCTGCCGTTGCTGCTGATCACGGTGGCCGTCTACTCCGGACTTTCGCCTGCCGTGGTGAACGAGTTCAGGGAGAACCACAGGAGAAACCTGAAACTGATCCTCGGCGCGGCTCTCATACTCATAGGAGTGTTCGTCATATGGTGGCAGATGTAGGCGATCTCGGGTGGGGTTTTTCTACAACCGCCCGGGCAAACCTGCAGCCGCCGGCGCTTTATCATATGAATGTCGGCGTTTCAGATCTAAAATTAAGAAAACCATTGAGGGGTATCACACATGGCCCTCACATAAAAAGATGGGGGGCAGCGTGCGACCATAGCGTTCCCGGGCCGGCGACCCGCACCGACACCCTGAACTTTCCGGCGTTGCACGGAAAAAAGCAGAAGCAAAAAGACCAAAGTCACGCCGGCCCGCCTCTCCAGCCGGAACGTCCTCTCATCCATCGTAGTCCCGGTACCAACAGGGAACATCCGTCGCAAAGCCCTCGTGGTCGGCATAGACCCTCCGTATTCTCGTTTCAGATCGCCCGATCTCGTCCAGCGAACCGCATTTAAGGGCGTAATCGTGCGCCCAGAGGAGGTCGGGAACGATCGTCAGGGCGCAATACACCGCATACTTCTTCCAGAACCGGGAGGGGACCGACCCTTCGTGATATCCGTCGATCTGGCCCACGGAGAACGGAATACTGACAGCGCGGGTGAAGAAAGCCGTCTTCAGAAAGTCATGGACGGGATCGCCCCAGTCATACCGATTAAAATCGATGATCCCGTTCAGCCGCCCGTCGCGAACGATCAGGTTTGCCGGATGGTAATCGCCGTGGAGGAACGTCCTGCCGGCGCCATGGATGCAGGAGATGTTCTCCCGAATATACCGGGAGAGGTGCGTCCGGTCGATTCCCGGAAGGTTGAGGCCCTGTGCATCGAACGCGGCAGCCTTGCGGGCATATTTTGCGCTGACGGCTTCGGACCAGTCCGGTAAACCTGCCGGGGCCGGCATCGCGTGCAGCCTCTTCAGCTCCTTCCCGGCCAGCACGCCGAGCCGGTACTGGTCCTGCGCTGCCAGCCCGTCCAGTGCAGTCTCCCCGCCGGTCCCCTCCATGAAATCCAGCAGCATGAAGCACAGGCTCCCATCGTCGGAAGTGCCGAACGCATGTGCGCCGGGGACGAGGGTAGTGCCCTACGAAACAACTGGTCATCTGAGATTCTATCCTGGTGTTCCCGCCTGCATGCAATCAGGGCACGGTTTTCCAGAGGATAGACTGCTCCCGCCCCTAGAGGGGCGGGGGAGGAGTGCTGAAAGCGCGGGTGCGGTGGGGTTGATGAGGGGGAGAGACGTTTGCGCGAGACAGGGGGGCCTTCCTCTCCCCGCAAGCCGCCACGGTCCACGGCATAAGGATATGCTTGAAAGAGTTGGTCGAACTCAAGGACAGGCCGGATCCGGCACCAACCGCGTCAAGGAAGAGCGAAAACCGGAATAGGGTTTTATCGAAGCCCGATAATGAGAATCTTCAGTCGAATCAGCCGAGATTGATTATCAGTTATATGCTGGAGCACTACCGCGTGAAGAGTCTATGATGGTGACGCCGGCTTTCTGAATAAAATTGTACCAGCGAGAGGCGATAACGGTCTGCCTCCCGCCGCTTCATCGAGATCAACCTTATCGTATCCGGACCCTTGGTGCAACTCTCTCCCTTACCTGATTATACAGATCGATGCGCGCGGAGTGGCGAAGAGTGACCACTACTGAGTAGCTTTGCCTGAACTCCTCGTCGTCTACCCATTTTCCCCGACACAAGACCTCAAGAACCAGGGGTTTTGTTACGTCAATCCCCGGTGCGCTCGTATAGACTCGTGTGCCCTTTTGGTGGATGCTTTTTGAGCGGAGAGTCGTTTTAGGGTACAGCACTATTTCTGGAATCTTACCGCTATCCCCGTTACCTTCCGGCTCTTCGTCATTCGCCGGCTCTGAGAACACATCCTCGGAAGAGCGATCGGCGATAACCTCGATATCCGTATTCTTATACAAAGAAAATTCCATCCGTGTCCCCATATACTCCATACGTGTTCTCCTGACAGGCGGGTTGTATACGAGTGTTACAGAGATCTCGCGCTCTCCTTGCATATCGACGAACGTACCGGGGAGGTAAAAGTAGTAATAATGAACACCCCTGGCTTTTATCGTATTTTCTGCAAAAAGGAGCACGTTATTCGAATTGGAATCTTCAGCATAAGCGAGATCTGGTTGACCAAAGCCATAGATGTTGTAGATCGGTTCAGCTTCTCTTGTCGAAACCCCCTGCACATTAATGTCCAGAGATTCCGGCCGATCACCGGGGATACGGGCAGAAGCGAGTAAGAACGCCTTGATCGTGTTTGAGGTATAGCCGGGATATCTCTTGCACAACCGGGCCAGGTAGTTGGCGACTTTCGGAGCAGAAAGGCTGGTCCCACATTCCGTAGTGAGCAGACTACTCTCTTCCATCCACCGTGGGTTCACCACAAAGATACCTGTCTGTGCATCCTCCATGTGATAAGGTGTTTGCACGTTGTACGGCCGCATTCCTCCCGCTTCAACGAGTTCTGGCTTGATCATCCCGTTCAAACCGGGTCCTGCTCGCGTGAACGGAGATGGATAGCCTTGGTGCGGAGTAAGAATCGCCTCGGCCTTATCTGAGACGTAATCCTGTGTTATAGATCCGACGGTCAGGGCGTATACAGACGATGCCGGATCTACAATCCTGCACCTCTCGCCATCTTCGTAGAGGTAATGAGGGTATTTGTCCGGGAAATCCATCTCATCGTTATTCCCGGTTGCAATAACGAACATAAGACCGTGCTCATGAGCCAGCTCGTCGATAAACGATGCCAGCATCGATTGCTGCTTTACCCCGGATATACACAACGCGGGATCGCCAAACGAGATGTTCACTACACGCACGTTATCGTATCGTCCTGTGAATGACCAGAGCGCCTGGAGAATTTGATTTTCGAGAAGATGCTCCTCATCATAGCTTGCAACTATAACTCCAGTCTCCGGGTCTTTTACCCCATGCATCACCTTCGCTGACAGTATCCACACAGGCGGGTGAAAACACCTCATGTCGGCGCATTCTTTGATATCACCATACAGCGCGACACCTGCAACCATGGTGCCATGACCCACGTCATCTGTCCCGTCATATCCTGAAAACAGACTTATGGCATCTCCAACACCATTTTTGAGGAGAGGATGGCCCGATAATATACCGCTGTCAAGGACAACGATCGCCGGATCTCCCGGGTCGGGAGGAGAGCCGGTATCGACCTCACTCAACGATACGCGGAGTTCGCCTGGACGAAAGGAGGTGGGGCGGGGCGGTCGATCGACGCAGCTCACCTCGGGGAAGGACAGCAACTCATCGAGCATTTCCTCGCCTATCTTCACCCGCATGAGGCAGAAACTTTGTGTGATGATATGATCGGTGACCTCCCCGCCTTTTTCATTGAGTAACTTCTCAATTCCCTTGAGAACATCCTTTAGCCGGGGGGTTTCCATCCTCCAGAGTTCGACATCGAGATACGCAACCTCGTCATCGAGCAGCGGCCTCTCGGCCAACCTCTCGCCTATCTTATCCTCTGGGGGAATCGGTTCAAACGACTCTACAACGTTAAAAAAAGTCTTGTTCTTAGATTCTTGACCATATCGAGCAAGTTTTTCGGTTATTTTTTCCAAATCTCCCTTCTCCGCCAGAGACACTCTGTAACGGAGACCACCATCTTTTGCAGGAGAGGGGGAGATGTACTGGATATCACAACGATTCAGGAACTCGCTCAGTTCCTCCTCACTGATCTCAGATCGGAGCTCAATTCTAAATATCAGGTTAGGATCAAAATACTCTGAGAACTGTGCCTTCCTCTTCTGATGCTCGTTCTGCATCTCATTTAAATTATAAACCTGAACTTCAGCAAAACCCTCTTTTTCCTCACGATCAGGACGGGGAGGTCCCCCTCCTCTCCTTCTCGCCAGCGTACGCTCCCCCTCATGCAATGGTAACCGAAGATGTTCTGGCATGAACTATACCTTCTCTTGAACTGAAACAATTTCTTTCTGCCTTAGTATTGCTTCTTCAATGTCTTCCTTTGAAACCCTTTTCCTTTTACTCAGCAGTGCTTTTTTCATTGCTCGAATGGTCACTTGTTCAATATCAGCACCCGAGAAACCCTTGCTGTTGTCTGCAAATATATCATATGCTACTACAGGATCGACAGGGATTACACTCAGTTTCTTCTCGTATAAGCGTGCCCTTAACTGTTTATCCGGCAATTCAAACTGGATAATATCGTCAAACCGCCGCCAGATCCCCTTATCTAATAATTGGGGATGATTTGTAGCGGCAATGAGTACACTGTCGCCTTGATAATCTTCAAGCATTAACATGAAATTATTGACTACGCGTTTAATCTCTCCATGCTCACTTGGGTCGTCACGTTTTTTGCCGATAATATCAAACTCATCAAAAAGTACAACCCACTTCCCTTTATCTATATAATCGAAAATTTTTCTTATGTTGGCGGCGGTCTCACCCAAAAATGAAGAAACAACCGATTCAAATTTTACGACTATCAGCGGGTAGCCAATGGCTGAGCATAGAACTTTTGCACAGAGTGTTTTCCCCGTTCCCGGAGGTCCATAAAATAACAGTTTGCTTCTGGGTTTTAATCCATAGTTGGATAATAAATCTCGATTCTTAATCTCAAGCGGGATCTCCCGAAGTTTTTCTTCTAACTCTGTGGAAACAATCAGATCCGACCAATCACTAAATGGTCGCTTAACTTCCAGTAACTGGAATCCTTTTTCATTATCGCGGGGGATGGGCAGCGTGCGATATGGGAGGGTAGTTTGGTGTACCGACTGATTATTGATAATTGTCCTTAGTTTCGCCGCTACGAGGTGGTGGTTCAATTGTTCTTCATGCTCAATTATGCTCTGAGCTGCTTGATGAAATAACGCCTCATTTTTCGTAACAAAGGCCTGAAACAGCGTTTCAATATCGTCAGAGTTCATTTCGTCTCGACCTGATCCGGCTATCTAAGCGGGTGAACCGAACATTCTGTCTATTAAATGATGTGAATGGGTTTAATAATTATATATCTATCTTAATGCGAAGAGGGCCGGTCGTGCTCACTTGCACTGCGACCTGGTGGTGTGCAACCCCTAACGTATGAACTCCCATTGTAATGGATACTCGTACAACGACTTCAACGGATGTCAACGTCGGGATAAGATTCCCCACTTGCGTCGGTGTAAGATTCCCCGATTTCATCGAAACAGCATTCCGACACGAGTGGGGGAAAGTAAACCGACGTTGAAACCGCCTGATGGCCTCGAACTCCGCCTGCTTATGCGGCAGGACCTCCGGGTCGGAGAGCGAGGCGATCCTGAGCAGGTACCGTCTCGCATCACCGCAGGAGAGGAGATACTTCCGTTCGAACGAGAACCCCTTCGGGATGCTCCGGACGGTGGTATATCTCGTCAGCGCCCTGACCTGCGCTTCTATCTTCTCAAAGGCTTCACATTCATCCACCATCCGTATCCGATCCTGAACACTTCATATTCTCCGGAAGGGCTTCGGACCTCCAGACATCTATATAGGTTTGAAAAAAGGTGTTATTGTTTCCTTCTAAGAAGGACCGCAGCGCCCAGGCCGGCAAGCAATCCGGCCATCGGAGCGGAAGCCTGCTGTGTCGGCTCTTCGCCCGCGTAGATCACCGTCCCGTTCCCATCAGGGACGGACCCGGCATACTCGAACGCACCGTAGCCTTCGCCGAAGAGGAGCGGCGCACCTTCAGGCTGCGCCAGATACGCTTCTCCGGAGAGCCCAAGTGTCCGGCCGGCCGGGATCTCGAACGTCCCGCCGGGGAGCAGCGTTGCATTCTGCGTGAGGATCGCGTCTTCGCGGAGGATGTAATGCCCTCCAACGGATGCGAACACCACCGCGTTTCCGCCGGAGATCGTCGTGACGTTTTTGTTGTATGCAAAGTTGTCCGCTCTGCCGCTCTCATCTTCGCGAATGAAAACGACGGCGTCGCCGGAGATCTTCACGGTCCCGAACTTGGAGTCGATGCCGTAGTTTCTGGCCGCGGCCCCGCTCGAGTTTACGACAACCTGTCCGCCGGAGATGATGACGCCGTCGTCTGTGCTTTCGGTCTCCACATTGCCGCCGTCGAGGCCAAAGGTGTTGCTGCCGCCGCGCTGGTAGGTGTTTACGAGGCCGCCGGAGATGTTGATGAAGCGTAGGGCGTAGATCCCTTTGTTCTTGTGGCTTGCGGTCTCGACGGTCGTGAATACCGATCCGCCGGAGATCGTGACGTTGCCCGACTCCGCACAGATTCCGAAGGCATTGCTTCTGCCGCTGCTGTTCTCGCCGTGGACGGTTATATCGATGCGTCCGCTCTCGATTGTGATGGAAGGGGCCTTGATCCCGTAGAGGAACTCTTCATCGCTGTCCACGATGATGGTGAGCGTTCTGCCCGCCGGACTTCTGATCGTTACCGGAGCCGTAGATTCGATGCCGACATTGCAGTTGCTGGAGATAGTGACGTCATCCTCGATCTCGATGATGAGTTCGTCCTCTCCATCGTAGCGGATGCCGCCTTTGAACTGTTCGATGGAGGCGGCGTTGAGAACATACTCCATTGCGGACACAGTAGACGTGATGAGGAAGCTGTACAGGAAGGCGATCATCATCATCCTGCGGAACGGTGGCCTGCAACTGTAGCGTCGTTTCTCTCTTACCATGGTAGAATGGTATGGATCTTCGATTACATCAACGTATACAATTTTCATTAACAAAAAGGATTTGTAAAGTAAAATTATTTAATGTGCGTTGACAATGAGAAAGTTCACAAATGAAGGGCGGCATGGGAGGTCGCCGGAAAATTCAACCTGTTCCGGTTATCAGGGTATTTCCGGCTGATCTGAGGGTGATCCTCTGTTGCACGGCTCTGCAGTTCTCTCCCGACAAGGGCGCTTCCCTGGCAGTCTCAGGGGAACGCTAGGACAGCGAACGTATGCCGTGGTCGCTGCTTGAGAGGCGGGGGCGTGCATCCCAAAAAAAGGTTGGGTTGGTAGTTGAGTAGTTATGCCGTGAGAACGGCGTATGCCTTCCCGATGGTGGTGCCGGAATCCCCATCAATCAACTGGATAGCGTAGGTCTTTCCGATAAAGCTCGGATTCGGCACATACATCCCGGTTCCTTCATACCCGTCAAATTCCCCAAACGCATCGGTAAATCCCTGCGTAAGTTTCTTTGCAGGATAGAGAAGACTTGTTCCAGGGGTAAATGTAGACGTGCTGCCCATTCCAACTCTGTAGTAGTTGCTGTCGCCGACACAGACGTCGAAATTCACGTTCTTGCCGGGAGTGGCGCCGAGACACGTTATGGTAAGACCGTCCGCCACACTCAGGTCTGCATTGAAGGTGACCGTCGGTGTGGTATCTTTTGTCGTACCCAGCCCTCCCGCAAAGGAGGAGACTACCGCGGCGATGATGATGGTTACGACGAGCATCAGCATGATGCCGATGACCGGCGATACCGCTGCATCCCGTGATTCTTCTCTCGCATTCATCGTTATGCCTCCTTCACCGTAACGGTTTTCGTAAACATGCTCTGGCCCGACGGGGTATGGACAATCGTCACGGTGACGCGGTCACCGGGAGATACGGTGATACCTCCATTACCATCGCCGTCGCTGTTGTACACGATCGTCTGTCCGAACTTCCATTTAGTATCAGTGGCTTCTACCCAGAATTGCTGCGCTGCTTCATATACGCCATTCTTCTCGGTTGCAAACCCTTTTCCTGCTAGGAACTCACCAAGACTCTTATCTGTAATCTTCTGCCCCGATTTGATTGAAAGGACAGCAGTATTGTTTTTATCTCCCCCACCTGCAGTCACGGTCTCGCCAAATACTTCCTTCCACTGGTCATCGGTTAGATCGAGAAACTCGCTTTTTGTGTATGAAAGTTTACTGAAACCGGCAGGAAGCGGTACCCCAAGAACATCTACAAATGCATGAGTAGAGGCGCTCATTCTTGAGCCGGTTTTCAGGGTATAATTTCCAAACCACTGTATCGAATTGCTTGCATTTGCTGCATAATTTCCTGATATTTTGGAGTTATTACTAGCGATCGTAACGTTTTCGTTGTCGTGGAAACCTGTTCCGTTGATTGTACCGTCCTCGCCCTTTACAGGCCGTTCTACGATGTTAAATCCGAACGGTACTGTTGATGTTCCCGGCACCAGTTTTCGCATCTGCCCAGTTTTCGAAAGAACAATCGCGATGTCTTTGGAGGAGACCTCCTCGGAGATCGACCGTACTGTGAGGTCGATACTATCATCCGTCAGGCTGACATCAAAGCTCGCCGACGGGGCGGGCTCCTGCGAGGTCACCAGACCGCCCGCAAACCCGCTCACCACGGCCGCGATAATGATAGTTACCACCAGCATCAGCATGACGCCGATGACCGGTGAAACCGCATCATCCCTTCGTTTAATGGTTGTTCCATTTTTCATCAAATCACCTCTGTATTCCCCGGGGTAAGAGAAGCCCTGGAGATATGCATGGGTGTGCATCCAACGTATATAAATCAATATTATTTTGTTTACTTATTGATCAAGTTAAATAAATTATATTGACAACAGGGTGCAGCCGAAATACCCTCACGTCCATCCTGGGGTACTGTCCGCCAGGCGTATGGTTAAAGTCCGAGATAGTGTCGTACCTCCTCGAACCCGACAAAATCCCCGGGCCGCAACTACCGGAGCGGAGGCCCGGGATCTCCCGGAGAGTCCGGAACCGGATGCCTGCACCGCGGGAAAACGCCCCGGATCGTTTTTTCTCTTCGAATCGACAGGACCCCGCCGCAGTAGAGGAAAGATCGGCCTGAACCGAACCGCGCCTTATCCGGAGGGAGGCAGCCGGGAGAGGGGGGCACCCGCCGCACCTAGCGATGCAGCGGTCGGATCGGGGCTCTCGAATCTACCCGATCCCGCCCCGCATGTAAATCACAATAAATATACAAACAGTTAAAGTTAAATGCTTTAACTTAAACTACTAGTATGATGTCACCTCTCAGTGGTGCATCACAGATAATGAGATCCAAAAAACCTCTTCGCCAAGGTAACATCTCCGGGCACCTGCAATTCCTGGATCAAACGGAGCCACCCCGGGGCAACGTGCCATACCCCGGGAAGGGGCGAGCGGGGGTGCCGTCCTCGCCCCGCCCCTTGCTGTTTCTCCCAGGATGCACGCCCGGCCCCGGTGCCTCCCGCGTGAAACCGGAGGACCTCGCCTCGTACCGCCCCTTCTTCCGCCTTCCCATGATGAGACACCGAAAGGGTAAGACCGGTCTCTCCGTTTTGAGACCGGCGGTGATGAACGGTGCACCCGGGACGACGCCGCGTCCGACGGGGACGCTCCGTCACCCCTCCCGGAAAAGAGAGGAACGAGCACCGGGCCCCGTTCACGGAAGAACAGATCACCTACTTCTCCCACCAGATATGGGCCGTTCGCGAACGGCCCGGGACAACATACTCGGAACCGTCCGGAACCGCCCGCTCAAGGAGAAACGCATCGACAATCTCTCGCTGCCAGTCCTCCTTTACGGAGAGATGATTGTAATAGTCCTCTCTCAGTTCTTCGAGTCCGGCATAGCGCTGGGTTCTGTCCCGCGTCTCAACATGCACGTTCGCGTAAATACCCAGTTGACAGAGAGCATTCCATAAAATATCGGCGTCCGCTTCGCCGCAGTACGGCTCCCCGTGCAGTAGCGGCCAGAGTTCAGCGTTTCCTCCCGAAGCAAACGGAGGAGAAAAGAACCAGTACAGGTGCACCGCGTGCTCCGCCGCCGCATCCATCTTCAAGAGACTGTCGCGGATGTCGCCCATGACAAGGGACCGGGAGGCAACAACAACGTCGTGCACCCCCGCATCCGCCGGATCGACGTCCTCCCAGCAACTGCGGATTTCACGGATCGGGGGAGCATTCACCAGCCGGCGGTAATTATCCATCGCCGCACCCATAGGAGCCGACGGCTCTACAACCGTAACCCTGCAGCCCATAAGTGCAAGAGGGACTGCAAGGGTCCCGGGACCCGCGCCGATATCCAGAACCGACGAACCCGGCGCGATCCGCATCTCGGCAATCTGATTCTCAATACGGGACCGGTCTCCCGAGATGACCTTACGGACAAACCGGTCGACCACATCCTGATCCGACCAGAACTTCCCGCGGCCTTCGCCCATTCTCTCTTTTTGTGCAAGAGAACGGGCATGCTGTTCGTCCCACAGGCGGACGTAGTCGATTGCGGCACCTGGCGTGCCGGGATTTTCGCAACACATACTACCTAAGAGAAAGTTCCAAAAATTAATCAAACTTGCTTATTATTCCAGAAAGATCACTCAAAATATGTTTACTAAAACAGAGGTCGGGGAATAGTTACTTCTCCCACCGGATATGGGCCGTCTTCGAAACTCCCGGAATACAGAACCCTGTCTCTGTCCGCACGACTCTCTCGTGCACGAATGCGGCAACGATCTCCCGCTGGCGGTCGTCGCGGGCATAAAGACGCCGGCAGTAGTCGGCAACAATCTCCTCCTCCGTCGGGTAGCGCTGCCCTTTGTCCACATGCTCGACCGTTACATCCGGGTAAATCCCGAGTTGACACAGGCAGTTCCAGAGGAGATCCGCCGTCGGTCCGGCAGTAAACTCGCTTCCGTGAAGCTTCGGCCAGAGACAGAAGTTCGCTCTGGTCCATGCAGGCGGCGTCAGAAACCAGAACAGATGCACCGACCGCTTCGCCGCCGAGTCTATCTTCAGAAGGGAAGGGCCGATATCGTCCAGCGCAAGGGAGAACGAAGCGACGACGACATCGTGCACCCCCACCTCCAGAGGGTCCGCATCCTCCCACCGGGAAGGGATCTCGCGGATCTCCGGGGCGCCGGTCATCTCCCGGTAATCCTTCATCGCGGCCCGCATCCCGGCGGACGGCTCCACGACCGTAACCCTGCAGCCCGCAAGAGCAAGGGGGACGGCAAGCGTCCCGGGACCGGCCCCGATGTCGAGCACCGTAGACCCTGCCGGGATCTGCATCGCCGCAATCTGGCCCTCGATGCGCGACCGGTCCCCGTTCATCAGCCGGTCCACAAACCGACCGATGTTCTCTGGATCTTCCCAGAAATTTCTGCCGTCGTTCCAGAGCTGTTTCTGGCGGTTCGCCGCCTCCTGCTGCTCATTCCAGAGCGAGATGTAGTCAACCGCCATGCCGCTGTCCCTCACCGGTTGCGTCCCCTCCCGGCAACAACCGCCGCTGCGGCGAGACCGGCAAGAACGCCGAACAGCGGGGCCGGAGCCTCCGTCGTCGCGGTTGCCTGCGCTGCCGCGGAGGTCTGTGCCGCTGCGGCCGCCCCTGTCGGCGCGGATGCCGGCGCGGGTTTTGCATAAACCATCAGGTCGTTCAGTTCCGCATCCGTCAGATCGTATCTGAAGAACAGCGAGTAGAACTCTTTGACGCGATCGTCGATATCGTAGTCGAACACATCCGGATACATCAGGTTGCCGAGCCAGATCATCGACAGCAGCCGCTGAATCGACGGCGGCCCCCCCATCCAGCTGTACGGACCGTAAGGCGCCTCATAGACGTTTCCGTTCCTGACCGCGGAGAGAGACTGCCACATCGGGTCGGACATGATCTTGTTGTAGTAGGCGTGCCCGTCGACGTACCCCACGATAACGTAGTCGGGATTCATCTGAAGGATGTCCTCCATCGTGTAGCCGTCGCCCGTCCCGGAGCTCGTCGTCGCAGGTTTGGCGAGGTTGTTGCCGACATAATCGATAACCTCGGCATGATACGACCCTTCTCCTATCATGGACACGGAATTGCCGTCAACGGCGGTTACATAGATCAGGGACTTCTTATCATCGCCGATCTCCTTCATACCGGAATCAAACTCGGCAAGAAGCGCGGAGACATAGTCGGAAAGCTCCTGACCGCGTTCCGGGCGGGAGAGAAGTTCGCCGAGTTTCACATACGAAGCGGGAATATCTTCGAGTTTGTTCTGGGTGACAAATGCAAATACAACCCCGGTTTTTGCCTGCATATCATCGAGATCCGCCTTCATGGTCTGCTTGGCCTCCCCGATATCCAGAACCACATCGATGTTGAGCTGCTTGTTCAGCTCCATGATCGACTCCGGATTCATGGTCGAAGCCTTGGAGCCGTAGAACTGACCGGTGACAGGAAGCGTCAGAAGCCGGGGATCGATGTACTTTGCCTGGGCGCCGGTGAACTCACTGGAGACGCTCACGAAGAGGTCCTGATCGAGCGAGTAGAGCACGATCTGGGCCAGAGGGCCGGACGGCGAAACCGCGTCTATCGTAACCGGCAGGGTGATCTCCCGGCCGACATCGTCGACAAAGGTCCGGGTATCCTCTTCTTCGGCAGCGGCGCTGCAGAATGCGACGGCGGTGCCGGAGAGGAGAACGAGGACCATGAGTATTTTCGCAACTGTCTTCACACACGCACCTCCCGAAACGGGAATGATATATACTATGATCAGGGTGCGACAGTATTAAAGACGATATGTTATAATGTCGTATAAGTAAATGATAATATATTAACAAAGGACTACCCGTATTTCTCGGTAGCGCCGATGATGGGAATGCAGAGCCGGTGGTGGCGTGAACCGCACTGGCATTCCTCAATATGTACGTCCATGCCGTAGACATCCCGGATCAGTTTTGCATCCAGAACATCCTCCGGCGTTCCGTCGGCGATCACCTTCCCGCCGTAGATCATCAACGTCCGGTTCGCGTACAAAAATGCATGGTCCGGGTTGTGGGTCGAGAGAATAATGATGTAGCCTTCCTGGGCGAGGCCCGATATCCGGCACATCACCCGGAACTGGTTGCCGTAGTCGAGGTTTGCCGTCGGCTCGTCCATGATCAGAATCCTTGCCTTCTGCACAAGCGCCCGGGCGATCAGAGCAAGCTGCCGCTCCCCGCCGCTGATCTCCCCGTATCCCGCATTCCGGAGATGGGTAATACCGAGATTATCCATCGCCGCATAGGCTTCGTCGATCTGTTTCTGACCGGGCACCGAAAGCAGATTCAGCTGATTGGTAGTCCCCATCAGGATCACATCAAGCACCGTGTAATTGAATACCGGATACGTTGACTGAGGAATATAGGCGATATGCTTTGCAATCTCTTTATGGTCGAGAGTCCTGATGTCCTTACCGTTCAGCCGAATGCTCCCCTTATAGTTTCGCAAGAATCCGAGAATACACCGGAACATCGTGCTCTTCCCGACACCGTTCGGTCCGAGCACGGCAAGGAGGTCCCCCTTCTTCACCGAGAACGAGACATCATCCAGCACCAGGCGGGTACGTCTGCTGTAGGCAAAACTCAGGTGAGAAATTTCCAGGCTCATAATCGTCTCCCTCCCATCATCAAGAGATAGGCAAAGATCGGCGCTCCGACAAACGCGGTGAGAATGCCGAGCGGCACCTCGGTGGTCGCAATCGTCCGGGCGAAATCATCCACCAGCAGCAGAAACCCGCCGCCCATAATGATTGCCGCAGGAATGACCCTCCGGTAGTCGTAGCCGAGGAGCATCCGGCAGAAGTGCGGAATCACGAGGCCGACCCAGCCGATGATGCCGGAGATGGAAACGGCGACTGCTGTAACGAACGTTGCGCAGATGATCACGATCAGCCGGAGCAGGTCGGTGTTGATTCCCATGCTCTTTGCCTCGTCTTCGCCGAGGGTGAGGACGTTCATCCTCCAGCGGAGCAGGAACAGGGGGACGAGGCCGAGAAGAATTACCACGCCCGCAAAATATACGTCCTCCATGGTCGCGCCGGCAAGGCTGCCCATCAGCCAGTAGGTGATGGCCGGTAGTTGATCATTGGTGTCGGCGATGAGTTTGATGTAGGAGGTAGATGCGGTGAAGAGACTGCCGACAAGGATACCGGCAAGGACCATGCTGAGGGTGGTGTTTCCCCTCGTCAGGCGGCTGACCGCATACGCAGCGCCGACCGCGACAAGACCGCCGGCGAATGCGAAGATCGTAATCGCCCCGGTCCCGAGATAAAAGTAGATGGCAAGAGCTGCGCCGAAACTGGCACCGGCGGATGCCCCGAGAATATCGGGAGAGACAAGAGGGTTCTGGAACATTCCCTGGTATGCGGCGCCGGCCGTCGACAGGGCGGCCCCGACGAGAAGTGCCGCAAGAATTCTCGGCAGGCGGATATTGAAGACAACGCTGTACATCGCATCGTCCCAGGCCTCCGTCGCGGGAACGATCGGCGAGAGGAGAATTTGAACAATATCGCAGAGAATCGGGATATTCAGCGATATGACGAATTGAAAGACCGACGAGAGGAGAATAAGAATAACGTCGGAGATGCCGATCGAGAATCTGCCGACGACAAAAGAGAGGATGACGCAGAGAGCGACGGCAATTACCAGAAGAACGAACCGAAGCAGGTAGTTGGGGAGGTCCCGATCCGACACGGACGGGGCTGATACCGCATCAGCCGTGTGCAACTGATCCGCCGATGTAGCGCCGTCTGGTCCTGTAAGAGGCGATCTCGTCGGTACTGCATCAACCATGGATAGGTACTGGTTCTTTTTCAAAGTTAATTAATTATCTTAAATAATACCCACAATGTTAATTAACTAACGCTAACAAAAGACGTGGCCGGATAAAAGTTCGGCCGCCGCTTTTCACCTTTCCGGAACGGGACTTCGGGAATGCGGCACAGAACTGCGAGCCATTTTTTCACTGCCCCTCGACGGAAGGCGGCGGATCGAGTCGCGATCGGATGGCCGGACCCCCCTGCTAACGGATCACGGGACAACGGCGGACGATCGTCTTCTCCGCGGACTTACCGAAGAAATGATACCCGGAACCGCCCTCTGCGATCATATCGAGCAGGTCGTTGGGGCTGGTGACGCTATCCCCCCCGAGTATCGTCACGCCGCGCCGGAAGAATGCATCCGGGAGCATGCTGGCGGTCGGCCCGACGACGACGATGGAAGCACCGGGCCGGGCGAGGGAAAGCAGGGGCTCGAGCGTGTTGTTGATGAGGGTGGTGCCGGTGATGACGAGCATGTCGGCCCTGCGGGTCTCCGCATCCGCTTTATCCTGAGGGACGGCATAGGGCAGTTCGTCGGGCTTCAATGTGCGCAGGTCGAGTTCGAGGATCCCAAAAGGCTTTCCTCGCGCTTTGAGCCGCCGGATGATCGGCACGAGCGCCCCCACCACCACGACATACCCGTCTTCAGGCAGCGGCACGGTATCGAGCACGTCCCGCCCGCTCTCCCGGATATACCCTCTTTCGGGCCGGCGCTTCCAGCAGGATTCGGAAAGTGCGTTCAAGATTGCAATACCGACCGCTTTTTTGAGCGGCGGCGCACGGGGGAGGTCGCGGAGAAACTCCCCGGCGCTTCGCCCCGTGAACCGGCCCGGATACGGCATGGCACGGGCTGAGCTGGGGCAGCAGACCGCTTCCGGGATCTCTTTTATCGGGGTAAAGCAGAGGCCACCGGAGCCGTCGCTGAGTTTCACGCCGGTAAAGAAGATCCCGATCACGACCCTCTCCACGGTGATGGAGTCAAAATCGCTCCCAAGGATTGTCTGGATCTCTTCAAGGGTCTCTTCGAGAATCGAACCGGGACGTACAGACGAGGTAATCATGGAGTTTCCTGGTTATAGGATAAGGGAGTGCGCCCATTTAACCTGTAGGATGAAGAGGGGGGAGCGAGAAGTCCATGGTCGAGAGATCGGGGATGGAAAGTTAAACCTTAATAACGAAATGCACAAGATCATAGACAACGGCTGTCTATGAAACAAAACTCGTTCTACCTTCTGACCGGCATCGTTGCGCTCGCCGAGGTTGCCATCTTCTGGCTCTCGGTGGAGAGTGAGCAGCCGCTCCTGATCCAGGTTGCGTTCGTCCTCGGCGTCCTCCTGATCTACGGAGCGCGGAGGACGGTCGAAGAGAGGATCGAGGACGAACGGACGGCGCTGATCACAGAGAAAGCAGCGCTCCGGACCCTGGAAATCTTCTGGGTGATCTTCTTTGCGGTCAACCTCGGAAGCGCGGTCGTTGCGTTTTCGAGGCCGCTCGGACTGCGTCCTCCCCACCCGCCGGGCTCTCCCGGCACGGCCCCTCCCGACATGTTCGAGTTCCCGGTCATCGGCAATTTTGCTACCCTCCAGATGGCGCTGCTCTGCCTGATGATCTTCCTGTATGTCGGATTCAGGGAATACTACGCGCGCAAGTACGGAGACTGGGATACCGATGAAGAACAGGATTAAGGTCTACCGGGCGATGCACGACCTCACCCAGGAAGGGCTCGCAAACGAACTCGGCGTCACCCGACAGACCATCCTCGCCATCGAGAAAGGGAAGTACGATCCGTCGCTCGAGCTCGCCTTCAAGATCGCCCGGTTCTTCGGCGTCGCCATCGAGGATATCTTCATCTACAGCGATGCGGCAGGGAGAACCTGATCCGTCGAAACGATCCCTCCAGATTCCCGGCGTCTGCTCATGTCTCACCGGGAAGTGTCGAAGTCACCCCAAAAGTATCTAGCGCTGAAGATTCATATCGTTCAGAGTATTTTGACACATCCTCGGGAGGAATTGAGCAATTTTTGGTGTCAAATTGCTGACACGGCTTCCCTCCGGGTATCGCCACGCGGGGAACGACTGCCGGTACGGCAGGAGTTTGAGAAGACCGGAGGTCTTCGAGTGAGGGATCGGGAGGTGCGCCCGGCGGAACGGCGGGTGCATGAGCACCGCTAGGTGCGATTGGGTTTCCCCCTCCCGGCTGAGGTGTTTTGGGACGACCTCGTCGAGACAGACTCCGACCCATGGAAAAACCCGGGAGACAGTAACGTTTTAATAACAAAATGTACACTATACCGAACGTGACGGTATAACTCCGCCGCCCCGCACGGGATCACCGCTGTGCCGCATCCTGGGGTACAGCGCATTTCACGCTCCGCCACCTCCCGTGCGGGATCACCTCCAACAGTTCTTGCATCCCAAGAGAGATGAAACCCGAACGTTTTTGCGAGAATGTCGAGTTTACGATCCATTATGTCTCGATTTTCTCCAATTAGTAACCAATAAATAACAATATGTAAAATATACATTACATTGTCGAAAGCCCCGCAGATACCCGGGCACGACAACGAAGCAGTTAACCAAGAGAGTGAAAACATGAAAACCACCGGAACAATGCCGGAACAGCATCTATGCCGTGAGATTCATGCAGATACCACAACGCGCCGGAGACAGAGATAATGAGGCGAAACCTATGCATTCTCCTCCTCCTTCTGTCGGCACTCGTGGGCGCCGCTGCGGCGGCCGAGACAACGTCGGCGGAAGCACAGATCGCAGTCACCGGGGTAAACGTCAGTCCCGACACGCTCATGCACGGGGATACGGGCACGGTGACGGTTGAAGTCAAAAACACAGGAGAGACAGGCGTTGCCGTCAACAGGGCTGAACTGCTACCCTATGGGATCTCGGTCGTCAACGACAAGACCTACGATGCAGTGGGCGTCATCGGTCCCGGGAACACCATGTCGTTCACGTTCACCGTGAGAGCCGATACTGCGGACGGCATCTACTACCCGGTCTTCTATCTGGACCTCCAGAACAGCGGGAGCGTCCGCTACTCTATTCCGGTGACGGTCGAGAGCACAGATCTCCGGGTCTCCGTCATCGACGCTCCGGAGACCTATCCGGCAAACAGCAAAGACACCGTGGTCCTGTCCGTCGGAAACCCCCGCGAAGGCAGCGTGAACGGCGTAACCGTCACTGCGACCGGCGAAGGCGTCAGGACCCCCAAGACAGCCGTCTTCCTCGGGGCTCTGGCGCCGGATGAGGAAAAGAACGCTTCGTTCGAGATTACAGCGTCGCAGTCTACCGAACTCACCTTCGACGTCTCCTACCGGAACGGGATCAACGAGCATCACGCCACCCTGACCATACCCGTAGAAATAGGCCAGAGAACGGTCGAACCGGATATCGTGGTCAACAACATTGAGGTCGTCCAAAGCGGCGGCACGGTCACGTTGACCGGAGACGTGACCAACGCCGGACTGAAAGACGCATATTCAGTCAAGGTCACCGTCGAGGACCCGGCGATCCCGACCGATCCCTACCCGGTCTATGTGGTCGGCGGCCTGGAGCCGGACGATTTCTCAAGTTTCGAAGTCACGTGCAATGCACAGGACGCATCCTCCATCCCGCTCGTCGTTCAGTACCGGGATGAAGACGGCAACATCTTCACCGAGACCGTGACCGTCTCCTCCGCAGGACGGGCATCGCAGACGGGCGCGGGCGGTGAGATCCCGGCCGGACCCGGCGGCGGCACGGGCAACGGAAGAGGAGGGATGGGCATGTTCGGATCGTTCGGCGGCGGATTTGCGCAGATCCCGGTCGTCGAGATCCTCCTCGCGCTCATCGGGTGCGTGGCTGTCGCCGTCGCATGGCGGAAGGGTTACCTCGGAAAGATCCTTACGCGGGTCCGGAAGTAACATCCGGGGATGAAGATCCATGAGCAGTCCGGTTATCGAACTCGATAACGTCACGAAGATCTACCCTCTCCCGGCAGGCGACGTCACGGCACTGAAGGGGATATCCCTCACCATCGACGAGGGGGAGTTCGTGGCCATCATGGGGCCGTCGGGGTCGGGCAAATCGACCCTTCTCAACCAGATCGGGTGCCTGGACCGTCCAACGTCGGGCAACCTCCTCCTCTCCGGAAAGAACACACGGGAGATGGACGACCGGGAATTGACCAGCCTCCGGCTCTCTTCCATCGGCTACATCTTCCAGAAGTTCAACCTCATTCCCCTTCTCTCCGCCTACGAGAACGTCGAGTACCCCTACATCATGAAACACCGCAAAAACGACGATACCGGACGGGTGAGAGATCTCCTCTCCCTCGTAGGGATCGACGAATCCCTCTCGACCCATAAGCCCAGCGAACTGTCGGGGGGCCAGCAGCAGCGGATCGCCATCGCAAGAGCGCTCGTCAACGACCCGGCGATCCTCCTCTGCGACGAACCGACCGGAAACCTGGACTCGCAGACGAGCCTCCAGATCATGGAGATCCTTGCAGACCTCCATAACCGGGGCCGGACGCTCGTCATGGTGACCCATAACCCGGAGACCGCCACATACGCGGACCGGACGATCACGATACGGGACGGGAGAGTGGCATGATCAGAAAGGATATCATCTTTGCGCTCTCGGCAAGAAGCGTCCGGCTTCATTTCCTCCGATCGGTCCTCGCCGCCCTCGGCATCGTGATCGGTGTCGTCGCCATCGCCTCGATCGGGATGATGGGGGCAAACATGACGCTCTCGGTCACGGAAGAACTCTCCGATATGGCAAACAAACTCACCGTTACCGCATACCGCGGAGGCGGAGGTGGAGGCGGTATGATGGGAGGACCCGGCGGTGGAAATTCCGACGACGAAGACGCGATCACCGAGGACGAGTTCCGGGATATCCAGCGCATCGTCGCGAAGTACGGTACCGCGTACACCATCAGATCCGAGTCCGACGAGATCGAGGTCGGGTCGGATACCGGGCGGGCGACGATCTACGGCCTCGACCCGGAGGTCATGCGTGAGATTCTCACCGTCGAGACGGGAGAGTACCCCAAGAGCACGACCTCGGTGGTGGTCGGGCCGACGCTCGCCGAACGGCTCGACCTCAAGGTAGGGAGCAAGATCGACATCGGCGACCCCGACGAAGGGGCCACAACAACCGTCCGGGTCGTCGGTATCCTCGAGGAGCGTGGAATGTCCATGGACCTCAACACGGACATGGCAATCATCGGCAGCGATAAACTCTTCGTCGGGATGTACGGCGGCGAGGGCGAGTACGATCAGATCAATGTCGTCGTGAACGATCTGACCAATATCGACACGGTCAAGACGGCGATCGAAGACGAGCTCAACAGGAAAGAGGATACCGTCACCGTCCAGGACAGCAGCCGCATGATGGAGAGCATCACCTCGACGGTCTCCACGATGACGACATTCGTGATGGCGATTGCGGGGATCTCGCTCCTCGTTGCCGCGGTCTCGATCTTCAACGTGATGATGATGTCGGTGAACGAACGGGTGCGTGAGATCGGAATTCTCCGCTCCATCGGGACGCAGCGAGCCGAAATCCTGCGGATGTTCGTTTACGAGGCGGGAATCCTCGGGCTCGTCGGGGCGGTCATCGGTGCCGTTGCAAGCATCATCATCGGCTACATCGTCGTGCTCGGCATGGTCGGCACCGCCGACTACTTCTTCGCACCGGGGAGTATCGTCTACGTCCCGATGGCCATGGCCATCGGCGCCGCGATATGCATCGCGACAGGCGTCTACCCTGCGTGGCGGGCATCGAATCTCGACCCGATCGAGGCGTTGCGGGCCGAATAGCGTAAGGACCAGAGAAAAAATCATTGTAAATGGAGATCAGAGTATGACTACGAAAGAACCGACAAACATTTTCGAAATCATCACTCGCACCGTTCACGCCCTTGCAGCCGCGTGCGGGTTTAAGAACGCGAGCGAAGAACGGCAGCCTGCAGGGCTGCCACCGGAAGGGACGGAAACACCGCAGACGAATGATGCGTGTCGACCGGACGGGACATTCCCTGCAGAGCAGGAACCTCAGGCCGGACCGGGCATCGGCTGTGACCCCCCGGCCATCCGGGAAGAGGGCGCAGGGAGCGGTGAGGGGGAGGGACGATGAAACTACCGATGGCAGGTATATTTGCAATCGCCGCTCTCGTCGCTCTTGTAACCGTATGCGGGTGTACGAGTACGGACGACGGAGCGCAACCTCCAGGAGTCCAACCGGAAGGTACGGGAGCACCGCAGATGAACACCTCGTTCCAGCCGAACGGAACGTTTCCAGAACAGCGCGGGCAGCCTCAGATGAACCTGACATCCGCTGCTGCCGCACTCGGAGTCACCGAAGAGGAACTCCAGACAGCGCTTGGTGAACCGGGCGAGGGACAGACCACCTTTGCTGTTGCGGCAGCAAAACTCGGGGTCTCCGAGGAGGAACTCATCGAAGCGTTAGGGATTCCAGAAGAGAGAGCAGATGGCGGAATACCCGGCGACAGGGAAGGCGATGCCTCTTCGGAGCCACGATAGAGGAGGATGTCCGGGAACACGCGGCGATTCGATGAAGAAAAACACCGGTCTTTGGAAGAGGACAAAAAAGGAATTAAAGATCCGTGATCCCGGCCGGAGACGCGATCGATCCCCCTCCGGGCTCTCCGACCCGCACATGTTACGTCCGGCATCGTTAGATCGACGACATCCCGTGCATTTCGCCGTCGAAGTCCCGATAAAGTCTGCCAGAGATACGTTCGCGGTCTTCATCGGTCGCATCCGCGACCCCCTGCAGGTGATCCAGGCCGAAACAGACCTTATGGAAGAGAGAGTAATCGCCGGGAAGATCCATGAACAGATACTCCGGATTAACGAGGTCCTCAAACGTCTCGAACACGACCGGGAAGAATCCCGGCGGCAATCGAGACGGACGGCGGAGGCCGGGAACCGTACCCGATCACGCCCGCGCCGGCGGGATAGACTCCGGAAATTCACGGACGGGGAGCAACCGGCCTCTTCCCCCTCCGGGCGAGTTCCCGAAGCACCGCCCGGGCCAGATCGACGTTATCAAAGTCCTGTTCGGTCACCACGTCCCGGACGCAGGCCGGGACCTCGACGAGCCGCTCCGCCTCCCGGATCTCGGATGCAAGCGCCGTGAGGTTCCCCCTCTCGCGCATACGCTCTCGGTGCCAGGCTGCAGACCTGCGATCCGGGTCGATCTCAAGGACCGCCTCGTAGCAGGCTGCCGCTTCATCGTACCTGCACATGGCTTCAAGCACCCAGCCCCGACTTTGCCAGGCGAGGACATGGTGCGGGTCCAGCCTGAGCGCTTCGTCGTAGCAGGCGACGGCGCCGCTGTGATCGCCGAGTTGAGCGAGAACGTATCCTTTCCTCTGCCAGGCGCCCGCATTCTCCGGGTCGATCTCAAGCGCCCGGTCAAAACAGGCTGCCGCCGAAGCGTAGTTGCAGGACTTAATGAGAGCGAAGCCTTTCCGCCTCCAGAGAACCGGGTCGTCGGGGGAAAGTTCAAGGGCTTTATCGTAGCAGACGACCGCCTTGTTGTAGTTCCCGGAGTTGCAGAAAGCCTGCCCTCTGTGATACCATGTTCCGGCACCCTCTTCTCTCGTCGTCATCGGACCTTAAATGGGGATCAATCCATAAGAACCTAACCCGTACCTCCCGCAACGAATAAGACCGGTTGAACGAGAGATAACTGTATCATGGCGGATAGATTTCTTGTTGCCTATGCCACCCGCTACGGCTCGACCGCAGAGGTAGCGGAGGCGATCGGCGACGAACTCCGGAAGGCCGGCGAAGCGGTTGATGTCAGGCCGGTCGACGAAGTCCGTGACCTCTCCCCGTACCGGGCGGTCATCATCGGGAGTCCGATATACATGGGAAAATGGCTCCCGGAGCCGCAGGTCTTCATTGAACAGCACCAGAAGCGCCTGCGCACCATACCGGTCGCTTACTTTGCGGTGGGGCTGACGATTGCAGACGGGGACCCCGACACCCTCCGGAAGGCTGAAGCATCAATGGACCAGGTCAGGATGCTCTTAAACCCGGTGGACATCGGGCTCTTTCCGGGGAGACTGGAGGACGGGAGCCTCTCCTTCCCGGACCGCACCATCATCAAACTTTCCCGGGCAAAGACGGGAGACTTCCGGGACTGGGACGCCGTTCGTGCCTGGGCGCGGGAGGTGCGCTCGAAGGTCACCGGGCCGTGACCCGACCAAAAAAGCGCATATAGGGCGACAGCTCACGTGTACGAAATCAAATTAGGTGAATCGGGTGAACAAATACTCCTTCATCGCCAGAATGCCGGACAAACCGGGAGCGCTGCACCGCGCAGCCGAGATTGTCAAATCTTACGCGGGCAACATCGTCCGCATCCAGTACGACCGCAGGATCGACCCCGCCACGGTCTTCTTCGAGGTGACCGCCACACCGGAGACCTACTGCCGGATGAAGGAAGATCTCCACGCGATCGGCTACCTCCAGGAAACGCTCCCTATGCTCGGGTTCCTCAAGTTCTCCGTATACCTCCCCCACGAGCCCGGGTCGCTCTTCGACCTCCTCACCTACATCACCGGGGCGGGGGCGAACATCGCCTATATCGACTTTGACGACCGGCGGTGCGACCTGGGAGGGTTCGTAGAACCGGAGCAGGAGCACCGAAGATGCGACTCAGGGCGTGTCACCATCAGTTTAAACGTCGAAGAGACCGTGATCGTGGAGAACCTGCTCGACCGATTGAAGTCACGGTACCGCCTCGAGATCCTCGAGTACGACACGACCGGCGAGAGACTCGACGACACCGTCTTCTACGTCAGGTTCACCCAGGCAGTGCGGGGGCTGATCGGTACGGCCGAGGACGGGTTCCTGCTCTCCTTCCTGCAGGATGTCAACCACATCGTCCAGGAACTCAACAGCCGCGGGCAGGACCCGCGAGAGGTCTTTGAGAGCATCCTGCTTACGGGAAGAACGCTTAAAAACACTACCGGAGACCAGTTTTACGCGGACGTTCAGCGTATCCCGGTCAGCGACAACGTCGAGGTCTTCTGCTTTCAGATGCCGGGCGGCGGGAACATCTTCCTGCTCCGGGCCCCGGACGAGACCGTCATGGTAGACACCGGATACGGGATCTACCACGAGGACGCCGTGCGGATGTTCCGGCATTACGGCCTGGGGGACATCAAGAAGATCAAACGGGTCTACATCACTCATGCCGACGCAGACCACTGCGGGGCGGGGGGGCTCTTTGACGCAACGGCGTATACGCACACCGGGTCCCTGGAGATCATCCGCCGGGCGAACCGGGCCTACGGCTCGCGCAACGAGACCTCGATCCTCGAAGAGGTCTACACGACCGTCATCAACCTCTTCTCGCACTTCGCTCCGCCGGAGAACCCCGAACTCTTCCCGGAGGAGCCGATCGGCATGCGGTCGATCTTTCCCATCCTTGCCCGATTCACGGTCCATGACCTTGAGTTCGAGGTCCTTGAGTCACTGGGCGGACATATGCACGGTCAGATCTATCTCTTCTGCCCCGATCACGGGATCATCTTCACCGCCGATACATTGATCAACTTTGGGAGTCTCGATGAGGACCGGAAACGCTACAATTCGCTCGCTGATTTTCTGGTGACGTCGGTTAACGTCGACAGCGAGTGTGCACGCCGGGAACGCAAGGCGTTGCTTGAGTTGATTCAAAAGCAAAATGAAATATTCGCCCCGTATGGGCGCCGGTGCCTGGTCGCCTGCGGCCACGGTGCCGTCTCCGTCCTGAACGATGGAAGACTGGAAGCGGTCGGGCCGATCGAGCGTTATCGGGCCGGTGAGTAGAGAGGGAGTTAGGCGGCCACCAGCCCGAAGGGTATGTCCCACGGCGGTGACGAAAACCCCTCCCTCATCGGAGGCAACTCTTGAGTTTGCAGTTACTTCACCGCCGCCCGAATTTATTGATCTCAGTAGCCGGGGCCGTATCCCGCCCATTGAAATGACCCGGGAATATTGATCCTAAAGCGTCGCCTGAGAAAAGAGGGTTTTAAGAGAGGCTCAGTCGATCCGGACAAAGCCCTCTTCTTCGACGATCGCCTGACCGTCAGGGCTGAGGATGAAGTCGATATACCCCTTTGCAAGATCGGTTGCCTCGCCCTTCGTGAACATGAAGACTTCGCGCGATATCGGGTATGTCCCGGCCTTCACGGTCTCGATCGTGGGTGCAACTGCGGCCCCCTCTGTCCCGACGGAAATGCCTTTCACGGTGTTATCGAGGTAACCGAGCCCGACGTAGCCGATGGCACCCGGGGTCTGGGCGATGGTCTGCGTCACGGCACCGTTCGAGTTCTTCTCGAGCTGACCGCTGACGAAGTCTTCCTTCTGCATCACGAACTCCTGGAAGTATTCCCGGGTTCCAGAAGCGCTGTCACGGCCGACGACGACGATCTGCTGGTTCGATCCGCCGACCTGGTTCCAGTTCGTGTAGGTGCCGTTGTAGATGCCCCGGATCTGATCGAGGGTCAGGTTGTTAACGGCGTTCCCCGGATTGACGATGACTGCAATACCGTCGATGGCAACGGTGTGCTTGACAAGGTCCGGGTATTTCTCCTTCTCAGCATCTTTCAGGTCCCGGGAAGCCATGCCGATGCCTGCGGTGCCTTCACCGACAGCCTGGATGCCGACACTGGACCCACCGCCGCTGACCTGGATATCAGCACCGGAGTGGTCGGCCATGAATGTCTCGGCGGCCCGTTGAGCAATCGGGAGAACGGTCGTCGAGCCGGTGACCGAGAGAGTTCCGGAAATCTCGTCCCCTCCCGGCGTTTCGTTTTCGGTACCTGCCGTACAGCCGGCAATAAGCGTTACAGAGACAGCAAGGAGCGCAAGAACCACCAGGAGCGCACCGCTGCGCCGTACAGACGGTTGGCCTGTCATGTATACCCGGTAGGAGACGAGGAGTATAGAGATTCTCGAAAGGAACTCTATCGGAGTATAGCACTTCTATATAATATATTGGGCTATCGTGCCGCCGCGCCACGGAACCGCCGCTCCCCTGCCAGTGCAATCCCGATACCGAGAACGATCAGGGTCCCGCCGACCAGCAGTACTAGGCGATCCAGCTGGGTGAGGAGGAAGAGACATGCGATGATCCCGACAACCGGGATGATCGGCAAGAACCCGATGGCTCCCGGTATCCGGAACGGCCGCTCAACATCCGGCGCACGGTAGCGGAGCAGGATCACGGATGCGTTGATGACGACGAACGTCACAAAGAGCGTGAAGTTGGCGACGTTCGCGACAAAGTCAATCTCGCCGGCAAAGAGGAAGACCATGGTGGCGAGGGCAACGGCAATGATGGCCGTCCACGGGGTCCGGGTCAGGGAATGCACCCGGGCGAAGACCGCAGGAAGCGAGAACTCGGAGGCCATGCCGTAGATGATCCGGGACGATGCCATCATCATCAGGAGAGCGGTATTCGCGGTGGCAAAGAGAGCGATAACGGAGATAACGGTGAACGCGACGGGACCGAGAGAGATGGATGCAACGTCGGCGAATGGTGCCCGGGAGGCGGCGAGTTGCTCCCAGCCGACGACCGAGACGGCGGCGAGCGAGACCAGGATATAAAGGAGAACGGAGATGCCAAGCGCGATGATCAGGGCAATGGGGATAGTCCGCTCCGGATTTTTGGTCTCCTCCGAGAGTTTTACCATCTCCTCAAATCCCATATAGGCAAAGAAGACAAGTGCCGACGCCCGCAGGAGACCGGGGATCCCCTGAGGCATCTCAAGATAGTTCACCTCTCCGAGGTGCGGGAGGCCGATCAGGATGACCATGACGATACCCCCAACCTCAATGAGCGTCAGGATGATGGCGACCCGGGCGGTCTCCTTGATGCCGGAGAAGAGTATCCCGGCAAGGATGAGGATGATCAGGATCGCGGAGAGGAGGAGAGGCAAGCCGACGAGGTCCGAGAAGTAGCCGGCAAACCCGAGCGATACGGTTGCGGCACCCAGGATGCCGGAGAGGATGATCAGCCACCCGACGACAAACGCAAGCTTTCTCCCGAAGGCATGCGAGACATACTCGAATTCAGCACTTGCGCGGGGATACATCGATGAAAGCTCGGCATAACTCAGGGCACTGAAAGCAGCGATGGCAGCGGCGATAGCGAACGTCAGCCAGACGGCGTTGCCGGCCATGCCGGCCGCCTCCCCGAGCAGGGCATAGATCCCGGCTCCAAGGATGATCCCTACGCCCGAGAGAGTGACTGCCGGCAACCCGAGCTCGCGTCGGAGGTGCGTACCGGGACTCAAGGCGTCCGATGCCTCTTCCACCATGTGATAATCGTATGCGCCTGTCCCATTTATGGCTTATCAAGCAACGTTCATCGGGCCTTTACTGAACGAATTTGCAGGACCTCGTGACTCCGCCACGGAAGGAGCGGGTCAAGATGATACCGAAGTCATCCTAAAAGTTTCCAGCGGCTGACGATTCCTACAGTTCAGAGCATTCTGTCGCCTCCCCGCGAAAAATTGAATGATCTCTGGCGTCAAACCTCTGATACGGCTCCCCTCTGGGTATCGCCACGCGGGGAACGACTGCCGAAACGGCAGTCGTTCGAGAAACTCGAAGAGTTTCGAGTGAGGGATCTTCGAAAGGTGTCCCCCTCCCGGCTGAGGTATTTCGGGATCACCTCACCGTAACTTCGGGAAGAGGGACAACGCTCTTCTTCTCACGCGTCGGGACCGGGCTCCAACCTGCGACCGCCGGGTGATCTCCTCCGGCTCTTCAAGGCGGAGTCCGGAAAACGAGAGTTACTGCCTGGAACCTGGAATCCGACATAACCCATATATACCAAACCTGTCCATGCAGGTCCTCCGTGCAGGAAGGAGGAAGCGATCGAATGGCGCAGAATATTATTGACACCCTGAAACAGGAACACCGGATGGTACTCTCGCAACTCTCAGAACTCTCAAGCAAGGGCGTGAGCGACCGGGGGAGAAAGTATGACGCCTTGAAACAGAACCTCGTACCCCACCTCGTCGGAGAAGAGAAAGCCCTCTATCCGAGACTCGAAAAAGAGGCAGATATGCGGGATACGACGCTTGAAGCAATCGAGGAGCACAATGCGGTCAAGATGCTACTAAACCAGCTCGATAGGGCGGCTATATCAGAGGAAGCGAACTGGGTGGCAAAACTGATAGTGATCCAGGAGAATGTGAAGCACCACATCAATGAGGAGGAAGAGCGGATCTTCCCGCAGATGCAGCAGAAGATGGACAGCAACGAACTCTCAAGCCTCGGCAGCAGGTATGAGGAGGAGAAACGAAGCGCAATACCGGTTGCCACGGCCGAGTAAAGCCCGGAACAATCGATGATGGAGGAGCCGGACCATCGTGCGATCCCGGCGCGGGGGCCCGACTCCGGGCGGCTTTGCGCGCCTGCCGTATCCGGAAGCGTACCGAACCAACCCTAGGCGACCGGCGGGCATCGGAGCAAAGCACTTCCCACCCGGGGTGCAGGACATAAAAGAAAACCGATCGTGACCACGGCCTCACTCAAGTCGACTCATGTAAACAGAATGAATTAACAGATAGATAAAGTTAAATACTTATGATTTATATGATCAGTATGGTGCCATCGCAAATAGCGGTGCATCATGGATCAACTGGAGGATAAACAGGAACACCAGAAGATTCCTCCCAAACGTCGACGACATGCCGATGCAGGTCGCAATCAAGCCCTGAAAAAGCCATTCTTCATTAAAACCCGGGGTACCCGTGGAAAGGAAAGGAAACGCACCGGACGATTGTCAAACCCGGATGCCCCGGGCGCTGCCATGTTGGAGAACAGGCTGGACGACCTCCCGTTCTTGCCTCATACCACTGCCATTCTTCGTGGAACCGGCTCCCCGGCGGGCTGCCGGGAAGGAGCGAACTCCTCCGGCAGCCTTTAAAACCTTAAACGATGGATGAATCACAAAAACGTGCGTTACCGAAAAGAAACATGCAGAAGAATGAACGCTCGTCGCATAACAGTAATAACAGTAAGAAAAACAGCACTTTACTGTAAAAGGAAGGTAATAGCAGCGAACCATGCTTCCCGAGGGCTCGCGCACCTCAGTACCACAGAGTACGTGAGAGGGCTTAACTTCTGGGTTCGGAATGGGTCCAGGTGTTTCCCCTCTGCTATGGCCGCTATTACCAGTTACATCCGGGTATGATGCGTCAATCGAGTCGAAAACCCTGACGGGTTTTCTTCCCCATCGGCCGCTACGCGCCCGAATGGAAGCCAAGGCCCGGACTTGAACCGGGGTGTAGTTGATCTGCAGTCAACCGCGTGGCCGCTCCGCCACCTTGGCAAGCTGTGTTGCCTCCTTTCCTACGTCCTCATCCTATTTAAGGGTTACACCCTCAACGGGACTGAGCACGAGAGGCTCAGGTGCGTACTCCGGATTTCGTCTGAGTTCAGCGGAAGGCATCGGACGTTAGTACCTGCGGACTGAACATGTCGTTGCCTTCATGCTTACATCCCAGGCCTATCAAACGGGTCTTTTACCCATGTCCTCAACGGAGTCTCTTTTTAGGTCAGGTTTCAAGCTTAGATGCTTTCAGCTTTTACCCCTTATCGCGTAGCTGCTCGGCATTGCCCTGTCGGACAACCGATCGACCAGAGGCGACGACGGAAAGTTCCTCTCGTACTATTTCCATCTTACCCTCAGACTCCCGACACTCCAGATAGATAGTAACCGACCTGTCTCACGACGGTCTAAACCCAGCTCACGATCCCCTTTAATAGGCGAACAACCTCACCCTTGGCCGCTGCTGCACGGCCAGGATGGAAAGAACCGACATCGAGGTAGCAAGCCGCCGGGTCGATATGTGCTCTTGCCGGCGACGACTCTGTTATCCCCGGGGTAGCTTTTCTGTCGTCAATGGCCCTCATCAATAAGGCTCATTGGTTCGTTAGACCCGAGTTTCCTCTCGCGATTACTTGCTATGCGTAATCGCGTCAGGCCAACTTATGCTCTTGACACTCTCCTGTGAGTTTCTGACTCACATGAGTTGACCATAGGGCACCCTTGATATTTTTTCGAGGGTGTGGCGCCCCACCCAAACTGCCTACCTACCGTTGTCCTCAAGAATTTGAGTAAGTGTTACAGTAAACCAAGGATGGTGTCTCATCGTCGGCTCCCCACCCCCCGGAAGGGATGGATCGACACCTCCCATCTACTCTGCGCAAGGAATACCGTAACACAGCGACAGGCTGCAGTAAAGCTCCACGGGGTCTTCACTTCCCATCTGGAGTCCCTAGTCTCTGCACTAGGACAAAATGTTCAACGGCTTCGTGTTAGGGACAGTAGGGCTCTCATTAATCCATTCATGCAAGTCGCCAATTAAGCGACAAGGTACTACGCTACCTTAAGAGGGTCATAGTTACCCCCGCCGTTTACGAGTCCTTCGTCCGGTTGAACCCGGTATTCAGATACTCGCACTGGGCAGGAATCAGTGACTATACTAATCGTTTCCGAGTTGCAGTCACCTATGTTGTTATTAGACAGTTAGAGCCCCCTAGTCACTGCGACCTGCCTGATCACCAGGCAGGCACCCCTTATCCCAAAGTTACGGGGCCAATTTGCCGAGTTCCCTTAACACGATTACACCGACACGCCTTAGCCTTCTTAGCTAGGGGCACCTGTGTCAGATCTCGGTACGGACATTCATCCCCCTTTTCACGGGCTCCAGGAATTTGCCGAATTACTCCATCACGCTTTCACTCGCTTCTCACCATGGCGGTACTCCACGAGTTTGAACGCTTGGACAAGGCGACGACCCTGCCCGGCATATCCCGAAGCGTCAGGGCGGTAAACCGCTACGGATGAATGGTACAGGAATATTAACCTGTTTCCCTGTCGATGTGCTCGAATTACGACACACCTTAGGACCGACTAACCCTCGGCTGACGAACATTGCCGAGGAAACCTAGCCCCTCCGGCGGTTGGGATTCTCACCCAACTTTGCTTCTACTAATGCCAGAATTCTCATTACTACCCGGTCCACAGGAGCTTACGCCCCTGCTTCTGCCCAGGCAGCACGCCTCTCTACGCCGTCACTCTTGCGAGTGGTCCGTGGTATCTGTAGTAGGCTTTAGCCCCGTCCATTTTCAGTGCCCCAAACCTCGACTGGTAAGCTGTTACGCACTTTTTAAAGGATAGCTGCTTCTGAGCTCACCTTCCAGTTGTCTTTGGCCTGGGACGCCTTTCAGTGTTGACACTTAGCCTACATTGAGGGACATTAACCACGGTCTGGGTTGTCTCCCTTACGGACTACAAGCTTACCCCGTAGTCCGGACTGCCAGCCTTCTTCGATGACGGGGAATTTGGAGTTTGACAGGGGGGTGAGAGATTTCTCTCCCAGCTCCCCCAATCAGTGCTCTACCTCACCGTCGATCTCCAGCCAGGTCATGCTACGGCATGTTTCGAGAGGAACCAGCGGATGCCCAGCTCGATTAATCTTTCACTCCTATACGCAGGTCACGCGAATGATTTGCATATCAAAACCGCATTCGGTCCTCCACGCGCCTTTCGGCACGCTTCAACCTGCCCACGCATAGATCGCTAGGCTTCGGGTCTTACCCTGCAGACTCCACGCACTTTTAATACGCCGTCCCATGCCCGAAAGCTACGGACCTGTTGGTTTCCCTTCGGCTCCCCTTTTGGGTTAACCTTCGCCTGCAGAATAAACTCTCTGGCCCGTTCTTCAAAACGTACGTTACGACACCGGCAACCACGCCCGTACTACCGCCTCGCGACGGGTTCCTTCACGTGGAAGATCCTTTCGCGCCGTAACTCACCATCACCTATCAGTTTCAGGCACTTTTAACCACCTTTCAAGGGTTACTTTTCAGCCTTCGCTCACGCTACTAATGCGCTATCGGTTTCGAGTAGTATTTAGCTTTGGAAGTTGATGACTCCCAGATTCCCGCGAGAATTCCGACCCGCGGTACTCAAGACACTACCAGGATACCTCGGCTTACATGTACGGGACTGTCACCCTCTCTGGTACCACATTCCAGAAGACTTCCACTTAACCTTGGTATCCGGACGGTAGGCTTACTACACCACATCTCCCCGTGAGGGGATTCAGTTTGAACTTTGTCGTGTTCGATCGCCTCTACTAGCGACATCTCGATTGATTTCTTTTCCTCCCCCTACTGAGATGTTTCAATTCGGGGGGTTCCCGATCCTTACGGATCAACACCGAAGTGTTGGGATGTCCCATTAGGGAATCTCCGGATCGTAGACTCCATGCGTCTTCCCGGAGCTTATCGCAGCTTGGCACGCCCTTCTTCGGCACTCGAACCGAGCCATCCACTGACAGGCATATCGCCGTTCCGCTGAACTCATTTAACGTCCAGAGTACGCACCTATACACAGCCTCTTCAGGTCAAAGACCTTCAGCCCTTCCCCGGGGACTCTCATCTCCGGGTGCATTGTCGGGCAGGACTGCTTGGCCCTGCCGAGTGGACTCAGGGGGATTTGAACCCCCGGCCTCCGCCTCGCAAAGGCGGCGCTCTTCCAACTGAGCTATGAGCCCGAATCTCTCCGTTGACATCGGCAATTTTACGTTTTGTCCAGCAACCGCAAAACCCAAGTAATTTCATTAGGAGGTGATCCAGCCGCAGATTCCCCTACGGCTACCTTGTTACGACTTAACCCTCCTTGCGGAACCTAGATTCGACTGCGGCAACGACCGCAGCCTCATCCAAACCCCACTAAGATGGTTTGACGGGCGGTGTGTGCAAGGAGCAGGGACACATTCACCGCGTTATTTTGAAACGCGATTACTACGGATTCCAGCTTCATGTGGGCGAGTTACAGCCCACAATCCGAACTACGGACAGGTTTAGGAGATTGCCTTCACCTTTCGGTGTCGATACCCATTGTCCTGCCCATTGTAGCCCGCGTGTAGCCCGGATAATTCGGGGCATGCTGACCTACCGTTGCCCATTCCTTCCTCCTCTTTAGCAGAGGCGGTCCCAACAGTGTCCCCATCAGTCCGGAGACCATGCTGGCAACTGTTGGCGTGGGTCTCGCTCGTTGCCTGACTTAACAGGATGCTTCACAGTACGAACTGACGACGGCCATGCACCTCCTCTCAGCTAGTCATGCAGAGTCTTCAGCCCGGCAATCATTCAGCTGTCTTATCCGGTGAGATTTCCGGCGTTGAGTCCAATTAAACCGCAGGCTCCACCCGTTGTGGTGCTCCCCCGCCAATTCCTTTAAGTTTCAGCCTTGCGACCGTACTTCCCAGGCGGCACGTTTCACGGTTTCCCTTCGGCACCTCGGTGACTCGTGGTCACCGATACACCTAACGCGCATCGTTTACGGCTGGGACTACCCGGGTATCTAATCCGGTTTGCTCCCCCAGCTTTCGTCCCTCACTGTCGAAGCCGTTCTGGTGAGGCGCCTTCGCCACAGGTGGTCCCTCGAGGATTACAGGATTTCACTCCTACCCCCGAAGTACCCCTCACCTCTCCCGGTTCCAAGATTGCCAGTATCCCTTAGACGCCTGACGGTTAAGCCGCCAGATTTCCCAAGAGACTTAACAACCCAGCTACGAACGCTTTAAGCCCAATAAAAGTGGCCACCACTCGAGCCGCCGGTATTACCGCGGCGGCTGGCACCGGTCTTGCCCGGCCCTTTCTTCAGGTGTGTTTTAGACACCTGGACAGCCTGCATATACAGGCACTCGAGGTTCCCTTATCACGGTTGCCCGCATTGTAAAGTTTTCGCGCCTGCTGCGCCCCGTAGGGCCTGGATTCGTGTCTCAGAATCCAACTCCGGGCTCTTGCTCCCACAACCCGTACCGATCACTGGCTTGTTGGGCCATTACCCCGACAACAACCTAATCGGCCGCAGATCCATCCTAAGGCGTCGGAACTTTCGATTACAGAGCATTCCAGCATCTGTAGTCTATAGGGTATTATCCCCAGTTTCCCGGGGTTATCCCCTTCCTTAGGGTAGGTTATCCACGTGTTACTGAGCAGTACGCCGAGGGCCGAACCCTCTCGACTCGCATGGCTTAATCGAACCCCGATAGCAGTGACCTCTGGCAGGATCAACCAGAATTTGGAAGTATGCACACTACTAAACTTGGGAGGAATTAGCGGTTACTGAACAAATTTCCGCATTGCCAATGCCAACGTCAGAATCAACCCGTGTCATGCGCGGTCGCGTTGATTCTCCATCAACAGGGAAACAATGTTTGTCTTACGAGTATTTAAACATTGTCTCCCTGCATCAGATTCAAGTTTGATGACTCGAACCGTCATTATCCATCCGGGAGGCAGGGAAACCCGGCTTGAACCGGTTCGCCTCACCCGTGCGAGATTAAATATTTATGCGTTCCCACATATAAACATTTGTTTCGCACAGAGATCCGCTCCGGAACCCCTGTGGGGTTCCCGATTCGCCCCGATCTTGAGGACCACAACATTTGCGCTTTATCGCATATAAACATTGTGTCCCCGCTGGGGGACGAACCGGAAATCCCTCAAACACCCCCGATCTGGCACCATCAGACCCACCGGTTTTCACCGGGGACCGGCATGCCGTGCGAGGAATTATGTTGGGCTTCCAGAGATATAAACATTGTCACCCGCATCAGACCCAAGCCAGAACTTGAGTCGTCACAACGGTTGAAGGGACAGAAGGACCAGACCACCCGGAAAGGGCTGCACGATCCGACGTCCTGACAACACAGCCTTACAATGTTGTCATCAATGATATATTATTGTTTCCCTGCTCCGTCGGATCCGAGCATCCGGCTCGGACCCCCATGAACGTCGGAAGCCCCGGACATTCTGCACAGGAATGCAGAATCAGGCTCGGAATTTCCTTCCGACTTGACTATAACATGTTATCCTCGGTGGTATTTATAGATTTACCCCAGATCCACACAGAAAGCAGGTTTCAGTTGCACGCTCACCCCGGACCGCCACCGAACGGGGCAATAACATATAACTGAAAAACAGATGGTGCCCGCGCGCGCAGACACCCGGGCCCCTGCCGAAGGAATTCCTTACGGCACCCGCACACAAACCAGCCAGTCAGGGGGACGCTTCGGTGCCATGCTCGGGAATGTGGTCGCCGACGTAGATCTCACCAAAGAACTCATCCTGCCAGAGAGCGAGTTTTCCCTCAAGCATCAGGAACAGGAGCGGGATGTAAACCTCGCGCTGGGTCCACCCCATTGCACCGGACAGGCCGTCGAGCGTCAGGACACTCCCCTCCCGCATAGCCCGCTCGAACTCTTTCATCACAGCCGGGACTGCCTTCTGGTAACCCTCATCATGCGCTACCGCCACAACATCCCCGGCGTTGAGGTTGAGATCCGGTTCCCGGAGCGCCGGAGTTCGCCTCCGTTGCTTCCGACGCTGCTCCTTTTCCGCCGTTTTCAACTGCTTGATGAGTTCATAGAGCGTGACCGGCGGACGCTTGCGCAGGCTTTTCCGGTCCAGACGCCGCTGGATCTCCCGCTCCAGACGTCCCATCGGTTCCCTCTCGTCGCCGGGCTCAAAATCAAAGTCCGGGTAGGAAAGAGAATCATCATCCTCTTCCTGTAACGATCCCTCATCCTCGTCATCATCCCACCCGTCAAGATAATCCGACTTCAAGCGCAACAGACACGCAGCATAAAAGAGCGTCCGCCCCGAAACCCGCAGGTCAAGTTCCTTACGATGGTCGAGTTCAGCGAGGAACCGATCCGTCACATCCACGATATCGATATTCCAGGGATCGACCTCCCCCCGCTCGGCCATGCCCACCAGGATCTCGACCGGTTCCTCATCCATTGTTCTGCACACCGGTCACGTAGGTACTCTTATCCTGGCGGATCGTCACGCCCACAATACGGTCGGCGCGCTCGATCATCGGTTTACGGAGCGAGACAATGATCGACTGTGCGTTCCCCGTAAGATCGCTGATCATGGCGGCGATCTTGCCGACATTGTTCCCGTCGAGGAACATATCCACCTCGTCCAGCGCATAAAACGGCGCGGGCATGTACTGCTGGATAGAGAAGATGAACGCGAGCGTGGTAAGCGACTTCTCGCCCCCGGAGAGCGCGGAGAGAAGGTGGACCTTTTTATCCCGCGGCTGAACCGCAAACGTCATGCCGCCGGCAAACGGGTCTTCCTCGTTATCAAGGACCAGTCTCCCGCTTCCATCAGTCAGCCGCGCGAAGATCCTCTGGAAGTTCGCATCAATCGCGGAAAACGCCGTCATGAAAGCATCGTACTTCATCTTCTCGTATTTCTCAATCCGTTCAAGAAGCGTCGCCCGCTCCCGCGAGAGCACCTCCTTTTTCGCGGTCCGTTCCTCGACGCGCGCACTGACCCGGTCATACTCCTCGATCGCGAGCATATTCACCGCGCCGATCTTTTTGAGCGCACGCTCGGCCTCAGCAATACCCGCATCGATGGCGGCAAGGTCGAGGTCGGTCTCCACATCGCCGGCCTGCTCCCGGAGCGCCTCAAGTTCCACAAGCAACGACCGCTCACGCTCCGTAAGGGCATCGATCTGCATCCGGGTACGTTCCATCGCACCCGAGAGTTCGAAGGCGTGCTGGTCCAGCACCCGGATCTCGTCGAGGATGCGGTCCCGCTCCGCCTGCAGACCGGCAAGCTCGTCGGAAAACTCCTTGCGGCGCGCTTCCAGCTGAACGATCAGGCGACGCTGGTTCTCGATCTGCTCGGTCGTGGCGGTGATCTCAGCGTCGATCTCCCGATTCTTTCCCTCAAGACGGGCCCGTTCCGCGGCGAGTTCTTCAATACGGTTTGCAAAGTGCTGCCGCTCGCGTTTGGCGTCGGTGATATCGGCGTCTTTGTTCCGGAGCCGGCGCTCGAGGTCCTCAACCGACTTTCGGCAGCCCTCATACTGCTCGGTGAGGCCGGGGACCTCGGTATCGTCGAGTTTCTTCTTGAGGGCGTCGACCTCCGCCGAGACCTGTGCAATCTCTCCGGAGGCTCGCTCGAGATCCGTTTCAAGCCGCGCAAGTTCCTCACTGCCCGTCTTTGCACTCTCGAGCATCTCCCGCAACGTCTCCCCGAGGGTCTGACTCTCCCCGGCGAGCACGTCGGTACGCTTCCGGAACTCCTCCACAAGCATGCGGTAACGTGCAAGTTGTTCGTCGATTGCGCTCCGTTCCGCTCGTTTCGCCTCTGCAGCCACAGTAAGGCGACCGATGGAGGCCTCGACCTCTCCCGCCTCCGCCTCAAGACCGACAAGCGCGGCACGGACCCGGGTGATCTCGTCGTCGACCGCCACGCCGAACCCCCGGATTTTCTTCGTCTGCGTGCCGCCGGTCATGGCGCCGCTCTTCTCGACAAAGTCCCCGTCCAGGGTGACCATCTTGTACCGGCCCATCATCCGGCGCGCCCGCTCAAGGGTGTCCACCACCACCGTCGCGCCGAAGACGACCCGGAACGCGCGGTCGAGCGCCGGGTCGAACTCCAGAAGGTCGACCGCATAGCCGACAATGCCCGGGTCCGCCTCAAGCGGCGAGAGGATCGGGGGACGGAGTTTGTTGAGCGGCAGGAATGTGACCCGCCCGAGGCGGTTCTCCTTCAAGTAGCGGATGGCATCGGCCGCAACCGCATCGGTATCGACGATCACCCAGCGGAGCCGGCCCATGGCCGCTACATCGAGCGCGGTCGCATACTCCGGCGGTGCCCGCCCGAGCTGTGCAACGGTGCCGTGGACGCCATCCATGCCGAGGACAACGTCCATCGCCCTCCCGCCGGCATCGCCCTGCGCCTGCTGCTGCGCTTCGTAGCGCATCAGGCTCTGCTCGTTCTCCCGGATCTCCTTTTTCAGCCGGTCAAGGGCCGAACGCCGCGCGAAGAGCGTACTCTCGGCCTCGGAAAGGTCGCGCTCGATCCGGCGCTTCTCCCCCTCGCAATCCGCCATACAGGAAGAATAGTCCGCGACCTGCGCCTGCTTGTTTGCGAGTTCCTCCTCGACCTGGCGGAGACGTGCCTCCAGGCGCTCCCGCTCCGACGTGCGCATCCGGCTCTTCTCGATGAAGATGTCCTGTTCGTGGAGGATCTTCGCCCGGAGTTCCTTTCTACTCTCAAGATCCTGCAGCCGGGCGAAGAGCTGGTCCTTTACCCCCTCGACTTCCTTGCTCTCGCTTGCGATACGAGCCTCGACCGCCTTCATCTCTTCGCGCTGCGTCGAGAGTTCCATCGCAAGGTTCGCCCGGTCTATCGAGAGATTGCGGATCTGTCCGGCACACTCCTCGACTTTTGCCTCGGCGCGCCTGCTGTCCATGTAGACCCGCTGGACCGCCTCAAGGTTCTCGTCCCGCCCGGTCTTCAGTTGCTCGAGAGTCTTTTCACCGACCTTGATCCCGCCCCGCGCCTCCTCAAGGCGTCCGACAAGTTCAAGATACTCGGGACCGCTCTTGCGGTTGATCTCTTCTTCAACGGCCTGCTGGCGCCCACGCGCCTCGTCAAGGCTTGCCCCGACAGCCTCCGCCTCGCTGGAAGTACGGCCGAACGCCGCCTGCTGATCCGCCACCAGGCTGCGAAGGGCCCCGATCTCCTGCTCCTTCTGGCGAACGAGCGCCGCTCCGCGGCACCGCTCGAGGTGTTCCAGCTCCCCCTGCCGCCGCCGGTACTCTTCCGCCTGTTCACGCTCGTGCTGGAGCGCATCCAGCCGCGTCACCAGTTCGGAAAGGAGGATCTCCTCACGCTCGATCCGCTCCCGCACCACCTCAAGCTCCGAGAACGCCTGTTCGCGCTTATGATCGAACTCGGCAACACCTGCGATCTCGTCGATGATCTTCCGCCGCTCTCCATCGCTCATCTCCATGATGTGGGTGATATCACCCTGCATCACGACGTTGTAGCCCTCCGGCTTGATCCCGATCTTCGCAAGAAACTCGATGACGTCGCTCTGTTTGCAGAGACGGTTGTTTAAGTAGTTGTAACTGTAGTATCCCGTAGGCGTCCGCTTGATCCGGCGGCGTATCGTCGTGCCGTCCGAGAACGTGATCGTCACCTCAGCGGTGTTCTTCCCGGTGTTGACGTTGATTAAATCGGTCAGTTTCTCGGCTCTCAGCCCCCGCGCGCCGGAGAGCGCCAGGACAAAGAGAATACTGTCGATGATGTTGCTCTTTCCTGACCCGTTCGGACCTGAGACGACGGTGAATCCTTCGAAAAAAGGAATTTTCGTCTTTCTGGCGAAAGACTTGAAGTTGTCGATCTCAAGCTGCGTGATGTACAAGGATCAGACTCCCTTCACCTACCGGTCGAGGTCGACCGTGTCATCCTCGTCAGCCTGGATGACGTCGTCAACCGGACGTCTCTTCTGTTCGACGAAAAGTGTCCGTTCGGATGGCCTGCCGCCCTTTCCCCGGCCCTTCACCGGAGCGTTCCCGGATCGGGTACTGGCGACGATATACTCCGAGGGCCTTCTCGTCTCCGGTTTCAGTGTCCCGTCGTTCTGCATGATGAGTTCCATGTCCCCGTCGTCCGGAATGGAGCGGGCCGGCCGCTTTTCCACCGGGCGCGCGGGAGCGCGGGGTTCCGCGGCACGCGACGGTGGCGCGGGTTCGGCACTGACCCGGGGCTCCGCCTGAAGCGTGGCTGCCGTCTTTCTTTCATTGGCAACCACCGGCGTCTTCCGGCGCTCGTCCGCATCGCGGGAGAGTTTCATAGCCACGGACTTCACATCCAGTACCTCTTCCGTCAGGCCTTTTACCAGGGCCTCAAGTTCCCGCACCTTCCGCTCCAGGTCGCGCAAGCGCTCTTCCCCCGCCTCCAGACGCTCCTCGCTCGCCCCCGACGCCCTCGGCTGATCGTATTCCTTCATCGTCTCCATCTCCTTCTCGCGCTCTGCGAGTTCGCGCTCGAGAAACCGTATTCTCGCATCTTTCTGCGCCATTATCTCCCTCAAACTAATCCTTGATAATAGTTACGTAATAATATTACTATAGATCCCTCGAAATGAAGAATTATTACATGTTATCGGGGATGCGACGGATACCGTGAACCGCGGCGACGCAACCGCTGCATTGCCGCCTCGACGCGCGGATTACGGGCAGGTGCCGTCGAGGCTTTTTCCCTCCGCGGCTTTGAGCGGGAAATGGACGCATAAGGGGAGAGTACGTTCGGGAGACGGACCGTATCGCGCCGGTAACACGACGAGGATGAACTCCGTTCTCGATCCTGAAGAAAGACTATTACCTCACCGGAGCAACCCTTTTTCTGCATGTCAAGTCTGGAAAACTTCGATCCTGAAGTCGCAGGCCTCATCGAGAAAGAGCGCCTGCGGCAGATCAACGGATTGGAATTGATCGCCTCCGAAAACGTCGTGAGCAAGGCGGTTCTCGAGGCGATGGGTTCAATAATGACCAATAAATACGCCGAGGGGTATCCGGGCAAGCGCTACTATGGAGGATGCGAGTTCCACGACATCGTCGAGAACCTGGCGCGCGACAGACTGTGCAGCCTCTTCGGAGCGGAGCACGCGAACGTCCAGCCGCACTCGGGAAGTCAGGCAAACCAGGCGGTCTACTTTGCCTATCTCAACTATAAAGACAGGATACTGAGCCAGAGCCTCACTCAGGGCGGCCACCTCTCCCACGGTTCGCCGGTTAACATCACCGGGCGCTGGTACTCCATCTTCCAATACGGCGTCGACCCCGAGACGGAGACGCTCGACTACGCAGCAATCGAGGAGATGGCGCGGATCGTAAAGCCGCAGATCATCGTCTGCGGTGCAAGCGCCTACCCGCGCGAGATCGATTTCAAAGCGTTTCAGGAAGTCGCCGATACGGTCGGCGCCCGGTGCATGGCGGACATCGCCCACATTGCCGGGCTCTGCGCAACCGGGTATCATAACTCCCCGGTCGGGGTCGTCGACATCGTGACGACAACGACGCACAAGACCCTCCGCGGCCCCCGGGGCGGCGCCATCATGTGCAGCAAGGAAGATGCCGCCGCCATCGATAAGTCCGTCTTCCCCGGCATGCAGGGTGGTCCGTTGATGCACATCATCGCCGCAAAGGCAGTCTGCTTCAAGGAGGCGCTGACCCCCGCATACAAGGACTACTGCGGACAGATTGTCAAGAACGCACGCACGCTCGCCGATGTCCTCATCGAAGAAGGGCTCGACCTCGTCTCCGGCGGCACCGACAACCACCTGATCCTGCTCGACCTGACCAGCATCTCCACAAACGGCGAGCACCTCACCGGCCTTGCGGCCGAGACCGCGCTCGGCGAGGCAGGCATCACCGTGAACAAGAATACCATCCCCCGCGAACACCTCAGTCCCTTCGTGACGAGCGGGCTACGGATCGGCACACCGGCCGTCACCTCCCGCGGCATGAAAGAAGAGGAGATGAAGCAGATCGGCCACTGGATCGCCCGGGTCGTCAAGGATATCGCCCGGGACAGGACCTCGAAGAAGGCAATCAACGAAGTGAGGGAAGAGGTTATTGCCCTCGCGAGTAAGTATCCCCTCAACCCAGAAGTAGCATGATACTCGACGGCAAAGCAACCTCGGAGAAGAGGCTCGAAATCCTCAAGGAGGAGATAGAGGAGTCCGAACTCTACCCGCGCCTCGCAACCGTCATCGTGGGCGAAGACCCCGCATCGCAGATGTACGTCCGCATGAAGCACCGGACGTGCGAGCGCGTCGGGATCGGGTCGGTCGGCATCGAACTCCAGAAGGATGCCTCTACCGAGCGGGTGCTCGAGGCGGTCGCACGCCTCAACAACGACCCCGACATCGACGGCATCCTGGTCCAGCTGCCGCTCCCAAGAGAAGTGGACACCACCCGCATCATCGATGCGATCGCACCCGAAAAGGATGTGGACGGGTTCCACCCCTACAACCTCGGGCGGCTTCTCGCCGGAACCCCGGTCTTTGCCCCCTGCACTCCGCTGGGGATCATGACACTCCTCGCTGAGTACGAAATCCCGACCGGAGGACAGCGCGCGGTGGTCGTCGGCCGGAGCATCGACGTGGGAAGGCCCATGGCCGCCCTGCTCCTGAACGCCGATGCAACCGTCACCGTCTGCCACTCAAAAACGGAGAACCTCGAAGACGAGATGCGAAGAGCCGATATCCTCGTCAGCGCGGTTGGGAAAGCAAAATTTGTCAAACCCGATATGGTCAAGGAGGGTGCGACGGTCGTCGACGTCGGTATCAACCACGACGAGCAGGGCAAACTCTGCGGCGACGTCGACTTTGAGGCGGTGCGCGAGCGGGCGGGAGCGATAACCCCCGTTCCCGGAGGCGTCGGTCCCATGACAATCGCGACGCTGATGGAGAACACCTTCCGTGCGGCCAGGCTAAGGACATGCTGCAACACCACTGTACGGTAAACCATCTCCGGATCGGCGGCGACGCGCCGGTTCGCCTGATGGGCATCATCAACTGCAGCCCCGAATCGTTCTACCGGGGCTCCTACACCCCGATAGGGGGAATATACGACCGGGGCCTCGCCATGCTTGAAGCGGGCGCCGATATGATCGACCTCGGAGCGCGGAGCACGGCCCCGGGCTCGCGCCCCATCACCGTCGCCGAAGAAGAGAAACGGGTGGATGCAGCGCTCTCGGAACTCGACGGGACCGGGATTACCCTCTCGGTGGACACCCGGTATCCGGAGGTGCTCGAGGTCTGCCTCCGCCATGACATCCATGCGATAAACGACATCTCCGGCCTTGCCGACGAGCGCTACGCGAGGCTGGTCGCCGACTCCGGGCTGCCGGTATTCGCGATGGCGAGTTTCAAGAAGCCCGGCGATGCCGTCGGGCTTGCCGCAACGCTCTCGGCACTCGAAACCGTCGTGACACGGTGCGAGAGCCTTGGAATCGACGAGTACGTCCTCGACCCGGCAGTCGGAGGATGGACCCCGGAGCGGACGAGTGAGGACGACTGGGAACTCTGCCGGAATTTCAAGGCGTTTTCGGCCTTCGACCGCCCGGTGCTCGCCGCAATCTCCCGAAAATCGTTCATCGGAAACCTGCTTGCCCGGGTTCCCGAAGAGCGGCTCGCGGCCACGCTCGCGCTCACGACGATGCTGGTGGACAAGGGAGCGGCCATCGTGCGGAGCCACGACGTGCGGGAGACCGCCGACCTCCTACGGGTCTATGAAAAGATGAAGCAGACATGACGGCACCATCATTCCATGTATACGGCCTTGCGACCCCCCTGGTCTGTTCGGGGGACGATATGACGGCCCATATCCTTGCGGCCGCCGAATGCTCGGAGTCCCGGGGCCTCCAGAGGGGGGACATCGTGGTCGTTGCAGAGTCCGCCGTAGCCACCGCCGAGGGGCGGGCCAGAAGGCTCACAGACATCAAGCCGTCGGCAAAAGCCATCCAGCTCGCCGAAGATTACCGGATGGACCCCCGCCTTGCCGAGGTGGTGCTCGGCGAGAGCGACCGGATCGTCGGGGGCATCCCCGGGTTCCTGCTCTGCATGAAGAACGGCACGCTCCTCCCGAACGCCGGGATCGACGCCTCAAACGCTCCGTCCGGCTCCGTCCTCCTCCTTCCTCTCGACCCGGATGCATCCGCCGCGCGTATCCGTGCAGCGATCGCCGCACGGACGGGAGTGGACGTCGGCGTCCTCATCGTCGATTCCCGGACGCACGCGATGCGGCTCGGGTGCAGCGGGGTTGCCATCGGGTGTTCGGGCATCCCCTCCGTGCTCGATGAACGCGGGAAAAAAGACCTCTTCGGCCGTGAACTCGAAGTCACAAAGCGGGCGGTGGCGGACTGCATCGCATCAGCCGCCGAACTCGTGATGGGAGAGGCCAACGAGTGCATCCCCGCGGTTATCGTGCGGGGGCTCGGGCTTCCCGTCGGCGACTACGCCGGGATCGCCGCCATCGACGCTTCAGAGTGCCTCTTTATGGGCGTCGCGCTTCACGCCGACCCGTCCCTTCTCGTCGATGGCAAGAGAGAACCCTGACTCTTCCAGGAACTCCCGGCTCTTTCTTCCCCTCCCATGGATGAGGATCTCGACCAGGTCCTCCTTCTCATCGATATCGGTCGACATCCGGAACGAATCGATCACTTCGACGGAGAAGCCGCACTCCCCGGCGACACGGAGGTGATCGAGGAAACTTGCGCCGTAGAAGTCGGCGTGGAAGCATCGCGGTTTCTTTAAGAATATGACGTTCGTCCCGCCGCCCCGGCCCGGCACGATGGACATATCCTTCTCGGTGCGGATCAGCCGCTGGATATCCCCGGCCGTCACCAGGGGAAGGTCGGCCATGATGATGAGCGCCGGACAGTGGAACTGACCGAGCGCCCAGTTGATCGCATCGTTCAACGACTCTTTCCGGACGGCAATGAGCGCGTTCTCGTATTTGAAGGGGTGGGTGCAGAGCAGGGTGGCGCTGCACCCCGACTTCAGCACGGAGGCGATCACGTCTCCAAGCATCGCCCGGGCGAACGCCTCACGCTCTTCCTGGGTGAGGATGCAGGAGAGGCGTGTCTTGGGGTTCGTAGGCTTAAAAGGAATGAGCGCGTGAAAGTACATTGTGAATCGGTTGTCGGGACACTCTCAAAAAGGCATCGTTACGGATGCGTCGCATAAAACCCATATCACTTGTCTTTAGACAATTTTATTGTAGTATCGCTTCGGACGCACCCGAGAGATCGCTCCCTAAAGTTCATGTCGGGGGGAGACGACATATATCCATGCGCCGCCGCGTGATCACCTTTTCAAAAAACGTATTCCTCCCCATAACAACAGTCTGCGCCAACCATTGCGGTTACTGCTGCTTCCGGACTCCGGTGCGGGAGGGGTGCATCATGCCCCCCGACGAGGCGATCAGGACCATGGATGCGGGTGCCGGCCTCGGCTGCACGGAGGCGCTCTTCACCTTCGGGGAGCGGCCCGGCAGGGTGCCCGGCTTTGCGGCGAAACTGGGGAAACTCGGCTATGCAGATATCCTCGACTACCTCTACGACCTCTCTCTTGCGGCCGTAGAAAGAGGGCTCCTGCCGCACACCAACGCCGGCATCCTCTCCTACGAGGAACTTGACCGGCTCCGCGAGGTGAACGCGAGCATGGGCCTGATGCTGGAGACGACCGCGGACGTCCCCGCGCACCGGGACTCGCCGGGAAAAGATCCGGCGGTCAGGATCGAGATGATTGAGAACGCCGGAAAACTCTCCATTCCGTTCACGACCGGGATATTAATCGGGATCGGAGAGACGCCGGAGGACCGGGAGGAGTCGCTCCGGGTCATCCGGGACCTTCATTCGCGGTTCGGCCACATCCAGGAGGTGATCGTGCAGAACTTCTGCCCTAAGCCGGGGACGCCGATGGAGGGCGCTCCGGCTCCCGAAACAGACGACTTACGCGCGACGATAACCCTCGCCCGGGAGATCCTCCCGGCGGATGTGGCTGTGCAGATACCCCCGAACCTTGCCGACGCCGCCCGCCTCGTCGAGTGCGGCGTGGACGACCTCGGCGGGGTCTCCCCGCTCACCATCGACTACGTCAACCCCGAACACCCCTGGCCGCAGATCGAGGAACTCCGGAGAGTGGCCGGAGACGCCGATCTCGCCGAACGGCTCTGTATCTACCCGCAGTACATCGAGAAAGGGTGGTATTCCCCCGTGCTCGAACCCCTGATCCGGCGGCTCGCGGAGAGGATCGCGGCACCAGGCCGGAGGGAGGGAGCATAACCTCATCATTTAGCCCGACAACATCTATCAGGAGATTTTGCCCATGAAACAGGTTGACCTCCTCTACACAGGGAAGGCGAAGTCCGTCTATCGTACCGACGACCCGGGAGTATACATCATGAAGTTCCGGGACGACATCACGGCCTTTGACGGCGAGAAAAAAGATACCCTGGGCGGCAAGGGGAGATATAACGCGGAGGTCTCCTCCTTCCTCTTCAGGTACCTTGAAGAGAACGGGGTCCGGACCCACTACCTCGAAAGCATCGAGCCCGCCACCCTCGCAGTGCGGGCGCTCACGATGATCCCGCTTGAGGTGATCGTCAGGAACGTCGCAGCCGGGTCCATCGTGCGCAACTACCCGTTCAGGGAAGGGGAGCCGCTCGACCCGCCGGTGATCGTCATCGATTACAAGAGCGACACCCATCACGACCCGATGTTGAACGACGACCTGATCTACGCTCTGAAACTCGTTGCGCCCGAGGAGCTCGACCAGATCAAAGCCGAGGTGCTCGCGATAAACGAGATCCTCCGGGAGTACCTTGACGCGCGCGGCATTACCCTGGTCGATTTCAAACTCGAATTCGGCCGTTACAACGAAGAGATCTTCGTCGGCGACGAGATCAGCATGGACTCGATGCGGCTCTGGGATAAACAGACCGGAACGTCTCTCGATAAGGATGTCTACCGCTTCAACAAGGGAGACGTTATGGAGACCTACGCCGGGGTCGCGAAACGCATTCTCTCCCCGCCCCGGGGTGAATCCGCATGAAGTACAACGTTACCGTCACCATTGGACTGAAAGAGGGAATGTTGAACCCCGAAGCGCGCGCCATCCAGCACGCCCTCACAAACCTTGGGTTTCCGACCGAGGATCTGGACACGGCACGGCTCTTCCGGATCACGCTTGATGCGGCGGACACGGCGGCGGCGCGAGAAGCAGCAGGACAGATGTGCGAGCGGCTCCTTGCAAACCCGGTCATTCACCACTACACGATTGAGGTTGAGTAAGGCATGAGGTTCGCTGTGGTACAGTTCGGCGGCAGCAACTGCGACCGGGACACCTACCACGTCCTTGCGGACGTCTGCGGGGTCGAGACGGATCTCGTCTGGTACAAGGACGGACTCAGACGACCATACGATGCGGTGGTGCTGCCCGGCGGGTTCTCCTACGGGGATTACCTCCGGGCCGGAGCCATCGCCGCACGGACCCCGATCATGACCGACATCATCAGGCACGCGAAAGAGGGGAGACTGGTCCTCGGGATCTGCAACGGTGCGCAGATCGGCTCGGAGGCCGGACTGGTCCCGGGCACCTTCACGCTGAACGCTTACCCCAAGTTCATCTCGCGGCATGTCTGCCTTCGCGTCGAGAGCACCGGATCGCCGTTCACCGCGCTCTACCACGAGGGCGAGGTCATCCGGGTGCCGATCGCTCATGCGGAGGGGCGCTACGTCGCCCCCGATGATGTGATCGCGCGGTTGAACCGCGAAAAGCGGGTCGCGTTCCGGTTCTGCGACGAGCACGGCAACGCGACGCCGGAGAGCAACCCGAACGGGTCGGCGGAGAGCATCACCGGCGTCCTCTCGGAAGCGGGGAACGTGCTTGCGATGATGCCGCATCCCGAGCGAGCGAGCGAACGGGCGCTCGGCTCGGAGGATGGGATAAAGATATTTAAATCGATGATAGCCCATATCGAAGAGTACGGGCGCCGGAAACCCGGATGATAGGAGTTAGTTGTATCATGACAGCAGAAGAGAAAATCGAAGCGGAGCGGACCAGGGCAAAGGTGTACGCGAAGGAGAAAGGCTTTGTCTTAAACGTCGACGAGAAGCAACTCTCGGCCGTTCTCCGCGGGCTCGCACGGAACCAGGAACGGCTCGGGGCGGCATACTGCCCCTGCAGGCTCCGGAGCGGGGACGTCGAGAAAGACCAGCTCATCGTCTGTCCCTGTATCTACCACGAGAAAGAGATTGAAGAGCAGGGGGCCTGCCACTGCAAGTTGTTCTTCAAGAAAAAGTCCGAATAACTTTTTTTACGTCCGTCTCAGCCCGCTGTCAGTCAAAACCCGGGTTTCACCGGAGAGCGTGGCCGTACCTGAGAACCCGATAGACTGCATAGAATCCGACAAGCACCGCAAACACGTAGCCCAGGGTGGCGAGGATCGAGACGTATCCAGGAACCGGGAGATCGGCCACCCGGAGCACCACCGACGAGCCCACGACGATTGCAGCGACCACCAGTCCGACGACGATCTTGTCGCTCGTCCGGTCGATGACGCCGACGATTGCGGTGAGGTCGCGGTTCGCGAGTTTGACCGTGATGGTGCCCTCCGAAAAGGCCTTCAGAGTCTCGTTCACGTTCCCCGGGATGGCAAGCAGATTCTCCGTCGCACTCACAAGGGACCGTATCGCACCCGTCATGTTATCCGGAGAGAGCCGCTGCCGTGCAGCGATCTCCGTCAGGTACGGTCGGATTCGCCGGTCAAAGTTGAACGTGGGGTCGAGCCGAACGCCGATGGCCATCACCATGACGATCACCTTCATCATGAGCATCAGGGTGGACGGCACCCGGATGCGATACCTGCGGAGGGCATCGGTCAGGCCCTGAATCGTTGTCGCAAAGTTCACCTGCTCGATCTTCGTCTCCCGATAATCAAGCAGCACCAGGTAGAGGTCGTCCTTGAGGGCATCGAGAACCGCCGGGCTGATCCGGACGTCGAGCCTCTGCAACGCTGTAATCACGCCGTCGACGTCCGTCCGGGTCATGGCGAGGAGGAGATCGACGAAGACCCGTCTTCTCTCCAGACGGAGGACGCCGACGATCCCGAAGTCGAGGAAGATGACCTCCCCTCGCTCCGTCACCAGAAGGTTTCCCGGGTGGGGGTCCCCGTGAAAGAAACCGTCGACGAAGATCTGCTTGACATAAGCCTCAAACCCGATCTCGGCAATATCTTCCGGGAAGAGACCAAATCTCCGTAGAGCCTCCACGTCGTCGATCCGGACTCCTTCGACGTAGTCCATGGCAAGCAGGTGGGGCCCGGAGATCTTCCAGTGGATGCGCGGGATCTTCACGCACGGGAGACCACTCATGTTTCGTCTGAGTCGGTCCGCGTTCATTCCGTCCTGGGTAAAGTCCAGTTCGCGCCGGATCTGGACCGAAAATTCGTCGACCATGCCCTGGAGGTTATAGACCCGCAGGTCAGGAAAGATCGACTCCGCCCGGGCCACAAGCGACCGCAGGATCACGAGATCGGTCTCGATGAGGTCGGGAATCCCGGGGCGCTGCACCTTGAGGGCGACGACCCGGCTGTCCTTCGTCACCGCGCGGTGCACCTGCGAGAGGGAAGCCGCTGCAACCGGCTCCTCCTCGACGACGGCGAAACACTCCTCGAGGTTCGGGCAGTACTGCGTGATCACCGGTCGGATCTCCTCAAACGGGACCGGAGCCACCCGATCCTGGAGCTTCTGCAGTTCCTGGATAAGCTCCGGCGGGAGGAGCTCCCGGCGTGTGCTCATTATCTGGCCGAACTTTATGTACGTGGGCCCCAGTTCCTCGATGGCAAGGCGGATACGTTCGTACACCGATCGCTTCTCTTCCGGGGCCCGGTGGAGCCCCCGGCGTCGTTCGCTCCGGGAGACGAACTCGTCGACGAGGATCTCAAAACCGTATCGGGTCAGCACATCCGCGATCTGCCGGTAACGCTGAAGCCGGGTGACCATCGGGGATGAATCGGCACTCCCGGTACTTAAGGAGTTTGGGGCGGGGTCGTCCCCCGGGAGGAGAGCCGGCTCCGTCCGAGGGATTTCCAGGGGTAGGAAGTGGCGAGGAAGAGCGGAACGGCAAGGACAATCGCAAGCGGGATCGTCATGAGGCCAAGGGAAAGCGAGGTCATATCAGCGATGGCGCCGGTGACCGCAACCCCTATCCCGCCCACGCCGACCGCGAGCCCGAGCATGAGGCCGGAGACGAGCCCGGCGTTCCCCGGGGCCATTTCGTGGGCCATGGCGACGGTGACGGCAAAGGTCGACCAGAGGATGAACCCAAAGATAATCAGCGCAACGATGGAGACGATACCACCGGTGGTCAGGAATACGGCGAAGGGCGGGATGGCGGCAACAAGTCCGCCTATCGTGAATTCTTTGCGGCCGTAACGGTCGGAGAGCGCACCCCCGACGAGTTGCCCGACGACCCCGGCGATAAGCATACCCGATACGATCAGGTTCGCGGTCACAAGGTCGATGCCGCGCTCGGTGAGGATGGTGGGAAGGAACGCGACCGAGCCGAATATGGCCCATGCACGGAGGCTTGAGGCCGCGACGAGAAGAACGATCGCCCGGTACGCGGACCGTTCAGTCCGGACCTGCGCCGCCGGGACCGCTGTATGTCCGGGAGCGGACAGGGTCCACCGGAGCACCGCCGCCATCACGAGGCCGGGGATGACAAGGACGGCAAGGCCCGGAAGGCCCATCAGCCCGACAACGATGCCGGCACAGATAGGACCGAGTGCGTAGCCCAGGTTTCCGCCGATGACGAAGAATGAGGTGATCCTGCCCCGGTGTGCATCCTGGGTCAGCCGGCTGACGGTCCCGAGCGCGCTCGGGTGGAAAGAAGCGTTTCCCAGCGCCGCGACGGCGGCGGAGGCGAGGACGAGGAAGTAGTTGTCCAGGAGGCCTATCACGGAGATGAACACCGCGCTGATGAGGACGCTCACGCTGATGGGGACGGCGATCCCCCGGGTATCGAAGAGCCAGCCGGCGAACGGCTGCACGAACGACGACGTGAGGGTGTAGACCGTGACGATCAGCCCGGCAAGGAAGAACGAGTAGCCCTGGTCGACGATGAGGAGCGGCAGGATTGCAGGGAGAACCGGCGAATAGAGATCGGTCACCAGGTGGGCGGCAGAGAGCCTCCAGATCGGTTTTATATCGGCGGTCACGGACGTCAGATCCGCCTTAAGCGTATGACTTCTACCGGGATATCCATGCGCTCCCGGCGGTGGTGGGCAAACGTCCGCTTGAGCGGAAACGCGCACCGGATCACCTCCTCAACCGTCGCCCGGCCCTCGGTATAGGCGGCGACAAACGGGGCCGAACCCTCGTTGAAGATGCCGTAGACCACCACCGCGAGTTCAAGCGAGAGGTCGATGAACGGCCGGTCGGCGTGCGCCCTCTGCGCTCCGAACGGCGGGTTCATCACGACGGTGTCGCAGGAAAGCCGCCGCCGATCGAGGTCGGGGTTTCGGACGTCGGCGACGAGAAATTCCACCGAAACGCCGAACTCCCCGGCGTTCCGCCGGGCCACATTTATCGCGGCCGGATCGATATCAAGCCCGATCACGGCGGCTGCGTCGAGGAGGGCCGCGCCCAGGGCAAGGATTCCGGTCCCGCACCCGAGGTCGCAGACCCGACGCCCCGTGATCGCCCCCTGCATGGCGGCATGGTGGAGGAGGCGGGCGGCCACCGGTGCCGGGGTCTGATACTGTTCGAGGCGCGTCGTCGGCCGCTCAAAGCCCTCCAGATGCTCAAGCCGCATCTCAAGTTGCCGGAGGTTCATGGTGCGAGGTACTCGTCGATTGTATAGTCGTCCCAGGCCCGGACCCCGCAGAGGATCTCGAACTCCGGCGGCGTCAGCACCGGGACCGGGAACCGGGCCTGGTCGTCGTAGGCGAGCCGGGGGCAGGCGGTGTTCACGTAAGCCGCAAACCCGAGGTCGAGCATCTCTCCGGGCGAGACCTCGCGCATCGCGACGATCACGGCCCGGTCGGAGAGGGCGACGAGCCGCCGGGCAAGACTCATCCGCTGCTGACCGCTCTTGGTGCTGACGATGATTCCGAAACTTGCGGCATCACGGGCTTTCTCCATAACCGCGGCACGGCGACGGACCAGGCGGGAAGCGTCCACCTCCTGCGCCTCGCGGGTGTAAGGGTCGAGCGCCACCACCCGCGCCCGGGTGGCGAGCCGGATCCCGAGGGGATGGAAGACCCCGGTCCCGACGAAGAGGATCTCGCCGGCCCCCGTCGCCCGTGCAGCGGCGAAGTTGCACCCGAGGACCTGTCCGGGGAGCGGCGTGCGCCCGTCGCCGGGGGCGACGACCGCTTCGACGCCGTGCTCACAGAGATATGCCGCCATCGCACCGATCAGGTGGGCGTGCTGGACCGTGGTGACGAGGCCGATGCGGCGGGAACGGAGGAGGGGGAGGGCCGTTTTGAGCACATCCACGTCAAAATCAAAGCGGACGGGTTCGTAGAGGACGTCCGGCCGCTCCTCGACCGGCGCATGGCCGAAATGGACCAGAACGTCGGCGTGGGCGAGGGCGTCGAGCGCAAGGTCGCAGGCGCCGTAGCAGGGATCGCCGCTGACGATCACCCAAAAGCCCGCACCGCGGAGTGCGGCGGCTACCTGCGGCGCCTGTCGCGCGAGTCCGGCGGGGAACTGGAGAGCAACGCTCCGCGCTCCACGCTCATGGAGCCGCTCAATAAGGTCGGAGACAGGTATCAACGACACGCACCTGCGTCTCGGAGACCTCAACCCGGACCAGGGTCTTGAGCGGCCGGCCAACATCCTCGTCGCCCCGGCCGATGACCACGCAGATATCGGCGATCTCGGCGCCGGTATGCTCGATCGCACCGATAAGAGCGCGGAGCGTGCCTCCGGTGCTGCAGACGTCGTCAACGATCACGACCCGGTCGCCCGCACCGACACCGTTCAGGTAAAGTTCTCCTTTCGAGTAGCCTGTGGTCTGGTGCACCGCGACCTCGCCGGGGAGACAATAGGGGCGCTTTCTCACGACAACCAGCGGGATGTCGGTCATCAGCGAGAGGACGACGCCGATGTGGATGCCCATCGCCTCGCAGACGACGATCTTGTCGACCCGCGAGAGGTCGAGGCACCGCACCATGGCGCACCCGATCTCGCGGAGAAGCCCGGGCTCAAGGAGCGGCACCCCGTCCGTGATCGGATGGATGAAGTAGTTGTACTCGCCCCGTTTCATAACCGGAGCGGTTTCCAGAGAATGGATCAGCCGTTCAAGCATTCAGGTTCCCCATATCTTCAAGGAATTTTTCGACCACGTCGCGTGTGACGTGGGGCATGCAGACGATCCGCATATGGCCGTTCCGGGTCCTCGATACCCGCCATCCGGCAGGCGCACGCTCACAGGAGAACGTCGCCACGTTGACGTCCGGGGTCACCGCTCTCGGGCAGCCGAGCGTCTCCATCCCCTCGATCAGCCTTCGAGCGTTCTCCATGCATCCGGCGACCACCGCTCGCATGCCGTCCATCCCCAGGTATTCAAGAACCGCGAAGGCGGCGGCCACCGGGGCCCCGGGTCGGGTGCCGGCGAGGGTGCACTCCCGCTTCACCGTCAGGTAGGGCGTATCGACGTTGAGGCACGCGAAGGAGTCCGGGTCACGGACGAGGAGACATCCGGCCGGGATGGTGCTCATCCCCATCTTGTGAGGGTCGACGGAGATGGAGTCGACGCCGGAGAGCCGGAAGTCGAACGGGACCGGGCGGTCGAGAAACGGGACGACCATGCCGCCGAAGGCGGCGTCGACGTGGAGGAAGACGTCCCGGTCGAGCGCCACGTCGGAGAGAGCGGCGACGGGGTCGACCATGCCGTACTCCGTCGTCCCGACGATACCGACAAGAGCGACCGTATTTTGGTCGATAAGGTCGTCAAGCCCCTCCATGTCCATCCGGAACCGGGCATCGAGCGGTGCCGTCCGGATCTCAAGCCCCAGGATATCGCCGGCCTTCTGGAACGAAAAATGGCTCGATGCCGGGACCACGACGTTCGGGAACTTCACCGGTTTTTGCTTCTTTGCAATCCGAAGCGCCTGGATATTGGACTCCGTCCCGCCGGAGGTCGCATAGCCTCCCGCGCCGGGGTGGTGCATCAGCGCACCGAGCCGTCGGACGAGGAGTTCCTCAAGCGCGGCCGTCCCGGGGAAAAGCCCCGGGTCGCCGAGGTTGGTCTCGAGGAACAAAGCATGCGCCCGCGCCGCGACCGGATGGGGCGGCGTGCACATCGAGCTTAAGATATGCCGGTACCCGAGGTCCTCCCGTCGTTTTGACGAGAGGAAGGAGAAAAGGTCTTCCTCAGGGCAGCCAACCTCACGCATGTCTTCTCGCCGCATCAAGGAGGATCTGCCGCTCTTTTCGTGCTACAGCCTCACGGATGCGCGGAACCGCATCGATGTTTGCGGAGACGCTGGTGATGCCGTGTTCGACAAGCCAGGCTGCCATACGGGGATCGGAGCCGGCCTGGCCGCAGATGGAGCACTCGACGCCGTGCTCCCGACAGGCCCGGATCGAGTGGTCGATCAGCCGGAGCACGGCGGGGTGCTCCGGCTCGTACATATCGGCGACGTTCTCGTTGTTCCGGTCGATGGCGAGCGTGTACTGGACGAGGTCGTTTGTTCCGAACGAGGCGAACCGGATCCCGGCCTTGATGAAGTCTTCGATCAGGATGGCGCTGCTCGGGATCTCGACCATAATGCCGAGAGTCACGTTCTCCACGTCGACACCCCACTCCTTCATCATCGTCCGGGCCTGGACGAATTCATCGGGGTGGTTGACGAGCGGGAACATCACGCCGAGATTGCTGTATCCCGCGGCCCAGAGCCTCTTAAAGGCCTCTATCTGCATACGGAACTGTTCAGGGCTCCGGAGGTCACGGCGGATGCCGCGCCAGCCGAGCATCGGGTTGTGCTCGATCGGCTCGTCCTGGCCGCCCTCCATATTCCGGAACTCGTCGGTTGGGGCGTCCAGGGTCCGGACCCAGACGGGCTTTCCCGGGAAGGCGTCGAGCACCGTCTTGATGCCGTTGTAGAGTTCACCGATGAACTCTTCCTCCGCGCCGTGCTCGATGTACCAGCCGGGGGTTTTGGAGAGGCCGAGGATCAGGTGCTCGATCCGGAGGAGACCAACACCGTCCGCGCCGGTTGCGGCGGCACGCTGTGCGGCTTCAGGCAGGGAGACGTTCACCTTGACGAGCGTGCCGGTGATGACCGGAGCGGACGCCGACGCAATCGCCACGGATGCCGGTGCCGCCGTCGCCGACGACGCAACCGCTCCTTCGTAGATAAGACCTTTTTCGCCGTCGACGGTGATGATCTGTCCGTCTTTGAGCAGCGTCGTTGCTTTCTTGCTCCCGACAACCGCCGGTGTCCCGAGCTCCCGGCTTACGATGGCCGCATGACAGGTCATGCCGCCTTCGTCGGTGACGATGGCGCTGACCCGCCGCATCGCCGGAACCATATCGGGGTTAGTCATTCGGGTGACCAGGATATCGCCGTCTTTGACGGAACTCGTGTCCTTGACGTCCCGCACGATCACGACGCGGCCGCTCGCGACGCCGGGAGAAGCGCCCTGGCCCTCCAGCAGCACCACACCGAGCGTACCTTTCGGCTGTCCGGCACGTTCGGCTTCGGCACCGGGGATCTCCGGCCGCCGGATCGTCGTAATGGGCCGGGACTGGAGGATGAAGACGCCGTCGCCGACGATTGCCCACTCGATGTCCTGCGGGACGCCGTAGTGGTCTTCGGCGATCTTGCCGAGCGTGGCAAGGCGCGCCACTTCCTCATCGGAAAGGACCGGGGCGGTGCGCCGCTCGGCGGAGAGGTTGACGGTCTTCGTCCCATGCTGGCCCTCCGGGACGATCATGATCTCCTTCTCGGCGATCAGGCGGTCGACCACCCGCCCGGAGCGCAGGTCATAGACATAGTTGTCAGGGGAGACACTTCCTGAGACGACGGCTTCGCCAAGGCCCCATGAGCCCTCGATGATCATCAGAGGTTCCCCGGTGACGGGGTGGGAGGTGAACATGACACCGGACTTCTCCGAACGGATGAGTTCCTGCACGACGACGGCGATGTTGACACTCCGGTCGTCGAAGCCCTGCTTCGCTCGATAATAAATGGCCCGTGCACCATACAGCGAGGCCCAGCATCTCTGGACCGCATCGAGAAGGTCTTCTTCGCCGAGGATATTAAGATAGGTCTCCTGCTGTCCGGCGAAACTGGCATCGGGAAGGTCTTCGGCAGTGGCGCTCGAACGGACGGCGACGACCGTTCCGTTCGCTCCCATCCGGGTGTATGCATCAGTGATCTCCTCTCTAATCTGATCGGGGATGCCGACACTCATGACGAGGTCCTGCACGTCCCTGGAGACCGACTCCAGCGCTCCGTTGTCGTCGACGTCGAGACGCTCCAGCTTGCGGAAGAGAGAATCTTCGATCCCGGTTTCTATAAGAAACCTGCGGAACGCCTGAGCGGTCACCACAAATGCTTTCGGCACGGGGAGACCGATCGAGGTCATCTCCCCAAGAGAAGCCCCTTTTCCACCGACAGAAGGGATATCTTCCTTTTTTATTTCTTCGAGCCACAAAACGTTGGGCATTTCCTTCATGCTCGCACCACACATATACTTCTCACCATTACTTAAAAGATTTCGGAGGAAAAAGCATCAATACATATGATGTCGAAGTAGATATGGGTTGAACTGTGAAATATAGAGTGCTGGTCAGCGACCCGCTGGCAGAGGAAGGGCTTGACATCCTGAAGGAATTCGGCGATGTGGACGTCAATACCGGGCTAACCGAGGATCAACTCGTTGCTGTTATCGGGGACTACGATGCCCTGCTGGTGCGCTCGGGCACCGAGGTTACGGCACGCGTCATCGACGCGGGAACGAAACTCAAGTTCATCGGCCGTGCGGGAGCCGGGGTCGACAATATCGATACCGAGGCGGCGACACGCCGGGGCATCGTCGTCGCGAACGCCCCCGAAGGAAATACCCTGGCGGCTACGGAGCACACGATGGCAATGATGCTCGCACTCGCGCGCAATATCCCCCAGGCGACCGCATCGCTCAAGAAAGGCGAATGGAAGCGCTCCAAATTCATGGGTGTCGAGTTGAACGATAAAACGCTCGGCATCGTGGGATTCGGGCGTATCGGGCGCGAGGTCGCAAAGCGCGCCCAGGCGATGGCGATGAAGTGCATCGCCTACGATCCGTTCATCAGCAAGGAGAAGGCTGCAAGCCTCGGCGTGGAGATGGTGCCGCTTGAGGAGCTCTTCCGGAGGGCAGACGTCATCACGGTCCACACGCCGCTGATCAAGGAAACCCGCCACGTCATCAACGAGAAGACCATCGCCACGATGAAGGACGGCGTCCGGCTGATTAACTGTGCACGCGGCGGGATCATCGACGAGAAAGCCCTCGTTGACGGGATTACCAGCGGTAAGGTCGCCGGTGCGGCGCTGGATGTCTTCGAGACCGAGCCGCCGACGGGCTCTCCGCTCCTCGCCCTCGATAAGGTAATCGTGACGCCGCACCTCGGGGCAAGCACGGTCGAGGCACAGAAGAACGTCGCTATCTCGGTGGCGAACCAGTGCATCAGCGTTCTATCGGGCGGCGCTGCGAAGTACGTGGTGAACGCACCGATGATCCCTGCGGAACAGCAGGCGGTGGTCGAGCCCTACGCGGCCCTCGCAAAGAAGATGGGCAGCCTTCTCATCCAGCTTGTCGAGGGGAGGCTCGAATCTATCGCGATCACCTACGGAGGCGAGGCCGCGGGGCTGCCGAACACGAAGTTCATCACCCGCGTCATCTTAAAGGGCCTGCTCGACCCGGTCCTGCAGGTGCCGGTCAATATCGTGAATGCGGAGTTCGTGGCAAAGGAGCGCGGCATCCGGCTGAGCGAGACGACGACCGAAGAGGCGCAGGGCTTCCGGAACATCATCAGCATCACCGCGAAGACGGATATGATGACGGAGTCGGTGAGCGGCAGCGTCTCCGGCCCGAACCGGGCCCGGATCGTGAGCATCGGCGGTTATATGACCGACCTGACCCCGACCGGCCATGTGGTCATCTCCCGCCATACCGACAAGCCGGGCGTCATCGGCAAGGCCGCCACGATCCTCGGCCGGGCGAACGTGAACATCGCGGGAATGCAGGTGGGGCGCCATAAACCCGGCGAAGAGGCGCTGATGGTCCTCACCGTCGACTCCGCGGTGCCTGCCGATGCAATGGAAGAGATCAAGCGAATCGACGGCATCCACACGGCAAAGCACGCCGAGATCTGATCGGTCCCGGCCGTCACCTCCTTTTATCTCCGCGGGGCTCTCGGGGCAGAGCGGGAAGACCCCCTGCGCAAGTTGGGGGATGGGAGCGGCGCCCCTTCGTCCGTTCACTTTCACCCCGCGCACGGCTCTTCTTTATGACAAAGAACCGGATATCCTTCATGAGAGAACCTGCAGGAGAGTTTCCGATGCACATTGCCACAAAGATCAAGATTCCGGTCACACCCGTTCAGGCCGACGTGCTCTGCCATCTCTCCGAGAAGTGCCGGTTGCTCTACAACTTTGCTCTTGCCGAGCGGAACCAGAACTATCAGGAGAACAGGGATCGACCCGATACACAGTCAGTATATCGGGTATGTTCAGCAGGCCAACGCTCTTCCGGAATTGAAGAAGAGATTCCCCCGAGTATCGGTGGGTCTACTCCCGGACTCTAACCGCTCCACCCAGAACGCGGGCCACCTCTCAAGGTTCATCGGATTGTTAACCTACAAGGCAACTCTTGCAGGTAAGAGAGTAATAAAAATCGATGAACGGGACACGACGAGGATCTGCTGCGTCTGCGAAGCGGTTCACGATATGCCGCTCGGGAAACGAGTTATGGACTGTGATTGCGGGAACTAGCATCGACCGAGACCGGAACAGCGCGGTCAACATCAGGGTACGGTTCCTATCACAAAATGCCCTGTGGACGGGCTATCGGCAGTTCGCCGGTAATCTGCGACAAACAGGTCCGAAGATCCCTATGATCCAAGGATACTCGCAGGAAGCCCCACCCGTAAGGGTGGGGTAGTTCATAAGCACGTACCGGCCTCCGCCCGGCGGGGCCGACACGGAACGGTTCCCGGGACGAGAATTGTTTTTATACCCGGAGCACCAACATTATTGGGCAGGCACGGGCTCGTGGTCTAGCTGGTTATGACGTCGCCTTGACATGGCGGAGGTCCTGAGTTCGAATCTCAGCGAGCCCATTGCTGATTTTGAAATAAGCGATATTTAGGTCTCCGTTTTCAGGAGAGAGATCCTTTTAAAGTGCCGATAGATGGAACAATTCCAGTTTGCATGTGGATATGGAGTCAGGCATATTAAAATACTTGTTCTGAGTCTGGGTAGATTTTTTCAGATTTTGGACCTGCTGTCCACGTGCATTTTCTCACATTTTCAACACATTTAACGCCGCCTATCTGGCGTCCAAGGAGGATGTGGATAACAGCCGTCAAACGCTCACGACGGAGGCGGCAGAGCCAGCGGGTCATTGTTATACTTCGGCTCGCACAACTGTACGGGCAACCGGGGAAGTAACCAAAGGTCATTGCAACATGTTGCAATTTATTCTCGTGGATTCCGGCTCCGAACCACCGCTCGACCCGATCGGCATCGACATACAGAACAACACTGACCTGCACGAGGGTCACGTTTTCCCAAGGATGATTCTCTGATTTTAAGGACAAGAGCAGAAAAGGTAAAAAAAACCTGCAGGCTTTATCCCCTGCCATAATTGCTCGATGTTCATTGACATCCGCCCGATAACAGATCGAAACATGTATATGACCGTTCATAGAACTGTAGCACAATGAAGAACGCCTCGTGAGCGACAATGACCAATGCAGTGCGGGAGATCCACTTCCCTAAAACACATCATTTCTGGATGGACGCCGGCCTTATAGGATTTTATGAACTCGCCGAGCAGGAACACCCAGAACAGTGGGATGTTTCGATCTACCTCAACGATACAGGCGTCACCCTCAAGGGCGCCGAAGACAACCTGCAAGCACTTCTCGAACATGTCTACAAAGTCCTCCTCGATCGATACTACAATACATCCTCCGAACAGCAGCGCGCAGACAATGCAGGATTTTACTACGATACCGCACAGGACACCTTTGTCCGTTTCCCAAAGGTAAAAACCCGGGGCATCGCGGCGTTTATCTTCGACAAGGCTCCCCGACCTACGAAGGATGCAGTCCGGTATGCAGGCAAGGGTATCCTCCCTCCTGAATATGCAGACCTGCAGGAGCGGTTCGACGCTTTTTTGCAGGAAAACAACCTCAAAGTCGGTGAGGTGAAAAACCTTCTCATCGACGGCCCGAATGCGCACCAGCCACAGGTGCTGGTGCTCCAGAAGAAGATCCTATCGCCCAAAAAAAAGGCAACATCAGAGGGCAGCTGTTTCATCTGTGGTCATGAAGCTCATGCCCTCACCGATATCGGAAGTACGGTCTTCCCATTGATCACCGGGAAAGACGGCATACTCTCCTTCAACTCAACCTGCGGGAACCCGACAAAGGTATGCTGGAAATGTGATTACATCGGTAAATTCGTACCCATCAGTGGGTTTTACGCCACCAGCGACGGCACCTGCCACATGTACTTCCCCTACTCCCCAAGCCTTGTGAAGATGCATGAGGTCTTTCGTCCTCTCGAAGCGATCAAGGCGCCCGACCCGAACTATTTCAGGAACTTCAATCAGGACCTCGGTGGGTACTTCCAGAAACCGTATGAGATGTTTCTATCGTTCCTCTACTCCGTGTATCGGCGGGCGCTCAGCAGCAAGGACCCGGCGGAGCAGGGAGACGAAGACCCAGGGTTTAACTTTACTAAATTCTACCAGATCACGACCGCATGTGCCCCTCTAGAGTATGTCGTGATGTATACGGAGCCGCTCGGCAAGACCCAGATGGCAAAGATGGTCTGGCCGTTCAAGCGTTCGGTCTACATTTTCCGGCTCTTGGACCGTCTCGAACGACAGGGGCTCCAGATCCGGGAAGTTATGCGCGAGCTCGTCGATTTTGAACAGGATAAGAACAAGTACAAAACCCTCATGCGGAACCGAGTCTGTGAGCGGATCCTCAATCAACAGAGTATTGTCGATCTCGTCGATCAGCACGTATTTCATGTGAACAAATCCAAAATGCAGTATATCAAGTCTCTGCACGATTTCACCATCGCGTATGAGAAAATTCTCAACCAGGAGAGAAGACCCATGCACCAGAAATTGATAGATGCAGCAGTAAGCCTAGGGAAGACCATCGGTATGAGTGTCGCCCCCAGCGGCAAGAAAGGAAAAGGCGATCTCTTCCGCCTTCGGAAAGCACGAAAAGTGGAAGATTTCCTCAACGAGGTAAACAGGATCCAGATTAAGTACGGAGCGCTGGTTACCTCCGACCTCTACAACAAGGGTGAAGCGTTCGGGGAAAATTTTGCCGAATTCAAGCAGTTCTGCATGATCGCGGCGTTAAATACCTTCAACGGGAAGAACCGAGAACCCGAGAACGGAGGGGCCCCAGATCAGAGCAACAGGTGAAACAGCATGAGTTCAAAAGCAGATTTTGCAAAAGCGAAGGCGCTGACGGTCACATATCTCACTCCCGTATCGTTTGCGTCGTTAAACGGATCGGATAAAGAAGCAGACAACATCTCCAGCATCAAGAAGATCTCGGCAGGTGTAGAGCAGTACCCGTACGTATCCGCCCAAGCGGTGCGCCGTGCGTTACGCAACCAGCTGGAAGTACTGGGCTGGACGCTTTCAGAGGGCGCAGTAGCGACTATCAAGAAGGGAGCCGCGACCACTAAACAGGAGCCGGAGAAATACATCGATGATGACCTCTTCGGGTTTATGGGAACAGAGTCCGGTGAGGGTGCAGGGCCAGGATCTGCACACAAGCGGACCTCAGTAGTCCGGGTCTCTCCGCTCGTCGCGCTGAACCCCTACCAGGGCGATCTCGACTTCGGTACCAATTATATGGGAGTCGGAGCTGGCGGTAACCCGAACATATTCGAGACCGAAGTCCACGCCGGCCTCTACCGTGGGACCATTCTCATCGAGCTCGACCGCGTCGGGTGCGGTGATGGGTTTGCAAAACCCCTCGATAACAATGAGAAAGCCAAGCGTGTGAAAGCGTTGCTTGCCGCCGTGAAGAACCTCTGGGCATCCGGACGGCAGAGCAGGTTCCTCGCCGATATCTCGCCGAAGTTTATGGCAGGAGCGTTGCTGGTGGTGAAGAACCCCATATTCCTCGAGAGCGTTCTGGTCGACGGTGCAGACCTCAACACTAAAACGCTCATCGAGACGCTGAAAGACTACGAGAGTGAAACGCTCGCCACAGTAATTGGGGCGAGAAGCGGGTTCTTCACCGGCATACCGGAGAATACCGTTTCGATCGGTGAGGCGTTCAACACAATGGCCGGGTGGGTGGACCAGTATTACGAGATAAAGGATAACTGATGTTTGCCTTTTCCGTCACCGGGAGGGCCATAACGGCATCGTTCCGTGTGCCCGAGACGCATACCTTTCACCAGACGCTCCCCCTCCCCCCGCGGCCCACGATCATCGGCATGATGGGCGCCGCGCTTGGCCTCGACCTGAAGAGCGCTCACCGGTTCGCGGACGAACACGAGATTGCTGTGAGTGTCTGCGGCGATCACCAGGGTACGATGCGGGACCTCTGGAACTATCGAAAGGTGACCATTAAGGATTATGACCCGGAGAAGATCCGGAAACGACTCCACTATAGTATCCTTATTCGGGAGTATCTCTACGACTGCTCCTTCACGTTCTTCTTCGGTTCGCCATCCCGGGAAGCGCTTGAAGAGGTGCGGAATGCTCTGCGATCTCCCGTGTATGCACTGACCGCCGGGAACAGTGACGATCTGATCAAAATAACAGCCGTTTCCGGGGTTGTCGAGGCCGAAACAGCGGCTCTGACGGAATTCGAACATACAATCCTCCCGGGGGACGTCTCGACCCGGTGCACCCCGACCATTGACTTCACAACCCTCCCCATAACCACGACCATCGTATCCCCGCAGGTCTTCCTGCTTCCGACTCGATTCGCGTTTGAGGGGGACAGACGCGTCGTCCTCGAACGACAGCCATTCACGTTTGTAAGGTCTCCGGTGAGGCTCAGCGAACCAATGGACGGGTATATCATCGACAATCATCGGGTTATTTTTCAATGAATCAGACAATGTGGGCCAAGCGTGACCAGACCTATGCGGAGCACGTGCTGGCAGCCTACGCAGCGTGGCAGGCGACGGTCAAAGCCAAACGACCGCTCATACAGAGGCTTGGCAAGCGGTGGGGGTTTGAGGAGGAACGATTCCTGCAACGGTCGCTCTTCACCGTCATCCTCCACGACATCGGGAAGAATATTCTGCCGTTTCAGCGAATGATGCAGATGCTCCGAGCCGGACGACGACCGACATGGAGTGAGAACTACCGGCACGAGCTCGTCTCCTACTCAGTTATGCTCCGGGGTAGTGTGGCACTCGACCGTCAGGAAGGCCCGCTTCTAGATGTGGCGATGCCTCTTGATGCCCTTGCAGTCCTCGGCCACCACAAACGGCTGAATCCTGACCTGCAGTCGTTTGAGCGGGAACTAACACTCCCGCCCCCGCAACTCTGCGAGCAGGGAATGCAGGACGCCCTCGATCTCGCGGCGACCCTCTTTGAGCAGGAGGGATATCGATTTCCATCACTTACACTCAAGAACCTCAATCCCGCCAACGAGGTCAGGGAGTTGATCGGGCCTGAGGGTGTATTCTTCAAGTTTTACGAACAATTTGCCGACCCTGCCGCCCTTCGGGAGACATATGCGGTTCTGAAGGCGATCCTGCACTATGCAGACTGGTATGGCTCTGCAGGAAAACCGGTGAAGTACACCCTGCCGACCGGAAGCACAGAGCTTCGTTATAGAATTGCAGACCGGTGTCGTAAACGAAATATCTCCTTCGCTGGCCTGTTGCCGTTCCAGGAGACATGCGCCTCGACATCCGGGCACTGTATCGCGATCGCGCCAACCGGGAGCGGTAAGACAGAAGGGGCTCTACTATGGGCGCTCCACAATATTGCAGAGATGAGGAATGGAAAACTCCTCTACCTGCTCCCGACGATGGTAACAGCCAACAGCATCTACCGGCGCCTTGAGGAGTACTTTGGGAAGGGGAACGTCGGCGTCTCTCACTCGACAGCATCACTCCTCTTCCTGGATGAGGAAGATCTCCGCACTGCCCGGGACGCTCTTTTCGACCGGTCTTTCATTCTGCCGGCCACAGTGGCGACTGTTGACCAGCTCCTGACAGCGGGGTTCAACACCGGGAGGTGGACGCTGATTGAGGCAAATGCCGCAAACAGCGTGATTATCATCGACGAGATCCATGCGTATGACCCCTGGACGCTGGCACTCATTCTCCGGTCGGTCGAGCATTTTGCATGTCTGGGCGCCCGGTTCATGCTGATGAGCGCGACAATGCCCAGGAATCTTCTCAATCTCCTGCAAACGGCGCTCCCCGGGGCAACCGTGGTCAGGGACACGTCACTCCTTGACTCTGCTCGAAACACATTTGGGGTGGTCGATGCCGAGATCGAGGAGATGACCGACCAGATTCGGGAGGCTGTGTGCGACGGACGAAAGACCCTCGTGAGCGTGAACAGCGTGGGGAAATGCCAAGACCTAACACGGACATTTGCTGACCTGAACCCGATCTGCTACCACTCCAAGTTCACGCTCCAAGACAGGACTGAGAAGGAGAAAGCAATTGATGAGAAAGAAAAGGCAACCGATTCAGGTTCGTTCCTGATCGCCACTCAGGTTGTGGAGGTCTCCCTGGATATCAACTTTGATCTCATGTTCACCGAATGCGCCCCACCCGATGCGCTTGTGCAACGGGCGGGTCGGATTAATCGACGGAGAACAAAGGAAGACACTACCGTCACTATTTGCCGCCCCTCCGAGATATCCAGAAAGATCTATGAGTCAAACAGCACGGACCTCTTGGCCAGATCGTATGCAGCGTTCCAGGCAGGTCCTGCCCGTCCAACCGAGGCGGATCTGACAGCGATCGTGGAGCAGGTCTACACAGGCACCGAGATCGTGGAGGATCCGCGATTCCTAGAGGCATCGAAAGCATACGCACAATCACAGCGCCGGCTTCTCGGGGTCTACGATAACCCCATCCTCGATACAAACTACGAAGTCACCCGAAAGGTTGATTACCCACAGATCCCGGTCATCCCCCTCCAGTTCCAGGAGACCGTTCGGGATCTGCCGCCGATCCGACGCCAGTATTACGAGGTGAAGATGCCCCTCTGGTATGTGAAGAAGCACCGAGAGGTCCGCGGCGATGTAGTCTTCTGTGATATGGAGTATGACCCCGAACTTGGAGCACGGTTCACTGAACGACCTGAAGAGGCATACAGGATCATATGATGGACCTCGAAGTATTCACCCTGACGCTCTCCTCGGATCGGCCTATCGAGGGGACGGCTTCCCAACTCCGCGGGTTTTTCGCCACGAAGTTTACGGAGTATACACTCCTACACCAGCACGATGCGGGAACACTGGTCTATCGCTATCCACTGGTGCAGTACAAGGTGATTGAGGGGACGCCGACAGTTATCGGAATTAATGAGGGATCGGATGTGTTGAAGGAGATCTTCCATGCAGCACGGTCTATTCGCCTCGGGGACCGGGAGTTCCGTATCACCGAAACCGGGATAGACCTTCGCCGCGTGCCGTTCGGTCTGAGCGACTGGATCTCTTCCTACGACTTCGTCACTCCCTGGCTGGCGCTGAATCAGGAGAACTACTTCAGATATTACGGAATGAAGAACGATGCCGAGCGACGCGACCTCCTCCGCAAGACGCTTATCGGAAATCTCATCTCGATGTCCAAGTCCCTCACCTACGAAGTTCCCGGCCAGATCAAGTGTGATGTAGAGGTTTTACCTCGAAAACGGCGGCTGAAAAATGTGAACCTGATGGCGTTTTCCGGCAGGTTCCACGTCAACTTCCAGATCCCCGACCTCCTCGGTATCGGGAAGTCCGTATCCCGGGGTTTCGGGGCGGTTCGGCAGATCCAGCCGAGGGGCAGGTGAGCGCGGCATGCAACTCGTTATTAATTCCTACGGTTCCTACATTCGCAAGGAACACAATTGTTTCCTGATCAAAAACGCGGAGAAGACCTTCGAGATAGCGGCAGGGAAGGTTGAAAGTATTCTCATCTCCACTTCTGCAACCATCTCCACCGATGCAATTGAGTTCGCTGTCGCCAATAACATCGACATTGTCTTCCTGAACAAGTACGGCTTCCCCTATGGTCGGGTTTGGCACGCGAAACTCGGGAGTACAGCTCTTATCCGGCGGCGACAACTCGAAGCAGCCACATCTCTGGTGGGTTTTTCCCTCGTTAAGGGCTGGATTAGAGAGAAGATCCAACACCAGATCGCGTTTGTGAAGGATCTGAAGAAGAATCGTCCTGCACTTCGCGACGAGATGACCCAGCACATCGATGCGCTGACCGACCTGCGAGAGAAACTCGATGTTCTCCGCGGTTCCATCGAGAAAAACCGGGGTTCAATTATGGGGATCGAGGGAATGGCATCGGCGCACTACTTCGATGCACTGAGTATCGCCCTCCCGAAGCAGTGGCAATTCTCTGGACGGAGTCGAGACCCGGCGAAAGATGCGTTCAACTGTCTGCTCAACTACGGCTACGGCATTCTCTACTCGCGTGTCGAGAAAGGGTGCATTCTTGCCGGGTTGGACCCGTACGTGGGGTTTCTACATACGGATAATTATAATAAAAAGTCATTTGTCTTTGATTTCATTGAGATCTATCGTAACTACATCGACCGAGCAGTTATGGGCATCTTTGCGAAGAAACAAGTCCATGAGGGTCTTTTTGATCCGATCCCTGGCGGCTTATACCTGAACCAAGATGGGAAGGTGGTTCTGATCGCCGCCGTGAATGAAATGTTCGACCGTAATGTCCCCTACCGCGGTCGGAACGTCAAGATACAGAACATGATCCCAATGGAATGTCACCGGATTGCAAACAGCTTGATCAAGCCGGAGGCTGAGGCATGACGATGGTCTGGGTCATCTACGACATCGCGAACGACAAGGTCAGAAACAAGGTCGCCCGGGCGTGTCTAAACAAGGGGTTGTATCGGGTTCAAAAAAGCGCGTTTTTAGGGACACTAAACGCAAATAACCGCGATGCTCTGTCACTTGAGTGCGAAGCGCTGATCGATCTCAATGCAGATTCCGTCTACATCTTCCCGATGGATACAGCGTCATTTAAGCAGGTGAAACTGCTTGGACAGGCGTTTGATAAAAAACTCGTGAGCGATGAGGTGCTCACCAAGTTCTTCTGACCTATGGATGATAACGGCCCGATGATTACCATCTCCGATGTGCTGGAGTACCTCTTCTGTCCCCGGTTCATCTATTTCATGTACTGTCTGGACATTCCGCAACACCAGGAGTTGAAGTACAAGGTGATCCGTGGGAGAGAAGTTCACGCAGAAAAGCGGACAACAAACCCACATTATCTCCGGAAGAAACTCGGTGTGATCCGACGGGAGCACGAGGTCTTCCTAGCGTCACGAGATCTACGGGTCAAGGGGATCGTCGATGAGGTATGGTTCCTTGATGATGGAACGGCAGCACCATTCGAGTACAAGTTCGCTGAGTTCAAACATGGGGTCTTTAGCACCTATCGCTACCAACTAGTGCTCCATGCGCTCATGATACAGGAGTCGTTCGGGGTTGCCGCAACTCGTGGTTTCATCTGCTTTGTTCGGAGCAATGATCACGTTGAAGAGGTACGGTTTTCTGAGGAAGATTTCAAACAGGGCAGAAGAGTTATTCAGGACATCCTTGCTATTATCGAGACCGGGCATTACCCCAAACAGACCCGTACTGCGTCGCGATGTATAGACTGCTGTTACCGGAACATCTGTGTGTAGTTTCTTCCCTACATATGGGGAAGAATAATTTTGGATCAAGTACAACAGGTGTACAAAAGGTCAGCCTTCCTTTAGAGAAGGGGGGAAATACGTAAAAAAAAGCGGGCCTTTCAGACTGACATCCAAAAGAACAAGGATTGAAACTCTTGTTTAAGTGCTCTGCAAGTTGCGGCGCTGTGCTTTCAGACTGACATCCAAAAGAACAAGGATTGAAACATACCTTTGGCGATGCCCTCACCCTGCATCACGAGCTTTCAGACTGACATCCAAAAGAACAAGGATTGAAACCCGCATATCCGGCATTGATGCCTAGCCGATGGGGTAGCTTTCAGACTGACATCCAAAAGAACAAGGATTGAAACATGATTACGGGGCGACGTCAAGCACCCCCGACGCATCCTTTCAGACTGACATCCAAAAGAACAAGGATTGAAACATCCATGATAGAATCGCGCTGGAGGACTCCTCTGGCTTTCAGACTGACATCCAAAAGAACAAGGATTGAAACTTCAGGGCCGGGTCCGACTCGTAGTCCTCGTCGCTCTTTCAGACTGACATCCAAAAGAACAAGGATTGAAACCGACCGATCTCTCAGACGATACGACGCAGTGGCGGCTTTCAGACTGACATCCAAAAGAACAAGGATTGAAACACTATTAAATTAGACGGTTCTTAAATACACGCCACGCTTTCAGACTGACATCCAAAAGAACAAGGATTGAAACAAGAAGGCACTCGCCCCGAAGCAGCAGCGGATCCCGCTTTCAGACTGACATCCAAAAGAACAAGGATTGAAACAAATGGAGCCCATGGGGAGCGGGAAACTTCGGCTCCTTTCAGACTGACATCCAAAAGAACAAGGATTGAAACTCGATGTGGTAAAGGCTGGCGCTGCCGGGCTCCTGCTCGCTTTCAGACTGACATCCAAAAGAACAAGGATTGAAACTTGGAGATCTCGGGACAGTCGATCTCAAAGTGCGCCGTCTTTCAGACTGACATCCAAAAGAACAAGGATTGAAACAGGATGTTGACACGCTCCTCGCAAACCGGGAGGCGACCTTTCAGACTGACATCCAAAAGAACAAGGATTGAAACTCTGCTGCATGTACCCTTCCCGGGTTCCATTCGAGCTTTCAGACTGACATCCAAAAGAACAAGGATTGAAACCCTCAATTGGGATTAGGTTGAGTGTCGCCTTCCGGATCTTTCAGACTGACATCCAAAAGAACAAGGATTGAAACTCCGCGCCGACGAACCCATACTCCAGCCGCTTCGCCTGCTTTCAGACTGACATCCAAAAGAACAAGGATTGAAACCTCCGGTGAGTCGGGACTTCGCGACCAGGCGCACTTCTCTTTCAGACTGACATCCAAAAGAACAAGGATTGAAACATCACAGGCCATACGACCCTGAATGCGATGCAGTCCTTTCAGACTGACATCCAAAAGAACAAGGATTGAAACAGGTCAAGTTCCCGCCGATCCTCAAGCACGACCTCACTTTCAGACTGACATCCAAAAGAACAAGGATTGAAACCTGGACGCACAGGCATACCTGGCCGCCGCACCCTCGTCTTTCAGACTGACATCCAAAAGAACAAGGATTGAAACCAGCGGCACCTCGGACCGTCGCAGTAGAGGCCCCCCTGCTTTCAGACTGACATCCAAAAGAACAAGGATTGAAACCCGGCCTCGACGGGCTCGCGATCGCGATCACCTACCCTTTCAGACTGACATCCAAAAGAACAAGGATTGAAACCTCATCGTGCCGCCGTCGCTCAAGATCACGGCGATGCTTTCAGACTGACATCCAAAAGAACAAGGATTGAAACCAAACGACGCGGACACCCCCACCAATGAGGCGTAATCTCTTTCAGACTGACATCCAAAAGAACAAGGATTGAAACATAGGTCTTCGCGAGTTGCATCAAGAGCAGGAACTCGCTTTCAGACTGACATCCAAAAGAACAAGGATTGAAACACTTCGACTTCGCAGCAGGGGCTCTCGCCGTCGCACTTTCAGACTGACATCCAAAAGAACAAGGATTGAAACGCAGATGCAGCCGGGGCTGAATACCCTGACCTACGCGCTTTCAGACTGACATCCAAAAGAACAAGGATTGAAACTGGGCCGCTCGGCCGGTGTCCGTCGTTCGATAGCGTACTTTCAGACTGACATCCAAAAGAACAAGGATTGAAACATCTTGCACCACATCTCGTAGGATGCAGGGTATTCACTTTCAGACTGACATCCAAAAGAACAAGGATTGAAACCCTCATTAACGGATAGAACATCTTTCGGGTGTACTGGCTTTCAGACTGACATCCAAAAGAACAAGGATTGAAACTCATTGACGTACTTGACGTATTCCGCCCAGTTCGCCTTTCAGACTGACATCCAAAAGAACAAGGATTGAAACAGAGAGCACGCTTCTCCCACTCTTCCGGGCTTTTCGCTTTCAGACTGACATCCAAAAGAACAAGGATTGAAACTGATTCTCCACGCTTCTGAGAAAAACGCCGTGTAAACTTTCAGACTGACATCCAAAAGAACAAGGATTGAAACTGGATGATACGAATAGTAATACAGTCGTCTCATGGTCTTTCAGACTGACATCCAAAAGAACAAGGATTGAAACCTTCGTAGTCGGCTTTAAGCCCTTTTAACCTGTCGCTTTCAGACTGACATCCAAAAGAACAAGGATTGAAACAGAAGGATCTGAACGCCGGGCACTTCACTACCCTGCTTTCAGACTGACATCCAAAAGAACAAGGATTGAAACATATCGAGTGAAGTTACGTCGTATCCTTGGTAACAGGCTTTCAGACTGACATCCAAAAGAACAAGGATTGAAACCCATTCTTCCCCCGTCCCCACAGGATGAACATGACTTTCAGACTGACATCCAAAAGAACAAGGATTGAAACCCGGCAAGTTCCTCGATTGGCTACCGGGCGCCCGGCTTTCAGACTGACATCCAAAAGAACAAGGATTGAAACAG
>ENA-UOOR01000246-UOOR01000246.1-fermentation-metagenome-genome-assembly--contig:-NODE-246-length-82847-cov-4.770799_pt1 | contig 82847 bp, 78 predicted proteins | sample MGYA00245780_ERZ724029 | MGnify/ENA primary metagenome ERZ724029 (study PRJEB28704, sample SAMN03018315) | fermentation metagenome | biome: anthropogenic terrestrial biome; feature: soil; material...
GGATAATAGAAGGATTAAAATTTGTAGAGAAAACATATAAACAAAGTTAATTTACCTGTAGATATTTAGAATGCTTAAGACACGTTATCTTTCTACCATTGAGGTAACTAAAAAGGGTACTTTCCTATTAGAAACTGGGGAAAAGTATATGATGAATTATACATAATATGTAAAGTGACGGCTTAAATCATAAAAATAGCATATCAAGAATATCCTTTTCTGGTGGTATTCTTGATATGCTTATAATTATGTGAAACTTGTATGCGCTCTATAAAGTTTTTCCCTAAGTTTCTCATTTTTGACCGCATAATGAGTCCAATGTGATTTTTCTATTTTTTTGAAAGTGATAAAATAAAATCACCCATCATAGATTGAAAGCTTTCTTTTAAATTTACTTTACCATGGAAATATTCAAAAGAATGTAAGGACACGAAACCGTGTAGAAGACTTCTGTAGAAGACTTCTTAAGGCTCGACTCTTATGAACTAATAATTTTTTCTTTAGTTAAATTTCGTTTCTGCATCTGCTTGTAACTCCTTGTAATATAACTTTATAAAAGTAGTTTAACATTATAATGTATATTTATCAAATTATAAATATTATTTTATAAACTATAAATTATAATTTATAGTTTATAATTAAACATAACAAACATTCAATTGATACTAATAAATAATTAAATAATAAAAAAACTTTTACTATTACATTATTATTTATTATGAATTATATATATTTGATAGGCGCTCCATGCAAGTTATTATTACCAAACAATCTTATTGAGTCCTTAATGATGAAATAACCTTATATTTGAAAAAGCCATTATCATATCATATTCATTACAGGCCTCTATTACTATATCGTCTCTCAATGAACCACCAGGCTGAACTATATATTTTACACCGCTTTGAAATGCTCTGTCAATATTATCTCTAAATGGAAAGAATGCATCTGAACCTAAACATACTCCAGATAAATTAGACAGCCAAGATGTTTTCTCCTCTTTTGTCAGTCTGTCCGGTATATTATTTAGCACTTTACTCCATTCTTTTATTTCTACTTTAGTAATATCATCTCTTAAGTATTGTTCTATCACATTGTCTTTGTTTGGAGTTGAAACACCTTCTTTGAAGGATAAACTGAGTACAGCAGGATGTTGTCTTAAATGCCATATATCTGCTTTTGATGCAGCAAGTCTTGTGCAGTGTACACGGGATTGCTGTCCTGCACCGACACCGATTGTTTGACCATTTAGAGCAAAACATACAGAATTGGATTGAGTGTATTTTAAAGTGATCATTGAAATAAGGAGATCTCTTTTTGCCTCTTCTGTAATATTTTTATTATGTGTAACTACATTATTAAGCATATCCTGTTTTAGTAAAATATCATTTCTTTTTTGCTCAAATGTTATGCCGTATATCTCTCTTCTTTCTATATCTTCAGGTTCATAATCATAATCCATTTTAATAATGCAGTAATTTCCTTTTTTCTTTTTCATTAAAAGTTTTAAGGCCTCATCTGTATATCCAGGAGCAATTATTCCATCTGATACAGATCTACTTAAAATTGCTGCAGTAGATATATCTACAATATCACTTATAGCTGCCCAATCACCATAAGAAGACATTCTATCTGCACCTCTTGCTCTGGCATAAGCAGAAGCCGTGGGCGATAGCTCAATATCTTCCACAAAATATGATTTTTTTAATACATCACTTAAAGGGAGTCCCACTGCAGCACCAGCTGGGCTTACATGTTTAAAAGATGCCGCTGCGGGTAAGCCTAGTGTTTGTTTTAGTTCTTTTACTAATTGCCACGAATTAAAAGCATCCATAAAATTGATATAACCCGGCTTACCATTTAGAATTTCAAAAGGCAGTATCCTGTCTTTTACATAAATTTTTGATGGATTTTGATGTGGATTACATCCATATTTAAGTATAACTTTAGAACTTCTCATTATCACAACCTCCAAAATAATTTAGTCGCTAGTCTTTTGATATTAGTTTTTTATAAAATGAGTAATACGGTATTCTTTAATTAAAGCTGTACAATTTGTAAATTGCAAATTTTAACAGAAATTTTTTAAAAATCTATTTTTACTCTAGTTAAATTAAGTACAAACTATTTTTTATTTGATTAGTTTAGACAGTTCCCTAAACAGAGGTGTTCCTGCAACTTTTAACAAATCAAAGAATATTGTTTCTGTATTGCTTACCATAGCTCCCATTGACACCATTTGAGATAAAGCATTTAAGTAATTTTCCTTTGTACGAGAACATACAGCGTCAGATGTTACGAATACCTGGTAACCATGGGCAAGTAGATCTCTAACTGTCTGAAAAACACATACATGGGTTTCCATTCCTGTGATAATAATTTTTTTCTTTGATAATTGCCTTAAAATATTCATTAATTCATCAGTGCAGCCAGAAAAAGTATTTTTTTCACATACTGATACTTTACTTGCATTATAATGTATTTCAGAAATTGTTTTTCCAAGACCTTTTGGATATTGTTCTGTGATAATCGTGGGGATTTCTAACTTATTGGCAACAGATAATAAAGTATTGGTATTTTGAATAACTTTTTGTGAATTTGGCATTGCAGGAACCAGCCGCTCCTGAATATCGATAACTATTAATGCCGATTCTTTCTGGACTAAAGTGAATTTATCCATTAAGCAATTTCTCCTCTCTATTTTTAAGTATTTTTTCCATCCAAAAGGAAAAGAAGTAAATCATTATAAATATAAATGGAAAAGAATAACGTCCTTGACCTTCTGTAATAAAATATACACAAGAAAACATATAAAAGCAAATTAAATTGTATAGAGTGTAAGAATCAATATGTTCTTTTTTCAATAGGTTAACAATTGTTTTTTTACTGTACATAATTATATATATAAGTGCTGCCCCAAATACTATTATTTTTGTCAGGAAGGTATAAATAATTAACATTATTTGTATGTATTTATTTAAAGAAGTCCCATTAAAAGCAAAGAATATATCGTCTGCTATAAAATATGTATTAAATAATCTCTTTAATCCAAGTTCTATAAATTGCAGAGGATGGGCAATTATCCACTTTTTAGCTGATGAAGTTAAAATTCTATTCTTCTCTGTCATATTGGCTTCAATATATTCTTTTTTTAATACCACTGAATCTTTTACTTTTTCTGCAGCCATCCATCTGCCATATTTATTTTGTGAATTATTATTTATATAAAGTACAATACCTCCATTATTGGAAATAGAAGTGAATTCACCTATAAATTTTGTGTTTCTGTATATCCAGGGAGAAATGCAAAGAGCACTTACTACAAGTATTATAGAGGTGTGTTTTAACACTTGTGTAATATTATATTTTGTAATCAATTCTATTATAAATATCACTAAGAAAAAAATGATAAAAAAAGGTTTTATCATGGCATTAATAGCTGTAAGTATACCTATTAAAATATATTTTAATTTGGTATTGCTATAGTATGTCAATGTTATTGAAAGTAATATGGTAGTAAATAATATTTCATTTGCTGTGATACCGGTGTAAAAAATATTGTTTGGGAAGAATACAAACATTGTATAAATAATTTTTCTTTTGATTTTACTTAAAGGTATTCTATATAATATTTTATAAAGTAACATATAATTTATAAAGGTTAAAGCTATGTTTAGAATTTTAGCTGAGATTAAATTAATTCCAAAAATTGAGTATATAAATCCCAGAATAATTGAATATCCAACACTTGTGTAGGTATCACCCCAGGGGCCGCCTTTGGCAATCTGCTGTGCAAGTTTATTATAATAATCAAAGTCAGAAAAAGGTTGTGTATTAACTGTTATAAGCCAAATAATACAAATTAATAGTCCTAATATTGTTATGATAGTATAATAGTTTTTTTTGAAAATATTCATGAATATGACTCCTATGGTTATTTAGATTATATAGATTTTAACAAGGTATATTGTGGAATTAATATATATATTATATCATTTGTTGTAAAAAATCAGAAGATATATACTAAAATCACTTCATTGAATGTTTAACTATATTATTATATAATTCTATTAGGTTCATATTTTAACAATATGAGCCTAATAAGCATAGAAAAAGAGGTAATATTATGGAAACTGGTAATCTTAGTTCACAAGATATAATATTTTCATTGGATATAGGAACAAGATCCGTAATAGGTACTGTAGGGATACTTAAAGATAAAAAGTTTCATGTGATAGCAGAAAAGTGTATAGAACATGAAGAGAGGGCAATGGTAGATGGTCAAATACATGATGTAGCTCTTGTGGCAAATGTAGTGAATACTATAAAAGGTGAACTTGAAAAAGATTTAAATATAAAAATAAAAAATGTGGCTATTGCAGCAGCTGGAAGATTTCTTAGAACTATGGAGGTAAAAGAAAAAATAGAAATAGATTATACAAGAGAAATAGACAGGGATATTATAAGAAGTCTGGAGCTCACTGCGGTAAAATCTGCTGAGAAAAAAATAAATGAAAGTGTGAAGGGAAGATTATACTGTGTAGGCTATAGTGTAAAAAATTATTATTTGAATGAATATGTTATAAGTAATCTTTTAAGTCATAAAGGAAATAATATATCCGCAGAGGTTATAGCAACTTTTCTTCCAAGGTCTGTAATAGATAGCTTATATTCAGTTATGGAAAAAGTGGGCCTTAATGTTATAAATTTAACTTTAGAGCCTATTGCTGCCATGGAAGCAGCTGTTCCGCGGAATTTAAGATTGTTGAATCTAGCTTTAATTGATGTGGGAGCCGGTACTTCGGATATAGCATTAAGTAATAGAGACACAATAAGTGCTTATGGAATGGTACCGGAAGCGGGAGATGAAGTGACAGAAGTTATAGCACAAAACTATCTTGTGGATTTTAATACTGCAGAAAGTATAAAAAAACAGTGTGATAAACATAGGAATATAACCTATACAGATGTTTTGGGTATAGAAAATGAAATATCTTCAGAAGATGTAATAAAACTTGTAACTCCAACTGTGAAAAAAATAACAGATAAAATTGGAAGTAGAATAATAGAATTAAATGGAGGCAAATCTCCTAATGCTGTTTTTTTGGTGGGAGGGGGAGCTCATACTCCTAAATTAAAAGAATTTTTAGCTCAAAAATTAAATATACCAATTAAAAGAATCGCCATAAAAGGAAGAGAGGCTGTGGTGGATTGTGTTTGTCCTGATAATTCCTTAGGAAGTATGGGAGTTACCGTTTTAGGAATAGCTTTAATCTGCATAAAAAGATCAGGACACAGTTTTATTGATATAATGTTAAATGGAAAGGCAGTAAGTCTTTTTGATTCCCATAGGCATAGGGTTATGGATGCAATGCTGCATGCAGGTATAAATCCAGATGTGTTAATAGCTAAGAATGGGGACAATATAAGGTTTACACTAAATGGGATAAAAAGAGTAGCCTTTGGAAATCTGGCATCTACTGCAGAGATAACTGTAAATGGAATGCCCAAAAGTGTGGATGAGGAGGTAAAGGAAGGGGATAATATAGAGATAAATTATGCTGTCAATGGGGAAGCCGCTTCACCTAAAGTTAAAGATTACATAAAGAGAATATATTCTATAAGCTTTTTTATAAATGACATAATGGAAAGTTTAGAGCCTATTGCCTATATAAATAAGAATAAAGTAAGCTTGGATAGTAATATAAATGAAGGAGATAATGTAGTAATAGTTTTTCCTGAAACTTTAAGAGATTATGAAAAATATTTTTCTTTGAATCAAGAGCAGGGTGAATTTTCATACTACTTAAATGGAAAGGAACTGGATAAGAATTATATAATAAAAGAAGGGGACAGAATTTATAGATTGTTAAAGAAGAGGGAAGAAAAAAAAGAAAATGAAGGTAACATAGAGAAAGGTTCAATAGAAGATAGAGTACATAAAATTACAGATGAAAATGAAGGGATCTTTAAGGAAATAGACAAAGTTGAAGGGAACAGTAAGAAGGAAATAGTTGTCACTGTAAACGGAAAGAATATAGTTCTTAAGGGTAAAAAAGAGTATATATTTGTAGATATATTTAATTATGTGGAATTTGATCTTAGCAGGTCAAAAGGGAAATTATATTTACATTTAAATGGAAATAATGCAGGTTATTATGATAAACTGTCTCAGGGAGATATAATAGAGATTGGATGGGAATAAAGTTTTAAATAATTGGAGGTAGGAGTATGGATAGAGATTTTTTCAGTATAGCACAATCTATAAAAGAGGAATTAATTGGTATAAGGAGAGATTTTCATAGACATCCTGAATTAGGTTATGAAGAAGAAAGAACTTCTCTTAAAATAAAAGAATTTTTAAAAAAAATAGGAGTGGAATATATAGAAACTGCGGGCACAGGGGTTTGTGGAATAATAAGGGGAAAAGGAAATAAAACCATAGGTATTAGAGCTGATATAGATGGACTTCCTCTGGAGGATAATAAAAACTGCAGCTATTCTTCAAGGGTAAAAGGAAAGATGCATGCCTGCGGTCATGATGCACACACTACCATACTTTTGGGAGTAGCTAAAATTTTAAACAGTGTGAAGCATGAATTGAAAGGAACGGTGAAGCTTTTTTTTGAGCCAGCAGAAGAAACTACTGGGGGAGCTAAACTTATGGTAAAGGAAGGAGTACTTGAAAATCCAAAAGTAGATAGGGTAATAGGGCTTCATGTAGATGAAAATATAGAGGTGGGAAATATAGGAGTAAAATTGGGAGTGGTAAATGCAGCGTCTAATCCGTTCACCATAAAAATCAAAGGAGTAGGAGCCCATGGTGCAAGACCACATATGGGAGTAGATCCTATAGTTATAAGCAGCCATTTGATATTATCACTTCAAGAAATTATAAGCAGGGAACTTCCTCCAACTGATCCGGCAGTTATTACGGTGGGTTCCATACATGGAGGAACTGCTCAAAATATAATACCAGAAGAGGTTGTAATAGCCGGTACCATGAGAACTATGAGAACTGAACATAGGGAATATGTTAAAAAAAGACTCAGAGAGATAACTTCTGGTATTGTAGGCTCTATGAGAGGAAAGTGTGAAATAGATATAGAAGAAAGCTACCCTTGTCTTTATAATGATGATGATGTAATTAAGGATATTTTAAAGGCAGCCTATAAAGAAATAGGAGAGGAACATGTAAAGATGCTGGAAAGTCCAAGTATGGGAGTGGAAAGTTTTGCTTATTTTTCTATGGAAAGGCCTGCTGCATTTTATTATTTAGGGTGTAGAAATGAAAGTAAAAATATAATATACCCGGCCCATGGGAGCCTGTTCGATATAGATGAAGATTGCCTTCCTATTGGAGTTTCCATACAATGCAGGGTCGCCTATGATTTTTTAACTTCAAGTGATTCTTAAAATTAAAATGTACCAATGAAGCTATTGGAAATATGGTACAAGGAGCACAAGAATCCAGTCAAAAAGCTGAAACAATAAAGGAAAGTATGAATGAAACAACAAAGGCAGTTGAACAAGTAGCGCTAACAGCACAAGAACAAGCAGAAACTGCTGAAAAACTTAATGAACTTGTATTAAAGTTTAGTGTTTAACAGAGGGAATAATTGAATAGAGGTATATATATGTTTAACTAGAAATTACTATAGAATGACTTTCTATAGTAATTTTTACTATCTATACAAAAAGCATTGCTATGCAGGTGTACACAGGGTTTCTTGACACAATCAGAAATAAATGCTATGGTATACATACCCAGAGTATTTATATCGCAAGTAAGGAGGATGTGTATGTCTAGGAATAAATATCCCGAACGTACAGTAGAACAAATTATTCAAATATCTATAAAATTGTTTAGCGAAAAAGGGTATGATAATACGAGTATTCAGGATATAGCTAAAAAATTGGGTATGACAAAGGGAGCAGTTTATCATCATTTTAAATCAAAGCGTGAAATTTTAGAAATTGTCTTAAAAAAGTATTTTGAATCAAGTAGCCGAAATTCTAGAACATTTTTATATGACAATAATTTTTCTACAGGAAAAGAGAAGATTTCACAGTTTTTACGTAGTACAACACAAAAAGACATAGACGAATCGTTTCTATATGTATTGAAATCCCAAATCAACAACCCACAACTAACTATTCAAATTATGAGGGAAATAGTAGCCTCGTCTGCCCCGATTATGACATCAGGCATAAAAGCTGGAAATTCCGATGGTTCTTTAAACGTCAAATTTCCAGATCAGACTGCTGAAGTTTTCCTGCTTTTGCTGAATATATGGCTTAATCCTGTGATGTTTTCACGGGATGAAGTAGAAACTAAAAAGTGTATTGAGTTTTTACAATATTTTACAAATACGATAGGGTTTCCAATAATCGATAATGGTATTTTAGTAGGACTATCCGAGTATTTTGAAAACTTTAAAAACCAAGTTTTAGACTTATAGGTAGCAAATAAAACCTGCTTTAACAGCAGATTTTATTTTGACCGCATACATACCGAAAGTATGTATACGGTAGAAAGGAGTGTATTATGGATTCTTTAAACAGAACTTCATCATCTAAAAATTTTTATTTGCTTCTTATAGGACAAGTTATTTCGCTATTTGGAAACTCGATTCAAAGGTATTCCATGTCATTATTTATTCTTGACATTACTGGCTCTGCATCGACTTTTTCAGTTATTATAGCTATTTCCATTATACCAACTATATTATTATCCCCAATAGGTGGGGCTATTGCTGATCGCTTTAACAGGAAACACTTAATGGTAGGGTTGGATTTGATTAGCACACTATTGACAGGAAGTTTTGCAATAGCACTACTCTTGGGGCATAGCTCGATCACTATAATCGGGGTGCTAATGGTGCTATTGTCCATTTTGGCTGCTATTGAGCAACCTGCAACACAGGCATGTATTCCAATCATAGTAGAAGATGGCAGTTTAGAAAAGGCAAATGGATTAGTATCTCAAGTTTCTTCAATTTCAAATTTATTTGGGCCTATTCTGGCGGGTACATTATACGGAGTGTGTGGACTAAATACTGTTATTTTTATAAATTGTGCAAGCTTTTTTTTTGCAGCCATAATTGAAATGTTTTTATATATTCCATATGTCTCTAAAAAAATTCAAAAGAATCTTGTGGTTACTTTATTTGGAGATATGAAAGATAGTCTTCAATATGTCATTCATAAAAAAGCATTTATAATGCAATTAATTTTGATGTTTGCTGCATTAAACCTATTTGTTGAGCCGGTTTACTCAATTGGAGTTCCATATATTATAAAAAAAGTTTTAAACGCAGGTAATCAGCTATATGGGGTCACAGAGAGTGTAATTTGTTTTGGCGGCTTGCTTGGTGCATTGCTGATTGGAATTACAGCTAAAAAGTTTTCAGTAACCAATCTATACAAAGTATTTTATCTATCAGGTGCCAGTTTTATATTAATGTCGGCTTCAATTTTTACACCATTCTTAAAAGGTGCTGCTCCATTATTAGCATATTGTCTTTTTACCTTATTAGCTTTTTTCAGTATGTATACAATCTCAACCATTAATATTATTTCTGTTACCTTTCTGCAAAAACAAATCAGCAACGAAATTATGGGAAAAGTTATGGCTTTAGTAACAGCAATTTGTATGTGCTGTATGCCTATAGGCCAAGTTTTTTATGGAGTATTGATTGAATTATTTGCTCATAACACATACATAATAACTACTTTGGCCGCAACCTTTACATTGATTGTCGCTCTTGTAATAAAACGAATTTTGAAAGATAAGTTCTAATATAAACAAGTTTCATTATGCTAAGAATGCAAATAATTTTTTAATGACTAAACTTCCATTATATGCTTGATGGGGCAGTGTGTGCTAAAAAAAATGCCTTACAATGGCAGTCATTGGAGGGCATTTATGTGTAGAAAAGTGCTATTAATAAAGAGCTGTCAGTAAACTATAACGGCTTGCCTTGCTTGATGTTTTAATTCAAATAAGTAATCAGTCCATGTAGACTGGAAGAAAGTTAAAATCTAGTGTTATTTAGGCACTGGAAGTATTATGCTTTTATAGGGTGGGGCATGACTAAATATTAAATTATATTTTAGAAACTTAAGACTTTCTTAGGAATTTCTTCACAATTTCTTAGTAATTAGATTTTAAAATTGTATTGAAATTAAAAAGTTGTGGAGGAGATTTTAGATGGATTATGTATTACAATGTAACAATTTAACTAAAACATATGGTAACAAAGTTGCTTTGAATAATTTTAATTTAAAAATAGGAAAAGGAAAAATAGTTGGACTTTTAGGACCAAATGGAGCAGGTAAAACTACACTCATAAAAACAGCTGCTTCACTTTTAAGTTATACTGGTGGGAATATATTAATCGATGGTAAGATTCCAGGTGTAAAAACAAAAAAAATAGTTGCTTATTTACCGGATAAAAACTTCTTATATGGATGGATGACTATAAAGGAATCCTTGGAATTTTTCAAAAACTTCTTTAAAGATTTCGATTATGAAAAAGCTCTTAAAATGGTAAATGATTTAGAACTTGATTTAAATTTAAAGATAAATTCTTTATCAAAAGGTATGCAAGAAAAACTAAATATATCTTTAATGTTTTCAAGAAAAGCAAGGCTTTTTTTATTTGACGAACCACTTGCAGCAGTTGATCCGTCTATGAGAGATAAAATAATTAAAATTATACTTGACAATTTTGACAAGGATAGTTCAATTTTCATAAGTACGCACATTATAAATGACGTAGAAGGACTTTTTAATGAAGTTATTTTTATTAATGAAGGTAAAGTTTTACTTCACGACAACGTGGAAATTCTTAAAAAAAAGTATAAGAAGTCTATTGAAGAACTTTTTAAGGAGGCAATTTAAATGATTTTAGATTTTTTTAAACTTGAAATCAGAAAACATTTTCCAATATTTTCAACTTTTATATTAATAGAAATAGTTTTAAGCATTCTTGTACTTGTAAACTATAACAAATACATAAACATACATCTACAATTAAGTGCAGTTGCATGGATTGTGCTCCCCATATATATTTTTATAGACTTATATAATAACTTTTATATAGGAAAAGATGTTATATTTCATATGATACCTATAAAAACTTCAACTAAACTTTTGGTAAAAGCAACTGTATTTTCTATAGGACTTATGTTAATGTGGGCAACTTGCCTTATATTTGAACTATTTAATTCTAACGGAATTTACCATACAAGAATATTACATTCTACGAGTCCAACACTTGGAATTGTATATTTCATACTTGCGAAGTTTATTGGATGCATAAGTGGTCCAATTATAATTGGAGTTTCCATAGCTTTAAGCAAGCTTGTAAAAAATAAAACTTTAAGTATATCTATAATTGTTGTGGTACTTTTAGGTATTACCATGGGACTTTACCTTATAATGAAATTAAAATTGGCTGGACAAGGCAAAATATATTATGCTATAGGAACTACATCGCAAGAGGTATTTAAACAGTCTGCAGGAATATTTTCAATTTTAGTACAATCTGATAATCATTTAAATGATATTGCTAAAAGTATATATTGGAATAATTTACTTTATAATCTTTTGATGTATATATTTGGATATGTTATTATATCATTTATTTTTAATTCTAAAAAATATGAGGTATTGGGTAAGTAAAATGTGAAAATTATTTATACTTCAATTATAATAGTTATATAATATAAAAAATTTTGAAAGGAATGAGTAAGTAAATGAAATTTCTAATAATAATTTTAATAATTTTTTCTATTATTTTGCTCATTCGTTTAATTTTCATAAAAATTGAAATTAGAAATATTACAAATCAACTTAATGATTATAATAATTTAAAATTGCATAAGAAAGTAGATGTTAAACTATTTGACATTGATATTGAAAATTTAGCTGCGAGTGTAAATAAGCATATTGACATTAACATTCAAGATAAGGTAACACAAAAACAAACAGAATATGAAATAAGAAAATCCATAGCAAATATTTCTCATGATTTACGTACGCCACTGACTTCTGTAATTGGCTATATGGAGATGATAAAATCAAAGAAGCTTTCTTGTAAAAAGCAGGACGAATACATAGATATAGCTTTAAAAAGAGCTTATTTTCTCAAGGAACTATTAAATGATTTTTTTGAGCTTTCGATTATAGAATCTCCAGAATATAATCTTAAAGTAGAATATATAAATTTAAATAACATATTATGTGAAGTTGTAACAACTCTTTACGATAACTTTGCAGCTAAAAATATAACGCCAAGAATAAATTTACCTGATAAAGATATAATTGTTGTAGCAAATAAAGCAGCTTCCAAACGTGTAATTCAAAATTTAATTACAAATATGATAAAATATGCATATGGAGAAGTTTCTATAACCTTAAAAAAAGATGGTGATTTTGCGGTTATAATAACTTCAAATTTAGCTAAAACCTTAAAAGCTCATGATTTGAATTTGCTTTTTAGCAGATTTTACAAAGCAGATCTTTCAAGAACAAACAGCAACAATACAGGTCTTGGATTATCAATTGCAAAAAACCTTATGAACAAGATGAATGGACTAATCTATGCTAAATTAGATAAAGATATTCTATACATTTTCTGTAAATGGAAATTAATAAAAAGTTGAGGAAAAAATAAATGAAAGATAATATCAAAATTTTAGTAGTTGAAGATGATGTTGATATAAACAAATTATTATGTGATATGCTGGAGATGAATGGATATACTTCAAAAGCTGTTTATTCTGGCACAGAAGCGTTGATATATTTAGAATATAAAATTTGGAATATGGTTTTACTTGATTTAATGATTCCTGGAATAAATGGTGAGGACTTATTGTTTAAAATAAGGGAAAACAGCCATATACCCATTATAATAATTTCTGCAGTAGAAAATATTGATATTAGGATAAAAACTTTAAGAATGGGTGCTGATGATTTTATAACCAAACCTTTTAATATAGAAGAAGTGTCTGCACGTATAGATTCAAACTTAAGAAGATATATAGAGTTTTCAAATAAAATACCAAAAAAAGAAATAATAAAATACAGAGAAATTTCTTTAAATAAGGACACTAGAGAAGTATATGTGAACAATTCAAGTGTGGATTTGACTACAAGAGAATTTGATATTTTAGAACTTTTGATGAGTTATCCTAAAAAGGTATTTTCAAAAGCGAATTTATTTGAAAGTGTATGGGGAAGCAATTATTTATGTGATGATAATACTCTTACTGTGCATATAAGTAATTTGAGAAATAAACTTTCAAATTCAGGTATGAATAAGGATTATATACAAACTATCTGGGGTATAGGTTATAAACTTGATGTTAAATAAAGGGAGAATCATAATGCCAACTATTTTAAAAACTATAAACTTAACTAAAAGTTATAATAACAACTTGGCAGTTCAAAATGTAAATATAAATATAAATCGAGGAGACATTTATGGACTTATAGGCGAAAATGGAGCAGGCAAAACCACAATATTTAAAATGATAACAGGTCTTGTATTAAAGACTTGTGGATCAATTGAATTATTTAGTGAGAGTACAGAAAATGGTCTTCTCACTGCAAGAAAAAGACTTGGAGCTCTAATTGAAAGGCCTTTTTTATATGTTAATATGACAGCTTATGAAAATTTAGAAGCTTGCAGGCTACAAAAAGGTATTCCAGGGAAGGATTGTATAACAAAAATGTTAAAACTTTTAAATCTAAATAGTATAAGAGACAAAAAAGTATGTGATTTATCTCTTGGAATAAGGCAAAGATTAGGAATTGCTTTAGCAGTGATTGGGGATCCTGAACTTTTGATACTAGATGAACCTATAAACAGTATTGATCCTATAGGAATTATGGAAATAAGAGATATTTTGCTAAAATTAAATAAAAACAAAAATACGACAATACTTATTTCAAGCCATATTTTAAAAGAACTTTATAATTTTGCAACTCGTTATGGGATCATGCATAATGGAAAACTATTGAATGAGTTTACTTTAAAAGAATTAAATGAAAAATTTAATAAAAATTTAAAAATTAAAGTTGATAATGTAAATAAAGCTGCTTGTATATTAGAAACAAGATTAAACACATGTAATTTTAAAGTCTTGCCAGATGGTACTATAAGTCTCTATGATTATGTTGATAATCCTGGAAGAGTTTCATCTGCAATTTTTAGAGAAGGCATTACAATATTGGAATTGACGCCTGAATTGGATAACCTTGAAAATTATTTTAAAAATATAGTTGGAGGAAAAGTAAGTGATGTATAATTTATTGAAATTTGAAACGTATAAATTAAGACATAATAAGACATTTTTAATTTCTATAATGATTACATATCTTTTAATTGTGTATTCCATATATTTATTTTTTTATAGTAAAATTACATTTAAGATATTAGACACTTCTTTTCAAGGCAGTGAGTTTGGATTTTTAGTAAACAATTTTAAAGATAGGCTTCACCCGAAAGCAATTGAGTTCTTTTATTCATCTTTTGGATTTTCTCCTTGTATAGCTATAATTTTAATATTTACAGTAGAGAGCATTGTATTAGATGAATTTTCAAGTGGTACAATAAATAATACTGTAGTATGTGGACATAAAAGGGAAAAAATTTATATATCAAAGTTTATTATAATATCATTATCTGCTTTTATTTTAATTACTTTTCTGCTATTTGGTACGATGATTACAGGAATTTTTATAAATTACTTTGAAAAATCACTTACTTCTTATGATTTAATTAAATCAATTAAGGTTACTCTTCTTGCAGCTTTAATATTCTCAAGTTTAATAAGTATTTATATGTGTTTAGCTATGTTTATAAAAAATAAATCAACACTTATAATACTTTGTATATTATCATTGCTGTTATCAACAAATTATCCTATTAATTTTAAAGGCTTTATAAGATATTCTCCTGTTTTTATGCTGATAGACATAAGTTCATTTAAAATTAACCCATATAGTATTATATTTTCATCTACTATTATTATAATAATTACAACAATTATTGGCATACTTAAATTTAACAAATTAGAATTAAGGTAACTTTCAATGGTATATTTATACGTCTTTTCTAAAAGTTATATTAATGTCTCGTGAGATTATTAATCTTTTAAGTAAATGAAAGATTAAAATTATATATAAATTTGTCTACTAAATTATTTGGATAGAAATTTTATATATTGCTTTATGTAATAATAGTATTATATAATTAAATATTGTTGGTATAAGATTTAAAAACTAAAAAATATTGAGAATACCAGGAGAGATAAAATGAAAGTAGAAATAGGAAATAATGAATCAGGTCAGAGATTAGATAAATTTTTAAGAAAATGGCTTAAGGATGTACCTATAAGTGGTATATATAAGGCTATAAGAAAAGGTGATATTAGGGTAAATGGAAAAAAAGCCAAAGAGCAATATTTTCTCATGGATAAAGATATAGTTGAGGCTAAATACATAGTTTCAGAGAGAAAAGTTTTCCAGTTTAATAAGGTGAATGGTGATTTTTTAAAGATAACTTATGAAGATGAAAATATGATTCTGGTGGAAAAATGGCCAGGAGTTTTAGTACATTCAGATAAGAGGGTAAAAGATGCAACTTTAACAGATTATGTATTATCATATCTATATGATAAGGGAGATTTTAAACCGGAAACAGAAGTTACCTTTACTCCTTCTCCTTGCAATAGGCTGGATAGAAACACTTCGGGAATAGTGATATATGGTAAAAACTATGGATCCTTGAAATTGTTGAATGAAATAATAAGAGAGAGAAGGATAAGAAAATATTATCAGGCATTGGTGAAAGGGAAAATAAATGAAGGTGTTTATGAAGGATATATACTAAAGGATAGAAAAAATAATATTTCCAATATATATAATTCACCTGAAAAGAACGGAAAAAAAATAGCTATGGATGTAAAAGTTCTTCATACCTGTGGTACTTATTCTTTATTGGAATTGGAACTGATTACAGGTAGAAGTCATCAATTAAGGACACATTTAGCACATTTAGGAAATCCCATAATAGGGGATGCCAAATATGGTATATCTAAAATAAATAGTTTTTTTTATAATAAATATGGATTAAATTATCAATATTTATATGCTTACAAGGTAATCTTTGGGGATTGTACTGGAAAGCTAAGCTATATGAATAACAAGACTATATCGGAGAAGCTTCCACCTATATTTAAAAAAATAAAAAATGATATATTTAATAAATTTTAAATATTTATTATTTTGCAAGTTTTTGACAGGGAGTTTTGGATTATGAAGGAACAATCAACAACTAAAGGTTTTGCCATACTTTCTATGGCAGGAATGTTAGTAAAGGTATTATCTGTATTATACATTCCTATATTGATGAAAATAATCGGGGAAGAGGGCTATGGATTATATGGTGCATCCTATCAGATATATGCTTTTATCTTTGTGCTTGCCAATTCGGGTATACCTGTAGCCATATCAAAACTTATATCGGAACTGGCTGCAGTTGGAAATTACAAAGATGCAATTAAAGCATTTAAAATAGCAAGATTTATTTTAGTGATTATAGGTATAGTAATGGCTCTGTTTCTTATGATTTTTGCGCTACCTTTAGCTAGGGCAACCCATTATAAAGGAGTGTATTTATCTCTTGTAAATCTTGCCCCTGCTATATTATTTACCTCTATTGCTTCTGCCTATAGAGGATATTTTCAGGGAAGGGGAAATATGACTCCTACAGCAGTATCCCAGGTGATAGAACAAATATTAAATACCATATTTACTCTTGTATTTGCTGCATATTTAATGAAGTATGGAGTGGAGGCAGGCTGTGCAGGAGGAACTATGGGAACATCACTGGGGGCTTTAGCTTCTGCTAGCTTTTTAATTATGTGTTATGGAAGGAATAATAAATTTAAAACTCCAGAAGGTGCACTGAAGGTAAATAATGTAAGACTTACCACCAGAGAACTTGTGAGAAAAATTATAATATATGGATTACCTATAACATTGTGTGTGGGTATGACCTATGCTGGAAATATAGTTGATTTATGGAACACAAAGACAAGGCTTATGGTTGGAGGAATAAGTGAGGCCAGAGCCACCATACTTTATGGTTATCTTACGAAATATCAACAGCTTTTAAATGTTCCAATTTCCATAATATCTTCATTGTCCATGGCAATACTTCCTGCTATATCTGCAGCAGTGGCCGTTAAAAATGGGAAGAAGATAAAAGATAATATAAACTATTCCTTAAGACTTTGTTTTTTAATAGCCATGCCCTGTGCAGTGGGACTTTCTGTTTTAAGTGAACCTGTATTCTCCATGCTTAAATTTGGAAAGGGTTCTTATATCATGACCTGGGGGGCTATTGTACTTGTACTTATGTCTATTATGCAAATACAGACTACTATTTTGCAGAGTATAGGAAAGCTTTTTACTGCCACATTTTATTCTATATTAGGCATAGTCATAAAAATATGTGTAAACTACTATTTAATTTCAATACCTGAAATAAACATATTGGGGGCAGTGGCAGGAAGTGTTTTAGGGTTTATTATCCCCATAACACTAAATCATAGAATTATTAAAAAATCATTAGGCGTAAAAGTTAATCTTATAAGTCATGCAGTTAGGCCAGCACTGGCTTCAGTAGTAATGGGAGTGGTTGTGTTTTTTACATACTATTCTATAAATTATATATTGCTTTTTGTAAGATTTGAATATATATCAAATGCTCTAGCCACTATAACATCTATATTGGTTGGAATGATAACATATACTTTTGTTTTAGTGTTGGTAGGAGGTATAGATGGTAGGGATATACAGTCAATGCTAGCTAAAGTAACCCGATTAATGCCTAAATTTATATTGAGAAAAGTTTTTCTAAAGAAAAAACTTCTATAAATGATTATGGAAGTTTTATTTTATAAAAAATTCTCTTTTATAATTTCATGTATATTTAAAATTAAAATAATAAAATAAGTTACAATTAAACTTATACCGCATCCGTATATATTTATCCATGGTATGCCCGTAAGTATGTATATTAGTATAAGCTCTATAATGGAAGAAATAAGGGAATTCCTAAGTATTATATTTTGCTTTCCAATACCATTTAAAATACCGAAAGTAGAGATGGAGACAAATACTACAGGAGCAGATAGTGCGGCAAATTTTATGTAGGAGTCAAGATCATATCTTTTGTAAAATAGTTCTCCCAAATATCCAGATAGGGTAATACATAGTATCATAGTTGCAATACCGAGAAAAAGAGATATTTTTATTATCTGAGATATCCTATGTTCTATGGCCCAATAATCTCTGTTACTCATTTTTTCAGATAGATCTGGAATAAGTACCATAGACATGGAATTTATAATAGTAATGGGCAGAAATATTATATTAAGAGCCATACCATCAAATTTACCTATCATGCTTAAAGCTAGATTATATTCTATACCTGAGGCTACCAGTCTCCTTGGTACTATTAAGGTGGAAATTGCAGAAAGTGCTGTGGTTAAAAATCCATTTAGACAGAGAGGAAAAGATATAACAAGTAAATTAAATAAAAGTTGTATTTTATCTTCAGGGTAATAAGAATCAAATTTTAATCCTTTCTTTTTAATTCTATACATTATATATAAAATAGCAAAGCTTATAAATTCTCCAATAGCTAAGGTTACATAAGCTGCAGTTACAGTACTCCTTATGTCCTTTAGGGAAAATAAAGATATTATAATTACTAAAAGTGCGATTCTCAAAAATTTTTCTGATACGTCTATAATAGCTGGTATTTTTACCTTGGATATTCCGTAAAAATAACCTTTAAGTATGGAAGAAAGAGCTATAAAGAATATACCAGGACACATGACTTGAATGGCATGTATGGCTCTTGGATCCTTTATTATTTTTATTCCTATGTAGGGGGCGTTAATAAATATTATACATACTATAAATATAGCTAATATGGAGTTAAAAGTAAGGGAAACATCTATAGAATTATTTAAATTGCTAAAATCGTCTTTACTAAAATATACTGCAGCTACTTTAGATATGGCGGTTACCATGCCTCCTGACAGCAGGCATACAAATAAATCATATACAGGCATTATAAGCCCGTAAAGTCCCATGCCTTCTGCACCTAATTTTCTGGATAATATTATAGAAAATATAAATGCAAATACAGAGGTAATTGAGTTTGCAAAAATTAAAATAAGTGAACTTTTTAAAAATCGGTCTCTTTTCATAAAAACTCCTGTTTTCGAATCCTAGTATTTTTAGATAGAATTATTTAATATTAATAATTATGATGATAATTTAAAGTATATTCTTCTTAAATTAATAATTAACACAGTTGGGATTTTACAAATAGTACATAAGATGTAAATAAAACTAATTCGTCAAAATCTCTGTAAATTCTACATTTTTTATGCTAGAATTTACCTTAGAATATTAAAAGTGAGGGAGAAGTATGGGCACAAGATGTAAGAAATGTATATTTAAAGATATACAGGGAAATAAATATCCCTGTAATCAGTGTAATGAAATTATGGATTTGAAAAGTATGAAATATATGAAAAATTATTTTCAGCAGATTAATGAAGATAAAAATAATAAATCTAAGGAACGGCTAAGGGAGAAGCTAGATAATATAGCAGCTTCTTTTAATAGAGAAATACTTTATAAAGAATATAAAGTTATGGAAGATAAAAATATGAGATTAACAGCTTTTTTGAATTGTGGTAATGATATAATTATATGTCAGATAGTAGACGCAGGGATGGAATTAACTGAAAAGGTAGTTCCTATAGAGAAGGAACTGTTGTGTAGGATAATGAAAATGTGGTAAAAAGAATGAGCTAGTATTTGAAAATGCCAGCTCAAAATTCATTGGTAGTTCTCTTAGAACAAAGGAGAACTGTTAACACTATTAAACTGCTTAAAATTGCTAATTTAATTATACACTATTTTTAAACCTATGTAAATTGTGATGAAGAAAAAAGTATTCTTTCGTGTTTTGAATTCAAGTTTCAAAAATGTATTATGGAATTTTTCACAACAGATTAAATACTTACTCATATGTAGGGATTTTTTTAATATATATTTAGTGTGATATATTTTAAGGAGAGTACTATATATGAAAAGACTATTAAAAATTTTATTTATAATTGCATTTGTAATACTGTCAGGCAGTATGCTTAAAAGTTACTTCTATAGAACTCATTCAAAAATTGATGTTAAAATAAAAGATGTTACTTTAAGCTGTAACTTAAAATATAGGGGACTAAAAGGTGCAGTGGATTTTGTAGAGGATGAAAAAGGTAATTATTACATAGCCTATAAAGATAGGATACAGATCATAAAAAATCATGGAGAAAGTTATAATATATTAAAGGATTCCAAGCTAAATATCTCCAGTCTGGATTATTATAAGGGAAATTTATATTATTCATCTTTAGATAAAGTATATAGTTATTCTGTAGAAAAGAATAAAAACTCCATACTTGTAAGTGGTATGCCAAATTATGGTGATTATAAAGATAGTCTGATAAGAATAAGAAATGGATATATGTACATATCCATAGGAGCTGCAACCAATTCCGCAGTAGTGGGAGAAGATAATGGATGGGTAAGGGATAATCTTTATGGCCATGATGTTACTCCCGCAGATATAACTTTAAAAGGTATAAATTTTGGAAAGGAAAAGAGGGGAGCTTTTCAAAGCTATAATACCCAAAGTGTACAGGGGCAGATAATTCCAAAACATTTTCCGGGAAATGCTTCTATAATCATATATAATCTAATTAAGGGAACCAGTGAAACCTTTGCATGGGGAATAAGGAATGTAAATGGTATGGATTTTACAAGTGAAGGTAAATTTATATGTAGCTTAGGCGGCATGGAAAATAGAGGAAGCAGACCTGTCATAGGAGATATGGATTATATATATGAAATCAAAAAAGGAGTATGGTATGGATGGCCGGATTACAGCGGAGGAGATCCTGTTACCTCTCCTAAATTTAAGAGTGTGAAAAATTCTCCCCTTCAATTTATACTAGCTATTCATCCAAGCACTAATCCTCCAGCACCAATGTATCAGCATAAAACTGTAGGAACTATGGGTTCACTTGCTGTAGATAGAGAGGGAGACTTATCCCCAAAAAATTGTATATTTTTTTGGGATAAATCAGATAGTATAATATATAGTTTCAGGGGAGCAGGGTCTCCCATGGAAGAAATCAAGTTTAATGATAAAACTGAAATTTCAAGTATAAAAATATTTGATAAAGAATTATTGGCACTTGACGAAAATGAAGGTTATTTATATAGTATAAACAAAGGTAAAATTGATGAATATGTAAAATTAGACAGAAATATTTATCCATATCTAATTTTTTTATCTATACTATGTGTTATTTTAATTTTAAAAATTCAAATCCAGTAATATGGAGTTGTCATTCTATTTTAAAGAGGAGATTATTTTTTAGATGAAACATGAAATTGAAAGAACCTATGGAAATGCTGTAAAAAGAATATTTTTTGCAGTAAATCCTATTAAGAAAAAACTTATGAAAACCAATTGTACCGTTCATAAGTTTATAATGATACAATCCCTTGCAATATTAAAAAATGATGGATACCAGGAAGAATATAACTTTTTTCGTAAATATATAAAAGCTTTAAATGCAGGAGTAACTTGGGCAGATCAAGATTTTAAAAGTTCCAATCATTTCTATCATGTAAACAGGGAAAAGGGATTATATGGATTTTCAGATGCGCTTACAGAATGCAGAAAATATTATAGTCAATCCCTACAGCTTTTTAATCTTTATCAAATAGAAAAAGCACTATTTTATTTTGGAGCATCCTGTCATTTGGTTCAGGATGTCACAGTTCCACATCATGTGAATAATAAACTGCTAAATAGCCATAGAAAATTTGAACTTTGGATAATAAGCAGACTTATGACAGATTATTCTTTTGTAGCAGAAGATGGGGTTATAATATATAAAGAGTTAGAGGACTTTATAAAAAACAATGCTATAATGGCAAATAGTATCTATATAAAAAATAGCAATATAGAGAATATCAATGAAAAGTATGGTAAAATAGCTTCAGTTATTTTGAAAGAAGCCCAGAGAACTACCGCAGGTTTTATGATTAAATACTATGAAAAAGTAAAAAACTTTAAAATTCTCCCATAAAAGGGAGGATTTTTTTGTGTTTTTCAAGAACATATATACAGTAAGGAGGTGCTTTCCTATGTTGGTGAAGGATAGTGATATAAATGAGTAAAAGTATATTCATAAATATGGAGAATCAAATATTCAGAGGAAATCTTTTAGATGTGGGACTTCATAATGAAGGTATAATATATAATGTATACAAAGAGTTTAATGATAATATAAATGTAGAATATATAAATGGAAAGGAAGAAGAAGAGAATATAAAAGAAGATTATTATGATAACTGTATATTGCTATTTTCTTTTAATAAGCTGTGGCTTAACTTTAAAAAGAAAAACTTTATAAAAGATATATATAAGTATTTAAAAGAAGAGGGCCTGCTTTATATATGGGATGTAGATAAAGGTTATAATAAAATTTTTAATGGATATGTAAAAATATTAATTCCAGGAGGGAAAATAAAAAAGATAAAAATAAGGGATTTTAATATTTTAAAAAATAATTCTAAGGAGAATACAGTAAAAATATTGGATAAGTATTTTAAAGTTTTGGATTTAAAAAATTCAGATGGACTTTATTATATAAAAGCACAAAAGAAAAATTCAGTTTAACATAATTTTGTATTGAATTTATATGCTTTAGCTTGTCTAGAGAAAGGAAACAAACATATGAAAATACTATTGACAGCACTTAATTCAAAATTTATTCACAGTAATCTGGCAGTAAGATATTTAAAAGCATATACCAGAGGACTTCCTTATGACTGTGTTATAAGAGAATTTACTATAAATGACAGGAAGGAAAAGATATTGGAAGAAATTATAGTAGAAGAACCGGATATAGTGGCTTTTTCCTGTTATATATGGAATATAGAATATATTGAAGCTTTGTCTACACTGATTAAGCTTGTAAATCCTTCTATAAATATACTTTATGGGGGACCTGAAGTATCTTATAACAGCTGTCATACTTTGAAAAGTATGGCGGGAGAATATATAATAATAGGAGAAGGGGAGGATACTTACTATGAGTTTGTAAAGTTTCAGATAAAGTATTTTAAAAGAAAAGAAGAAGAGATTGATTCTCAATTTTTCTTGGACTTAAAAGAAATAAAAGGTCTTTGTTTTAAATGGCAAGGTAAGGTATTTTTAAATAAAGAACGAGAATTAATGGATATGAATAAGATAACATTTCCCTATGAAGAACAGGATAACCTAAAAAATAAGATCATATATTATGAAGCTAGTAGAGGGTGCCCTTTTTCATGTAAATACTGTCTTTCCTCCACTACTGGCAGAGTTAGATTTTTAGCTATAGAAAGAGTAAAGAGAGAAATTAAATTTTTAATAGATAAAAATATAGCTCTTATAAAATTTGTAGACAGAACCTTTAACTGTAATCCAAAGTTCACTACAGAACTTTGGAAATTTATAATAGAATGTAACACACAAACCACTTTTCATTTTGAAATCTCTGCAGATATTTTAACAGAAGAAGAGATAAGCTTATTAAAAAAAGCTCCAAAGGGTAGAATTCAATTTGAAATAGGAGTTCAAACTACTAATGAAGATGTATTAAACAATATAAATAGGTATGTAAAGTTTAAAGATATAGAATATAAAGTAAAAAAAATTAAAATGGGCAATAATATAAAGCAGCATTTGGATTTGATAGCCGGACTTCCAGGAGAGGATTTTAAATCTTTTAAAAAATCCTTTAATGAGGTATATTCCCTGCAGCCAGAAGAGATTCAAATGGGATTTTTAAAATTATTAAAAGGATCACCTATGAGAGAAGAAGCAAAAAAATGGAATATGGTATACTCTCCTTATGCTCCTTATGAAATTTTAAGAACCAGTGATATAAGCTATGATGAAATTATGGTTTTAAAAAAAATAGAACATATGGTAGACAAATATTATAATTCCGGGAAATTTATAAATATAATAGAGTATTTCATTTGTAAATTTGACCAGCCCTTTGATTTTTATCATCATCTTGCCATGTTTTTTCATAGTAAAGGATATTTTAACAGAAATATATCTTCCGTAGATTATTATAAAATATTTTTAGAGTTTCAGGAAACATATTTCAATAAAGTCAGTATGGAACTTAAGGAAATAGTAAAATATGATTATTTGAAATTTAATAAGAAAAAATGGCTACCTGATTTTTTACTAAGGGAAAGGAATAAAAAGGAAGAAAATTGTATAAAAGAAATGATTAAAAGTAGCCCTATAAAAGTATCTAAAAAGTATCATATGGAAAAATTTTTTATAAATATAGAAAAGTTATTAAATTCATCTGTATTGGAAAGAAAAGAGGGATATGTAGTATTTGACATTGAAAGAAATAAAGAAATATACTTGTTTGATAATATTTGAGACATTTTTGTTTACAGCCACAATAATTTAGAGTATACTAATGTATATACACTTATTGCGGAGGAGAAAAGATGAATAATAATGTGAAAAAACTTACTTATGCAGCACTTTTAACTGCTTTAGCAATTATAATTCCTACTACATTTGGATTCTTGAAAATACAAATACCACCTTTTACTGCTACGCTAGCTTCTCATGTACCTATGTTTCTATCTATGTTTTTAGGCCCTTTTGCAGCAGTAATGGTGGGTATAGGTTCTGTAATTGGGTTTTTAATAACTTCACCCGCTGTAATAGCTGCAAGAGCCTGCAGCCATATATTTGTTGGACTAGCAGGTGCCTATATGCTAAAGAGAGGAATTTCTTTTAGAAATATAGTGTTGCTTACTTCACCTATACATGCTGTACTTGAAGCTATAGCTGTAATACCTTTTGGGTTTACTGTATATAAGATACTTGTGGTTATAGGAGTAGGTACTTTTATTCATCATATGGTGGATGGGATTATTGCTGCGGTTATTGTGGGAATACTTGCTAAAAGCTTAAGTTTGAATTTAAGGGAAATATGATTATAGTATAAATTTAATTAAAGAACAGTATGTTTTTATGCTGTTCTTTTGTTTTTAAAGATAGTGTGTTTTAGTCTCGTTTTTTGAAATTGTTTTTTTGATACTGAAAAATTAAATCGTCTAATTTTTTACTGCATTTAACAACTATATCGTCAGTAAGATCTCTTGTTTTCATTAATATGTATAAGGTTTGTTTTAATTGGTTTATTTCTATGTCCAAGTTTTTTAAATAAGTTTTCATTCTTACATTACTCCTCCAGGAAAAAACTTTATTACTTCTATATATTTTAACAGATAATAGATAAATAAACACATCTTTTATTAGTCATTAATATACAATATAATACAAAAAACAACAATAAATGTTTACATAAAAAATGTAAAGCTTTTAATTATATTTTAAGTAGAAGAATATCTAAAAAAGGTTGACAATATAAAATAATTTATACAGAATAGAGTTAAATGGATAACTGAAAGTAATAAGAGGTGAAGGTATGTCAGTGACAATAGAAGATATAATAAAAGATCTAGAATTAGAGGTTATAAATAAGGGGAAAAATGTAAATGAAATAAATGTGAGTGATATAAATAGGCCGGGACTTCAATTTAGTGGATTTTATAATTATTATGCGAATGAAAGAGTTCAGATAGTAGGAAAAGCTGAGTGGAGCTTTTTAGATGCTATGCAGCCGGAATTGAGAAAGAAAAGACTGGAAAAGTATTTTGAATTTGATAATCCAGGTACAATAATTACCAGAGAGTTAACTCCCCATAAAGAATTTTTAGAAAGTGCTATTAAAAATGAAAGATGGATACTTAGAACCAGTAGTATATCTACCAGATTTATAAATAGACTTATGAATTATTTGGATGTTAAGCTGGCTCCTGAAACAAGGCTTCATGGCGTTTTAATGGATGTATATGGTATAGGTATACTTATAACAGGGGAAAGTGGTATAGGAAAAAGTGAAACTGCCTTGGAACTTATAAAGAGAGGGCATAGATTGGTAGCAGATGATGCAGTGGATGTAAAACAAATAGATGGGGTTTTAAGTGGGACTTCTCCATATATAACTTCAGGAATGATAGAGGTCAGAGGTATGGGGATAATTGACATTTCAGCTCTTTATGGACTGAGTTCTGTACTTAAAACAAAGAATATTGGCCTTGTTATATGCTTGGAGCAGTGGAAGAAAGATGAGAATTATGATAGGCTGGGAATAGATGAGGAATATGTGGATATATTAAATGTGCCTGTAAGAAAATTGAAAATCCCCATAAGACCAGGAAGAAATTTAGCGGTTATAATAGAGGCTGCAGCTGCAAATTACAGGTACAGCCTTATGTCAAATGTGACTCCGGTAGATGTAATAAGTGAGAGAATACAGGAGCTTAGAAAAGAAGATGATGAAGATAAATAAAGTTTATATAAGAAAAGTTATGAAGGAAAAAAGAGATAATTTATGTAATAATGAAAAAGAAAAATTAGATAGTATAATATTTCAAAAAGTCATAAAAAGTGAAGACTATAATAAAGCAAAAATTGTATTTATATTTGTAAGTTATAAAAGTGAGGTATACACCCATAATATAATAAAAAGGGCTTTAAAAGATGGAAAAACGGTTTGTGTTCCTAAAATAATGTATAAAGATGGCTATATGGAGGCTGTCAGAATACATGATTTTAATGAACTAAAAGAAGGGGCTTATGGTATATTAGAACCTCTAAATATAGATTTGAGAGTGGAAGAAACATCTATTGATATCTGTTATGTACCTGGTCTTGTTTTTGATAAAAGTGGTGGAAGAATAGGATATGGCGGCGGATATTATGATAGGTTTTTAAAAAAACTTAGAAATGATTCCAAAAAAATTGGACTTGCCTATACTTTTCAGATTGTAGATAAGGTTCCTATGGGGAAATATGATGTACACATGGATGGATTTATTTCTGATTAAAGAACTTATTATTAATTGGCAAATTATTTACTGGAGGTAACTCATGACAGGAAAAACACATGCGGCAGTAGGACTTTGTGGAGCAGCTTTTTTATTAGTTCCCAAAGTAAGTATAAAAACGTCTATTATAGGTTTAGGTTTTGCTATAATAGGCTCATATGCAGTAGATGCAGATTTAAAGATGTCTAAAGCGGGACACATTATAAGTGATATGATTCATATGATTGTTTGGATTTTAGGACTATATTTGGTAGGTTTGCATTTGTTCCATTACAATTTTATAAATTTAATAAATAGAAATATGCCTGGAACGTTGAAGATAATAGGGATTATATTTATAATAGGTTCAATCTTTTTAGGGAGAATAACGGGTCACAGAAAATATATGCATAGCTTACTAGGTTTTATAACTATGACTTTGGGAGTATGGTTTATTGCAGGGGAGTTTGCCCTTTGGTTTGCACTTGGATATGCTCTACATATAATATTGGATTTATTAAATGAAAAGCCAGAATATCTGTTATTTCCATTACCGGTAAGAGGCTTTTGCTTTTCACTGCTTAGTTCTAGGGGAATGGCAAATACTATAATATCTATTGTAAGTTATACTGCTTTTTTGTTTAAAATAGCCTATATATGTATAACCTAGCTCAAAATAAAATATCTAAGTTTACAATCAAAAAAGTCACGGACATGGAATGATAAATCATCCACGGCCGTGACTTTAGTTCTTTTAGTGTTGCGTTCTTTTAGTTTTAGACAAGTTGACTGTCTTATTATGTGTGGATGTTATCTGTATTGCATTGCATGGGCAGGCTATAATGCAATTTCCACACCGAATACACTCAGGACTGTTTGGCTGTTCAAAGGTTCGAATATCAATTTTACAGATTTTCTGACAGGCCCCGCACTTAATACATTTTTGCGGATCAATTTTCAACCGTAAAATGGAAATTGGATTAAAAAGACTGTATATAGCGCCTAAGGGGCAGAGATATTTGCAAAATGGCCGATATATTTTCATGGACAAAATCAAGACTATTAGTAGCACGAGAACCTTCCAGGTGAAAAGGAAGCTCACAGCTTTTTGTAGTGCAGGATTCATTGCAACCAGAGGTATTCCGCCGAAAAGTGTTCCACTGGGACAAATCCATTTGCAGAACCATGGCATCCCCATGCCAACTTGATTTGCAACTGTCATGGGAAGAATAATCACAAAAATGGCTAAAACGACATATTTTAAGTATTTCAGTATATTGTGACCCGGTATATTTTTTCTTTTTTTGCCGTAGGGTATTTTATACAACAAATCCTGTACCAATCCAAACGGACATAAAAAACCACAGATGAGTCGTCCCACTAAAATTCCCACTGCCATTAAAAAACCAAAAATATAACATGAAAAACTAAACTGTCTGCTGTTCAGTATGGCCTGTAGTGCGCCAATTGGGCAAGAGCCTAAGGACCCTGGACAGGAGTAGCAGTTGAGTCCTGGGACACAAAAAGATTTTGATGCACCTTGAAAGATTCTTCCTCGGACGAATCCTTTCACATAACCGTTGGTCAGTACGGTAAAAGCTGCTTGAATTATCAGTCGATATTTCACCATTTGCGTTACCCGATTCCGATACATTCCAGACAAATTTGGATTGCTTTATGAAGAACAACGGATGTTTCTCCCCGAATTATGCCAAATGCAATCATCAGGATAGCACTCAGCAGTACCATAGCTTGGAGAAATGCCAGACCGATATTTTTTAAAGGCATATTCATGCTGATGTCCTCTTCTGATTGAGTTCCCACAGAGATTCCAGTAAATCCCGTCCGGATTTGGAATCTAGTGCGCCGGTTGGCTCATCGGCAAGCAGCAGCAGCGCAGGTGAGGTGACCATAGCCCGTGCTGCTGCCACCCTTTGTTTTTGTCCTCCTGACAGAGTGGAGGGATATTGCTCCAGTGTTCCGGAAATTCCCAGAGCTGCAGAAATAGCCAGAACCTTTTGTAAGCGTATTGGAGATTTCTCCTTTGTCAGAACCAGGGGCAGCGAAATATTTTCTTCTGCCGTTAGGTTAGGTAGAAGATTATTGCATCGAAAATCTGCAAGTTCCGTCTCACTTATGGCCGGTACGTCCCTTCCGTCCATAATAACCTGACCGGCAGATGGTTTATCGGTGGTGGCAATTAAATTCAGGAGTGTGCTCTTTCCTGCACCTGAAGGTCCCATAATACCGGTAAATTCTCTTTTCTCAATTTCGAAATTAATATTGGATAACGCTTGAAATTGGGAGCCCTCACGGCCATAGAGCTGTTCTACATTAATTACTGATAATGCACTATTTTTTTCATTCATTATGCAAACTCCTTTCTTTTTACCCAACATGCCTGCTTTGGATATGTGGGTTATGTTGTCATGGATCGTTTGGTTCATCTTCATACTTTTGTTCTGGATCCATATTATATAAGATAATTTTCACGGTAAAGCGAGAATTTGAGCTGCCATATTTTATTGAGACTCCAAGTTCCTGTACATAGCGATTTATGTTTTTAAGGCCGATTCCATGCAGAAATTTATCCGGTTTTCGGGTATTTTTATTGTAGCATTAATACCATGAAATAAAATTTAGATGTTTTTGACGGACTTCCTTGCGGTAGGCTCGACTGATTGGCAGATTTTCTCCACTTACCATATCTTGCCTGTTCAAAAATCGATTTGTAAAGTCATCATTTGGCAGAAGATTCGTATAAGTTATGCCAAGTTCTTGAAGTAATTTTTTTGCTTGTGGGGCGGCATCATTCCCATCTGCAGCAAATCCAAGGAAGCCTATATCTTTATCACTGTAATCTTGACTTAGGTTTTCCAAATCTGGCATTTCATCCATGCATGGTGAACAGGTAGTTGCCCATACATTCACCAGCGTCAGTTTATTTTTTCTAAAGATTGCTTCTGTAACAGTGTTTCCCTGCATGTCCTTCAAAGAAAAAACCGGAATTTTTGTGGGGGTACTTTCTTTGGCGGAAGAATTTTCTTTAATATCATTATCTACGCTTAAGCCACAGTCTGTCAATAGGGCTGCAAACATCATTATCGCTATAAATGGAGTAAATACTTTTTTACTATTTGGTTTCATATAGACCTGACCTACGGACAGTAAATTTATATGAATCTTAATTACTTTTATTTACATTGACACAAAGCACTGTCATAAGTATAAATCTCTGTTTACATTTTAATCAATTTATTCAATAATAATGAACTTAAAACACAGTTAAATTGAGGAGGAAAACAGATTAGAGAGATTTTATTTGTAGAAAAGAATAATATAAAAATTACATTGCTATCAATTTAAAATAAATGATATAATATGAGAAATAATAGTTGTAATTGTTATCTTCTAATATTTATTTGCTACTATGGTTTTATTCAATTTGCAGGAGGTGTGTTGTGTTTCAGTATAAGGTAAAAATCAAAGATATGGAAAAAATCTTTAAAGAATATTCTATAGAAGATAAGGATATTATTAAGGGTATAGAAAATAAGTTTAAAGGTATAAACAAGATATCTTCACCAATAAAAACTATGATAAAAGGAATTATTGATGCAGCTATCGGTATTAGTGCATTTAACGTAAAGATGAAGCATCAATCAAATAAGTTAAGGGTTAGATCAGAAAATTTAAAAGAACATACAGAAAGTATTACAAGTGTAATACAGGAGGTAAATGAAAACATGACTGAAATATCAAATAATGCTCTAGAGTATGCTTCATCTGTAGAAGAGGTATCCATTCAAACTAATTCACTTTTGAATTTGAATGAAAAGAATAATAAATCTTTAGATAAAGTGACTAACTTAAAAGAAGAGGTACTTAAATATTCTTTATCTATGGAGGGAGACATGAATAACTTAGTACAGTTCATAGTAGATATGAAAAGTATTGTTGGAGGTATTAAACAAATATCAGATCAGACAAACCTTCTTGCCTTAAATGCAAGTATAGAAGCTGCAAGAGCGGGAGAGCATGGGAAAGGTTTTGCTGTGGTAGCAGAGGAAGTAAGGAAACTTGCTGACATTACGCAGAAAGAGCTTGTGTCCATAAATAATTTGATGGAGGATATTGAAAGGGCTTCTCATCAAAGTAAAAATAGTGTATGTGAAACTAAAGCTGCCATATTCAATATGAACGAGTCTATTAGTGATATTTCTAAGTCGATTAAAGAAAGCAAGGAAAGCATTAAATTGCTTTCAAATAATATTTTTGAGGTATCGGCTGCATCTCAAGAGATAAGTGCATCTATTGAATACATAAGTGATGAAACTCATCTTTTAAGTAAAAATGCCGATAATATTAAGGATATATCAGAAGAAGTTTACGAGGAAGCAATGGAAATTGGAGATATGGGAGATTCTATTTCCAAAATTGAAGACCATATTTCAAATTTGTCAAAACTAAGTAATGAAATTTTTTATGAGAGCAATTTTAAAATAGATAATAATACTTTTGTAGATGTTATGGAGGAGGCCATTTCAGCTCATATAGCCTGGGTTAATAAACTTGAGACCATGGCAAATAAGATGGAAATATATCCCTTGCAAACAGATGGACATAAATGTGGATTTGGGCATTTTTATGAATCCGTAGTACCAAAGGATAAAGACATTAGAATTGTATGGGATAAGATAGATTCAATACACTCTGAACTTCATAAAATTGGACATACAGTAATAGATAAAATTAAAAGTGGCAATAAAAATGAAGCTTTAAATAACGCAAGTAGGGCTAAAAATATATCTCTGGATATTATTGAAATGTTAAGGGATATAAAAGAACAGGCAAATATGCTTACTAAAAAAGGAAAAAGTGTATTTTAATTATGTATGGAATAGCTCTGGATTATGAAGTGACTCTTAGATTGAAGTCGAGTTTTTTAATTTGAAAGGAGCTAGAACTAATTGGATATAAGAAAATTAAAAAGAATAATTTTAGATAGTGAAGAAATTCTCATAGAAAAAATTTTAGAATATGCAAAAAAGCAAAATTATGTAAAATATACTTCAACTTTAAAAGAAGCATGGCGAATATCTATATCGGGGCTTTCAGAATCTCTTGTAAAAGTTATTGAAAAAAATAGTGCTATTCCTGAAATGGGACCTGATGATGATTTCACTAAGAATGAGGTTGCCCAGTTTGGAGTTTTAGAAGCACGAAAACATCGTTTAAGGGGGGTTACACTGGGCATATTTTTAGGGCTTATGAAATATTATGAACAGGTATATATGGATGTTATTGATGAAAGTAGTTTTTCATGTGAGGAGAAGAAATACTTTTCACGGTATATTAAAAGATGTTTTGATCATATAGAATTAGGATTTACTATAGAGTGGGCAGGATTATCTGAAAAACAGAATTTAGAAGAGCTTCAGAAATCAAATAGGGAAATAACCAATGAAAAAAATAAATATCTTACAATTTTTGAAAGCATTTATGATCCTATCATACTTGTGGATAAAGATAATAATATTGAAAATATAAATTATAGGGCAGCAGAGGTTTTTTTAAATGCATCTGTTCCAGGAACAAAGTATTATGGAAATGTGGATGAAGATGAAAAATTGACATGGATTAGTGAAGAAATTAATGAATTTGTTGCTTCAAGTGAAAATGAAGTTTTGAAAGAAAAGACAATTGAAACTAAAACTGGAGAAAAAACTTTTTTGGTAAAATTTAAAAAAATGCTTGATGTAAGTGAAAAATACAGAGGTGTTGTGATTATATTTAATGATATAACTGAAAGGGTAAAAGCAGAGAACAAACTAAAGATTCAGCATGAACAGCTTAAATATTATGCATTTACTGATCCTATGACAGGAGTTTCAAACCGCAGAACGGGGATTGTGATGCTGGAAAAGGAGCTCTCTTTAGTACCCAGAAGAGATAAACCCTTGTCTATATGCTTTATTGATGTGGATGGATTAAAAAAAATCAATGATAATTATGGTCATACAGAAGGGGATTGGGTAATTAATTTTATTGTGTCAAATATTAAGTTAAGAGTAAGAAAGACAGATACAGTGAGCCGTATGGGGGGAGATGAGTTTCTCATAATTTTTCCAGATTGCTGTGAAGATGATGCTGAAAAAATAATTGAGGAAATATATTGTGGATTAAAAAAGCATAAGAAACCTTTTAAATGTTCCTTTAGTTATGGAATAATAGAAATAGCAAAACACACAAATATTAGTGTAAATGATGTAATTAGAGCTTCTGATGAAAAGATGTATAAAAATAAATTGGCTAAAAACATATCAAGGGAATGATGAATTATTTAGGTTTAAAATTAACACACTAATATAAACTGAAATCATACAAATTTTATTTTTAGGGGACTAAATTATTAGGCTATAGTTTTTATTGGTGGTGTTTTTGTGAGAATATTAAATATAGATAATGATTTCCAGGAAATCACTGGAAATGATGAGCTTTTGGATAACCACTATTGGATAATTTTATCTATGGATGAAATTGATAAGCTAGATGATTTTATGTCTGTAGATGAAGAAACAATAAATGAGTGTAAAAGTCTTTCACAGGTGCCAAAAATAAGTTTTTTTGATGGATATATTTTTTTAATATTCAATGTACTTAACTATGTAGAAGAAATAGTTATATCCAAAGAATTAAATGTATTTTTAAGCAGAAATTATATTATAACTGTGTATAAGGACAGAATTGATATATTGGATATTTTAATAAAAGATATAAATGATTCTAAAGATTGTTTTGTACTGAAAGACAATCCCAAAGTATGTATACTTCTTTACTATATTTTAGACAGGATAGTAGTTAGAAATCATGATATAATATCTCAACTGGAAGTGGAAGCGGATAGGATTGAAATAAGTATTTTAAAAAACCCCAGGCATGAACAAATAGATAATCTAATAACTCTTAGAAGGCAGGTTTATAAAATAAGAAAATACTTAAGTCCTCTTACATACATAGGAGATAGTTTAGTTATAAATGATAATCTTGTAATTGATAAAGAAAGTATGAAATATTTTGTGAATTTAAATAAAAAAATAGAGAAACTTATGTCTTCTCTTGAAAGTTTGGTTCAAGACTTAGCTTTGGTAAGAGAAGCTTTTGAATCAGAAATAGCTAATAAAACCAATGAACTCATGAAAATTTTCACAGTAATAGCAACCATATTTTTGCCTTTAAATTTAATAAGCAGTATGTATGGTATGAATTTGAAAGGGATACCTTTTGTGGAACAGGATAATGGATGTCATTATGTGATATTAATTATGGTAGTAGTAGCCATAACTCTCGTATGTGTGTTTAAAAGGAAAAAATGGCTTTAAGTGAATTTTATAGTATTGTAATAAAATTATTGTGATAAAATATAAATGATAATGAAATGAAAATTGTTATTTGCTTTTTCATAGTAATGTTGCAAGCTGAATATAGGGAAGGAGAGGTAGAAATGTCAAAGGATTTAACTAAAAAATATAAATATGCCTGGGATAAATATTCAAAAAAAGATTTTAAGGCTCTGTTTCAATTGTCGGATGAGTATAAGGATTTTATGTCCAGGTGTAAGACAGAAAGAGAATGTATAAAAGAATTTATATCAAGAGCTGAAAAGAGTGGATATAGAAATTTAGAAAGTATTATAAATGAAAAGGGTACTTTAAAACCAGGTGATAAAATTTATGCTAATAACAAGGACAAAACCTTAGCACTTTTTGTAATTGGAAGTGAAGATATACAAAAGGGTATGAGAATACTTGGTGCTCATGTGGATTCACCAAGAATCGACTTAAAACAAAACCCTCTTTATGAAGATACAGATCTGGCACTTTTGGATACTCATTATTATGGGGGTATAAAAAAATATCAGTGGGTTACAATTCCTCTTGCCATTCATGGAGTAGTGGTAAAAAAAGATGGAAGTAAAATAGAAATAGTGGTGGGAGAAAAAGAGGATGAACCTGTAGTTGGAATATCTGATTTACTTGTACATTTATCTTCGACCCAAATGGAGAAAAAAGCAAACAAAATAATAGAGGGAGAAGATTTAAATATATTAGTTGGAAGTATTCCAATTCAGGATAAGGAAGCTAAAGATAGGGTAAAACAAAATATTTTAAGACTTTTAAATGATAAATATAAAATAGAAGAAGAAGATTTTGTATCTGCTGAACTGGAGGTAGTTCCTGCAGGACCTGCCAGAGATTTTGGACTGGATAGAAGCATGATTATGGCTTATGGACAGGATGACAGAATATGTGCATATACCTCCTTTGTGGCAATGATGAATGTAAATACTCCTGATAAAACCTGTGCCACTCTTTTAGTAGATAAGGAGGAAATAGGGAGTGTAGGGGCTACTGGAATGCATTCCAGATTTTTTGAAAATACAGTGGCAGAAATTACAGCACTTTGTGGAGATTATAATGATTTGAAATTAAGGAGAGTTCTGACAAATTCAAAAATGTTGTCTTCAGATGTCAGTGCAGCCTTTGATCCAAATTATCCTTCTGTCATGGAAAAGAATAATTCAGCTTATTTTGGAAAGGGAATAGTATTTAATAAATATACCGGTTCCAGGGGGAAATCTGGATGTAATGATGCAAACCCGGAATATATAGCTGAACTTAGGAGTGTAATGGAAAAAGATGATGTGTATTGGCAAACTTCAGAACTTGGAAAGGTAGATCAAGGAGGAGGAGGAACCATAGCCTATATATTGGCACGATATAATATGCAGGTTATAGATTGCGGCATAGCACTTCAAAATATGCATGCACCTTGGGAAGTAGCTAGTAAGGCAGATATATATGAAGCGGTAAAGGGATATACTGCTTTTTTAAATAGAATATAACAAAAAATGCTGTGTAATCTAAAATATTTAGTTATGCAGCATTTTTAACATATAAGTCCAGAAGGTGGAAACAATATATTTTTAAACACTGTTTAGTTTGTCTAAAAATATATTTATTCCATCCTCATCTAAAAAAACTTCACCTATAGTGTTTGAATGCTTTAAATCCTTGTATTTTTGCGAGGTTTTACCGTGGAAATCAGAACCTGCAGTTATTATTTTGTTGTATTTTTTAGCATATTTTATAAATTTATTTGTATCTTCTTTTGTGTTGTTAGCATAAATTGCTTCTATGCCGTGGAAGGGAAGTTCAATTAGTTCCTCTATATTGACTTCTTTTATAAGTACAGGATGAGCAAGTATAACCAAGGCATTTAATGATTGAAGCATTTTTATGCCGTCTAAGGTAGAAAGTTTTTTATTAGGTACGTAAGCTGCGCAGGATTCACCTATGAAGTTTTTAAATATATCCTGAAAACTATAATTGTATCCTTCATCTATAATAGCCTGGGCAATATGAGGTCTTGTAATAATTCCATGAGCATTCTTTACTACCTTTTCATAGGGAATATTTATATTGAAAAATTTATTTAGATTATCAACTATTTTTTTTGCCCTGTATGCCCTATATGAACGCATTTCTTTTAAAAAATTTTTAAATTTTAGTGATATAAAGGAAGTATTTTTGAAATAACCTAATATATGAACGCTTTTATTGTTATATAGAGTAGATAATTCAATACCTGGAATAACCTTTATATTCACTTTTTCTCCCTGACATAAGGCACTGTCTATACCAGATATGGTATCGTGATCTGTTATAGCTATTATATCCAAACCTGCTTTTTTTGAATTAGTTACTATTTCTTTGGGAGACAGTTTACCATCAGAAGCAGTTGTATGCAAATGAAAATCTCCTTTTTTATACAATGAAATCACCTACTTGTTAAAATTTGATATACATAAATTATACTTTAAAATAGAAGTATTTTATATACAAAATATTTCTATTTTAAATAAACATTGACTTATTTTCATATAACCTTATAGTGTAATAATTTTTATATGGAGTAAACTTATAATGTAATATAAAAATAAAGAATATAAAAAAGGATATAGGAAAAGAGGAGGAAATTAATCATGGCAAGTAACAGAACAAATAGAGTTTTAGTTCCCCAGGCTAAAGAAGCCTTGAACAGATTTAAAATGGAATCAGCAAGAGAAGTAGGAGTGAATTTAAAAGAGGGATATAATGGAGATCTTACTTCAAGGGAAGCAGGTTCTGTAGGTGGAAATATGGTTAAAAAAATGGTTCAGGCATATGAGCAGAACTTAAAATAGAATAAATATAAATTGAAGTCAGATGGAATGTATTTCATCTGACTTTTTTAATATAATTAATGTATTTCCCCAAATTTTTAGTAGAAATTATAAATTCGTAAATAAGTTATTTTATGCCGCTTATCTTTCCTCTAAGTGCTTTTATTCGTCCATTTACATAGTTTAAAAGTTCAGTTTTATTGTCCTTTATATTCATTGGGGCATTTGAAACTATGCTTATAACATTTAATCTGTTGGAGTTTATTTCATTAGCAATTTCATGAGCTAAATGCTTATCTTTTATTTTCCAGTAAGCAGTATTGAATTCATTTGCTTGTTTTTTATTGTAATATCCTCTTTCAATGCCGAATTGAAATAAATCGGCAGCAGATTCTAGCTCATCCAAATCTCTGGACTTTAAAGTTTCATCAATAAGAGTTTGAAATGTTTTCATTATTATACTCCTTTTCAATAAATTGTTGGAACTAATATATCTATACTTTTAAACTTGAAATTTGTTATATATAGACAATATTACTTATACCTTTTTTCTTTTATTTTGTCAATATTGATTTTAATTATACATAATGCGAGGGTTTTATATATAAAATATTGCAGATTATATATATTTTTGTCAATATGTTAAGTTTAAAAAGATTTTTATTTTTAAATATTTTTTGTGATTTAGGTAAAGACTATGTTTATATAAAATAAATATTTTATTGAAAAGGAGTGACTTTCGTGAGTGATACAAAAAGAGAGTCAGAAAAATCTTCTATAGGTGGTTATATAGTAAGGTTTATTTTAACAGTAATTGTACTGGGGATAACTTCATTTTTAACACCAGGTTTTAGAATAGTAGGACTATGGTCTTATTTAGTAGCAGCAGTTGTAATAAGTTTAATAGACTATTTTGTAGAAAAATTCATGGGTGTAGATGCATCTCCTTTTGGAAAAGGAATAAAAGGTTTTATAATTGCAGCTATAATATTATATTTAACTCAATTTTTAGTACCTAATATGAGTGTATCTATATGGGGAGCTATAATTGCATCAATTATTATAGGAATATTAGATGCTGTAATTCCCGGAAGAGTCATGTAAAGTATTGGTTTTTTAATTTAATTTTCATTAATAATATAAATTACAATACAGTAATAAAGTTTAATATTTTATATTAGAATGATTTTTACACGTCAGAATTGATAAATTACTTCAATTCTGACGTGTTTTTTGTATTATAATTATAATAGATGAAAATATATTAAAAGTTAGTTTGAATTTAATGGATAAATATTCATATATGGGAGACAAATTAATTTAAGATGGAGGGATAATAAAATGTTTGAATGGAAAGATGTTTATAATTGTGGTATTGAAAGGATAGATGAAGAGCATAAAAAACTTTTTGAAATAGGTGAAGCTGTGTATGAGCTTATAATAAATGAAAATCATGTAGATTATTTTGGAGATGTTTTGAATTTAATTGATGAACTTAAAGAATATACTGTATATCATTTTGAGGATGAAGAAAGAATAATGAAACTTTACGATTATCCTGGATATAAAGAACAGAAAAGAGCTCATGATATTTTTATAAATAAAATTGAAAATTTGGATTTGGAAGAATTAGATGAGGATATACAAAAATCTGTATTAAAACTATTGGATTTTATTTACAAATGGATATCAGAACACATATTGGGAATGGATTTGAAGATAAAAAATTATTTTGAAAGTTTAAAACCTACAAAATTTAAGTAAATCAAGTGAAAATATATTTTGATTTTTGTCATAATGGGTAGATAAATGTATTAAAATACCATTGACTAATATTTACTTATAGTACATAATGTACATGTACTATAAGTGAATATTTAAGATAGAGGTGCAAAATTTATAAGTAAAGTTTTGGAGGCAAGCACAGTGAAGAAATTTAAAAGGAAATTTTGCCGAAGTGTTCAACAGATGCTTTGATGTTGAATTAACTGGTTTTGTATAAAATATGTACAAGACTGTCACAAATGTGATTTGTGAAGAGCTATCATTCATTGTGGAATAATATATTTTTTATATTTGTAACCTTGGGTGTACACTCTCAAGGCTATTTTTATGTTTATAGGAAGTCAGAAATTAGCTGAATCTTACTTATTTCACTTATGGAGATTTTGGCATAGATAAGGGGGATGAAAAATGGAAAGTTCAGCAAAGCAAAATAGTGAAGAAAATAATGAACTAAAAAGAGGTCTTAAGAGCAGACATTTAAGTATGATTGCCATAGGAGGGGCTATTGGAACAGGAATATTTCTGGCACTTGGAGCCACTATTAATCAGGCAGGTCCTGGAGGAGCATTGGTAGCTTATGGTTGTATAGGAATTATGGTTTATTTTTTAATGACAGGTCTTGGAGAAATGGCCACTTATATGCCAGTGTCTGGCTCTTTTGGTGTTTATGCTACTAAATTTGTAGATCCGGCTTTAGGATTTGCATTGGGATGGAATTATTGGTATAATTGGGCGATAACTGTAGCTGCAGAAATGGTGGCAGGAGCACTTATAATGAAGTATTGGCTGCCTGGGGTACCGGCTATTGTATGGAGTGTATGTTTTCTAGCCGTAATAGTTATATTAAATCTATTATCTGCAAGGGCTTATGGGGAATCTGAATTTTGGTTTGCAAGTATTAAAGTAGTAACTGTTATCGTTTTTATATTAGTGGGATTAGCAACTATTATGGGAATATTTAATGGAGATGCTATAGGGTTTAAAAATTTTACAGTAGGAGAGGCGCCTTTTGTGGGAGGCTTTAAATCTATATTTTTGGTATTTTTGATTGCAGGATTTTCTTTTCAGGGTACTGAATTAGTGGGTATAGCTGCAGGAGAAAGTGAAAACCCAGAAAAAACCATACCCAAAGCTATTAATAGTATATTCTGGAGAATATTAATATTTTATTTAGGAACAATATTTGTAGTAGGCGCTATAATTCCATATATGAATGCAGGAGTTGAGACAAGTCCTTTTACTATGGTATTTAAAAAAGCAGGTATAGCAGGAGCTGCTTCTCTTATGAATGCAGTTATATTAACCTCCGTGTTGTCAGCGGGGAACTCTGGAATGTATGCTTCAACTAGAATGTTGTATTCTATGGCTAAAGATAAAATGGCACCTAGCTGGCTGGCAAAAGTTAATTCAAGAGGAGTACCTGTAAATTCATTAATACTTACAACAATAGTAGCATCTGCATGTTTTTTAACAGGGCTTTATGCTGAAAGTACGGTATATGTTTGGCTGGTTGCAGCATCAGGTCTTGCAGGATTTGTAGCATGGGTTGGTATAGCTATTTGTCATTATCGTTTTAGAAAAGCGTATGTTGCCCAAAATAGGGACTTTGGAAAATTAAAATACAGGGCTAAGTTATTTCCTTTGGGACCTATGATAGCATTGGCACTTTGTATTATAGTTATTCTAGGACAGGGTATTACCTATTTTGAAGCTAATAACATAGATTGGAGTGGAGTAATTTCATCTTATATAGGGCTTCCACTATTTTTAGGATTGTGGATATGGTATAAGAAAAAATATAGTACTAGGGTAATAAAATTGGAAGAAGTAGATTTTGATAGTATTCAAAAGGAAATAAAATTATAATATATGTTTAGTTTGTTGATTGCTGGAGAACAGTTGCGTTTTCCGGCTTTTTTTATTTTGTTGTATTTAATTAATGTATGTTTAGCACAAATGGCCTATAGTAGTTTTGTTCTTATTATATATACAAAGTAAATTTAGGGAACAATTTATTACAGATCCTATACAGGGAGGAGCAGGTACGTCCATAAATATGAATGTAAATGAAGTAATTTCAAATAGGGATATTGAATTTTTAGGAGAGGAAAAGGAAAATTATAATATTTTATAAATAAAAATGTTATTACTCAATTGTAAATAAACATGTGTATACTTTAATCCTTTATTAACACAAAATGAAAAATAATTGTAGTAGAATATATAGTAAATATCGTATTGGAGGTTTTAAAATGTCGATTTTAGTTTGTGGAGGAGCAGGGTATATAGGAAGTCATATGGCAGCAGAACTTTTAGAAAGAGGAAAAGAAATTATAATATTTGATAACTTTGAAAAAGGGCATGAGTCTGCTGTACTTGGAGGTAAAGTCTACAAGGGAGACTTAAGGGATGAAAATTCTGTAGATAGGGTATTTAAAGAAAACAACATTGAATCGGTAATAGATTTTGCAGCCTATTCTCTGGTAGGGGAAAGTGTAGGGGAGCCTCTTAAATATTTTGAAAATAATGTGGTGGGTACTTTGAATTTATTGAAGTCCATGAGAAAATACGGAGTGAAATATATTGTATTTTCTTCTACTGCAGCAACTTATGGAGAACCTGAAAATATACCTATTTTTGAATATGATTCAACATATCCTACTAATCCCTATGGAGAATCTAAGCTTACAGTTGAAAAAATTTTAAAATGGAGCGACAAAGCTTATGGCATAAAGTATGCTGCATTAAGATATTTTAATGCGGCAGGTGCGCATATTTCGGGTCTTATAGGGGAAGATCATAATCCTGAGACACATTTGATTCCTATAATACTTCAGGTGGCTTTAAAAAAGAGAGATAAAATATATATATTCGGAGATAACTATAACACGGAAGACGGTACCTGTGTTAGAGATTATATTCATGTTATGGACTTAGCCAATGCCCACCTTTTGGCATTGGATAAAATTATCCAGAAGGGAGAAAGTGGAATTTACAATTTAGGCAATGGCAAAGGCTTTTCTGTAAAGGAAGTAATTGAAGTGTCACGAAAAGTAACCGGTCAGAAAATAAAAGCGGAAATTGCTCCTAGAAGAGAAGGAGATCCTGGGACTCTTATAGCATCTTCTAAAAAAGCAGAAGAAGAGCTTAACTGGAAACCAAAATATAATTCACTTGAGACGATTATTGATACTGCATGGAAATGGCATAAAAATCATTTAAATGGATTTGAAAAGTAAAATATTAATTATATATTGACAAAAAAATGTTAATAGTAATATAATAAGATGTAGGTTCTGTGATTTTATCAATAATGCTTTTAAAAGTGTTATAAACTAGAAATATAATAGATAGGCTGTATACCTATTATTTAAATATCGTGATAGGGGGAGGCCGTCTCTTAGGATAAAAGAGGCGGTTTTTTATATTATTACAGTAATTGTGGCATAAGAGTATTTTCCTATAGTGAATTCTATTTGAGCCTCTTGAACACTTGATTTAAAAGAATAGAAATGGGAAAGGAGATGAAAAGTGTTAAATAAGAATATAATTATTTAACTATTAATATGGATTTTAAAAAGTTGGCTGCAGAAGAAATTAAGAAAAATATAGATTTGGAATTCAATTTTATAGAAGGTTTAATAGAAATACCTCCAAAGCCTGAAATGGGAGACTTTGCATTTCCATGTTTTCAATTGGCAAAGGTTTTAAAAAAAGCACCAAATATAATTTCTAAGGAATTAAAAGATAAACTACACAGCGAGTACTTTGAGAAAATCGAAAATTTAGGTCCTTATGTGAATTTTTTTGTAGATAAAAAAATATTTACTGAATGTACTTTAGGAGAGATATTATTAAAGGGAGATAGCTATGGAAGTTCAGATAGAGGAAAAGGGAAAAATATAGTTGTGGAATATTCATCACCTAATATTGCGAAACCTTTCCATGTAGGACATCTTTTTAGTACCTCTGTGGGAAATGCCCTATATAAGATGATTGATTTTCAAGGGTATAATTGTACCAGAATAAATCATCTGGGAGACTGGGGAACTCAATTTGGAAAACTTATAGCGGCCTATAATAGATGGTGTAATGAAGAGGATTTAAATAAAGATCCTATAAAGGAGCTTTTGAGAATATATGTAAAGTTTCATGAAGAGGCAGAAAAAGATCCTTCACTTAATGAAGAAGGTAGAATGTACTTTAAAAAACTAGAGAATGGCTCAGAGGAAGAAATTAAACTTTGGAAAAAATTCAAAGACTTAAGTCTTAGGGAATTTAAAAAAGTATATGATTTGTTGAAGGTAGATTTTGATTCTTATGCAGGAGAGAGTTTTTATACTGACAAAATGGATGCAGTTGTAGAAGAAATAGATAAAAAGGGACTTCTTGTTGAAAGTAACGGTGCAAAAGTGGTGCTTTTGGATGAATATAATATGCCTCCTTGCATTGTAAAAAAATCAGATGGAACAACTATATATGCAACTCGTGATCTAGCGGCAGCTATATATAGAAAAGAAACCTATGATTTTTATAAGAGTATATATGTAGTAGGGCTTGACCAATCTCTTCATTTTAAACAGGTATTTACCACACTTAAACTAATGGGTAAAGATTGGGCAGACTCATGTAAACATGTGGGATTTGGATTAGTCAGATTTGCAAATAAAAAACTTTCTACACGAAAGGGAGATGTAATATTTTTAGAAGAACTTTTAAATAAATCTGTAGAGAGAACTCTTGAAATAATAAATGAGAAGAATCCGAATCTTGAAGACAAAGAAGAAGTGGCTAAAAAGATCGGCATAGGAGCTGTGATATTTACATATCTTAAAAATAATAGAGAAAAAGATATAGTGTTTGATTGGAATGAAATGCTGAGTTTTGAAGGAGAGACTGGACCTTATGTTCAATACAGTTATGCCAGAGGAAAGAGTATTCTTAGAAAGGCACAAGAAGTATCCCAAGATGAAAAACAGATAGATTATGGCAAATTAACTAGCAAAGAGGAATTTGAACTTGTAAAGATTCTTGGAAACTTTAATAAATCTATAATAAATGCTATAAATAGGCTGGAGCCATTTGTAGTTACCAGGTATGTAATAGATGTGGCAAAAGCTTTCAATAAATTTTATAATGCCCACAGTATTATGAATGCAGCAGATGAGGATACTAGAAATGCCCGATTATCTTTAGTAAAATGTACCTGTCAGGTATTGAAAAATGGATTAGATTTAATAGGTATAGAAGTAGTGGAAAAGATGTAGAAGGAATTTTAAATATTTTGTTTTACAGTCAATTAGTATAGAAAGGAGAAGTTACTTTAAAGTAACATCATATATTATGGAAATTAAAGAATATGATCCTCTGGTAAATGTAGAAAGTAATGCATTTTTAAATTGTGACATGGAAAATATAGCTTATTTTGATATAGAAACAACTGGCTTTGATAGAGAATGTGATAATATAATACTTATATCTTTTGGAAGGTTTGTTGATAAAAACAAATTGAGAATAAAACAGTATTTTGCGGATACTTTAGAGGATGAAAATGAAGTATTATATAATTTTGGAATGGATATATTAAAGTATGATAAGTGCTGTTCTTATAATGGAATAGCTTTTGACGAACCTTTTGTAAAAGAGAGAATGCACCGGAACAACATATGCTTTGAATTTCCTAAATATCATGTGGATTTATACAGGCTTATAAGACCTTATTATAGACAGCTGGGTATGGAAAGGTGTAACTTAAAAACTGTAGAAAAGTATTTGGGTATAAATAGGAAAGATAAAATAGACGGGGGAATCAGTGTAGATTTATATAGAGAGTTTTTGAAATCTAATACTTATCATATAAAGCATACCATAATGCTTCATAATTATGAGGATGTTTTAAATCTACCTAAAATACAGGAGTTTGCCTTTAAAATAAAAAATGATAAGTTACTGGTAAGGGAAAACGGTATTACTGAAAAGCAAAAAAGATATTTGAAAATTCTTTTAAAGAAAAACAATGTGGATTTAAACATACAATTTGAAAAAATTTCCAAAAAGGTCGCCTCACAAATTATAGATTATCTGATAAAGGGAGAAAAGGATGTAGAAAAATTTGATAATATTATAAATAGCAGTTACTAGTGAAAATTTAATTTGAATCAATAATACATTTAACTTTAGGGGAATATTTAGACTTTTAAAAAAAAACATTGTATAATTAAAAGGAGGAGGGGTGTTGTTATGGTTCAAGAAATAATGAAATCGAATATTGTAAAGTTGAAAAAAGAAGATAGTCTGTGTAAAGCTTTAGATATGATGGATACTCATAATGTAAATGGAGCGCCTGTAGTTGATGAAGATGGACAACTGCTGGGCATGATAGTGAAGGCAGATATATATAGATTTTTAATGGAGGAAGGTCATTATGATACCTGTCCTGTAGATTGGGCAATGACAAAGGATGTAGTTGTAGCCAGGAGCGAAGAGGATATTATGACTGTGGCAAAAAGGATTAGAAAAAATAACATAGTAGCCATTCCTATAATAAACGATAAAAATATGGTAAAGGGTACTGTTTCCATTGAAAATATAATGGATTATGTAATTAAAAAGTCTTGATTTTAATATCAGGACTTTTTAAAAAATATGTTTGATATTTTTTATACGAATAGGCAAACTCCACCTGAATCTAAAAATTACTTGATTAGAGTTGCAAAACTAGAGTTGCAAAACTGAGATACATAACATATAAGATAGTAATATTTAATTTTAAGTATATAAGGAGAATGGATATGAGTATTGCAGCTTTTTTTGATATTGATGGTACTTTGTATAGAGAGGGACTTATAACAGAAGTTTTTAAAAAGTTAGTAAAATATGAAATAATACCTGGGGAAAGATGGTATAAGGAAGTGAAACCTGAATATGAGAGATGGGATAAGAGAAAGGGTAATTATGATAACTATCTTTTGAAAATGGCAAATATATATATAGAAGCCATAAAAGGCCTTCATAGATCCCAAATAGAATTTATAGCTAAAACTGTAGTAGCTCAGAAAGGGGATAGGGTGTATTCTTATACCAGAGATATGTTAAACTGGCATAAGACAAATAAACACATAGTAGTAACTGTATCTGGAAGTCCGGTAGAGTTGGTTAGAGAAATGGCAATTAAATATGGATTTGATGATTATGTAGGAGCTGTATATATAAGAGATAAGGATGATATATATACAGGAGAGGTAGTTCCTATGTGGGATAGTGCCAGTAAGGAAAAGGCCATAAAAATGTTTACTGAAAAGTATGGTATAGAACTTGAAAAGAGTTATGCTTATGGGGATACTTTGGGGGATTTTTCCATGATGAATATGGTAAAAAAGCCTGTTTGTGTAAATCCAACCAAGGAACTGGTAAAAAAAGTGTTGGAGGATCCGGCGGTAAGCAGTAGGGTAAAAATAATAGTTGAGAGGAAAGATATGATATATAAACTGGGAGCTTCTTGCATAAAGGAAATTTAGATTCTATAGTGATGTATTGAAACTGTGTGGATAAAAAGGAATTTGAAAAGAGTGGTAATGTGATAAAGAGACTTAATGATGTAGATGTTGAAAAACCCCTGATAGAAGATTCATTGAAGATAGAGGAGAGCAGGTGTATTTTTAGGGATGCCATATTTTTTGATTTAGAGCATTATATTTATAAGAAACCTATATGTATAGGGGTGTTTGGATGCTGCTTTTATGATTATGAAAATGAAGTGCTGAAAGTAACACAGTATATGATAGAAAATAAAAAAGATGCAAAAATAATATTGCAGCTGGCAAAAGAATATTTTGAGAATAGGATTAGGGAAAATAAAAAGTATATAGTAACTTTTTCGGGAAATAATGATTTTACAGTTATAAACTATCTTTTTCAAAAATACAATATGGAGTTTAATAATATAGAGGAATGCTTTATAAGTGTAGATCTTCAAAAGCAATATGAAAGGGAGATCCACAAGTCCATAGGACTTAAAGCCCTGGAAAAAGAATTTGGAATTGCAAGAGAGGATAAAATTATAAGTGGTTCAAATTTAGCTAAAACTTTTAGTAAAATAATCAAAGATAGTGAATATATAAATAGGATGCCCCAGATGAAAAAAGAAAAAATATTATTATACAATGAACAGGATATAGTTAGTTTGTTTAACATATATACAAAATGGAACAATGTATTTGTAGGCAATAAATAGTATATTTGTAATAAAGTACATTTTAAATATAAAAGTTTTTGTAAGTTTATAAAGACTTTTATTTTTTTATTATTGCATATTTATAATGAAATAATTTCAAAATCATAGGATAATTTTAGAAAAAATGCTTTTTAACATGAATTTTTCAAGTGCTTATGAAAAATATTGAATTAATTTTTATAAAAAAATATTGCATATTTATTTATAAAGTCATATAATAACTACATATTTAAAAAATATGTAGTTATTATATTTTTATAGCCAATTATGATTTAAAAGGAGGCAAATTGATTTGATACAGGTAGGAGTTGTTGGAGGAACAGGTTATGTAGGAGCGGAATTAATAAGGCTCTTGTCAAATCATAACAAAATTCAAATATCAGGTATATCATCTACAAGCTATAAGGGAAAACCTATAAATAGTTTATATCCAGGCTTTTATGACTTGAAAGAACTTGTATGTGAAAAAGATGATGAAATTATAAAAAAAAGTGATTTAATTTTTTTAGCTTTGCCAAGTGGAGTAAGTGAACCTATTGTGGAAAAGGCAGTGGCTAAAAATAAAATATGTATAGACATGGGTGCAGATTTTAGATTTAAAAATGAATCTTCATATAGAAAATGGTATGGTAAAAATTTTGTTACACCAGAATTGCATGAAAATTCTGTATATGGACTTCCGGAATTAAACAGGAAATATATAAAAGAATGTAAGATTGTAGGAAATCCAGGGTGTTATGCTACTTCTGTCCAAATTGGTATTTTACCGCTTATTTCTGAGGGCTTAATAGAAGAAAAAGGTATAATTGCAGATTGTAAATCAGGATTAACTGGTGCGGGAAAAGTTCTTAGTGAAAGCAGTCATTTTGTAAATTGCAACGAGAGTTTTAGTGCTTATAAAGTTGCAAATCATAGACATGCTCCAGAAATAGAGGAAAATTTGAGTAGTGTGTCAGAAGAAAAAGTAAAACTTACTTTTATTCCACATTTGATTCCAATAAACAGGGGAATTTTATCTACTATATATACAACTCCTAAGAGTTCAATAGATATAGAAAGTATATACCAGAAATATTGTGAATTCTATAAGGAAGAGCCTTTTGTAAGAATACTTCCTTTAGGAGAAGTATCTAAAGTAAATAATGTACGGCTTTCTAACTATTGTTGTATTTCTATGCATTATGATAGTGAAAATAATAAGCTTATAATTATATCATGTTTAGATAATATGATAAAAGGAGCAGCAGGACAGGCAATTCAAAATATGAATATCCTATTGGGCTTGGATGAAAGAGAAGGACTTACCTATGTACCAGCCGTTTTTTAATTAAATTTTAAGGAGGACATTTAAGATGAATTTAGAAATTGTAGAAGGTGGAATTACTTCTCCTAAAGGTTTTACAGCTTCTGGAATTAGCTGTGGCCTTAAGAAGAATAATTTGCAGGATTTAGCTCTTGTGATGTCAACTAAACCTTGTAATTCAGCAGGAGTATATACTAAAAACATAGTTAAGGGGGCACCTCTTTTAGTTACAAAAGAACATTTAGAAAATAAAAAGGCTCAAGCTATAATTATAAATAGTGGAAATGCCAATACCTGTACAGGGGAAGAGGGAATAAACCATGCAAAAGAGATGTGCAGAAGTGTGGGGGAAGAATTGCAGATTGAAGAGAACAATGTACTTGTAGCCTCCACAGGAATTATAGGTGTGAAATTAAATATTGGTGCTATAAAAAAAGCTATTCCATGTCTTACGAAGAGATTAAATAAAAATGGGGGAAAAGATGCAGCAAGAGCCATACTTACCACAGATACTTTTAAAAAGACATTGGCTGTAACCTTTGAACTTGGAGGAAAAAAGGTGGTAATTGGAGCCATGGCAAAGGGGTCTGGGATGATACACCCTAATATGGCAACTATGCTTTCTTTTATTACCACGGATGTAAATATAGATGCAAATCTTTTAAACAAGGCATTAAAAGAAAGTGTAAGGGTAAGTTATAATAGAATTTCAGTAGATGGAGATACCTCTACCAATGACATGGTAATTGTTATGGCCAATGGATTAGCTGAAAATCCTGTTATAGAAGAGGAAGATGAAGATTATAACATATTTTTACAGGCATTAAAGAAGTTAAATATAGAATTGGCTAAAATGATTGCAAAGGATGGAGAGGGCGCCACTAAATTAATAGAATGTAGAATTATGAATGTAGCTGGAGAGAAAGAGGGGGAAATGTTAGGTAAATCAGTAATATGTTCAAGTCTTGTAAAAACTGCTTTGTTTGGAAGAAGTGCCAATTGGGGCAGAATATTAGATGCAATAGGATATTCAGGGGTAGACTTTGATATAAATAAACTGGAAGTATCCATGGAAAGTTCAAAGGGAAGTATACTTGTATTTAAAAATGGCAATCCTGTGGATTTTTCAATTGAAAAGTCTGTAGACATACTTTCAGAGAACGTAGTAGGCATAGTTTTAAATTTTAATTCTGGGAATTATAGTGTATGCTGCTGGGGTTGTGATTTAACCTATGATTATGTAAAAATTAATGGAAGTTATATGTCTTAAGGAGGTATGGGAGGAATTGAATCATAATGAGGTGGCAAAAATATTAGCGGAATCATTGCCCTATATTCAAAAATACAGAGGAAAAACAATAGTTGTTAAGTATGGTGGCAGTGTTATGTTGGATGAACAGCTTAAAAAATATATTATAAATGATTTAGTACTTATGAAATGTGTGGGAATAAATTTGGTAGTTGTTCACGGAGGAGGGCCATTTATCTCTTCTTATTTAAAGAAATTAAATAAAGAGAGTATTTTTATAGATGGATTGAGATATACAGATGAAGAAACCATGGATGTAGTTCAAATGGTACTTAGTGGAAAGGTAAATAAAGATTTGGTGAAATTGATTCAAAGTTATGGAGGGAAAGCTCTTGGACTTTGTGGAATAGATGGAGCCATGATAAAGGCTAAAAAGATTTCAAAAGATGTGGATCTTGGAAAAGTAGGGGAGATAACAGATATAAATACTGAAATTATAATAAGTTCTATAGATAATGGGTATATTCCAGTAATAAGTAGTGTAGCTCTTGGAGAGGATAATGAAACCTATAATGTAAACGCAGATACATGTACTTTTAAAATTGCAGCGGCTCTGAAGGCACAAAATTTGATACTTCTTACGGATGTACCTGGGGTTATGACAGATATAGAAGATAATTCTACTTTAATTTCAGAATTAAGATTAAAAGATATTGAGGCATTATATGAAGATAATATTATAAAAGGTGGAATGTTACCTAAAATCAATTGTTGTGTTGAGGCTATCAAGTCAGGGGTTAAAAGTGCACATATTATTGATGGAAGGGTACCTCATTGTCTTCTTGTGGAATTATTTTCAAAAGAAGGCATAGGAACTATGATTTATTAGGAGGAGATTGATTTGGATTATTTAGATTATGGAAAAAAATATCTTATGAATACTTATAACCATCTTCCTGTGGTATTCACTCATGGAGAAGGGTGCAAGCTGTTTGATACAGATAACAAGGAATACCTGGATTTTACATCAGGCATTGGTGTAATGGCTTTAGGTTATGGGAATAAGAACTGGATTAAAGCTGTAGAAGCCCAACTGGAAAGGGTAGTCCATACTTCTAACATATTTTTGAATATTCCTGTATTGGAACTAGCTAAAAAATTTACTGAAACTTCAGATATGAGTAAGGTGTTTTTTTGTAATTCTGGTGCAGAAGCTAATGAAGGAGCTATAAAGCTGGCAAGAAAGTATAGTTTTGATAAACATGGAAAGGCTAGAAATACCATACTTACATTAAAAAAGAGTTTTCATGGTAGAACTATAACCACATTAAAAGCAGGAGGTCAGGAAAAACTTCATAAATATTTTTATCCTTTTACTGAAGGCTTTAAATATGCAGAGGCTAATGTTAAAGAATTAGAAAAATCTATAGACTCATCAATTTGTGCTATTATGATAGAACCTATCCAGGGAGAGGGAGGAATAAATCCATTAAGTGAAGAATTTGTTCATAAGGTTTTTGAAATAGCAAAAAAAGATGACATCTTAGTTATATGTGATGAAATTCAATGTGGCATAGGAAGAACAGGTAAACTATACGGGTTTAACAATTATGGTGTATGTCCGGATATTATGTCCACTGCAAAGGGTTTGGGAGGAGGATTACCTATAGGTGCTGTGCTTTGTAATGAAAAATTAAACAACACCTTTCAATATGGAGATCATGGCTCTACTTTTGGGGGAAATCCTGTTTGTGCAGCAGGTGCACTAGAAGTATTGAATGTAATAAGTGAAGATTCTTTTTTAAAGGAAGTGCGTGAAAAAGGAAACTTTGTTAGAAAGTATTTTAAAAATAAAAACAAAAAAAACATATTAGAAGTTCGTGGAATGGGACTTATGATAGGAATAGAAATTGAAGGAGAAGCATCTAAAATACAAAAAGAGGCTTTAAAAAAAGGTCTTCTTGTACTGACTGCAGGGCCAAATGTAGTGAGATTATTGCCTCCTCTTGTTATTTCAAAAGAAGATCTGGAAGAAGGATTAAATATATTATATAAAATTATAGAAGAAGATTAATATGAATTAATAAAAAGAAATCTGCTGAATAAGTAGATTTCTTTTTATTGCAATAAATAGATGTGATAATAAGCTTTTTGTAAAAGTATAAATAGATATATCTATTTTATTAATTGTAGAGGTTATATTATGAGGTGGTTTGTTAGTTTACATAAACTCAAAAAAAGAACTATTTTATTTATGTTGGCATTACTTTATGTAATTATATTAGTCTCTTTTGGACTTATTTACTGGGATATAGCAAATGACTCCCAGGGAGAATTTTTTATATTTCAAAATGATGTGAATATGAATACAAAGGTGGAGGCTTTTAGAAAGAATTTAAATATTATCATATATAATAGGGAACTTAAAGATATGGTGGAATATCTTATATCCTCTAAAGAATATAAAAGACCTATTGCAAAGCTGGAAACTGCAGAGTCCTCTTTTTATGTAAATATATTTGCTTTTGATAAAGTATTAGGGGAAAATTGGGCTAATTATTATTATCTTTTATTTCAAAGCCGGGATATCACTCATATAAGTATAGAAGATTTAGGAGAAGATAAAGTAAGCAGCAAATTTAATAGTAATAAGTTAAAAATATGTTTTTACAAAATAGATGAAAAGGAAAAATATAAGGATTTCAAAAGCTATAAAAAAAGTGCTAAGAATAAATTTGAAAAGATAGAAAGCAAATATATTTGGGTAAATGATTATAATTTACTCTGTAATGAAATTTTCAAGAAAGAATATTTTTATTATCCTTTAAATTTTTACTTTCCAAAACTTATAGAAAATTCTATATCCTTTTTAGATAATAGTCCTTTGGTACTTAAATCCATAATAAATGGAAATTTTCAATATCCTATATGGAATTTTATGTACTTTAGTGCTGTTACTATGACTACACTGGGCTATGGGGATATTTTACCAAACTCTATGCTTGTAAGGATATTGGTTATGCTGGAGACTATATTTGGAGTAATTATAATAGGAGTATTTGTATCCTTTCTATTTTGGAATAAAAAATAATATTTACATTATATATATTATGTAAATACAAAATAAAAGTAAACAAGCAACATAGAAAAATATAAAAATATATACTATAATTAATTATATAAAAAAATGAAATGGAGATAGATATGAATAAGATAACTAGTTTTACAATTAATCACTTGGAACTATTGCCTGGAGTGTATGTTTCAAGGAAAGATAATATTAATGGAGCAATAATAACTACTTTTGATATCAGAATGACAAGACCAAATTTTGAACCAGTAATGAATACCGCTGAACTTCATGCTATTGAGCATCTGGGAGCAACTTTTCTCAGAAATCACAAAGAGTATGGCAGCAAGATAGTTTATTTTGGACCTATGGGATGTAGGACAGGGTTGTATTTGCTATTGGGGGATAATAAGGAATTTGAATCAAGAGAGATTATAGGCTTGGTTAAAGATATGTTTCAATTTATTGCAGAATATGATGGAGAAATTCCAGGTGCATCACCTAGAGATTGTGGAAATTACCTTGATATGAATTTGCCTATGGCTAAATATCTGGCAAGAAAATATTTGGAGAATGTACTGGAGAATATTAGTGAGAAAAATCTTAATTATCCTGAATAAACTTATCCAAAGGCTCCTATAAAGTGATGTTGTGGGCCTTTGGATAAATGCTCATAATGATAGTAGGTCTTTAATTACTTGGCCTGCTAATATCATTCCTGCCACAGGAGGAACAAAAGAATTGCTGGAGGGTATTTGACGTTTGTATACACACTTTTTTGAGCCGCCAGTACATACACATCCTTCTTCACAAGTTGTAACTTCTTCCGTTTTGGGTTTCTTAGGAATTTCCTCTGAATATAATACCTTTAAATCCTTTATCCCTCGTTTTTTCAGTTCGTGTCTCATTACTTTAGCTAGAGGACATATTTTCGTATTATAAATATCGGATATTTTAAATTTAGTGGGATCTAGTTTATTACCAGTACCCATACAACTAATTATATTTATATTATGATTTTTACACCATAATATAAGGGATATTTTTGAAGATACAGTATCAATGGCATCAATTACATAGTGGGTAGTGAGAGGTACAATAGTATCTATATTGCTTTCATCTGCAAATATTTTATAGGAATCTACCTTACAATTAGGATTTATGTCTAAAATCCTGTCTTTTAAGACATCTGCTTTATATTTACCTATTGTACTAAAGGTGGCATGTATCTGTCTGTTTATATTTGTTAGACAAATTGTATCATCATCTACTAATATAATATGGCCTATACCTCCTCTTACTAAAGCTTCAAGAGCAAAGCTTCCTACACCACCTAAACCAAATAGTGCCACAGTACAGTGTTTTAATTTTTCTAAAGCTTCTTTTCCAAACAATAACTCGGTTCTGGAAAGGGCATGTTGTTTCATTAGATGATCTCCTATTCATAATAGTTTATTATTTTTAACTTAAATGACAATATTAAAATTATATAATGCAGGGTATTTTTAATCAATAGTGTTAATTTATATTAGAATAAAATTTTATGTTATATGGGGGTGATAGTAAAATATAGGCAGGTAAATTGTATCTTAAATATTAAATTTTTATCTATCATTGAATAGTCCACAATAATAAACTATAATTAAGGGTATATAATAATTGTAAGGACTGGAATGTTATAAGCAAATACATGAGGTAATTAAAAGAAGGTGTTTTGTTATGAAAATAGGCTTGTGTCAAATGATGATTTCAAAGTCTTCAAAAAGTAACAATATAAAAAGAGCAAAGGAAGCTATATATGAGGTTGCAAGTAAAGGAGCTGATATAGTAGCACTGCCGGAAATGTTTAATTGTTACTACAATGTCAAGTATTTTAGAGAATATGCAGAAAGGGAGGATTGCAGGGGAGAAACTTTAAACATGTTATCCTCTACAGCTAAAGATATAGGAATATATATAGTTGGAGGTTCTATACCTGAAATTGATGATGAAGGAAAAATATATAATACTTCTTTTGTATTCGATGAAAAAGGAGAATTAATAGGAAAGCATAGAAAAATGCATTTATTTGATGTAGATATAAAAGGTAAAATAACATTTAAAGAATCAGAAGTTTTGACTCCTGGAGACAAAGTTACTGTAATAGATACAAAATGGGGAAAAATAGGTGTAGCTGTCTGTTATGACGTAAGATTTCCTGAACTTATGAGACTTATGGCACTTCAAGGAGCAAAAATTATATTTATTCCAGCTTCTTTTAATACAACTACGGGACCATCTCATTGGGAACTGTTATTTAGAAGTGCTGCAGTAGAAAATCAACTATATACTGTAGGAATATCACCAGCAAGAAATATGAATTATTCTTATGTGTCTTATGGAAATTCTCTTGTAGTAGATCCCTGGGGAAAGATATTAAATATATTAGATGAAAAAGAGGGAATACTATTATCGGAGATAGATTTGAAATATATATATGAAGTAAGAAAATCTATACCTGTATTTCAGCATAGAAGAGAAGATTTATATAAAGTTACTTTAGTATGAAAAGAAAAAATATATAGATTTTATTGGTTAGAATATTCCGACATATACTACATAAGTGAAAATCTGTGGTATCATGATATACGGTATTTTATCTGAAGACTGTCATTTTCATAACAGTCCCTGGATAAGTTCTTCTCCTAAAGGATAACGTATTTTAAGTGTTTAAAGATACTAAGATACTTTAAGAAGGCTCAGATGGATATAGATATTTTCTATAGGTAAAATCCACCTGATCCTAAGAATCACTTGATGTATATTTGTTTCAGTATAATAGGATAAATATATTATATAAGGAAGGATTTTTGTGATGAAAGAGTTTATTTTTAATTTTACAGCTATTTTTCAAATATCAGTTTTCACAATCACAATGTATTACCTGGTACTTTCTTTATTTGGACTCTATAAAAAAAGAGATAATGGTGCAGATAAATGTGTGCCTAAAAATACTTTTGCCCTTTTGGTAGCAGCTCATGATGAAGAGATGGTTATTGCAAAAATAATAGAAAGTTTAAAAGATCTTGATTATCCTAAAGATATGTATGATATTTTTGTTATTGCGGATAATTGTGAAGATAATACGGCATCCATAGCAAGAAAATATAATGTAAATGTGTTTGAAAGAAAAGTTCCAGATAAAAAGGGAAAAGGATATGCACTAGAATGGATGTTCAATAAAATATTTAAAATGGATAAACAATATGATTCTATAGCTGTTTTTGATGCAGATAATTTGGTTTCAAAGAATTTTCTCATGGAAATGAATTATAAACTATGTCAAGGATATAAAGTTGTTCAAGGTTACATAGACAGTAAAAATCCTAATGATTCATGGATAACTGGTTCCTATTCAATTTCTTTTTGGACTGCCAATAGGCTTTTTCAACTTTCTAGATCAAATCTTGGATTATCAAATCAAATCGGAGGCACTGGCTTTTGTATGGATACAGATATACTAAAGCAACTTGGATGGGGTGCTACTTGTTTAACTGAAGATTTAGAGTTTACTTGTAAATTAGTATTAAATGGATATAAAGTGGGATGGGCTCATAATGCTGTAGTATATGATGAAAAGCCTTTAACACTAAAACAATCCTGGCATCAGAGAAAAAGATGGATGCAAGGATTTACAGATGTTGCATCCAGATTCTTCTTTAAACTTGTAAAAAAAGCACTGATAGATAAAAATCTAACTGCACTTGACTGTGCCATATATACTATACAGCCTTTTGTAACTTTATTGATAGGGCTTTCAGCCTTTATAACTATTCTACAGAATACTCATGGATTGAATATATTTGTTATAAATATATATTTCATACCTATAGTATGGAAAACCTTTAGTATAGTTCAATTTCTGGTGACACCTTTTATAATGATGCTGGAAAATAAATTGTCAAAGAGGATGTTTTCTATATTTGTTCTATATTCCTTCAATATAGTGGTACTCGCTCTGTTGTTTAATTCACCTACTCTTTTAGAGACAGTATCTGGAACTATTATATATTTTTTGGTATTTATAATAGGAATATCCTTGTTAGGTGGCAAACGTTCCCTTAGAATATTTGTATGGTATCTGCTCTACGGTATATATACTTTGACATGGATACCAATAACAATACAAGGAATATTGGACAAGAATAACAAAGAATGGAATCACACTAAACATATAAGACAAATAAGTATACAGGAAGTAGAATAATAAAATTAATCCTCAATAATATCACTGAGGATTAATTTTATTATATCAAGTATACTATACTTAATGTTGTAGATAGGATGGATGATGGATAATATGATAGAAAGATTACATAAATATATGGCTTCCTGTGGAGTGGCATCAAGAAGAAAATGTGAAAGTATAATATTAGAAGGAAGAGTAAAAGTGAATGGCGTAACTATAGATAGGATAGGAACAACAATTGATGATAAAAAGGATGAAATTCTGATAGATAATAAAAGAATAAAAAAAGAAAATAGAAAAGTATATATATTATTAAATAAACCTAAAGGATATATATCTTCTGTTAAAGATGACAGGGAGCGCAAGACACTTCTTGATATAGTACAGGTAAGTGAAAGAGTTTACCCCATAGGAAGGCTTGATTATAATACTTCCGGGGCTATAATACTTACAAATGATGGCAGTATCTATAATAATATAGCTCATCCAGGAAGCAATAAACCTAAAGTATATGTTGCTGCAATAAAAGGAGTACCTTCTAATAAAGAGATAAAACGATTTGAAAATGGCATAGACATAGGAGGATATATAACGGCTAAATCAAAATTTAATTATATTGGTTCAAAAGATGGAAATTCAAAAGTAATAATAGAAATACATGAAGGAAAAAATAGGCAGGTTAGAAGGATGTGTGATGCCATAGGACATCCTGTAATGGATTTAAGGAGAATTGCTATAGGAGATATAAAGCTTGGTAATCTTAAGGAAGGGACATGGAGATATCTAACTAAAAAAGAAATACAATACATAAAAGGTGGAAAGTTATTATGAAAAATGAATTAGAATTAATTTCATCAAAAGAGTTTAAGGACTATGAAGATATGTATAAAATTGTGGATTTTTTGAATAAAAATTTAAGTGATTATGGTTTCACTTTTGGAATATGCAAGAGGAATAATAAAAGTGTAATAAATATTTATAAGAATGATTAAATAGTTAATTGAATAAACAATTGAATATTATATTGATAATTTACTCAATAGATGTTAAAATGAAACAAATATTGCAAAGTTGACATGGATGGAGAGAAAGGAATGAAGTAAATGGAAAGCACCAATAATCAGGACTTAATAAGAACAATTCAAATTAAATTTCCAAGATTGAGTAAAGGTCAAAAATTAATAGCCGAATATATTTTAAAACATTATGACAAGGCTGCTTTTATGACAGCTGCAAAATTAGGGATAAATGTAGGAGTAAGTGAATCCACTGTAGTTAGATTTGCAAATGAATTGGGGTTTTCAGGCTATCCAAAGTTGCAAAAATCTCTTCAAGAACTTATAAAAAATAAGCTTACTACAGTACAGAGAATTGAGTTATCAAATGATTTTGTAAGTCAGGAAAGTCCACTGAAAAGTGTTTTGAAATCTGACATGGAAAATATAAGAGCCACTCTTGAAAAAATAAACCACAAGACTTTTGATGATGTGGTAGACAATATATTCAAGGCAGATAAAATATATATAATAGGACTCAGGAGTTCTACTGCCATTGCAGATTTTCTGGGATTTTACTTAAATTTAATATTAGATAATGTAAAAGTTGTGGGATATGGAATAAGTGATATTTTTGAACAGATGATAAATTTGACAAGTAATGATCTGGTAATAGGAATAGGATCTCCAAGATATGCTGTGAGAACCATAGAGGCTCTGGCTTTTGCAAAAAGCAGGAATGCTAAAGTAGTAGCTATTACAGACAGCCTTTTGTCTCCTCTGGCGGCTAGGGCGGATTATACTTTAATTGCTCAAAGCAATATGACTTCTTTTGTAGATTCATTGGTGGCCCCATTAAGTGTAATTAATGCACTTGTTATTGCTGTTGGATTGCAGGAAAAAGAAAAAATTTCCTCTACTTTTTCAGATCTTGAAACTATATGGCAAGAATATGAGGTGTATTCACTAAAAGATCAAAATTAGTTTGGAAATAAGGTGTATGAATTAATGGCAAAGGTAATAGTAATTGGGGGAGGACCCTCTGGAATGATGGCGGCAATAACTGCTGCAAATAGGGGATTTAATACTACTTTAATTGAGAAAAATGAAAAACTCGGGAAAAAGATGTTTATAACGGGAAAGGGAAGATGTAATATAACCAATTCGAAAGATATAAGTGAGTTTTTTGACTATATACCTGTAAATTCTTATTTTTTATATAGTTCCCTTTATTCTTTTACAAATAAAGATACTTTTGAATTTTTCAATAAGTTAGGAGTGGATTTAAAAATTGAAAGAGGGGGAAGGGTTTTCCCGAAGTCCGATAAATCCTCTGATTTAATTAAAGCCATGGAAAAAGAATTGATAAGAAAAAATGTGTTGATAAAGCTTAATTCTAAAATTAAAAAATTTATTTGTAGGAATAATCTTATAAAAGCAGTTCAACTTGAAGATAGTTCAGTTATAGCAGGAGAAATATTCATACTTTGTACAGGAGGGATGTCCTATCCACAAACCGGCTCCACGGGAGAAGGATATAAAATAGCTGAAGATCTAGGGCATACTATAACAAAAATTACACCAGCTCTTGTTCCTATGGAAATTAAAGAGGATTGGGTAAAAATGTTGCAGGGGCTTTCGCTTAAAAATGTAGAATTGAGTGTAGTGGATTCTAATAATAATATTTTATATAGGGAATTTGGAGAAATGATGTTTACTCATTTTGGAATTTCAGGACCGGTTGTTCTAAGTGCCAGCAGAGTGGTAAAAAACAATAAAAAATTAAAAGCAGTTGTAAATTTGAAACCTGCTCTTAATTTTCAGGAATTAGATAAAAGGCTGCAGAGGGAATTTTTAAATCATTCAAATAAAAGTTTTAAAAACTCTTTAGGTGGATTACTTCCTAAGAAACTTATTGGGGTAATTTTAAATTTATGCGGTATAGAATCAGATAAAAAATGTAATTCCATAACTAAGGATGAAAGACAGCAGTTGGCTGTATTATTGCAAAATTTTACTATGTATATAAAAGGTGTTAGACCCATAGAAGAGGCTATAATTACATCAGGTGGAGTTAGTATTAAAGAAATAGATTCCTCTACCATGAATTCAAAAATAGTCTCAAATTTATATTTTGCAGGGGAGATAATAGATGTGGATGCCAATACTGGAGGCTTCAATATGCAAATTGCATTGTCTACTGGATTTTTAGCAGGAAGTAAAATTAAAAATGAATTATGAATTTAATTCAATCAATAATAATATAAATAAAGGATTTTATATTTTTTTATAGAATATATAAGTAGGATTTTAATATGGGACTTCTCATATTAATTTATGATATGTTTTTTGAAGATGGAAAGGCGGAATGACATTTTGAATATATCTGTAGCAATTGATGGACCTGCAGCTGCAGGTAAAAGTACTATAGCAAATATTATAGCCCATAAATTTAATCTTATGTATATAAATACAGGCTCTATGTATAGGGCAGCTGCACTTTTATGTATGAGGAATGGAATATGCTACAAGGATGTAGATAGGGTATGTGAAGTTGTGAAATCCCTTGAAATACATTTTGAAGGAGAAAAACTCATTGTAAATGGCGAAGATTTGACAGAGGATATAAAGCACCCCAATGTAAGTAATAATGTGTCTAATTATGCTGCCATCTCTAAGCTTAGAAGGTTGCTTGTGAAATTGCAGCAAGATATGGCGGGAAAATTTAATGTAATTATGGATGGTAGGGATATAGGTACTGTAGTTTTAAAAAATGCACCTTTGAAGTTTTTCCTTACAGCTAGTGCCAGTGAAAGAGCAAAGAGAAGATATTTGGAATTAAGAAAGAAAAATATAGATGTGGAGTATGATGATATATTAGAGGAGATAATTAAGAGAGATTATATGGATTCCCATAGGGCATCTTCACCTTTTATAAAAGCAGAAGATGCTGTGGAAATAAATTCATCTGGACTTTCTATTTATCAGGTGGTAGAAATTATTTCAGGTTACATAAAAAAATATATTAAAGAGTAGTTCTAAAGGTGGAGTATATGAACATTATATTGGCAGATAAATCTGGATTTTGCTTTGGAGTGGAGAGAGCTGTTACTGAGGCTGTAAATGCTAGAAAAAAATTCAAAAAGGATATATATACCCTAGGTCCTTTGATTCATAATAGTGATGTAGTGAATAATTTAAAGGAAAAAGGTATATATCCTATAGAGTTGGATAATATATATAATCTTGAGGAAAATGATGTAGTTGTAATACGTTCTCATGGTGTGGCAAAATACATATTAGATTTTTTAGAAAATAGAAAGATCAATGTGGTAAATGCCACCTGTCCTTATGTTTCCAACATACAGAAAAAAGTAGAAAAGTATTATAAATTAGGGTATAGTATATTGATAGTAGGGGATATTAACCATCCTGAAGTATTAGGCATAAATGGGTGGTGTGAAAATACCGGCATTATATCAAAAAATGGCGTGGATTTAGATGAGTTACCTTTAAAAATATGTATAGTTTCACAAACTACAGAAAAACAGTCTAATTGGGAAAAGGTATTGAATATAGTAGCTAAAAAATGCAAGGAGTTTATTGCATTCAATACTATATGCAGTGCTACAGAGTTCCGCCAGAAAGCTGCAGAACGTATATCAAAGAAAGTAGATATGATGGTAGTAATAGGTGGTAAAAACAGTTCTAATACTACCAAGCTTTACGAAATATGTAAAAATAATTGTAATAATACAATTCATGTTGAAAATTCAGGAGAAATACCTGATAATATAATTAAGACAAATAAAATTAAAACTATAGGTGTTACAGCAGGAGCTTCAACACCCAATTGGATAATAAAGGAGGCAGTTTTAAAAATGAGTGATGACAAAAATTTAGAATTAAATGAACAATTATCTTATATGGATAAAAATGATACCCAGGTAATATTGGGGGAAAAAATTAAAGGGGTAGTAATATCTGTAAATTCGAAAGAGGTTTTTTTAAATATAGGATATAAATCAGATGGAATACTTCCAAAATCTGAAGTTACAAGGGAAGATGGCACCAATTTAGAGGAATTGATTGGCGTTGGAGATGAATTGGATGTTAAAGTAATAAGAAGGCAAAATGAAGATGGCTATGTGGTATTATCCAAATTAGAATTAGACAGAGAAAATGCCTATAAAGAATTAGAAGATTCTAGTATAAATAAGACATCTTTAAAAGTTACAGTAAAAGAAGATGTAAATGGAGGATTAGTAGCTAATTATAAAGGAGCTAGAGTTTTTATACCGGCCTCCCATGTGGAACTATATCATGTAAATGATCTTTCTCAATATTTAGATAAGGAATTGGAAGTTAATATAATTGAATTTAAACAGGAGAGAAAAGGAACTAGAGTAGTAGCGTCAAGAAGGGAAATTTTGAGGCTGGAAAGAGAAAAGAGGGAAGAAGAAACTTGGAACAAGCTTGAGAAAGATACGGTAGTAGAAGGAGAAGTTAGAAGATTAACTGATTTTGGTGCATTTGTTGATGTACAGGGTGTTGATGGACTTCTTCATGTGTCTGAACTATCCTGGGGAAGAGTTAATAAACCGGGAGATGTTTTGAAAATAGGGGATAAAATTCAAGTTTATATATTGGATATAAATAAGGAAAAGAAAAAATTATCCTTGTCTTTAAAGAAACTTATGGAGGATCCTTGGAATAATGTAGATATAAAATATCCAGTAGGAAGTGTAGTCCTTGGAAAAGTAGTTAGATTTGCTAACTTTGGTGCATTTGTAGAATTGGAACCTGGGGTAGATGCGTTAGTACATATATCCCAAATAAGTCATAAAAGAATAGATAAACCAGGAGATGCACTGGAGATTGGACAAGAAATAAAAGCAAAAATTTTAGAAGTAAATAAGGAAAATGAAAAGATAGCTCTAAGTATAAAAGAAGTAGATGAAATTTAATATCTGTTCTATAGAATTTTTTCACATTTACCATTAAAATACCGCTAAAAATTTAATACCCGAAGATAAAATATAGTTTATTTTACAAATATATTTACTTGAATTTAAGTAAATACTATATTTTTATATGATATACATAGGAAATCAGAGAAATCTTTTAAAAAATAGAGATTTTAAAAGTAAATTTTTAATATTAGTATTATATATTGACTTTTCTATTATTTTTGATAAAATTTAATTGTTATATTTTTTTCAAAGGGGGTAGATGTGAAAAATGAATGAATTAGGGAGACATATTCTAGCAGAGATTTATGGATGTGACGGCGAAATATTAAATAATAAAGACTTTATAGAGAGAATAATGGTAGATTCAGCTTTGAAGGCAGGAGCAGAAGTCAGAGAAGTTGCATTTCATAAATTTAGCCCTCAGGGCATAAGTGGAGTAGTTATAATATCTGAATCCCATCTAACTATTCATACGTGGCCTGAGCTTGGTTATGCTGCTGTGGATGTGTTTACTTGTGGAGATAGAATAAATCCTTGGGATGCTTGTAACTACATGACTGAAAAATTTAATGCAAAAAATATGACGGCAACTGAAATAAAAAGAGGTATATTTGAACAAGTTGTAGAAGTAAAAGCCTCAAATATATAGGAGATCATCGCCGGGAGATGGTCTCTTATTTTAAAGTTCATTTATTATTCTAAACAATAGGTTTAGGGGAAATTTATATGTATGAATGTGTATCATTGGTAAAGAGAAATTTAAATTGTTTTAAAAAACTGAATTCCGAAAGAAGGTTGTTTAATAATCTAAACAAAGATTTTTTTGAAGTATATGATAAATCTAATTTCGCCAAACAGATATTCTTAAGAAGAACAGTAAAATTGCTTAGAAATAATTTTGATTATATAGGCTATATTTGGACTGATATAATATGTAAAAATGTGTATAATATAAATGCAATGAATGTAGCTGTAGCTATCACTGATGAAAAGGAAGACAGTAAACCCTATGTATATTTGATAAGAACTATAAAGAAACACTGTATTTTAAAATATTTATGTGAAGATAATACTTACAACTCCATACTGCTTGAAAATATAGGTTTTGAAAAAAAAGAAGGTACCTTGGTTCTTTTTAGGGAAATACATGGAAGTGTGGATTTAGGCATAGGGGAAAATCTGAATTTTGAAATGTTTAAAAAAGGAAAAGACGAACAAAAAAGATGTATTATACAAAATGAGATATTTCATGAACAAAATAGAATACCTTTAATTTTGGAAGACATATACATGGAACAATTACAGAGTTACTATTTTGAAGAAGGATCTGTTTTTTTAAAAAGAAATAAGGAATATATAGGATACGGTCAGATCATAATAGAAAATGATATTCCTGTTATAGTTAACTTTGGTATAATACAAAAGTATAGAGGCAGAGGGTATAGTAAATATCTTTTAAGTTATCTCTTAAATATAATATACCAAAATGATTTTCATAAAACAGTTATAAAAGTACGGAATTCTAATTATAAAGCATTAAATCTATATAAAAGTGTTGGATTTAAGGTTAGAAAAGAAAGATTTAACTGGGAACTAGAAAAATAATTCTTATTAAACCAAATAAGAGTTTACTTTAAGGTAAACTCTTATTTAGTTTATATTCAGAAGGTAAAAAATAATGGAATAAATTATTTTTTAGTTTTTGTGTATTCTTCCAGAGCTATTTTTAATAAACCCATAGCATCTTTTAAATCATCGCAATTTAAACAGTAAGATATTCTTATTTCATCTTTTCCAAGACCTTCAGTAGCATAAAAACCGTCAGCAGGGGCAACCATTACAGTTTTACCATTTTTATTGAAGTCAGTTAATAAAAATTTTGCAAAATCTTGTGAATCTGATATAGGTAATTTAGCAACTATGTAAAAAGCACCACTAGGTTTTCTGCATATAACATTTGGGATTTTCTGAAGACCTTCCATTAATATATTTCTTCTCTTTTCATATTCTTTTCTTGTTTCCACAAAATAGCTGTCAGGAGTGTCTTTTAAAGCTGCTGCTCCAATTTGCTCTACGGTAGGTACACATAATCTGGTTTGACACAGCTTCATTATATTGTGCATAAATTCTTTATTTTTTGATGCTACTAAGCCAATTCTAGCACCACAGGCACTATAACGTTTAGATATGCTGTCTACAATTATAACTCTATCAGCTATATCCTTTAAAGTAAGTGTGGAAGTGTATTTTAATCCATCGTATACGAACTCTCTATAAACTTCATCGGCTATTAAATATAGGTCATGTTCTTTAACTATATCTGCCAGCATTCTAAGTTCTTCTGCGGTGTATACAGTTCCAGTAGGATTACCAGGATTTGAAATCATAAGTGCTTTTGTTCTAGGGGTTATTTTGCTTTCTATTATTTTTTTATCTGGCAGGTGAAATCCATCTTCAGCTTTTGTTAAAAATGGAACCATTTTAGCTGAAGCTGACTCTGCAAAACCATTGTAATTGGTATAGAAGGGTTCCGGGGAAACTATTTCATCTCCCGGATCACATATTGTCATAAAGGTTAGCATTATAGCTTCGCTACCACCGTTAGTTACCACAAGTTCATCTTTAGAAAATTCTGTACCCCATTTTTTGTAATATTTTATGAAGCTTTCTTGAAGTGCATCCATGCCCTGTGAATCCGTATATTTCAATACATTTTCTTTGAAATTTTCAATTGCCTTGAAAAATATATCTGGAGTCAGTACATCTGGTTGACCAATATTTAAATGATAAACTTTAATACCTCTTTTTTTTGCTTCTGTAGCATAGGGTGCCAGTTTACGAATAGGTGAAAACTGCATATTTAAAATTCTATTTGACAATCTCATATAAATGTCCATCCTCTCCTAAGTTCTAATTATATTATATATACAATAATATAGTTTTCGAAGAAATTTTTCAACTATAAGTTCTTCTATGAATAACTATTAAGAAAACATTAAATTTTTTGTTTTTAGAAGGAGTTTCTTGTCATTTTGAAGAAGTATTTAATGCAAGCTAAAAATAAAATAATGGAGTTTAAATTAAATGAAATGGTTTAGGGAAAAATTAATTTATATTAAAAATAATTATTTGATTCAGACAATAATTCTATTGATTATAGGAGCCATATTGATAAATACTCTTTTTATATATCCTATTTTAGGAAAATGTGATAATGGAGATTTTGGAAGACTTCTTTTATATGGGGGGCTGTGGGATTTATCCACTACTTATGAGGGAATTTATGACAGATTTGTACATTTGAATTATATAATATCGAAATCACATATGTACATATTTTTTGACAAAAACTGGGTTTCTGGAAGTATATTATTAAAATTAGCAGTATTTATATCACTATTTGTACATCAATTTGATAATAAGCTATTTAACATAAGATATCTATCTTTTGTGTATTCTGTAATATTTTTATGGGCAATATTTCTTATAATTAATTTTAAAAGGTTATCTAATTTATTAAAGGTGTCATCAGGAATACTTATTATTTTATTTTTTACAGATACATCCTATATAGCTTATTTTAATTCTTTTTATGGAGAAGCAGGAACTATTGTATTCTTTTTTTTAAGTTTTGGCACTTACTTAAATCTAATAACTAGGGATAACCCTTCTATAAGACATTTTATATATTTTTTTGTAGCTTCTGCAGGGTTTCTGACTTCTAAAGCACAGGAATTACCGCTGCTTATTTTTATGTTTTTAGTTTATGCAGGATTATTTGTGTATTATAAATGTAAAAAACATAGAATATGTATTATAATAAGTTCTTTAATGGTAACTATACTTTGTGGTGCTGCCTATGGTTCATTAACGGATAGAATGAATCAAAACAATATATATCAATCAGTTTTTTTGGGGGTGTTAAGGGGATCTGAAAATCCTCAAAAAGATTTGGAGGAACTTGGTGTAGATAAAAAGTTTATGGTTTTTTATGGGAAATCATTTTATAACAGACATTCTGGACATGACCCTGTGGGAGAAGAAATGCAAAAGAAGTTTTATCCCAAACTTTCTCCAGTAAAAATATTAGCGTTTTATATAAAACATCCAGTAAGACTTTGGCAAAAAATTGTGGAGTCTGCAGAAAGTGCCTATGCTTTTGAAAAACCAGGACCTTGGAATTTTGCAAAGGGTCAATATAATCCCAATAAGAAAATAAATACTTTTAGAACCAATCTTGTAAATAGTTATCCTAGAGTACATAGAAATATTTTTATTTTTATTTTGTTTTCACTAGTATATTTTATTATAATATTGAGGTATTTCATAAAAAATAAAGGCAGAGAGATACGTCTTCTTATATTAATGTTATTTTTTATACTTTTATCTGGGGCATCACAACTTATTTTACCTGTTATAGGCTCAGGTCACGGTGATTTTGGAAAACATTTATTTCTGTTGAATTTTTGTTATGATATTATGGTAGTGATAGTTTTAGTGTGGTTTGTGCATATTATATCAGGGCTTATCGGGAAAAATAAACTTTTAAATTTAATTAGAAAATAGGTATTTAAATTGAAAAGTTATTTGCCAATTATGAATAGATGGGGTGTAACAATATGAGAGCTTTACTGGAAGCAAAATTTAATATTAAGGATGTAAAAAACTACAGCATTAAATTAAATGGTATATTAGAAAAGTACATAAATAAAAATGAAAGCAAAAAAGAAGAGGTAAATCATATAAAAACTTCTTATATAAATTTTTTAATGGGATTTTTTAGGTTTAAGCCAGATATACAAATGAAAGAAAATTTTTATGTAATAAATTTAAATGAAATAAATGTTTATGGAGAAGGAGATACATTAGAAGAAGCAAAAGAAAATTTAGTGGACAGTGTTTTTGAATATATTAATATCTATACAAATAAAATCCATATATTTCATGAATTTGAGAGTGTAGAAAGACAAGCGTATACGCTTAAGTTGATTCGATGTAATGGTGATAGAGACAAACTGAAGAAAGAAGTGGGCCTTTAATCAAGTATAAGGTTTAGGTGGAGTTTGTTCATATAAAATAAACTATTGATTTTTGATTATGAATTTCAATAATAGATTGAAAGGGTGGTGTAAACCAGCCTTTTTTTGCCAGTAGAAAGTTCACAATGAAAGTGGAATCCATTCATGGAAACTACAAATATCAAATGTTTCGTTATTGAATTTTAAATTTCCTACGTCACCTTCTTTGGTATGTTTATTTTTTATTGATTATTGTGTTATAATACAGTGTGAATTTAATGCCAATGGAGGTAACATATATGGAAAATAAAGTTAGAAATAAGAGTTTTTTTATTTCTACATACGGCTGCCAGATGAATGAAGAAGATTCGGAAAAATTATCTGGAATATTAAAAAAAATGGGATATAAAAAAGCAGAGGATAAACTTTCTGCAGATTTAATCATATTTAATACCTGTTGTGTAAGAGAAAATGCAGAACTTAAGGTATATGGGAATTTAGGAGCTTTAAAAAATCTGAAGAAACAAAAGCCTGAACTTATAATAGCACTATGTGGATGTATGATGCAGCAAAAAGGCATGGCAGAAAAAGTAATAAAGAAATTCCCCTTTGTAGATATAATATTTGGCACTCATAATGCCTATAAGTTTCCAGAGTATTTAAATAGGGTAAACAGGCAGAATGCATCTGTAATGGAGATACAAGATAAAGAAGATGGAATTGTAGAGGGAGTTCCAATAGATAGGGAGAGCAGTGTAAAAGCTTTTGTAACTATAATGTATGGTTGTAATAACTTCTGTTCGTACTGTATAGTACCTTATGTAAGGGGACGGGAGAGAAGCAGAAAACCGGAGGATATTGAAAATGAAATAAAAGAACTGGTTTCAAAGGGATATAAGGAAGTTACGCTGCTTGGTCAAAATGTAAATTCTTATGGAAAAAATTTAAATCCAAGGGTAAATTTCAGTGAACTTTTAAAAAGGATTAATGATATAGAGGGCATTGAAAGAGTAAGATTTATGACTTCTCATCCTAAAGATTTGACTGAAGATGTAATAGAGGTAATTTCTAAGTGTGATAAAATATGTGAACATATACATCTTCCGGTGCAATCAGGATCTACTCGTATACTTAAAAAAATGAACAGAAGTTATTCAAAGGAACAGTATCTGGCTCTTGTAAATAGAATAAGAGACAATATTCCAGGAGCATCTATAACTACAGATATAATTGTAGGTTTTCCAGGTGAAACAGAAGAGGATTTTCAAGAAACATTGAATTTAGCAAAAGAAGTAGAATTTGATTCTGCATTTACGTTTATATATTCAAAAAGAGAAGGTACTCCTGCTTATGATATAGAGGAGCAAATTTCAGAGGATACTAAGCATGAGAGATTTAATAGGCTGGTAGAGATAATAAATGAATCTTCTGCTAAAAAAAATAAAGCTTATAAAGGAAGAATAGAGGAAATATTGGTGGAGGGGCCTAGTAAAAATGATAATACAAAACTTATGGGGAGAACCAGAACTGGGAAATTGGTTAATTTTCAAGGAGATAATTCTTCTATAGGGAAATTAGTAAAAGTTGAAATAACTAAGGCAACTTCTTTTTCTCTTGTAGGTAAACAAATTTAAGTTTAAGTAAATAGATAAAATAGAAAGAAGGGAATAGAGTGGGATTGACTCCAATGATGAGGCAGTATATGGAGATAAAAGAAAATTATAAAGACTGTATACTGTTTTTTAGATTAGGCGATTTTTACGAAATGTTTTTCGATGATGCAAAAATAGCGGCTACAGAGCTTGAATTGGTGCTTACGGCAAGAGAATGTGGACTTGAGGAAAAAGCGCCTATGTGTGGAATTCCCTATCATGCTGCAAAATCATATATAGGTAGGATGGTGAACAAGGGATATAAGATAGCCATATGTGAACAACTAGAAGATCCTGCACAATCCAAAGGTATTGTAAAAAGAGGCATTATAAAGGTTATAACCCCTGGAACTTATATGGATACTTGCTTTTTAGATGAAGATGAAAATAATTATATAATGTGTTTATATATAAATAATACAGGCACCAGTTGTGCCCTGTGTTTTGCAGATATATCTACAGGAGAATTTAACTGTACAGACACTCCTTTTAATTTGTCTGTAATTTTAGATGAAATATGTAAGTTTAACCCAAGGGAAATGATAATTCAGGAAGATATGGATTCTGATGTACTCGGTAGCATAGTAGAGGTTTTTAATGAAACTTTTAGCAGAGTAGATGAATGTTATTTTCAAGGGGGAGAAAATGTATTAAAAGAACAATTTGAGGACTTGAATTTAAACGAATATACACCTGAAGTTATAAAGTGTGGTGGTGCTCTAGTCAAATATATAAAACATACCCAAAAAACTAATCTTTCTCATATAAATAAATTTCAATATTATAATATAGTGGATTATTTAACTATAGATATAAATTCCAGAAGAAATCTAGAAATTGTGGAAAGTCTCAGGGAAAATAAGAAAAAAGGTTCTCTCTTAGGGGTTATAGACAAGACCAATACCTCCATGGGAGGAAGACAGCTCAGAAAATGGATAGAACAGCCTCTTATAGACAAGAACAAAATAACAGAAAGACTGGATTCGGTGGAGGAAATTTTAAATAATGTGTGTTATCATGAAGATTTAAAAGAAGCTTTAAAAAGCATATATGACATTGAAAGATTAGCGGGAAAAATATCTTCTAAAAGTGTAAACGCAAAGGAACTGAATTCTTTGAAAAATTCTATAGAAAAGATACCAAATGTAAAGTCTATATTATCCAATTTTAAAACAGGTCTGTTAAAAAATATGTGTGAAAATTTAGATGAGTTAAAGGATGTCTATATGTTACTGGACAGGTCTATATTGGATAATCCTTCTGTTTCTCTGAAAGAGGGGAACCTGATAAAGGAAGGGTATAATAGTGAAATAGATAGGCTAAAGGAAGCTAAAGTTAAAGGTAAAGACTGGATAGCCTCTCTTGAGGCCAGTGAAAGAGAAAATACTAAAATAAAATCCTTAAAGGTGGGATATAATAAAGTATTTGGATACTATATTGAAGTAACTAAAAATAATTTAAATCTGGTACCGGAACACAGATATATAAGAAAACAAACTCTTTCAAATGCAGAAAGGTATATAACTCCAGAGTTAAAGGAAATGGAGAATAAAATTTTAGGTGCAGAGGAAAAATTGATATATTTAGAATATAATGCTTTTGTAGAAATAAGAGATAAAGTAGAAAAAGAAGTTATAAGAATACAGAATTCAGCTAGAATAATTGCAGAGGTAGACTGTTTAGCTTCTCTTGCAAGAGAAGCTCTTGAAAATAATTACTGCAAGCCTGAAATAACTCTTTCAGACAGAATATTTATAGAGGAAGGAAGACATCCTGTAGTGGAGAATATGCTTTCTACAGGAGAATTTGTATCTAATGATACGGATATTGATACAGGAGAAAATCAACTTCTTTTGATAACAGGTCCTAATATGGCGGGGAAATCCACTTATATGCGTCAGGTGGCTTTAATTACTATTATGGCTCAGATGGGAAGTTTTGTCCCTGCCAAAAGTGCCTCTATATCCATATGTGATAAGATATTTACAAGAATAGGAGCATCAGATGATCTGGCTTCTGGAAAGAGTACTTTTATGGTTGAGATGTGGGAGGTATCAAATATTCTTAAAAATGCCACCAATAAGAGTTTGATATTATTAGATGAAGTAGGCAGGGGAACCAGTACCTATGATGGATTGAGTATAGCGTGGTCTGTAATAGAATACATATGCAGAGAAAGTAATCTTAGATGTAAGACCCTATTTGCAACACATTATCATGAACTTACTAAATTGGAAGGTAGAATAAAAGGGGTAAAAAATTATTGCGTGTCTGTTAAAGAAGTGGAAAATACCATAGTCTTTCTAAGAAAGATTGTAAGAGGTGGGGCAGATCAGTCCTATGGCATTGAGGTAGCAAAGCTGGCAGGTCTTCCAGAGGAAGTTTTAAAGAGGGCGAAGGAAATACTAGCTAGTTTGGAGAATGAAAAGACAAAAGAAAATGTGGTAGAGACCGATTTACAAGGGAAAAAGAAAGAAAAGAAGACCCCAAGTCAAGGAAAGCAGTTAAAGTTTCTAGACATAGAAAAAGAAAATTTAATCAATGAAATCAGGGATATAGATGTATTAAATATGACACCCATGGAAGGGTTTAACAAACTTTATGATATAATAAAGAAAGTTAAATCTATTTGATAAAAAGTATTTTTTAAAATAAGGGATTGATTTAATAATGAAGAGAATAAATCTTTTGGATAGGGATACTTCTAATAAAATTGCTGCAGGAGAGGTAGTTGAAGGGCCTTCTTCTGTGGTAAAGGAACTTCTTGAAAACAGCATAGATTCAGGAGCTAAAAATATTACTATAGAAATAGAAGATGGAGGACAAAAATCCATAAAGGTAATAGATGATGGCACAGGAATACATCCCCAGGATGTGGAAAAGGCTTTTATGCCTCATGCCACAAGTAAAATAACTACTTTAGATGATTTAAACAGTATATATACCATGGGATTTCGAGGAGAGGCTTTATCAAGTATAGCTGCTGTATCCCATGTGGTTCTTAAGAGTAGGGTAAAAGATGAGCTTGCTTGTGGAAGGGAAATTTCCATAAGTGGAGGGGTGTTGAATTATGTACAGGATACAGGATGTAATATAGGAACTACTGTCTTAGTAAAAGATCTGTTTTTCAATGTACCTGCGAGGAAAAAGTTTTTGAAGTCTCCAGGAAGGGAAGCAGCTCTTATCTCTGATATAATAAACAGGATTTCTTTAGCTAATCCCGATATAGTATTTAAATTTTTCAGAGACGGGAAAAGAGCCTTAATTACCTATGGGAGCGGGGATGTAATAGATGTTATAAGGTGCATATATGGTAAAAGTATATATGAGAATATAATACCTATAGAGAAGCACAATGATATAGCATCAATCTATGGATATATAGGTAACTCGGAAGTAAGCAGGGGAAGCAGAAATAATCAAAGTATATTTGTAAATAAGAGATATGTTAAGGATAAATCCATAACTGCAGCGGCGGAAAAAGCGTTTAAATCATTTCTCACTATAAATAAATTTCCGTTTTTTGTATTATTCTTAGATCTATTTCCTGAATTCGTAGATGTAAATGTCCATCCCGCCAAGTGGGAAATAAAGTTTAGTGATTCCAGAATGATATTTAAATTTGTATTTGATGCAATTCATGAAGCTTTAAGGGAAAGCTTGAAAGATTCTTTCAAGATAGATATAATAGAAGATAAAATTCCAGATAAAGAGGAATATAAAAGAACAGATAAAATTCAAATTCCTATTGATTTAAAGCCTTCAATCTATGAAAATTATATGAAAGAAGAATATGACAATAATAAGAAACAATACGTTGAAGCTAGAGAAAAGGATAATATTTTTTTTGAATATGAAGATACTTCGGAAAAAAATAATATTTTAAAAGAAAATATAGAGTCAAAGACTTTAAAAGAGAGTAAAATTTCAAAGCTTCCTTCTTTTAAAATAATTGGACAGTTTAATAATACATATATAATAGCAGAGGCAGGTTCTAATCTATATATTATAGATCAGCATGCAGCTCATGAAAAAATTCTCTTTGAAAAATATAAAAGCAATATACAAAAAGAAGAGGTAATAAGCCAGATATTGATTACTCCTGTAGTTATGGAACTTAATAATGAAGATTATGAATGTTACATGGAAAATAGAGACCTATTTAAAAAGAGTGGGTTTGATATAGAATTATTTGGGAATAATACTATAAATGTAAGAGAAGTACCTGTAATACTGGGAAAACCAGATATTAAAAATTTATTTGTAGACATCATAGATAATTTAAAGAATATGGGCTCTGGAGATACTGTTGAGGTAAGGTATATTTCTATAGCTACTCTTGCTTGCAGGGCGGCCATAAAGGCAAATCATAATCTGTCACAAGTGGAAATGGAGCATCTGCTTTATGAGTTGGGATTTTTAGAAGACCCTTTTACATGCCCTCATGGAAGGCCTACTATAGTAAAATATACATTAAGTGAGTTAGAGAAAAAATTTAAGAGGATACAGTAGGGGGAAGCAAATACATGAAGAAACTTTTTATATTGGCAGGGCCTACTGCAGTTGGAAAAACAGACATTTCAATAGAAGTGGCAAAAAAGATAGATGGAGAAATAATATCTGCAGATTCAATGCAGATATATAGGCACATGAATATAGGTTCTGCTAAAATTACAAAAGGTGAAATGCAGGAAATTCCTCATCATTTAATAGATATTGTTGATCCAAAAGAGAATTTTAATGTATCAAGGTATAAGAATATGGCTGAAAAAATCATAAAGGATATATACAGCAGGAATAAATTTCCCATGTTAGTTGGAGGAACAGGTCTTTATATAAACTCTCTTATTTGCAATTACGGTTTTACCGGTGCAAAAGTAGATGTGAATTATAGAAATTATCTTGAAAGTTTGGCAAAGATGAAAGGCAAGGAACATGTACACTCTCTTTTAAAGGATATAGATGCTGCTTCTTATGAAAGGCTGTATCCAAATGATTTAAAAAGGGTTATAAGGGCACTTGAGGTATACAAACTTACGGGAAGGACCATAGGTGAGTTTAACCGTAAAGATGCTTTATATAATATACCTTATGACATATATTACTTTGTGCTTAATATGGATAGAGTTAAATTATATGAGAGAATAAATAAAAGAGTGGATTTGATGATAGAAAAAGGGCTTGTAGATGAGGTTAAAAAATTGAAATCCATGGGATATACTAAAGATATGCAATCTATGAAAGGTATAGGGTATAAAGAGTTGATCAGGTATTTGGAGGGAGATATATCCTTAGATGAGGCTGTATACCTTATTAAGAAGGGAAGTAGAAATTATGCAAAGAGACAGTTAACCTGGTTTAGAAAAGATGAAAGGGCTATATGGATAAACAAGGATGACTTTATCTCAGATAGAGAAATAGTGAATTATATAATTAATATATTAGTAACTTGTTAAAATGTTAAATATTGATATAATATATTATATCAAACATTTTTTTCTAAAATAAAAAGTAAGTACCAGTAATTCTGCTATAAAACTAAAATTTTTACAAATAAAGATTACGGAGGGAGAAAACTATGAGTAAACCAGCAAATAATTTACAAGACATCTTCTTAAATGGTGCCAGAAAAAACAGGATCCCGGTTATTGTATACTTAACTAATGGTTTTCAGATTAGAGGAATTGTAAAAGGTTTTGATAATTTTACAGTTATATTAGAGTGTGATGGAAAACAAATGATGGTATATAAACATGCACTTTCTACTATTACACCATCAAAAGCAATTCTGTTTAATACTCCAGTGGGAACAGATGACAGGTAGTCAAGTGATTCTTAAATTTAGGTTGGTTATCTCCCTTTGAAGGAGATGGAAGCATTGAGTATTTTAAGTACTTAAAACAACTTATCTTTAAATTTGAACATAGAAAAGGGATAGGCAGTTTCCTATTCCTTTTCTATGTGCTAGTAAACCTAGGAGGTAATAAATTTGTTAAATGTAACTAAAGAAAAACTTAAAAATAAATACAAAATAAATGACAGGGTAATTTCTCTATATGAGAAATCCCTAGAAGATATCAAAGATGAGTTCACATATTATGATGAAGTGAGAGAATATAATCAGTTAAAAGTTTTAAATGCCCTTCAGGAAGAGGGCATAAGTGAAGCTCATTTTACCAATTCTTCTGGATATGGTTATGGAGATATAGGAAGAGATTCTTTAGATAAGGTATATGCTAGAATATTTAATTCGGAAAGTGCACTTGTAAGACCTCACTTTGTAAATGGAACTCATGCACTAAGCTGTGCTCTTTTTGGAAATCTTCGGCCGGGAGACACCATGTTATCTGTTTGTGGAACTCCCTATGATACACTGCATGGCTTCATAGGCATAGGCAGTGACAAAAAAATAGGATCACTAAAAGAATATGGCGTAAATTATCATCAGATAGAATTAACTACAGATAATAAGGTGGATTTTAAAAGTATAGAGAAGTATTTGGGGGAAAATAATAAGGTAAAAGTGGTACATATACAGAGATCAACAGGTTATGGGTGGAGAAAATCCTTATCCATAGGGGAAATAAAGGATATAATAGATTTTGTGAAAGGAATTTGTAAAGATATAATATGTTTTGTAGATAATTGTTACGGAGAATTTATAGATATAATGGAACCTACAGATGTAGGAGCAGATTTAGTGGCAGGATCCCTTATAAAGAATATAGGAGGGGGAATAGCACCAACTGGCGGATATATAGCGGGTAGGGAAGAGTATGTAACACAGGCCTCTTATAGACTTACAGTACCGGGCATAGGGGGGGAATGCGGTTCAACTTTTGGAATAATGAGATCTTTATATCAGGGATTATTTTTAGCGCCCCATATTTCTATGGAAGCGGTAAAAGGTGCTGTTTTTTGTGCCAGAATTATGGAACTTGCAGAATTTGAAGTTTTGCCTAAATACAATGATAAAAGAAGTGATATAATACAGTGTATTAAATTTAATAATAAAACAAAGTTGATAGATTTTTGTAGAGCCATTCAGAAGGCATCTCCTGTAGATTCTTCTGCACAATGTGAACCTTGGGATATGCCTGGGTATTCAGATCAGGTTATAATGGCCGCAGGAGCTTTTATACAGGGTTCTTCCATTGAGTTATCTGCAGATGCTCCCATAAGAGAACCCTATATAGCTTATTTGCAGGGAGGACTGACTTTTGATCACGCTAAAATAGGAATACTTATGGCTCTATCTAGTATAATCTGAATAGATAAGTTTATTTTAATCATATTGTCTATAGATTCCTATTAATCTTCCTATTATTTTACAATCATTTACTATAATAGGGGACATACTTTTGTTTTCTGGCTGTAATCTTATGTGATTTTTTTCTTTAAAAAACCTTTTTAATGTGGCTTCATTTTCAATAAGAGCTACTACTATGTCCCCATTTTCTGCAGAATCTACTTTTTCTATTAAAGATAAATCTCCATCTAATATACCTACATCTACCATACTTTCTCCCTTTACTTTTAACATAAATATATCTTTCTTGTTTTTTATATAATCCATGGGCAGTGGAAAATAATCCTCTATATTTTCCACTGCCATAATAGGCATACCAGCAGTTATGGTACCTATTATAGGTACTTCTATCATTTCTTTTTTATGAGATTTTTCAATAACTTCTATAGTTCTGGATTTTGTGGCATCTCTTTTTATAAAACCTCGTTTTTCTAGCTTTTCAAGATAACTGTGAACCGTAGAAGTAGATTTTAAGCCTACAGCAGCACATATCTCTCTAACAGAAGGCGGATAACCTTTTTCCTTAATTTGTGATTTTATAAAATTATATATTTGACATTGTCTATTATTACTGTGTTCTGTCATAAAACACACCCCTCTAAATTTATTTATCCAAAGACTATCATTGCTTAACAGCCTTAGATTAAGAATCACTTGATGGAAATTATAACATAGAATTTGACAAATAGCAAACTTATGTTCTATACTAATTTTACTGGCTTTAGAGATACTGTTAAAATAATAAATATTATGTTAATTATATAAAAAGTAAACTAAAACAAATAAATAAAAAGGAGTCTAGTATATTTATGAATAAAAAATATTGTATATTTAATGAAAAAAAAGTCTGTGATAATTGTGATGAGTGCAATAAATGTGATTTGAATTCTAATAAGAAATGTAATAACTGCGGTCAATGCCTTGAATTAGAAGGATATGACATGAGAGCAATAAAGATTGATACAATTTTAGATGAAGAGGAATTAGAGGAGTATCAAATTCAGCAAAGTGAAATAACAGACTGTTGTCATACTGATTCACATATCGAAGATTGTGAATGTGAAGAGGAATTTATAGATGACATAGATGGATTGAGAGAAATTATAGATAATAAAGATAAATTCAAAAAAATAATTTATGAAGAATACCCTGGATTAATAAAAATTGTAAAAAACGCTAGGTGATTATTTTTATTTTAGAGAAAACTTTATGTTAAAATAACAAATATTATGTAAATTAAATAAAAAGTAAACCAAAAACCAATTATATATTATATAAAAGTAAAAACAAGGACAATTACCTTGTTTTTACTCCTGATCCTCAATTATATTTAAAGGATTGGATTTTATAGCCTCTCTAAGTTTTTCATCATCTACATGAGTGTATATTTGAGTAGTAGACACGCTTTCGTGACCAAGTATCTTTTGGAGGCTTCTTATATCCACATGGCCATACTTATACATGAGAGTGGCTGCCGTGTGCCTTAACTTATGGGGTGTATATTTTTCACTGTCTAAGTTGGCTTTTTTTAAATATTTTTTTAGCATAAGTTCAACAGATCTTTTATTTATTCTGTTATAGTTTTTACTTATAAAAAGAGCATCTTTATCATTTATCCTAGCTAAATATCCATTTCTTGAGGTGAGATAGCTTTTAAGTGCCTCTAGGCAGGAATTGTTTAGATAGATAGTTCTCTCTTTATTACCTTTACCTATTACAGTTAAGGTATCTTCTTTGATGTTGGATATATTTATGCTGCAAAGCTCTGAAAGCCTCATTCCACAGTTTAAGAAAAAAGTTATAATACAGTAATCTCTCTCTTTAAATTTTCCATCAATAGACTCAAGTAAAATTCTGCTTTCATTTAAACTTAAATAGATAGGGTTTCTTTTGCTTATTTGAGGGGATTCCAGTTCCAGGGCAGGATTTTCATTTATTAATTTAGCCTTGCTGCAGAGATATTTAAAGAAAGATTTTAAAGAGGCTACTTTTCTTGCTCTAGCATAACTTTTGTTGTGTCTATAGTTCTCTATAAAGGATATAAATGCAAATAAATCACTTAAGGTTACATGACGTATTATATCAATATCAATATCTTTTATTTTTATATTCTCAAATTGAGAACCCTCTTTTTCCAGCCCTTTATAGAGTTTTAAAAACTTTAAGAACATAGTCAAATCCACTTTATAACCCTCTAAAGTATTTTTGGATTTACCCTTAATTGTACCCAGATAATTTAAAAAATCATTTAAATATCCGGGGAGTTCTGGATTGTATATTTGTTTTAAATTATAGTTCATAATGTAAAAAGTCTCCCTTTTTTAATATATAAGATCGCTAAATAATCATTTAACGATCTTAGTATTCTATATAGGAAGGTAAAAATCCTGCTTTTGTAATATAATAGCTATGTTCTTGGTTTACTTTTTATTTAATTAACATAATATTTATTATATTTACTATATTTATTTTACTAAACTGAATAATTTTATCTATTTAAGGTAAAATATATAAATGATATATTAAGTAAAAAAAGACTGGAGGTATTCGCTGCTTAAATATATCCCAATAACATATATTAGTAAATACAAGCAGCTTGTAAATTTATGAAAATAGGAATTCCAAAAGGATTATTATATTGTAAATATCATGTTTTTGTAGAAACTTTTTTTCATGAACTAGGTGCAGAGATAATAACTTCTCCTGATACCAACAGATATATATTGGATTTAGGCGTAAAATACTGCGTAGATGAGGCTTGCCTTCCAATAAAAATCTTTCATGGTCATGTAGCTTCCATAAAAGATAAATGTGATATAATCTTTATCCCAAGAATAATGCAGCTAAAGAAAGATGAATTTATCTGCCCTAAATTTTGTGGTCTTCCAGAGATGGTGTTAAATAATATACCACATATGCCAGAAGCACTAACCTATCCCTTATATGCATTTTCCAAAAATAAAATTAGAAACTGGATTTTAAATGCAGGTTTAAAGTTTAGCAAGAATATTTTGGAGATAAAAAGAGCTTATACAAAAGCAGCAAAAGCACAGATCTCTTACACACTGACTTTGAACAATATAAATTTTTCCAAAAATATAGCCTTAGTGGGACACCCATATAATCTATATGACAGTTTCGCCAATATGAATATAGTTAAAAAACTAAATAAATTAAATATTGGTATAATTACTGAAGAAATTATAGATAAAACACAAATAACTGATGAATTAAAACACTTGTTTAAAAAACCTTTTTGGACCTTTGCCAGAAATTCCTATGGCTTTTCTGCTTATGCCGCAGAAACTAAAAAAGTAGATGGAATAATATATGTATCTTCTTTTGCCTGTGGTATAGATTCTGTAGTAATAGAACTTATCAAAGACAGACTAAAAAACTTTCCTATTTTAGTTCTTAAAATAGATGAACAAACCGGAGAAGCTGGCTTTGATACTAGAATTGAAGCTTTCTCCGATATGCTTGAAAGGAGATGTGAAAACCTATGAAAATAACTTTTCCCCACTTGGGAAATACATGCTTTGCAGTGAAAGCTTTATTTGATGGACTAGGAATTGATTACATAATACCGCCATTAAGTAATAAAAAAGCTTTAGAAATAGGTGCATTATACTCTCCAGAAGAAATGTGTCTTCCTTTTAAAATAATGATTGGCAATTACATTCAAAGTATAGAAAAAGGAGCAGATACAATTTTAATAGTGGGAAGCTGTGGTCCTTGTAGGTTTGGAGAATACTGCGAACTTCAAATAAACCTGCTAAAAAACCTGGGATACAATCTTAATTTTATAGTTATAGATTACCCTAAAGATATAGGTATAAAAGAGTTTATGAGGAGAATAAGTCTAATTGCCTCTAAAAGTAATAAAAGTACTGGAAAAAAATTAAAAATAGCTGCTTTAGCAGTAAAAATAATTAATTTACTAGATAATATAGAAAGCAAGGCAAAACTATTAGCTGGTTATGAAATAAAAAAGGGGCAATGTAAAAATATTTTAAAAGAATGCAAAGAAAAAGCTTTTAAAAGCACTTCTCCAGAAGAAATGTTTCATATATTAAAGTGTTATATGAAAAAGCTAAAAGCAATTTCCGTTTGCAAGAATAAAACTCCTTTAAAAATCTCCATAATAGGTGAAATATATACCACTATAGAACCATTTTCAAATTTATTTATTGAAGATAAACTCATGGATTATGGTGTATCTACTTCAAGATATATTACTCCAAGCTGGTGGATTAAGAATGCAGCTTTATCCATATTAAAATTAAACTCACTTAACATAAGAAGAGCTTCTAAAGAATATCTTAATCTTTATATAGGCGGTCATGCACGTGAATGTATAGGTGAAGCCCTTTTATCTTATAAAAATGGATTTGATGGGGCCATTCAAATTTTTCCTGTAGGATGTATGCCTGAAATTGTATCTAAATCCATACTTCCCACTATATCAAAAGATAAGAATTTCCCTATACTAACTTTAATAGTAGATGAAATGACTGGAGAAGCTGGTTTTGACACTCGAATTGAAGCTTTTTTAGATTTGTTAGAAAGGAGAAAAGACAATGTATTATATGGGAGTTGATGTAGGCTCTGTAAGTACAGATATTGTAATAGTAGATGAAAATATAACCATACTTGATTCACTATATCTTAGAACCAAAGGAAGACCTATAAATGCAATACAAGAAGGTTTTAAACTTTTAAAAAGCAAATATAGAGATAAAGATATAAAAGCCGTAGGCACCACCGGCAGCGGAAGGCATATTGCGTCTTCAATTATAGGTGCCGATATTGTAAAAAATGAAATAACTTCCCATGCCATAGCAGCTTTGAATTTAGATGATTCTGTAAAAACTATAATAGAAATAGGTGGCCAGGATTCTAAAATAATTATTTTAGAAAATGGTATTGTATCAGACTTTGCAATGAATACCGTATGTGCAGCTGGAACAGGTTCCTTCCTGGATAGGCAAGCAGAAAGATTAGATATTCCCATTGAAGAATTTGGAGACTATGCTTTGAAATCCAGCCATCCCGCCAGAATAGCTGGAAGATGCGCTGTATTTGCTGAATCTGACATGATACATAAACAACAAATGGGATACAGTAACCCTGATATAATAAAAGGACTATGTAATGCTTTAGTGAGAAATTATTTAAACAATGTGGCAAAAGGAAAAGATATAAAATCTAAAATATTTTTTCAAGGTGGAGTAGCTGCAAATATAGGAATGAAATCTTCCTTTGAGGAAATATTAGGAAAGAAAATAATAATTCCTAAAAATTTCAAGTTAATGGGTGCTGTAGGTGCTGCTATTTTAGCAAAGGAATCTTTAGAAAAAAAGAAATCCCCTACTAATTTTATGGGATTCAATCTAGCAAACGTAAATTTTGTATCTAAAAGTTTTGAATGTACAGGGTGTTCTAACAGATGTGAAGTAGTAAAAATATTAAATAAAGAAAGAACAGTAGGTTTTTTCGGAGGAAGATGTGAAAAGTGGAATAAAATTATTTCAGCATAGAAAATTTCTGTGCTGAAATAATTTTATTCCACTTTACATAATATATTTGACAAAATATAGACTTATAAAATATAATTAAATAATTAGGTAATTGCGAAACTAACTGATAAAAATGAATTGATGATGACAAGAAAGTT
>ENA-UOOR01000251-UOOR01000251.1-fermentation-metagenome-genome-assembly--contig:-NODE-251-length-82138-cov-7.711451_pt1 | contig 82138 bp, 61 predicted proteins | sample MGYA00245780_ERZ724029 | MGnify/ENA primary metagenome ERZ724029 (study PRJEB28704, sample SAMN03018315) | fermentation metagenome | biome: anthropogenic terrestrial biome; feature: soil; material...
GCGCGCGGCCAGACACCGGGACCGGTCCAACGAAAGCGACCGCCGACGAGGCGGGAGCTTTCACAGCGAGCGCGCGGCGAGAAGGAACGCGATCGCCGGGAAGCTTTCCGACACCTCGGGCCGCCTTCCGCCGTCGGCCGCCGAGACGGCGGCGCTCCCTGGTTTCGGCGCGCGGCCAGACACCGGGACCGGTCCAACGAAAGCGACCGCCGACGAGGCGGGAGCTTTCACAGCGAGCGCGCGGCGAGAAGGAACGCGATCGCCGGGAAGCTTTCCGACACCTCGGGCCGCCTTCCGCCGTCGGCCGCCGAGACGGCGGCGCTCCCTGGTTTCGGCGCGCGGCCAGACACCGGGACCGGTCCAACGAAAGCGACCGCCGACGAGGCGGGGCTTACACAGGGTGCGCACGCAGGCCGCCGGGACGGCGGCTCTCCCCCCTCGCCCGACTCGCTCCCGCTCCGCCAGTCGCTGACCGGCGCAACGAACGCGCCCCCGAAAGGTTTCAACCTTGATGACCTATCGCGCCGAGGGCCGCGGCCAGCTCCTCGCGCCGCTGCTGCAGACCGGCGTCGGGTGTCGGCGGCAACCGGGACAGGGCCTCGGTCACCCTGCGGACGTCGAGCGCCAGCCGGTCCTCGGCGACGCGCGCCAGCAGCGCGAGGCAGTCGCCGAGGTCGTGGGCCGAGAGCCGGGGGAGTTTCAGCAGCAGAAACAGGGTCGGACTCGGGCGAAAAATCCTCCCCCTGGCGCCGATGACGAACGGCTCGATCTCCGACCGCCAACCCGGAATGCGACGCACGAAGAAGTCGGCCGCGGAGTTGACCGCTTCGATGGAGAGCCCGAGCTCCGCGGCCAGCTCCATCAGCGCCAAGCGCTCACGACCGCTCCCTTCGAGCCCCATCAGATCGACATCCTCGGTCGTTCGCCCGGGCAGCAACCAGAGCGCGACCAGTCCGCCCCCGACGAGCAGCCAATCGCCTTCGAGGCGGTCGGCCGCTGCGCGGACCACCCGCTCCAGCTCTTCGCGTCCCAGCACGGTCTTCATGGTTGTTACGATACGGGCGATGAACGATTCCTGGGAATTGCTGTGCAGCCTCGGCCTGCCCGACGGCCCGATTCGGCCGCCGCCGACCGGCCTCTTCCCAGACGAGCGCGTGCGAGTCGCGGTCGAGACGCTCGTCACCGGCGTGCTCGAAGAGCGGCAGGTCGCTCCGTTGCTCGCCTGGCTCAGGGCCTGGCAGCACCATTGGCCCGCCAGGTTCGCCGCGACGCTCGGGGACTCGGGCGTGGCGGCGATCGGCGCGCTCGAGCGACGCTCGGCAGACGCCAATCGCTACCTGAAGCTGCGCCGCATCGCTATCGAGAACCTCTCCGGGCTCCTCTGAGCAGCGCGCCCGGCCCGCGACCGCGGTTAGCACTCGCGAGTCGAACCCGCGCCCGAAGGAAGCCCGCTCCCCGCCGGCGCGCCCGCGTACCAAAGTGCTCGCCGCGGAGATCTTCAGCGCGCGCCGACGAGGCGGGGGCTTTCACAGCTTGGCGCGGTCAGACACCGGGACCGGTCCAACGAAAGCGACCGCCGAAGCGGCGGGAGCTTCCACAGGGTGCGCACGCAGCCCGCCGGGACGGCGGCCCTCCCCCCTCGCGCGACTCGCTTCCGCTCCGCCAGTCGCTGACCGGCGCCAGCACGAAGGCTGGCGCTCCGGATCTCGCGGAGCACTCTCCTACGGCGCGGTGACGAGCCCGCGGCTGCTCGCGACGACCACGGTCCTCGCCGCGCCGTTGGCCACCGCCACGCTCCTCGGCACGACGTCCGCGCCGATCCGGAACAACTCGAGCGCCTCGGCGCCCCTCTCTCCGGCATTGGTCTGCGCCCGGCTCACCCTCGCCAGGCTCTCGCCGACCACGACCCAGACGTCGCCGGCGTACAGCCCCTGCCCCTCGACCGCGATCGACCGCACGGCGCCGAGCTGCGTGAAGAACATTTCGCCCTCGTCCATCCGAGGCTGAACGACCGCCCAGTCGAAGGCGTCTCGGAAGAGCCAGAGCCCGCCCTCGCCCGGCGCGCCGCCCGCGTCGCCGGTGCCCACCCAGAGGTCCGGCAGGCTCGTCGAGCCGGCCCCGATGGCCGTCACCGCGGGCCCCGGCACGGTGCCGACCGCGGCCTCGGTGGTCCAGCTCGCCGCGTCTTCGGAGGTCTGGCAATGGATCTCGTTGCCGACCGCGTACCAGACCAGCCCGCCGCCGCCCCACGAGACGTCCGGCCCGACGGCGATGGTTCGAAGGTCCAGCCCTTCCTCGGGCAGCCACTGCTGCAGGCTCCCGGTGCCGTCCCAGAAGGCGATTCCGCGATCGGTGGCGGCGAAGACGCGCCCGTTCGTGCCAGCGGCCATCGCCCGGGTCTGCGTCGGCGGAGCGACGGCGACGCCCCAGCCGAGGTTGGACTGCTGCGCGCCGGCGCCGAAGTCGAACGGCGACCAGCTCCCGGTGCTCGCCCAGCCGGCAAAGCCGAGCGTCTGGACCCCGCCGTTGGAGATGGCCACCGCGCTGCCCTCGCTCAGGCCGCTGACGTAGCTGTCGCGGCGCCCGTCCAAATAGACGTGGAAGACGGGCAGGACGCCCACCGCCATGATCCGGCCCCAGGGGTCGATGGCCACGGCCTCGAGCGCAGGGCCGTCCGCCTCGACCTCGAAGCCGGAGATCTCGATGGCCAGCGGCGCGGCCTCGATGGTCGCCAGCGGCTCGGTCGTCGTCGCGCTGGCGAGGACCGAGAGAGTGCCGCCGGCCAGCGGGTAGATGGTGATGCGGCAAGAATCGTTGCCCACGCGCCGCTCGGCAGGCAGGCCATCGACCTCGGGGAAGACGCAGGCGACCTCGTCGCCGTTCGGGTCGCTCACCCGGGCGCTCACCCACAGCGCGTCGCCGGGCAGCACCTTCGGCGCCTGGGCGCCGACCGCCGGCTGGCCGGGCTGGCTCCACTCGAGGGCGATCTGCGGCGGCTCGTCCACGCTGTTGAGGACGTCGATGACGAGCTGGGCCTGGGCGCCACCGGAGGCGAGCGCGGTCACCACCAGGCTCGCGGGTCGCGCGACTCGCGGCACGCGGACCGTCCTCCCGGAGAGGCGGCTGCCCAGCGTCGGCTCGTCGAGGAAGGGGTCGCGCGGATCGCGGGCGAGTTGCGCGGTCCAGGTCAGGCCCAGGGCGCTGCCCGGCTGGACCTCGACGGCGAGGTCGCTCAGCTCGTTGGCCTGCAGGCGACCAGGCAGACTGTGGCAGCCATCGACGCAGACCAGCTCGAGGTCGGCGCCCTCCGGGCGCAGGGTGAGGTTGACGAAGTCCGGCTCGGAGACGAGCTCATCGTCGTCGGTCGCAGTCACCGAGAGGACGTAGTGACCGGGAATCCCACCGGTCTTGAGCTCGAGCACCTCGCCCTTGCGCCCCTTGGGCGTGAGCTGGGTCGCGCTCGGATCGGGCGCGGCGACAAGGCTCCAGGCGAACGAGGCGACCTCGCCGTCGGGGTCCTGCGCCTGTGCGCCGATGAAGACGACCTCGCGCACGACCAGGTCGAGATCGGGGCTGGCCCGGACGATCGGCGCCGCCTTCAAAGGCCTCTCGGCGCTGCAGGCGGCGAGGCTGACGGCGAGAATGAGGCTGAGCGCGGCCGTTCGCATGGTGGCCCTCCCCGGGATCGAGGTGAAGAAGGTGGGAGAGGATAGCCGCTTTCAGCAGCGGTCGGTACTTCGCAGCGTCGGGTAGCGGATGGAGGGAGGGGCGCCGAGCGACGCGCGTCTGACGGGGAATCAATCGTCGGCCCGGCAGGCAGGCAAGGGCTCGGCAGGTCGTCAAATCGTGCTGCCGGGCGCATGTGGTCCGCGTGGATTGTCGGAAGAAACTCAATGAGATGGCGGGCCTGTTTGCGGCAGCCGCAGCCTTCGGCTATGACCGCCTCTTCGCCGCCGTCCGACTCTGGCTGGAGGAGCTCATGCCCGCGAAAAAGCCTGCGACCCGCAAGTCCCCTGCGAAGCGCAAAACCCCTGTGAGGAAGAACGGCGCGTCTCTTGTCGACCTCGAGAAGCGGGTCAAGGCGCTGGAGGAGAACCAGTCGATCCCGGGTGCTCTTATCGAGAATTTGGACACTCAGCTCCGCGTCGTGGCTGAGGGCCAGGATATGGTCAGCGATCGACTCCACAAGGAGATGGAGGAGCTCAAGAAGGCCCTCCATTCGTTGGACGAGTCACTCACCGCTCGGGTGACTCTCCTCGAGGTCGGTCACACCAAGCTCGAACAGGGCCAGGCCAAGCTCGAACAGGGCCAGGCCAAGCTCGAACAGGGCCAGGCCAAGCTCGAACAGGGCCTCGGCCAGGTCGAACAGGGCCTCGGCCAGGTCGAACAGGGCCTCGTCACGGTCAGTCGTGAGCTGGCCAGGCTTGCGGACGCAATCGAAAGGATGCGCCAAGGCAACCAGGGCGTTCTCGAAAACCACGAGCAACGCATCGTCCGACTGGAGGCCGCGGGCGGACGAAGTTGAGGACTCGCTTCGCGCATTTCCTCCAAGTGAATAGCCAATCCAAGGCTTGAACAGCATCCGAGCACAGGAAGCCGCGTATGCCAGCCAAGACACCTGAGAAGAACAAGGCCTCCAGCAAGCGCAGGGGCGCCCTTCGAGGACGCCGAACGGTCCCCCACCAGGTCCTTCCAGACGAGAGTCCGAGCTCGGCCCAACTAAGGGACCGACTCACGCAGATCGCGCTGTACATCAAGACCTCCCGACCGAAGTTGGCCGCAAGCAAGGCACTCGAGGCAACAAGGCTGCCGGGCACTCCGTATTGGGAAGAGGAGACAGCGGAGTTGCTCGAGCGGTTTGAGACCCGCCTCGCTCCTCTGGAAAGCCGCGACAGCATCCGACCGATTCTCAAGAGGCTCAACCTGGACGGCACGAGGCTACTTGATCACGGAAGGCTCGAAGGTGAGCTGCTCGCGAAGCGGACCATCCTGGAGCTTCAGCTCGAGCAGCGTTTCGGCGCCCTCCCGACTCGCACTCGCAAGAGGATCAATTCAGCGGTGCGCTCCGACCTCGATGTCTGGATCACCCGGGTCGTCGCCGCCAAGAGCCGGGCGGACATTTTCCGCGAATAGAAGTGCCACTCGCGGTCGCCATTCGACCCGCCCACCGCTTCTGCCTTCGACACTGCGTGGGCCGCCGGCAAGCCAAGGGCCTGGCTAATTGCCCCCGCCGAGCCAGGCTCCGCGGCCCCGCTCCTCCCCTCCCCAAGCATGGGGGCGCGACCACCCCGTTTCGGTTGACGCCCCCCTTCCGGCACGCCTAAGCTGCCGCAACTCCTAGGGCCGGTTCTTCAAGGGGATCGCTCCGATCCCGCACCATCCCCCTCGCGGGAAGACTCCAACTCCATGACTGCTGTGTTCTGGCGCCGACTATTGCTCGCCTCGACGCTCGCTCTCTCGACCTCGGCCTGTTCGGGGCTGGCCGCCAGCATGATCGGCGGCGCGCTGGGAGGCGACGGCTCGGTCTTCTCCAACGACGACGACCCCGAGCTCATCCGCGAGGCGATCCCCTTCGGGCTCAAGACGATGGAGGCGCTGCTGCAGAGCGCCCCCGACGACGAGGACCTGCTGCTCTCGGCGGCCTCGGGCTTTACGCAGTACTCGTACGCCTTCGTCCTGCAGGAGGCGGAGATGCTCGAGGACGACGACCCGGCAAGGGCCCGCGCCGGCCGCGCCCGCGCCAAGAAGCTGTTTCGCCGCGCCCGCGACTACGGGATGCGCGCGGTCGCCGCCGAGTGGGACGACGAGTTCTGGGCCGACTTCGCCAAGGACCGCCACGCCGCCCTCGCCAAAGTCGACGACGAGGAGATGGTCCCCTACCTCTACTGGACCGCCGCGCCCTGGGCCGCGCTCATCTCCCAGTCCAAGGACGACATGAAGGTTGTCGGCGAGCTGCCAAACGTCGAAGCGCTCGTCAAACGCGCCCTCGAGCTCGACCCGGACTGGGGCGACGGCGCGGTGCGCGAGCTGGCGATCAACCTCGAGCTCGCCACCGGCTCGCTCGACCGCGCCCGCCAGCACTACCAGCGAGTCCTCGAGCTGACCGGCGGCAGGAAGATCGGCCCGCACGTCACCTGGGCCGAGTCGGTCGCGGTCCAGCAGCAGGACCGAAAGCTCTTTGATGAGCTGCTCGACAAGGCGCTCGGCTTCGACGCCGATGAAGCCCCCGGGTACCGCCTCGTCAACCTCATCTCTCAGAAACGCGCGCGGTGGCTGAAGTCCCGCGCCTCGGATCTCTTCCTGGAGGAGCAATAGCGATGCGCCGTCTCTTCACCGCCCTCGCCCTCGCCCTCGTCGCCACCCTGGTCGCGGCGCCCGCGCAGGCAGCCAAGAAGGTCACCATCAAGCTCGGCACCATGGCCCCCGACGGCTCGGCCTGGCACAACCTTCTCAAGGAGATGGGCGAGAAGTGGGCCGAGGCCTCGAACGGTCAGGTCAAGCTCAAGATCTACCCGGGCGGCGTCGCCGGCAACGAGGGCGACATGGTCCGCAAGCTGCGCGTCGGCCAGCTCCAGGCCGCCGCGCTCTCGGTGGTCGGCCTCCATGACATCGAGACCTCGCCTCAGGCCATCGCCACCCCGGGCCTCATCTCCGACGACGAGGAGTGGAACCACGTCTTCGCCAAGATGGCGCCGCTGTGGGAGTCGCGCTTCTCCGAGAAGGGCTTCGTCCCGATCATGTGGGGCGACACCGGCTGGATCTACCTCTTCCTCAAGAAGGAGGCCAAGTCGGTCGCCGCCCTCAAGGGCACCAAGGTCTTCGCCTGGGCTGGTGACAACGACTCGGTCAAGGGCTGGGTCGCCGCCGGCTTCCAGCCCGTCGTCATCTCCTCGACCGACATCCTGCCGTCGCTGACCACCGGGATGATCGAGGGGTACGCCAACACGCCGATCATGGCCTTCACCGCCCGCTGGTACGAGCAGACGCCGTACATGATCAAGCAGTCCTGGGGCCACCTGCCCGGCGGCACCATCGTCACCAAGCAGGCCTGGGAGAAGATCCCCGAGGACCTGCGCCCCAAGATCCTCGCCATCGCCCGTGAGTACGGCGAGAAGGTCAACCGCGAGGTCAACCGCATGCAGGCCGAGGCCATCGCCGAGATGCAGAAGCAGGGCCTCAAGCTCATCACCTTCAGCCCGGCCGACCAGAAGCTCTTCGTCGAGATGGCCGAGAAGACCTGGCCGATGGTGCGCGGCGGGGTCTGCACCGAGGAGGCCTTCGACGAGGTCAAGCGCGTCCGCGACGAGTACCGCGCGAGCAAAGGCAAGAAGTGACCCACCAGCCACCGGGGGATGAGCTCCTGCCGGGCGAGGGCGCTGCTGTGCCCGCGCCTGGCGCTTCAGCGCAGACCGATACCAGCTCCCTCGCCGCTCCGAGCCTGGCCGAAGGGACGGGCCCTCGCGGCTTGCGGGCGCTTGCGCGCCTGGCCGTCTCCGGTCTCGAGAAGTGGTCGGTCGTCGTCATCCTGGTGGTGATGACCGTCGTCCCGGTCGCCGAGTCGCTCGCCCGCTGGCTGTTCAAGAGCGGCATCCCCGGCGCGGTGCTCTACACGCAGCACCTGACGCTGTGGATAGGCTTCCTCGGCGCGCTGCTCGCCACCGGCGCAGGCAAGCACCTCGCGCTCGCCACCGGCGAGCTCATCAAGGGCACGCCGAAGAAGATTGCGGGCATCTACGCCGGCTCGCTCTCGGCGGCCGTCTGCTCGATGCTCGCCTACGCCTCGCTGGTGCTGGTCAAGGCCGACTCGGCGATGGAGCGCTCGCTGCCAGGCGGCATCCCCGAGTGGTGGAGCGAGGTGGTCATGCCGGTTGCGCTCGGCCTGATGGCCGTGCGCTTCGCCTGGCGCACCTCCGACCGCTGGTACGGCAGGGCCATCGCCTTCGCCGCCGCCGGCGCGGTCTTCCTGCTTGCGTTCGCCGAGGACTTCTCCGACAAGCTCGTGGCGCCCGGCACCGTCCTCATCCTCGTCGGCGTGCTGCTCGGCGCCCCGCTCTTCATCGGCATGTCGGGCCTGGGGATGCTGCTGTTCTGGGGCGAAGGCACCTCGGTGGCCGCGGTGCCGACCGAGACTTTCCGCCTGGTCGCCTCCTCGACCCTGCCGGCGATTCCGCTGCTGACCGCCGCCGGGTACGTGCTCGCCGAGGGCGGCGCCTCCAAGCGCCTGCTGCGGGCGGCCAAGGCGCTCATCGGCTGGGCCCCCGGCGGCATGGCGCTGATGGTGGTCGTCGTCCTCGCGGGCTTCACCACTTTCACCGGCGGCTCCGGGGTCACCATCCTCGCCCTCGGCGGCTTGGTGATGCCCATGCTGCTCAAGGAGCGCTACCCCGAGGGCTTCAGCCTGGGGCTGGTCACCTCCTCGGGGTCGCTCGGGCTGCTCTTCCCGCCGAGCCTGCCCGTCATCCTCTACGCGGTGGTGGCCGGCGCGAGCGTCGAGGAGCTCTTCATCGCCGGGTTCTTGCCCGGGCTCCTGCTCGTCGTGCTCGTCGCGATCACCGGCATGGTCGTCGGCATCAAGCAGAAGGCCCCGCGCCAGCCCTTCAGCTTTCGGGAGGCCGGAGCCGCGGTCTGGGAGGCGAAGTGGGAGCTGGCCATCCCCGCGGTCGTCGTCGGGGCGGTGTTCACCGGCTTCGCGACGGTGGTCGAGGCCGCGGCCCTCGCGGTCGTCGCCGCGCTCCTCTCCCAGAGCTTCATCTTCCGTGACCTGCACTGGCGCAGGCAGCTCCCGGAGACGCTGGCGCGCGGCGCGACGCTCGTCGGCGCGGTCGTCATCCTGCTCGGCGTGGCGATGGGGCTCACCAGCTATCTGGTCGACGCCGAGATCCCCGCGGTGGTGCTCGAGTGGACCAAGGAGCACATCCACTCGCCGCTCGTCTTCCTGCTCGCGCTCAACGCGGTGCTGCTCGTGCTCGGCAGCGTGCTCGAGATCTACTCGGCGATCGTCATCCTCGCCCCGCTGCTCGTGCCGATGGCCGGCGCCTACGACATCGACCCGCTGCACCTCGGCATCGTCTTCCTCGCCAACCTCGAGCTCGGGTTCCTCTTCCCGCCAGTCGGCTTGAACCTGCTGCTGTCGTCGACCCGGTTCGGCCAGCCGCTCACGCGGCTCTACAGGGTCGCCCTGCCCTTCCTGCTCATCATGGCGCTGGGCGTGCTGCTGACGACCTACGTGCCCGCGCTCACGACCGGCTTCCTGGGCTGGGTGCGCGGCGGGTAGACGGCGCCGAGCGCGCGCACTCGGTGCTTCCGACAAGCGACCGGCAGTTGAACGCCGGCTGCATCGAGCCTGACCTCTACCTTGCCGCCGGAAGGCTCAAGACCAAGCTCGCGCCACCACCGGGGCGCGGCTCGTACCTCAAGTCGCCCTTCATCACCCGCGCGCGAGCTTGCCGGCTCAGCGCGAGGCCGAGCCCGACTCCGGGCGCCGGCCCGGCTGCCTTTTCTGCCGATCGCGAGAACGGTGAGACCGGGTTCGCGTGTGTAACGGGGCTGTAACAAGGCCCAGGGCACCGAAGTGTGCCGAGCGCGCAGCGTCAGCCGGCGGCGACCTCGAAGACGTCGTCGGCCTTCTGCTGCACGGCTATCGGCAGGTCGATGAAGCGGCGCACCGTCTCGAGCTGCGTCGTCAGGTGGCTCGACGGCCTGAGCGTCCGGAACCTCCCGCCGCCGGCGAGCGCCAGCGGGATGACGAGCTGATCGGCCAGGTGCTCGCCGACCGGCACGCCGGCCTCGAGATAGCGCCTGGCCTCCGCCACCGCCCGCGCCGCGACCCGCTCGGCGGGGACGCCCCTCTCGCCGAAACCGGTGAAGACCTCGGTCACGTGCTCGCTCTCGATCTCCAAGCTCAGCACGTTGCCGGGCCCGCGCGGGTTCTCGATCTCCTCGAGCTGCAGCTCGTCCTTTGCCCAGCCGAGCTCGGTCTCGACGACCCGCAGCTCGCGCTCGCCGATGCTCGCCGGCAGCCCGGAGACGAGCGCGACGGCGCGTCGGCGCCGAACCTCGCCGCGCTCGAGGAGCGCCAGCGGCTCGAGCCTGGAGACCGGCTCGATCTCGACGGTGAGGCGCCCGCCGCCCGCGGGGACGAACCCCGGCCTCTCGAGCGTCGCGACGACCCGCGGTCCCATCGACTCGACGAGCGGCAGGAAGGCCCTCTGTAGGAAGTCGAAGGGCGGCGCGAGCGGATTGTGCGTCCCGCCCTCGAGCGCCAGGAACGAGCGGCCGGGCGCGCAGAGCAGCGCCGGGAGCACGGTCTGGAGCACGAGCGTGGTGCTGCCCGCGGTGCCGATGGCGAAGCTGTAGCGGCCGGGGATGGCCCGCGCGGGCTCGAAGAGCAGCGTCATCGACCCCAGCGCGGCGCCCTCGACGTGCGCCTTCCCGACCTTCGCGGCGGCCTCGACGGCGGTCAGGTGCTGGCGCCGCAGACCCGGCTTCGCCCGGCGGGCGCGCACGTTCTCGACTCGAAAGGGCTTGCCCGTCACCAGCGAGAGCGCCAGCGCGGTGCGGATGATCTGCCCGCCGCCTTCACCGACCGCTCCATCGATCTCGATCATCGGCGCCCCCGACTGAGCGTCCCCAGGCCCGCCGCGCCGCTCGCTTGCCACGCGCCGCGCCGCGCTCCTCAGCCCGCTTTGCCGCCGGCCGCTTCCCGGTGAGGATGCCCAGCGCGCCGGACACGTCGAAGCGCGCCGTGCGCAGGAAGGCCTCCACCGCGCGCTCGACCAGCTCGGCGAGCGCCTTCATCCGCGCGATCCTCTCGACGACTTCGGGCGGCGCGGCTCGCTTCGCGGCCTTCTCGGCTCGCTCGAGATCGGCCTTCACCCGGGCGACGAAGCGCGCCTCGCGCGCGGTGAGCACCCGCCGAATCATCTCGATGAAGTCGGTCTCGGCCTCGTACTGCCAGACCCCGGCGCCCGCGCCCCGCAGGCGGCGGAGCACGCCCCAGGCCTCCATCTCGCGGGTCACCATCGAGACCGCGCCTCGACAGGCCGAGGCTGCGGCCGATCTCGGCGGCGCAGAAGGGCCTGCCGTGCAGGTAGAGCAGCGCCCAGACCCGCCCCTCGTTCGCCTTGAAGCCCCAGTACTCGATGACGCTACCGACCGCTTCGACGACGAGCTGCTCCCACTCGCTGAGCCGGGAAGCGCCTCCGCCGCCGGCCTCGAGCCTCTCGACCGCCTGCCGCTTCATCGGACCCCTCCCGCCGACTGGCCGAACGAGCGAACGAGCGCGAGCAATTCGGCGCACCAGGGCTGCTCGCGCATCGGCCCGAGCAGCTCGACGGCCGCCTCGGTCTCGCGGCCGAGCCGCGCGACGGTCAGCGCCGGCGCCTCGCTCGCCAGCAGCAGCCTGCCGAGCGCTTCGGCCTCGCCCGGCGAGACCTCCGCGCCGCTCCAGGCGCCTCGCAGCCTGGCGGCAAAGCGCTCGTCACACCCGGCTGCGAGCAGGATGGGCACCGAGGGGTTTCGGTTCTTCAGGTCGGCGAAGCGGTCCTTGCCCTCTTCGCACCAGATGTCCTTCAGGTCGTCGGCGAGCTGGAAGGCGACGCCGAGCCGCCGGCCGAAAGCGTCGAAGGGCGCGGCGAGTTGGTCCTGGCCCGCAACCCGCGCGGCGGCCTGCCCGCACCAGCCGAACAGCGCCCCGGTCTTGCCCTCGGCGATGGCCCGCCAGCGCTCCAGCGTTAGGTCGGCGCGCCCGCGCGCCTCGAGCTCGGCGAGGGCGGCGCGCGACATCTCGGCGACGACCTCGATGGCCTCGCTCGTCACCTCGCGCGGGTGCGGCCGCAGCACCGAGAAGGCGCTGGAGAGCAGCCAGTCGCCCGCGAGCACCGCGACCTGATTTCCCCAGCCGGCGTTGACGCTCGCCTTGCCTCGCCGCAGGCTCGCCTCGTCGACGACGTCGTCGTGCAGCAGGCTGGCCGCGTGGATGAGCTCGGCCGAGGTGGCCACGGCCTCGAGCCCAGGCTCGCCGGCGCCGGCGGCCCGCCCGAGCAGCAGCACGAGTCGGGAGCGCACGCGCTTGCCCTCGTTGCCCAGGCACAGGTGGCGCGAGGCGGCCGCGAGCGCGTTGCGCTCGGCCGATGCGCTCGGGTCGGGCGCGAGCAGCGCGGCGATGCGGCGCTCGACGAGGGTGACGAAGGCGGTGGTGCCGGTATCGCTCACGGAGGTTCTCGGAGTTCAAGACTGCTTGAACGGCGCGGGGACACTAGGGGCTCGTCCCGCCGGTCGCAAGGCATTCGAGCTCGAAGAAGGCCGTCCGCCCGGTCGAGGCGGGACGAGGGCAAACGCGGCGTTTCGCACCTGCCCAAGCGCCCGTCGCCCGAACCCGACCGAGAGGGTGAGCCCGCGGGGCCCTGGACAGAGGTTCAGACCAGCTTCGAGCCCGGCGGCTCGCGAGGCGCGGCCCGAAGCTGCGACGGGCTCGACCTCCTGCGGGCAGGGCCGCGCCCGCCGAGCGAGAGGCCGCCGCTGCACAGGTATTGGCGCCGGGCGACCGATCCAAAGGATGGATCCTTGACAAACGCGCTCGTCTTGCTCTAAAAGGCCCGCTTTCGTCTGCCGTCCGTCTTCGGGAATCTCCGGGGCGCGGCGGGTGGTTTGGCTTCAGGCGGCAACCAGAAGAGGTTACGGCGATGTACGCAGTGATTAAGACCGGCGGGAAGCAGTACCGGGTCCAAGAGGGCGATGTCCTCCGCGTCGAGCTGCTCAAGGGCACCGCGAACGAGAAGGTGACCTTCGACGAGGTCCTCATGATCGGCGGGACTGACAGCCCGAAGGTCGGCAAGCCGATCCTCGAGGGCGCCAAGGTCGAGGCCGAGATCCTCGGCGCGGTCAAGGGCACCAAGAGCCTTCACTTCCACAAGAACTTCTTCGGCTGGACGCGCGCTCGCGGCCACCGGCAGCAGTACACGGAAGTGAAGATCACCGGCATCACCGCTTAGAGCTTTGAGCGCGTGGCGGGTCGAAGCCCGCAACCGCATGAGGAGAGCTCGTCATGGCACATAAAAAGGGACAAGGCTCTTCACGCAACGGGCGCGACTCTCCGGGTCAGCACCGTGGCGTCAAGGTGTTCGGCGGCCAGACGGTGACCGCAGGCAGCATCCTCGTTCGCCAGGTCGGCACCAAGATCCACCCGGGCAAGAACGTTGGCCTGGGCCGCGACTACACGCTGTTCTCGCTCATCGACGGCATCGTCAAGTACGAGCGCCAGGGGCGCGAGCGCACCCGCGTGTCGGTCTACACCAAGGCCGCCCAGCCGACCGCCTAGTCGGCTGTTCTGCAGCCAGAAGAGTCGAAAGCCGCGTGGCATCAGAGCCGCGCGGCTTTCCTTTTGTCCGGCCGCCCGTCGTCGGGCGCGCGGGAGCGAGAGACGTGAAGTTCGTCGACGAAGTCAAAATCCACCTCAGGGCCGGAGACGGCGGCGCCGGCGCGGTCGCCTTCCGCCGGGAGAAGTTCGTTCCGCGCGGCGGCCCCTCCGGCGGCGACGGGGGCAACGGCGGCAGCATCCTCGTCGAGGCCGACGAGAACTACACCACCCTGCTCGACTACCGCTTCCAGCCCCTGCACAAGGCGGCCAACGGCGAGCCGGGCCGCGGCGCCGACCAGAACGGCCACGCCGGCGACGACGTGGTGCTCAAGGTGCCGGTCGGCACGCTCGTCAAGGACGCGCAGACCGGCGAGCTGCTCTTCGACCTCGCGGTCAACGGCCAGCGCGAGATCCTCGCCAAGGGCGGGCGGGGCGGGCTGGGCAACATGAACTTCGCCACCTCGACCCGCCAGGCGCCGCGCTTTGCGCAGCCGGGCACCCCGGGCGAGGAGCGCGAGCTGGTCCTCGAGCTGAAGCTGCTCGCCGACGTGGGCCTGCTCGGCTATCCGAACGCGGGCAAGTCGACGCTCATCTCGCGGGTGAGCAAGGCCAAGCCCAAGGTGGCCGACTATCCCTTCACGACGCTCACCCCGCACCTCGGGGTCGTCCAGTACAAGGACCACCTGAGCTTCGTGATGGCCGACATCCCCGGGATCATCGAGGGGGCGCACGCCGGCGCCGGGCTCGGGCACCAGTTCCTCAAGCACGTCGAGCGCTGCCGGCTGCTCGTGCACCTGATCGACTGCGGGGCCGAGGGCGAAGACCGCGAGCCGGCGAAGGATCTGGAGACGCTCAACCGCGAGCTCGCGCTCTACAGCGAGAAGCTGGCGGGCATGCCGCAGATCGTCGCCGCGAACAAGGTCGACATCCCCGACGCGCGCGAGCGGGCGAAGAAGCTCGCCGCCAAGCTGAAGCGCAAGAAGCTCCCCGTGGTCCTCATCTCTTCGGCGACCGGCGAGGGGCTGCCCGAGCTGATGGACATGGTGGCGCAGCGCATCTTCGCGAAGTGAGTCCGCTCGCGACCTCGAGTCGGCAGCGCCGCCCTCCCGGCGGACGGCCGGGTCCCCGAGACGCGTGAAAGGCTGTCCGCCGACCGAAAGAGCTCTCCCCGAGTCGCGGGATCCTCTCCCCCGCCGACGAGACTGCACTTCACGCGTCGCGGGATCCCCCCTCCCGCCGGCGAGAGCGCACTTCACGCGTCGCGGGATCCTCCCTCCTGCCGGCGAGACTGCACTTCACGCGTCGCGGGGATCCTCCCTCCCGCCGGCGAGACTGCACTTCACGCGTCGCGGGATCCCCCCTCCCGCCGACGAGACTGCACTTCACGCGTCGCGGGATCCTCCCTCCGGCCGACGAGACTGCCCTTCACGCGTCGCGCGAAGGGCGGTCGGGCTTTTGGGGGCCACCGCCACGCGCGGGCCCCGCAGGCGACCTTCCCGGCAAGCTCGTCAGCCGTCGGGTCTGGGCGCACCGCGCCGCCAAGCCCGATCGGGTTGTGGTAGCGTCGCCGACCCGTGAACCCCCCGAATCCCCAAGAGCTTTTGCTCGACGCGCGCCGACAGCGAGTCGATGAGGTCGTCGCCCATCGCACCCGGCGGCTCGTGGTCGTGCTCGAGGACCTCGAGGACCCGCACAACATCGCGGCGGTGCTGCGCACCTGCGAGGGCCTGGGCGTCCAGGAGATCCACGGCATCACCCGCGGCCACTCGTTCCACCCGAGCCCGAGGATCACCATGGGCGCCGAGAAGTGGCTCGACCTGCACCTGCACCGCGACACGCCAAGCTGCCTGGCTCAGCTCAAGGAGCGCGGCTTTCTCGTCTGCGCGACCGACCTCGGCGAGGGCGCTGGCTCGCTGCTCGATTTGCCGCTCGACAAGCCGCTCGCCATCGTCTTCGGCACCGAGAAGGTCGGGATCACCGAGCAGGTGCGCGAGCACTGCGACCTGCGCTTCAAGATCCCGATGTACGGCTTCTCGCAGAGCCTCAACATCTCGGTGGCGGCCGCGGTCTGCATCTCGCACCTGGTCTTCGCCCGCCTCGAGCGCGGTCTCGACGCCAGCCTGCCGGCCGGTGAGCAGGCAGCGCTGCGCGAGCGCTTCTACGCCCTGTCGGTCAAGCAGCGTCACCGGCTCTTTCCCGAATGCGGAGCGCGCCCCCGGAGTTTCCACTCCGTAAATTCCTCCAGCCAGGCGGCGTCAGACCGGCCAAAGGATCGACCATGATCGCCAACCTCCTCCTCAGCTTCGCCCTCTCGACCGGCCAGGTCCCCGCCACCGCGGCGACCGCGCCGGCCACCGCTCCCACCGCCGCCAAGGAGTCGGCCGCCCAGAAGGCGCCGGCGCCCAAGGTCAGCCCCGCGCCCAAGGCCGCCGCGCAGCCGATGGCCGCCGACGTGAAGAACGCGGTCGATCAGATGCAGAAGTTCTACGAGGAGACCCGCGACTTCCAGGCGCGCTTCGAGCAGCGCTACACGTACAAGAGCTTCGGGCGCACCACCAAGGCCAGCGGCACGGTGCGCTTCCTCAAGTCGGGCGCCTCGATGCGCTGGGACTACCTGAAGCCCAACGAGAAGGTCTTCGTCGTCGCAGCCAACAAGGTCTTCGCCTACGACAAGGAGGCCAAGCAGGTGACGGTCTCCAGCATCGAGACCGAGCGGCTCTCCGCGTCGATCACCTTCCTCTGGGGCCAGGGCAGGCTCGAGCGCGAGTTCGACATCCAGAAGGCCAGCCGCGACGACCTCAAGGGCGGCATCGCCCTCGAGCTGACCCCGAAGAAGCCCGACCCGCGCTTCCAGAAGGTCTTCTTCCTCATCGACGCCAAGACCTTCGCAGTCAAAGAGTCCATCGTCGTCGACCCGGACGGCAGCGAGAACCGCGTCGCCTTCCTCGACGTGAAGACCAATGCCGGGTTTGGCACCGAGGCCTTCCAGATCGCCTACCCGCCCGACACCCAAGTCATCCGCATGGACGGCACGGCGCCAGCCGAGAAGAAGTAGGCCCCGTCCCCGCAAGCGCCGCTCTCCCCGGAGCCGAGGCCCGCAAAGGCCTCGGCTTCGCCTGTCTCGCCGGGGGGCTTCTCGGCCCGACGGCCGGGCGGGCACACGGCCGGCCGGGCTCAGGCAGGTCGGGCGCACGCCCGGGCTGTGGGCGATTCGACATTTGTTGATCGCGCTCAATTCCGCCGGTTAAGGTGTGCCTCCAGTGCCCGGAGCAGTGGGCGAGGCCTTCGGAAAGAAGAAGGCTAGACCCCGCTGGCGCGCTTCGGAGTGCCCTCGCCCATCGCGGCGAGCGAGCGCTTCGGTCGCTGGAGAGCCTTGCCAACACCGAGGCTTTCACACCCGTCGCCGCGACCGAGGTTCGTCGATGTCCGATTTACCGAAGTGGGTCCAGAACCTGCTGCCTATCGTCATCCTGCTGGCCGTCATCGGGTTGGTGCTGTGGCGCCTTCCGAAAGTCGAGCTCGGGCATTCGAAGGCCTTCAAGCGCCGCCGCACCTTCAACTGGGTTCCTCTCGGCCTGACGTACGCCTTCCTCTACTTCGGCCGCTACAACATCAACGAGGCGACGAGCGCCCTCAAGGCCACCTCGAACAACGACTTCGGGACCATCTTCGGCGTCGGGGCGATCGTCTACGGGTTCGCCTTCCTCATCAACGGACCGCTCACCGACAAGCTCGGCGGCCGCAAGACCATCCTCATCGCCGCCGTGGGCGCCGCGGCGGCCAACGCGCTGCTCGGCCTGGTCACCTACGCGATGCTCGCCCACGGCTGGACTCCGCCCGGCGGCCTCGTCGCGACCTTCTCGGTGATCTACGCGGTCAACATGTACTTCCAGAGCTTCGGCGCGGTCTCGATAGTCAAGGTGAACGCCCAGTGGTTCCATGTGCGCGAGCGCGGGGTGCTCGGCGGGGTCTTCGGCGTGCTCATCTCGCTGGGCATCTACTTCGCCTACGACTGGAGCGCGGCCATCGCCTCGGCGCTGCCGACCCACTTCATCTTCTTCATCCCCGCCGCGGTGCTCGCGCTCTTCTTCGTCATCGACCTGTTCATCATCCGCGACACCCCGAGCAAGGCGGGCTTCGAGGACTTCGACACCGCCGACGCCTCCTCGGGAGACACGGGCCCGGCGCTGGGCGTCGTCAGCGTCTTCAAGCGCATGATCACCAACCCGGTGATCCTCATCATCCTCAGCGTCGAGTTCTGCAGCGGCTTCCTGCGCAACGCCATCATGCAGTGGGGCCGCAAGTACGCGGTGCAGACCGGGCTCGCCGACGGCTCGTTCATCTTCGGCAACTGGGGCCTGGTGCTCTGCATCGCCGGCATCCTCGGCGGCATGTTCGCCGGGGTCATCTCCGACCGCATCTTCGGCTCGCGGCGCGGCCCGGTCTCGGCGGTGCTCTACGGCGGGATGCTGGTCGGGGCGATCATCACGGCCTTCCTGCTCGGCTCGCCCGCGCTCGGCTGGCTGGTCGCGTTCATGTCCCTGTGCGTCATCGGAGTCCACGGCATGCTCTCGGGCACCGCGAGCATGGACTTTGGCGGCAAGAAGAACGCGGGGGTCGCCGTGGGCATCATCGACGGCGCGGTCTACGTGGGCACCGCGGCCCAGTCGGTGCTCTTGGGCCGCATCCTCCCGCGCGGCGAGTTGGCCGCCGACCCGGCCAACTGGACCAACTGGCCCATCGCGATGATCCCCGTCGCCCTGGTCGGCTTCGTGCTGACGACCCGGATCTGGAACGCGACGGCCAAGCGCGCCGCGCCCGCGCCCAAGCCGGTCGAGCCGGCGCTCGAGCCCAAGGCAGGCTGAGCCCGACCCGTCGGCTCGCCTGGTTTCGAGCCATCGAGAAGGCCCTCGCGGGATCGTCTCGCGGGGGCCTGTCTGTTATCTCTTGGCCGCTTTCAAGAGGGTTATCGAATGTCCACCCCCGCCCACCTCTTCAAGACCGCCCGCCGCCAGATGCGCAAGATCCGCGAGCGCGGGCCGCAGACCGACACCGAGCGTCGCCTGCTCTCCTCAGCCGACCGGCAACGTGAGCAAGGCCTGGGCTGGCGCTACGACGGTTTCTCGGGCATCGCGACGCTCGAGCTGCTGCGCATGCTCGCCCAGTTCTCGGTGGTCAACGACGAGGAGTCGTTCAAGGTCGAGGCGCTCGAGGCGGGCTCGCCCACCGAGCTCGCCTCGCGCTGGGAGAAGTGGTCGACGGCCGAGGGGCGCTGGAAGGACCTGCCGACCCTCGGCGCGCGCGAATTGTGGCGCCGGCTGCTGCCACACGAGCTGCGCGCCGAAGTGGTCGCCGACGAGATCGACGAGCTGCTCGAGGAGGCCGAGGTCACGCCGCGGCGGGCCGAGCTGTGGCTGGCGGCCGCGCGGCGGCTGGTCGAGACTTGCCTTCGCGACGGCCAGGCCGAGCGCGACTTCTTCCAGCGGGTCGTGCGCGAGTCGGGCAGCGACCTCGCTGGCTGGATGATCGAGATGCCCGCGGTGCTGCTCGGCACGCCGGACGCCGAACAGGCGCCTTCGCTCTGCGAGAGGTTCGCCGAGCTGATCGACGCCAAATCGATCCTCGCCGAGCGCGCCGAAATCCTCGCCCGCCTCGGGCGCCGCGAAGAGGCGGTGGCCCAGATCGAGTCGCTGCTGCAGGCGCACCCGAACGAGCCGGTCGTGCTCCTGAAGGCCGGGGGCACCTACGAGGCGCTCGGCGACGCGGGCAAGGCGCAGCTTTATCTGCGCTTCTACACCGAGGTGATGCAGAACCCGCACTCGGCCGCGAGCATCGCCGCGGCGAGCAAGGTGGGCGTGCCGCTACCGCCTCGGCTGCACGCGCCGGGCGCGAACGAGAAGTGCCCCTGCGGCAGCGGCAAGAAGTACAAGCGCTGCCACGGGCTCGCCTCCTGAGGACCTGTCGAAGAATCCTAGCGATAACCGGTCCGCCCGAGCCCCTCGACTTGGCTCGAGGTGACCGGAGGCGGCGAGCCGAGGTGAGGGTGATTTCGCGACAGATCTTGACGCCGTAGCCGGCACTCTCGCGCCGAGACGAGAAGCCGGCTGCGCCCCGCCCAGCGTCGTCCACATCTCCTCTGTCGCGCGCGCCATCGACCGCCCGGGCCGCCACAATTGGCGCGCCCATCGCGGGTGCTAAGCTGGAACCGTCCTCTCGAACCAGCGAGCTGGCGAGGCCATGAAGCTCCATACCGGCGGCAGCTACAGCTTCAGCCCCATCGATGGCGACCGCGACGCCCAGGCGGCCTCCTTCGTCTTCGAGGCGACGAGCGCGGTCGAGGTCGAGAAGCTGCTCGAGGCGATGTACGTCGAGCCGTCGCTGCGCCTGGTCGATGGACGCCTCGCCTACTGCATCACCCTGCCCGACCGCGATCCGACCCCCTGGTCCATCCCGATAAAGCCCGACGATATCGGGCGGATAGCCGCCGGCGCCTTGCGGACCAGCACCCTCCCGACCCTCATCCGCTGTGGCGAGACGGATTTCGATCTTCACGAGTTCGTCCGCCACCTCGAGCACGACTGGAGCGGCAGGGTCGCGCGCGCGCTGGCCAGCTTCGGCCGGGGCGAGCTCGAGCAGGCGATGGAGCTGTTGCACGCGGTGACCGCCGACAACCCGCTCGGCGTGCCCTCGGCGCACCACGTGCTCGGCCGGTGTTACCGCACGCTCGAGCGCCCGCCCGAGGCCATCGTCCACTACCTGCGCTCGGTGCGCGCCTCGACCGACGGCGACGCCAACCTGCTGCCCTACGCGGCCGGACCGCTCTCGGACATGGGCGTGGCCTTCAAGCGGCTGGGCGAGGTGAAGAAGGCGATCCACTGCTTCATACACTCGCTCCACCTGCGCCCGAACCACCCCGAGGCGCTGCTGACGTTCTTCTCCCTGTTTCCCAACGACGAGAGCCTGGTGCTCTTCGGCGCGGCGAGGGCGCTGGCGATAGGGAGCCGCAACGACATGGTCGGCCACTACCTGCTCAACTACGCGAGCGCCCGCGAGCGCGACCTCGCCGTGCTGCTGGCGATGGCGAAAGCGATGTCGCGCGAGATGGACCTGAGCGACTGGCCGTTCCGCAGCCCGCGGTTCGGCAGGCTCGAGGCTTTCGAGAGAGGCCTGTTCGGCGACGGGGAGGACGGCGCCCCGCCGCCGCCCAGCGCGCTCAACTGAAGAGGTTGCCGGCTTCTGCCCGGACAGCGCTCAACCTCCGACGAGCCAGCGCAGCGGGTTGACCCCGAGCTCCGAGGGCAGAGCGGCGCGCACGATGCGCCGCGGGGCCTGCTCGGGCAGGGCGAGGTTGGCGAGCGCGCCCGGGTTGGGGCCGGTGGCGAGGATCACGGGCGGCTGCAGCAGCTTGGCGGGCTCGGAGGGGACGCCGGCGACGACGGCGGCTTCGCCGGTCGCGAGCTGCACGACCGAGCCGATGGGAAAGAAGCCCATCGTTCGGGCGAAGACCGCGAAGAGGCGCGGGTCGTGCCTGCGGCCCGCTTCGGCGCCGAGGACGCGGATCGCCTCGTCCAACGTGAGCGGGGCACGCGCCTCAGAGCCGGCGACGAGATCCTCGAACGCGGAGACGAGTCGAATCAGCCGCGAGACCACGTGCGGCGAATCAGAGAGACCCGCGCCGGCCTCGGCCATCGCGACGAGCCGTTCGGCGAGCTCCTCGCCCTGCCCTTGGACCTGGACCAGCAGCTTGATGGAGCGCCGCTTGTCACTCGAGGGCTGTGGCAACACCCGCTCGAGCGGGTGAAGCGCCGCGGCGCTCGCCAACGAGAGCAACCTCGGGCGCTCGAGCCCGAGGCGCTTGCCGACGAGCCCGACGAGCACGGCGCAGTTGACCGCATGCGACCAAGCGGAGGGCTTCTCGCGCGTCAGTCCGAGGGCGGCGAGGAGCACCGGCTCGAGCGAGGGCGCGAGGTCGAGCAGCGGCACGAGCGCCGAGCGAAGGCGCGCGAGGTTGGGCGCGAGCCCCTTGGCAAAGCCGTTGAGGACCTCGCTCATGCGCACACAGGCGAGGGCGTAGTTGCTTACGACCCGCTCGCGCTCGCGCCGGGCAGCCAGGGCGCGCTCGTCGGGCAGCTCGCGAAGCTGCACCGTCTCCCACCGGTGCTCGCCGGCGGCGCTGGTGCCCGTCATCCGGCCCTGGAAATGCTTGAGCAACACGCGCATCGCCTGCTTGTCGACGCCCCTTTGCAGCAGCAGCTCGTGGACGGCCAGGCGCTCGAAGGCGAACTCGAGGAACGGATAGAGCTCGGCCATCGCCGTGTCCCGAGCAACGAGCGCGTTGTTGACGTAGAAGCCGTCGTGGCGCCGCTGCAGCGAGGCGACCGCGTCCTGATCGAGGAAGACCTTGGCGGCCGAGAGCATCCCGTCGAGCGGGGCGGCGAGGGCCGCGTTGCCCAAGTCGTACATCATCGCGGTCTTGAGCAGCAGGAACGCCGCGCGGACGAGCGCCCGCGCCGGCTCGCGATCGTCGTCAGTGGTGCGCAGCAGCGTGCCGACGTCTTCCTCGCGCTTGACCGGTTCGGGCTCCTTGCGCACACCCATGATCTGGAAGCCGCCGAGCTGGCGACCACCGCTGGAAGGCTGGCTCATGGCGTCTGGCTCCCGGCGACTTCATCGATCCTGTTGAGGGCCTCGAGGCAGGCGTCCTTGAGGCCGGGCGAGGCACGGCCCGCGAGCCCCTCGAGGGCGCGCCGGCTGTGGACATCGCCGAGCCGGCCGAGCGTAAGCGCCGCCGCCGCGCGGGTCTCGTCGAAGGCGAGGCCGCCGCGAAGGCTCTTCTGCGAGAAGAGTTGCCGCGCGGCGCCCAGGCCACGCTCCGGGTCGAGGGTGGCGAGAGCCGAGAGCAAAGCCTTCTTCTCCTCGATCGGCAGGGTCTTGAAGCCCGCCTCCTGAAGCAGGGCCTCGACGGCCGCGGCGGCACCCGGGGTCTTCTCGCGACAGGCGTATTCGAGCGCGGCCGCGCGCAGGGCCAGATCGTTCGCGCCGATGGCGGCGAGCGCACGTCGGGGCGAGAAGACCGTCGGTTCCGGGGCGAGGCGCGCTCCCTCGGCGGCAACCTCGGGCACCGCGTGGTGCGCGGCCGCGTCATATAGATCGATAGCCACGGCGCCGCCGACCTGGGACGCGCGAGCGATGACCTCGAGCGCCGCCTCGGCGGGCAGCGTGGTGAGCGTGTCGGTCAGCGTGACCAGGGCCTGCTCCAGATAATCGGCGGTGGCGTCGAGAGCCGCGCCGCGCGCTTCGGTCGGCAGCCGGGCGAGCGCGCCGACGATGGCCGGGAGGGCGGCCACCCCGAGCCTGCGCAACAGCGCGGTGGCCTCCGCGGGCCGCGCCCGGCCCTGTTCGAGCGCGACGAGCGCCTTGCGCGCGATCTCCTCGAGCCTCGACCCGAGCAGGCGGGTCGCGCCTTCGGGGCCGAGCGGCGTCTGCCCGAGCTGTTCGAGCAGCCGGCAGAGCTGGCCGAGCTCTCCGGAGCCGACGAGCCTCTCGAGGACCGGCAGCACGAGCTGAGCCCCGAGCTCCGGGTCCGGGCGGGCCGGGTCGAGTGCATAGCCGAGAGCGCGCACGGTGAGGTCGCGCTGGGACATCAGCTCGCTGCGGATGGCCTGCAGGTCCTCGGAGGTCAGCTTCAGCCTCTCCCAGGGCGGTCCCGGGACGGCGGTCAGCTCGGCGAGGCCGTCGCGGGCGAGATCGGCGAGCCCCGGCGGCTTGCGCGCGACCGGATCGACCGACTTGGCCTTGCCCCTCTCGACGATCTTGAGCGCGGCGCGCAGCCAGGCCGCCGTCGCCGCGTCGTCGGGGTCGGCGCGGTCGATGGCCGAGGCCGAGCTCCACTTCAGGTGCGGCAGCGGCGTGGCCCAGAGCTGCGTGAGCAGCTCGTCCTCGTCCCCCGCGTTCTTGACCAGCACGGTGAAGAAGCGGTCGAGCTCGTCGCGCTCGAAGCCCGGCTCGAACCGCAGCTTGGTCACCCCGGCGAGGCCGAGCGCGTGGGCGAAGTTCTTGTCTGCGCCCCCGGCGCCGCGCAGCAGCTTCTCGCCCTCGAAGAAGACGGTCTGGGTCGTCAGCACGACCTCGAGACTCTGGTGGGCGGCGAGGAAGCCGGCGAGCTTCTGATGGAGATCGCCGGCGAAGGCGGCGGCGTTCGCGTGCCCGGCGCCATAGAGCTTGAAGCCCTTGAGCAGCTTGTCGCCGCACCGCCAGATCTCGCGGACGGCTTCGATGGGGTTGTCCCGCGGGCTCTGCACCTCCGACATCGACGCTCACCTCCACCAGAAACCGAGACGATCTCGAGCCGCTCGCGCGCGGGGCACCTTGGGGGTGCGTCCGACCACGAGCGCGACGGCCTGAGTCGGACAGCGGCCATACCGAGAGTCGCGGCAAATGTCCAACCGGCCGCCCGCGTCGCCAGGGCCGGCCCCTGGGGCGGCGCAGGCTGAAAGGCTCGAGGCTCCGCGAAGGGACACGGCCCGCCTCGGCGCACGCCCCGACGCGGGCGCGCGGAGCGGGATGCCCCGGCGCTCGGTCTCCTCAGCCGATCACTGGGCGGCGGATTGCGCCCGAGAGCGCCCCGAACCGACGGCGAAGCTCGCCTTGCCCGAGTTCGCTCAAACGACCGAACGGCCAGCCACCCATCGACGGAGGCGCGGCTCGGCCGAGGCTTTCGCGTCAGCGGCAGCGCTCTAGTCAGAAGGTCTGGGGGGAAAGGCGCCCAACGACCCGCGCGCGCGTCGAAGGCAGGCTTGAAGGCAAGCCGGCGGACGGTCAGGAGGCGAACTGTTCTTAGGGGAGGAAACCCGGGGCGGCGGTCCGGCTGCGGACCCGGGCCCAGTTCAACCGTCCGAGCGGTTCAGGGCCGGCACCCGCAGATGCCCCCAACGCACCCGAAATTCGGATTCGGCGGCGTGCACCCGGCTGCATAGTTCTTCGTCGGCGGCTGGACGACCGCGCAACACCGAACCATGTTGCCAGGAACCGGCCCCGAGCCCGGACAGACGATGTCGCCAGGATTGCCCTTGTCCATGCACCGCACTTGCGAGAGCTGGTTTTCGAGCATCCTTGCCAGCTCTCGCGGAACACTCGTGGAGACGACGAACATGCAAGGCGCGCCGGAAGGGTTCGCGGCCCCCATGTTGCGCCAGACGCACGGTTCGTAGTCCTCCTCCCAGGGATTGGTGAGCATCTTGCCACTGCCACTGGCATTCAGATCTTCGGCAACGAAGCCGCCACCCGTGAGTTCAATTCGAAACCCGCCCCGGTCCCATTGCTGATTTTGCCCATTCGGATCGCAATTGAGGCCGCACACGGCGTCTCCGCCGGGGTTGCCTGGCCACCTTCCGTTGTTGGCGACGCGAAAAGCGCGCGCCGCGTCGATGATGACCATCATCTCCGCCGCGGTCTTCTCGGCCATCTTGTTTCGCTGCATCTCGACGACATCCGGCAAGACGACCGCGGCCAGAATCGCGGCGACTCCGAGCACTATCCCCATCTCGAGCAAGGTGAATCCTTGCGGCTTCAGCGACTGCCTACTCGTGCGTCTTGTCGGCATGGTTTCCTCAAGCAATCTCCAACCCGGGGAGCCGCTAAGGCGTGGGGCTGCACTCGAAGCGATCAGCGGGGGGGGGAACGAACCGCAGGAAGGGTCTCTCGCAGCCATCGAGGCTGGCCTGGGGCGGGAGACCGCAGCATCCGAATTCCACTCCGGCGTCCAGCCCCGGGGGCGCCACATGGGCGCAGCAGGTGACGAAGTCGGCCGCCGGCGCGACAGCGCCACAGGCCCCCCCGCAACGTCCCTGCGGGACGAGCGAGAGAAACGCCTGTTGGAGCTCGGTGGGGACGAGCGTAGAGATCCGGAGCAAGCAGACCGCCGGCGCCGGAGCGAGCGGCTGCCTCTGGATGATATCGATGAGATATCGATGATCCCAAGGGTTCGCGTAGATGCTCGCCTCACCTTGAGGATCGAAAGGGACGTAACCCTGATTGGCGACCACGTTCTTGTACGTGGCGTGGATCTGCTCACTCACCGGAACAGGGTTGCAGCCCCATTGGGCCTCGCCCGGCCACCCGCCATTTTGCTTGTGGAAGGCGCGCGCGGCGTCAGCGTGGACCGTGACATCGAGAAGTATCCGCTGGATCATCTTCTCGCGTTCGGTTTCGATAACCTCGGGCATGACCGCCGCAGCGAGGATCGCGCCAACGGCGAGCACGATCCCAAGCTGCAAGAGCGTGAAGCCGGACCGACGGTTCGTCCGCTTCGACATCTGGATGCCCATCACGAGCTCCGAAAAAGACCGCTAGAAGTTGATCGACGTGTCGAACCAGGTCGGCTGAATCGAATAGGCGGCCTCGTTGCGCTTCCAAAAGGCCGGCGTCACCGCCGCCGAGACACAAAAAGCCTGCTCGCCGTCGATCCTCGGATTTGGACAAGCGCGCTGGGGATTGCAGGGACGCCCCGAGAGCTCACGAGCGCTCTCCGGCACACAGGTGCGCGCCTCGGCGCGGTTTTCGAAAAGGCAGATCTCGTAGGAGACGCAATACGGGTTGTAGCCGCCGTTTGGCGGGGTGTCGGTCAGCAGTTGAGTGAGGACCGGGCTCGCGCTGAAGCGCTGCCCACCCATCTTCGCGGTCGCGGCAGGCGCACAGTTGTTGTTCGGCTGATTGCCCGCGATGTCGAAGCAGACGGACTGATTTGGCCCAAGGTTCCAAGCAGCGGCGTCGAAGGTCGCAATACCCAGATTCCGTTGGACCCCGCGCAGGTGGGCACTCGCGCCAATTTGCGCAAACGACTGCAGCTCGATGCCGATCCGCTCGTTCTTCGCGTTCTTGATCTGGCCGGCTCCGAGCACCGCGACGGCCGTCAGCAGCACCGAAGCGACGCCCAGGACGACGCCGACCTCGAGGAGCGAGAACCCCCGCGCCGGACTGGCGCCCCGCCGGCTCATCGGACCACGACCTCCAAGCTCGCACCGCCGTTGCATCTCGCGGCGAGGGCGCTGCCTCTTTGATTTGGATCGAAGAGGGTCGCCAAGTCCCTGCACGTCACGCCGTTGTCGTCGGCCCCGATAGGCACCCGGATCAAGACGCAGGCGAAGCCCGCGCACTTCCTGCACCGGTCGCCTCCACTCCCTCCACCGATGGCGTTGCATTGGGCCCCGGCGTCGGCGAAGACCTGGATTCCCGTCGCCCCGGCCGTCTGCTCCCACGGCGTCCTGGTTTCCATGGGAAGAAAGCCCTGTGCGAGCAGCTTCTGAAAGAGTTCTTCGGTTTCCCTGCCTCGGCTCGCGTAGGCGATGCCGTTGAAGTAGCGCATCGAATAGCTCTGAGACGCCTTGCGGATCGCCTGAACGAGGTCGGCGCAGGACTGCTGCCTGGCTGCACGCAGGTAGCCGACCGAGCCGATCACCACCGTGCCGAGCACCGCGATCACGGCGATGACGATCCCCAGCTCGATGAGCGAAAAGCCGCTCGGACGAGAACGCCGCAGGAGCGGACGACCGAAGGTTGATTTCATGGCGGCCAGAGTAGCACGGCCTCGCCCTCTCCGCGAAACCGCCCGAGTCGCGGGCCCACGAGGCAGCGGCCGAGCGCCCCGGGCACCGCCGCCGCGCCGCCCGTGCCTCCCGGCCCCCCCGACGGCCTCATGGCCGGAATACCTGCCCGAGGGCCCGCGGCTCCTCATTCCCGGCCGGCGCAGGCTCGATGCGCGACGCGCTCTGCGCAGAATGCAATGTCGAACGGCCGCTCGCCGCGGCCAGCCAACGCCGTGCGTCCGGCCCCGAGCGCCCCTTTGGTATCCTCCGGCGCCCCTCGTTTATGATGCCGTCCAATCCCGAGGCCTCCGGCGCTGATCGTGGGCTTCCACCGCGGCCCGCCGTTGGGCTATGATAGCCGCCACCTCGGGGGACTCCTCCCGTCTGGGAAACCAAGGAGCACACGAAAAATGAACCCATTTGTCGCCCGTCGTAGTCGGCATGCGCACGGCTTCAGCCTCATCGAGCTTGGCATCGTCATCGCGGTCATCGCGGTCTTGGCTTCGGTCGTGATCTTCGGACGCGGCTTCATCGTCGCCGGCCGGGTCTCCAAAATCGTCGAGGCTTGCGGCACCATTCGGAAGGCCTCTTCGACCTACGCCGGCCTCACTGGTGGAACCATTGTCACCGCCGTCCCAGCGACTCAGGGACTGCAGACGCTGCGGCAACGACAACTGCTTCCGCCCGCCCCCGCGGGGCAGGCCGAGGCTGCGCCTTGGTGCGTCGCTGCCTGCCCTTCGGACGGGAGTGCGGGCACCGCTGACGACTTCTCGATCATGCAACTTGGCCTCGAGCAAGTCGCCGGACAGAATAACGTCGGCCGACAGAACGCGGTCCTCATCCGGGTCCACACCTCGGGGCCGGCCCAGGCTCAAGACGTCTACAACTCGGTTCTGCAGGACCCGAGCTACATCCAGATAGGGGCTGACAGGATCATCGGCGGCCAGACGTGCGCGATGAAAAAGGAACCAACCACTGAAGACGTGAACCTCTGTTTCTTCCTGTAGTACTCGAAGGAACTCGCCCGGCGGGCTGGCTTCGCTTCAGCGATAGGGGAGCCAGCTCGTCGCGGCGGACAAAACTCGAAGTCCAGAGCCCCGGGGCTTCGCCAAGACGAAGGGTGCCGCCATGAAGGTCACTCGCCTGTTCTGCCTGGTCGCCGCGCTGTTTCTCACCGGTTGCCTCTCCGAGGCCCCTTCACCGGAAAGCAAGGTGACCGAGGCACCCGCGGCGGTCGAAGACTCATCGACCGAAGGCTGCCGCAACGACCGCGACTGTGGACCCGGACGGCACTGCTGCGGCGGCGAGTGCCTCTACGTCGAGTGCTGCGGCAACGAGGACTGCTCCGGGCGCGTCTGCGCCGATGGCCGCTGCGAGCCCTGCGAGCAGGCCGAGGACTGCGGCGCGGGCAAGGTCTGCTGCAGCGGCCTCTGCCAGGACGGCGGTTGCTGCTCGAGCGCCGACTGCGCTCAGGGCCAAGTCTGTCTCGGCAACACCTGTCAAGACTGCAGCTACGACGGCGAATGTGGCGAAGGCGAGAAATGCTGCGAAGGGGCCTGTGTCGCGGGCACCTGCTGCTCGAGCGGGGACTGCGGCAGCGCGCTCTGCGAGAACAACCAATGCCTCGCCTGCGCTGAAGACGCGCAGTGCGGCGAAGGCCAAGAGTGCTGCGACGGCGCCTGCGTGGCCGAGGGGGCCTGCCTGCTGCAAGGAGAGATGACGACCCGCAGCACCTGCACCCCGGCTTGTGGCGGGAAGACCCCGCTCTGCTGCAATGGCTCCTGCGTCAACGGGCAATGCTGCTCGAACGCCGACTGCCAAGCCTTCCCCTCCACCCCGACCTGCATCAACTACGTCTGCCAGAAGTGCACGGGCGACATTCAGTGCGCGAGCGGCCAGAAGTGCTGCGGCGGCGCCTGCATTGCCGCCGAGTGCTGCCCGGGCCAGGTCTGCAGCAACGGGCAGGCCTGCCTCAGCAACAAGTGCTCTGCCTGCACCAAGGACACCGACTGCGGCCGCACGGGCTACCGCTGCTGCAATGGAAGCTGCGTTCAGGGCACCTGCTGCAGCAACGCCGACTGCGGCAGCGGAGGCCAGCTCTGCGTGGCCGGCAAGTGCTCGGCCTGCTCCTACGACATCCAGTGCGGCAGGGGCAAACGCTGTTGCGGGGGCGCGTGCATCGCCTTGACGGCGTGCTGCTCGAACTCCGACTGCTCGAACGGCCAGGTCTGCTCCCTCGACAGCCGCACCTGTGTCGCCTGCGCGCAAGACTCCCAGTGCGCGAGCGGCCAGAAGTGCTGCGGCGGCACGTGCAAATCGGCGACCTGCTGTAACGATCAAGACTGCCAAGCGAAGTACCCGGGGTACATCTGTGGAGCGGGCGGCACCTGCCAGCCCTGCACCAACGACTTGCAGTGTGGCGGCAAGGGCCGCTGCTGCAGCGGCAGCTGCGTCAGCGGCGCGACCTGCTGCGCCGATTCGGACTGCGCCGCCGGTCAGCAGTGCATCAACGGCGGCTGCGGCTCGTGCCAGACCGACCCGGCAAACCCCAAAGACATCACCGGCACCTGCCCGCGCGGCCACGTTTGCTGTGGCGCCGACGGCCAGAAGAGCTGTCGGCCGGGCACCTGCTGCAGCACGAGCGACTGCGCCACCACGGGCTCATCGACCACGTTGGTCTGCACCGGCAACTCCTGCGGCGCCTGCGACGACAGCGAAAAACCAGACCCGGAGCGCGCATGCCCGGCGGGCAGCAAGTGCTGCAAGGGCGTCTGCACCCCCGGCGACTGCTGCGACCACGATGACTGTGGCTGTGGCGCGGGCCGCTGTGGCCTCGACGTCGCGGGCACCCGTCTCGTCTGCAATTCCTGCAAGGAAGACGGCGACTGTGGCGGCGGCATGCAGTGCTGCCCCTCGGTCGACAATGCGAGCCCGACCAAGGTTTGCAAGGCGTTTTGCGAGACCACCAAGCAGTACGAAAGCGCCGAAGAATTCGATTCGGGCCGATACACGAACACTCAGCAAGGCACCTATCACCCGGCCGACTCCGATTGTGCCCAACCGGGATTCGTCTGCGTGGCTCCCCACGTCCCCGCGTCGACTCTGGGGTCTTGGAACGTCGTCTACGATTCGCAGATCGTGGCGACCTCGACCGCCCAGCCCTTCTGGAAGCGGGTCAACCTGAGGGCGAAGATCCCCGCCTCGGCGACCATCGAAGCGCGCGTGCGCGTGGGCAAGGACGCTGCCTTCACCGGTTCGAAGGGCTGGTCCGATTGGTCCTTCGTCGTCCCCAATGGCACCGGCTATGCCGACTACAGCCTCGACTTCTCCTTCGTCCCCAAGGTCAACGACGCCGCCCTCCGCCGGTTCATCGAGGTCGAGGTGCGCATGAAGAAGACGCTCAACGGCCAGCAGACCCCGGTCCTGCAGCGGCTCCAGATCGACTGGTCGCCCGACGACCCGCTCGGCCCGTGCACGCCTTGTCCGGCGGGCTCCTACCGATGTGGCGCGGGCTCGTGCTGCCCCTGCAAGACCTGCGCGTCCGAGGGCCGCACCTGCGGGGATCTCGACACCCGCTGCGGAGGGTCGCTCGACTGCGGTTCGTGCCCGGAGGTGGCCCACGGCTACAACGTTTGCTCGCAGGCCGGCCACTGTGAATTGCTCTGCCACCCGGGCTACCACAAGGTCGGCAACTGCTGTGCGGCGGACAACTGCCAGACCCTCGGCAAGAACTGCGGAGACTGGCCCGACGGCTGCGGCGGGACCTTGAGCTGCGGCGCCCTCTCCACCTGCCCGCAGCCGCCCAACAGCACGCGCTTCTGCAACCAAGGACGGTGCGACTTCACTTGCCACGACTGCTACGTCAAGAGCCGCAACCAATGCCCCCACTTCGATGAGACCTTCACCGTCAAAGTCTCACCGTCGGTTCACAGCATCTACGTGAAACCCGCGGGCGTCACCAAGCCGCTTTACTACACGGCGGGCTCGGTCTCCGCCCAAGCGACGAGCTCCGGGCATGCCAACGGCTCGATGACCAACCCGATCACCTACTCGCTGGTGAACCAGCCGTCCTGGCTCTCGGTCAACCCCACGACCGGGCTCATCCAGGGCACTCCCACCAACAACTCGAGCCACCCGGGGACCTACAACGTGACCGTCAGGGCCACGACCCGCTGCGGCTCGATCGCCAGCGCTTCGTTGACCGTCACCGTTTTGCGAAACCAGTGGTGCGGCGACGGCGTGGTCAGCGCCAGCCACGGCGAGATCTGCGACACGCAGCCGAAGGTCTGCTACTCCGAGCTCATCGAAGGGCTTCCGTCCTACTGCACCGGGCAGTCGGGGACCCAGGGCGAACAGGCGTGCATCAACGAGTGCAAGGGGTGGGGCGTCTGCTCGGCTCCGCCGCCAGACGCGGTGTCGAACAGTTCCACGGCCTGCAGCACCACCAGCCCGCCGATGAACGACTTCTTCTGTTGCGCGCTCACCAGTTGCACGCGGGACCAATGCAGTTGCTGCGGAAGAAGCCAAGGCGCGCCGACTCCCGGCGGATACTCGAGCCAGGCCACGATGCCTCCGTGCGGCGGGACGAACCAAAGCTGCCGAATGACTCGGAGCAACACCAACCCGAGAAACTGGATCATCAGCACCATCCACACCACCGCCTACTTCAAGTGTTGGCGCTGACCTAAGGGATGCGACCTTCGCCGCTGCGGAGCGCGGACAGCCGTGCTCTGCAGCGGCGACGGCCCGTTTGCCCGGGCAGTCAAGGCGGGGCTTGCACGGGTACTCTCGACGCGGCGCAGGCGCTCCGAAGGCGAAAACCCTCTCACCACAAGACGACACGGCGATTCCATGCGAATGATGACACGGCTCCTTTGCTTCGCTCTGGTTTGTGCGGGAACGTTGACCGGCTGCAGCGAGCCGCCCCCCTCGTCCGAAGACGCCTCGGTGCCGTGCCTGCGGTCGCGCATGTGCGGCGATTCCTGCTGTGAGAAGGGACAGGTGTGCGTCTCCGAGACCTGCTGCACGCCGACGCCTTGCGAGGGCCGGGCCTGTGGCAGCGACGGATGCGGCACCTCCTGCGGAGCCTGCCCGAGTGGTCAAGCGTGCGACGAGGCGGCCGGCGTCTGCCTGCCTTGCGTCCGGGAGACGAAGGACGAGTTCTGTTCGCGCCTCGCCGGGGCCGGAAAGGTCTGCGGAGAAATCGCCGACAAGGACAACTGCAGCGGCGAGCGCCGGGCCGAGGATTGCGGCGACTGCCTGGAGGGCAAGGCCTGCTCTTCGGAAAACAAGTGCGTCGAGGCCTGTGAGCCAGAGACTCGCGAGGCGTTCTGCGCGCGCTTGGCCGCGGCCGGCAAGGTCTGCGGAGAGGTCGCCGAGCTCGACAACTGCACCGGCCTTTCCCGCCGCGAAGAGTGCGGCGACTGCCCCGCGGACCACGAGTGCACGCAGATCAACACCTGTGTTCCCACGAGTTGCGAGCCCGAGTCCAAGGCCCAGTTCTGCTCCCGCCTCCAGAAAGAATGCGGGTCGGTGATCGCTCTGGACAACTGCGAAGCCCAGCGCGAGGAAGACTGCGGCATCTGCTTCTCGGGCACCTGCGAGGACAACCTCTGCGTCAGCTGCGTCTACGAGGAACCACAGGACTTCTGCCAGAGAATGGCGACTTTCGAGAACAAGGAGTGCGGCGTCGTCGTGGGCCAGGACCACTGCGGCAACGACCGGTCCGAGGACTGCGGCACCGGCAACTGCGCGGCCGAAGAGGTCTGCGACCACCGCACGAACCGCTGCGGCGTGTGCACTCAAGAGAGCGAAACCGAGTTCTGCGCTCGCATGGCCGCAGCCGGCAAGGTGTGCGGACTGGTCACCGGCGATGACAACTGCACCGGGCTCGATCGGCTCGTCTACTGCAGGTACCACTGCGCCAACGGAGCGGTCTGCCAGAACAATCAGTGCGTCGGCGCCGCGGGCGACTGCAACGATCCGGTCGTCCTGCAGCCGGCGCAGTACAACCCGAACCGCTTCTTGGCTCGCGGCGACACCAGCCTCGGCGCCTCGACGCTCCAGGGCACGTGCGCGGCCGACTCCTCGGGCAAGGAGCTCGTCTATCGAATCGCCGTCGGCGGCACTGAACCTCGAAGGCTCGTCGCTTCGGTCGTGGCGGTCTTCTCACCGGTGCTCTACCTGAGGAGCGCCTGCGACGGCCCGGCCGACCAGACCTGCCGCGCCGGGTCCGAGGTGCGCTCGTCGATTCGCGCAGTGGTCGCTCCCGGCAACTACTATCTGGTCGTCGACGGGGCGAGCGGCGCGGAGGGTACCTTCGACCTCGAGGTCGAGCTCGGCCCGGTCGATCCCGTCCCCGCCAACGACACCTGCGCCACCGCCCAGGACTTGGGCGCCTTCACCGCGTGGGAGCCCGGCGACTACCACTTCGGCGACTTCCGCGTGGAGGTCGCCGGGGCGACCACCGCGGGGGCCAACGACGACACCGCCGGAAGCTGCAGCCCCTCGGTCGGCGCCGGTGAGCCCGGCGACCCGGAGGTGGTCTACAAGTTCAACGTCCCCGCGGGCCAGACCGCCGACGTCGAGGTCACCGTGGCGCCGGTGCTCGACGCCGTCGGGCTGTGGCCGGTGGCCTACCTGCGCCGCGACTGCGCCGACGCGTCGAGCGCGAGCGAGGTCGGGTGCGCGGTGATGAACCCGGACAACATCATCCTGTTCTCGGCGAACCAGCTCGCGGCAGGCGACTACTTCGTCGTCGTCGACGGTGCCGCCGGCACCGCGGGCGCCTTCGACCTCTCCATCGTCGCTCGGACCTCCGAATAGTTGGCCGTCGACACTCGAGCCACTCTGCCGGCAGATGCCAGCCGCTCCCTACCGAGCCCCAAGGCGCTCTCCACATCCCCAGAGCCATCCCGGCCACTACCGGGCCCGCTCTCGCCTCGCGCCCCAGGGTTTCTCCGGTCTACCGGGCACGATGCCGTCGGTCGGCCCGTCGCCTTGCCCTGCGCGCCCAGCGGCTTTTTTCGCCGCTGGGCCGTTTCGCCGCCGCACGAACGTGAGGTCAGCTTCATGAAGTGCACTCGATCGCTTCTGTTGGTCCTCCTCGCTCTGGGAATCGCCGGCTGCCCCGCGGATCCCAAGCCCCCCCCAGAGCCCGAGGAGTGCGTGCCCGAGAACTGCCCGGCGGGCCAGGTGTGCGGGGTGCTCGGCTGCCGAGACTGCCGCAAGGACGGTGAATGCGGCGCCGGTGGGAGGTGCTGCGACGGCGCTTGCGTGGAGGGCAACTGCTGTGGCGCCTCCGATTGCGGCGAGGGAGAGCTCTGCCGCGACAACGTCTGCGCGCCCTGCTCCGCCGACAAAGAATGTGGCGAGGGCTCGGTCTGCTGCGACAAGAAGTGCACCGAAGGGGTTTGCTGCGACGGACCGATCTCCGCCGCCTGTGGCGGCAAGCGCTGTGCCGAGAATCAGTGCGCGCCCTGCAGCGCCGACGCCGACTGCGGTGACTCGGGCGTCAAGTGCTGCGACGGCATGTGCCACGTCGGCTCCTGCTGCGGAGACACCGACTGCCCCGACTCGAAGACCTGCGTCGACTACAGTTGCGACACCTGCAGAAATGACTCGGACTGCTCGGGCGAGAAGTGCTGCGCTGGACGTTGCCGCCCTGGAGCCGAGTGCTGCACCGGAGCCGACTGCGACGCGAGCGAGTCCTGCATCGTCGGCCAGTGCCGCCCCTGCATCCACGACGGGGAGTGCGGCGCTGGAGCGCTCTGCTGTGACGGCGCCTGTCGGGCCGGCACCTGTTGTGGCGACGGCGATTGCGATCCGGGGCAGAAGTGCTCCTCCGAGAACATCTGCGTCGGCTGCCAGAGCGATGGCGAGTGTGGCGAGGGAAAGAAGTGCTGCATCGGCCAGTGCCGCGCGGGCGACTGCTGCGACAGCGGCGACTGCCAGAGCGGCATGGAGTGCGTCGGCTTCGCCTGCGTCGGCTGTCAGGGCGACGGCGACTGCCCCGGCGGCCGCTGCTGCGACGGGCTCTGCAAGGCCGGCGCGGGATGCTGCGATGCGAGCGACTGCGCGCCTGGCCAGATTTGCGCCAACGGCACCTGCACGGGCTGCAGCGCCGCTGCGGACTGCGGCAACGGCAAGACCTGCTGCAACGGCGCCTGCGTCGAGGGCGACTGCTGCGCGACGGCCGATTGCGACTCGGGCGAGACCTGCGTGCTCAACCTCTGCAGCGAATGCACCCTCGACCAGCACTGTGGGGCCGGCGAGAAGTGCTGCCAGGGCGCCTGCGTGAGCGGCTCCTGCTGCAGCGCCGCAGACTGCGCCGCGGGGCAGACCTGCAACGGGAGCAACGCCTGCAGCGGCTGCAGCGGCGACGCCGATTGCGGTCCGAACGCCAAGTGCTGCAACCAAGCGTGCGTCCTCGGAGACTGCTGCGGGGACGGCGACTGCGGCCCGGAGGGCGAGTGCGCCAACAACAGTTGCACCGGGTGCGTCAGCGACGCGCAGTGCCCGGGCGGCAAGTGCTGCGGGGGCGGCTGCAGGCCCGGCGCGGTCTGCTGCCTCGACTCGGACTGCGGGGCCGGCAGAGCCTGCATCAACGGCCTGTGCCAGGGTTGCCGCTCGAGCGGCGATTGCCCGAACGGCCAGCTCTGCTGCGGCGCGTCCTGCTCGCCGGGCGAGTGCTGCGTCGACGGCGACTGCGAAGGCGGTCAGCTCTGCTTGGGCGGTCAGTGCCTCGGCTGCACCCGCGACGACCAGTGCGGCGCGGGCAAGCGCTGTTGCGGCGGCGCGTGCGCGACCGGCACCTGCTGCTCGAGCGCCGAGTGCACCGCGGGCGAGCAGGCCTGCATCGACAACCAGTGCGCTGCCTGCACGGCGGACGGCCAGTGCGGTGAGGGGATGCGGTGCTGCAACGGCGCCTGCAAGGCGGGCGACTGCTGCGTCGCCGCCGACTGCGGCGAGGGTGGCGTGTGCACCAACAATAGCTGCGCGGCTTGCGGCGAGCACGGCGACTGCGCGCCCGGGCAGCTCTGCTGCGCCGAAGGCTGCAAGGCGGGTGTTTGCTGCCAGGACGCGGACTGTCCGACGGGCCAAGCCTGCTACGGCGGCCAGTGTCTCGGCTGTCAGGGCGACGCGCAGTGTCCCTCCGGCCAGCACTGCTGCGACGGCCTCTGCCAGAGCGCCGAGTGCTGCTCGCCGGCCGACTGTCCGGCGGGCGCGGCCTGCCGCGCCGGTGTCTGCAGCGACTGCCAGGTAGACCGGCAGTGCCCCGAGGGTTGGCGCTGCTGCGCCGGCATTTGCAGCCCGGCCGAGTGCTGCCGTGGCGACCAGTGCCCGAGCGGGCTTTGCGAAGACGGCGCCTGCGCCGCGTGCGTCTCGGACGAGGCCTGCGGGGCCGGCAAGATCTGCTGCAACGGCGCCTGCGTTTTGGGCGACTGCTGCAACGACCAGGACTGCCCCGCGGGGCTGTGCCGCGAGAATAGCTGCGGCAACTGCATGGCCGACGGCGACTGCGCGCCCGGGCAGCGCTGCTGCAACCACGCTTGCTACACCACCGAGTGCTGCACCGCCGACGACTGCCCCGGCGACGAGATCTGCGTCGCAGGCCGCTGCGGGACCTGCCAAGATCACGGTCAATGCGGGCCGGACAAGGTCTGCTGCGACGGCGCCTGTCGGGACGGCGCGTGCTGCGACGACCGGGACTGCGCCGCCGGCCAGGCTTGCGTGGGCGGCCAGTGCGGCCTGTGCTGGGCAAGCTCGCAGTGCGGCGTGGGCCAAGTGTGCTGCGACAACGCGTGCCTGGGCGGCGGCTGCTGCACCGAGGCGGAGTGCGCGGGGCTCGGTTGCGAAGGCCACCAGTGCCTGAGCTGCACCAGCGACTCCGACTGCGGGGCCGTCAACCGCTGCTGCGGCGGCACTTGCGCCATGGGCACCTGCTGCGGCGACTCGGACTGCGGCAGCGGCCAGGTCTGCTCGGCCAACTCCACCGGGCTGAGCGGGTGCGAGGCGTGTCTTGCGCACGAGGCCTGCGGACCGGGGAGCGTCTGCTGCGCGGGAAGCTGCCAGAGCGGCCAGTGCTGCAGCGACAGCGACTGCCCGCGCGGCAAGGTCTGCGACGAGGGCCAGTGCTCCGACTGCAACACCGACGCCGACTGCCAAAGGGGCCGCTGCTGCTCCGGACGCTGCGAGGCCGGCAGTTGCTGCTCCGACTCCGACTGCGCGGGCGAAGCCTGCACCGGCTTCAGTTGCGACGCCTGCACGAGCGACGCCCAGTGCCTCGCGGGCGAGCGCTGCTGCGGTGGCGGGTGCGTCGTGGCCGAGTGCTGCGCGAATGAGGACTGCGACCTCGGCCTGCCCGAGCGGCGCGCCTGTGTGCTGGGCCTCTGCCAGCCGTGCACCGCTTCGGATCAATGCGAAGCCGGGGCGGTCTGCTGCATGGGGCTGTGCAAGCAGGGCAGTTGTTGCAGTGGCGCCGAATGCCCGCTCGGCCAGATGTGCGGCATCGACAATAGCTGCGCTGGTTGCGAGAGCGACTACGACTGCGGCCCCGACGCCAAGTGCTGCGGCGGCGTCTGCGCCGCCGGCGACTGCTGCACCTCTGACGACTGCATGGGCCAGGCCTGTATCCATCACAGTTGCTCTCCGTGCACCGAGGACTCGCAGTGCGCGCAGCGCATGTTCTGCTGCGCCTCGGAGGGACGCTGCCTGGTGCAGGGCCTGAGCTGCGGCGGCAGCCGCCGCCAGCTCTCCTGCAGCGCGGACGCCGAGTGCGCCGACGGGACGAGGTGCTGCGGCGGGCAGTGCCTCGCCGTGCAGTGCTGTTCGGATGCCGACTGCGCCTCTGTGCCCGGGGCGCCCCGGTGCCTCGAGGGAGCCTGTCGGCCCCCGCCGGCTGTCCCGCCGTGCGAGGACTGCCTCTCCTGCGCGAGCGATGCCGACTGCGGACCCGACGCGCGCTGCTGCCAAGGCGCCTGCAAGCGCGTCGAGTGCTGCGGCGCGGCCGACTGTGGCCCGTTCGTGTGCCGCGACGGCCACTGCGCCACCTGCACCGCGGACAAGGAGTGCCCCGAGGGCGCGCGCTGCTGCCAGGGCCGTTGCGCGCCCGACGCGGGCTGCTGCGCCGACTCGGACTGTCCGGCCGGCGAGCTGTGCGCCGGGCATCTTTGCCAGCCGCGGCAAAGCAGAAGCCCCTAAGCACCCTAAAATCCGGGCCTTCGCGCCCAGTGCGCGAAGGCCTGCCTGGGGACCGCCGTGTCCCCTGGCAAAGATGTTGGACGCGTGATAGTTCTCAGGCGCTTTTCATCCCAACCTACAGCGTTCCGGAGCAACCGGCATGATTCTTAGAGCAGGCGGGGGGCGCGCAGCAGTGGCGGTAGCGGTCTTGGCTCTCGCGGTAGCCGGCGGGGCGCAGGCACAAGAGCTTTCACGCGCGGGGCGCAGCCGAATCACCCTGCGCGGCTCCGACCTGCCGCTGGGCGCGGTGCTCAACCAGATTGCCCGCGCCGCGGGCCTGGCCTTGGTCGCCGACAAGGACGTGTTGCTCGACCGCACGGTCCCCACACCCAATCTCGACGACACGACCGTCGACATCGCCCTGGCCGTCGTGCTCACGCCGCTCGGCTACAGCGCGAAGATCGACGACGAGCGCCAACTGCTGCGCGTCTTCGTCTACGACACGCAAACCTTCCGGGTGGCGATGCCGGTGGTCGTGCAGAACTGGTCGGCCGGGATCTCCAACTCAGGGGGGACCGAAAGCGGCAACCTCGGGGCGAACGTCGCCCTGTCGGTCAAGTCCGACACTGCCGGGCTATGGGCCGAGATCGAGAAGTCGCTCGCCAGCATGCTTGGCAAGGACGACGCGGCGGCCGCCTCAGCCAACAGCGAGAAGAACCGCGGCCCGGACCACGGCTCGTATTCGGTCAACCGGGTCGCCGGTTTCGTCACCGTACGGGCGCTTCCGAGCGTGATGCCCACCGTCAAGGCCTACTTCGACGCCCTCAACGACGAGATGGGCCGCAGCGTGGCCATCGAGACCCGAGTGATGCAGGTCGACCTGAGCGACAGCCAGGCGGCCAGCGTCGACTGGACCATGCTCGCGGCGCGGTTGGGCAACGTCGCCTTCCTCGGCGGCGGCGCGGCGCGCTCGACGCTCGTCGACACCGTGGCGCCGTTTCTCAGGCTCTCGGGCCGCGCCGGGGACACCTTCATCCGCGCGCTCGAGGAGCAGGGCAAGGTGTCGGTGCTGGCTCAGCCGACGCTGACCCTCGGCAACAACCTGCCGGCAATCATCGAGCTGGCGCGGGTCCAGTCCTATGTGGCCCAACAGACGGCGACGCTGGTTCAAGGCACCGGCGGCGCCCAAGTGACGGTGCAGACTGCCACTTTGAGCGACGGCCTGATCATCTCGATGCTGCCCCGACTGACCGGGGAGAACGAGGTCTCGCTCGCCCTGGCCACCGTGCTCCAGGACGTCATCGAGGTGCGCCGCGAGGACTTTGGCGATGGAGGCGGGTTCGTCGAGCTGCCGCTCACCTCGCGCCGCAGCTACAGCGGGGTCATCCGGGCCCGCCCCAACGAGACCACGGTCATCGGCGGCCTCATCACCACGCGCAAAGAGGAGATCTCCAGCGGCGTGCCGTTCCTGTCGCGCATCCCGATCATCGGCTGGCTCTTCGGCGCCACCCGCGACGTCGAGAAGCGCTCCGAGCTGGTGATTACGGTCACCCCGCGGCAGGTCCAGTCGGTCAGCGCACCCCCGCCTGCCACCATCAAGACCGACCTGACGGTGGAATGAGACGGGCCATCCGATGAGAACCTTCGTCGTCATCACGAACGACCTGGTCTACTGCCCCGGTTCGGATCCGTCGATCTGCACCCTCGACGAGGTCGCAGACTTCGTCAATCCGAGCGAGCCCCTGCTCTTCGCGATCGTCCCCTTCGCGGTGGCGCGGGTGCTGGGCACCGACCGGACCATCGACGCGGTGGTCTCCCAGCAGTATCCGGGTTCGTACAGCTTCCAGACCGAGCCGCTCGAGACGAACGTCTTCCAGGTCTATGTCGCCCACGACGAGCTGCTCGCGCGGCTGCGGGCGATGTCCCGCGACGTCTCGATCGTCCCCTACCCGGCGGCGGTCCGCAGCGTCGTCAGCTCGATGCAGGGGGAGCTGGGCACCTCGCTGCGCGAGCGCACCCGGGTGTTCATCCAGTCGCTCACCTCCGACGTCACCAAGGCGCCTCCCCCCGAGCGGCTGGCGATCGACTGCATCGACGAGGACTACCTGATCACCGCGATCCGGGGCCAGGAGGTGGTCGCGGTGCGCTTGGTGCGCGGGGGCGACCCGATCATCGAGGCCCAGCGCACCATCGCCGGCAATCGGCTCGAGAACCCGCTGGTCCTCACCCGCGACAACGACCTCGCGATGGAGTTCAAGGTCCAGGGGTTCACCGCCGAGTACGCCGACGTCGACGGCGAGCTCATCGGGCTCGCCGGGGCCGACAAGGTCCTCTCGCTGCGCTTTCGCACCGAGTTCGAGCTGGCAAGAGAGAAGGCCCGCGAGAGCCGCCGGCGCTCGCTGCTGTACCTGTTCTTGTCGCTCGTGGTCTTCGGTGGCAGCGCGGCCGGCTTCGTCTACACCCGCGCCTCGCAGGCGATGGCCGAATCTCAGACCGCCCTCCTCACCTCCCAGCGCGACGGGCTCGCCGCCCAGCTCGCCGAAATCAACCAGGAGCGCTACGCGGCGATGGCCCGGAGTGAGTCGGTCTTCCTGAGCGAAGAGCTGTTCGATCTCTCCATCAGCCTGCCGCCGCAGGTGGCGCTCGTCTCGCTTCAGAAGGACGCCACGGGGCTGGTCGCCAGCATGGAGCGGCGCCCGGGGGCCGCGCCTTTTGCCCGCGCCGACCTGACCGCGGCGCTGAGCACCTCGCCCTTCTTCTCCCGTGCCCAGATCAAGGAGGAGTTCGAGGGGCACATCGTCCGCTACAACTTGACCGTGCCGTCCACCCCCACCGAAGCGCAGCCCTGAGGAGGATGGAATGCGAGTGATGAACATCCTCTCGGTGCTGGCGGTGCTCGGGAGCCTGGTGCTCGGGTACCTCGCCTACGACGCCTACGAAGTGACCTCGCGGGCCCGCAGGCACAACGCCACGCTCAGCGACGAGGTCGCCCGGCTCGGCGCGGACGTGCAGGCCAAGCGCGCGACCGATCCCGCGCCGCTGAAGTTCGCCGACGACGCAATCTCCGAGTTCTTCTCGCGCACCGTCGAGGCCGGCGAGGTGCTCGGCGCCGGCGTCCGGGTCGAGCCGCGCAACTCGGGGTATGGCGGAGGGACGCTGGTCTTCGAGGACTATCTGCCCGGGGTGAAAATGTCCTCCGTCACCCTGTCGGCTGGCGTCGAGGCCAGCGGCGCCGCGGCGATCCTCGCGATGTTCGAGGAGGAGCTTGCCGACCTTCCGGTGACCGTGCGCAAGGTCACCGCCAGGAACATGACCGACGTCATCGTACTCTCCATGGATGTGGACGTCTTCGGGAGGTAGCCCGTGATTCCAGTAGCGGTTGCAATCGTATCGCTGACCACCCTGCTGCCGGCTGCGGCGCCTACGGCCGAGGACGCCTCGGGCCATGGAGCGCTCGCCCGTGAGGGCTCGACGACCATCGCCCCCCTGCAGGCTCGCGAGGTGATCGAGCGGCTCAAGACCATGAGGGCCCAGTTGCTGCTCGAGCAGGAGTACAACCGAATCCTCGAGGCCCGGCTCGAGCGACAGGAGCTCGAGACCAAGCTCGGCATCAAGGAGTCCAAGGACGACAAGCCCAAGGTCGAGCTGCCGCGGACCGCCGTACGCCCGCCGCCGAAGCTCGAGACCTCCGCCGAGCAGATCAGCGTCAAGGCGGTCACCGTCGCTCCGTTCAAGGAGGCCATCGTCACCTACCGGGGGCGGGTCTACACCGTGCGCCCGGGAGACAAGCTCGGCGACACCGTGGTGCGCGACATCAACGAGAGCGGCATCGTCACCGCCGGTGGCCGCTCGGCCGTCATGCTCGGCCAGTAACCCCTTCCTCGGAACGTCATGGCCAACCAACCCCCAGCCCCTCCCTCGGTCGCCTTCGCGCCCCCGGTCGCCGAGGAGCCCATCATCGGCCGGCGCCAGCGGATGCCGGTGCGCGCGCGGCTCGGCGACATGCTCATCGCCACCGGCCTGCTCAATCAGCAGAAGCTCGAGCAGGCGCTGAGCATGTCCAAGCGGACCGGCGAGCGGCTCGGCGAGGTGCTCGTCAAGTCGGGCTATGCACGGCCGGAGGACATCTCCAAGGCGCTCGCGCAGCAGTTCAGCGTCTCCTACGTGGCCCCGAAACAACTGACCACCGAGATGGTCGACCGCGAGGCGGTCGCCAAGATCGGGATCAAGGTGCTCGAGGAGAAGCGCCTCTTGCCGATCACCTTCAAGGGCAGGGAGATCCTGCTGCTGTCCGACCCGCTCGACACCGACGCCACCGACCAGGTCGAGGCGGTCATCGGCAAGCGGCAGTACGCGGTGAGCACCGCGAGCGGCATCGAGATGATCCTGCAGGTGATCGCCTTCGAGACGGTCGACGCCGACCGGATCATCGAGAGCGCCAGAGAGAGCATCGACGCCGGCGAGGTGAAGGTCCTCTTCAACTATTTGATGGGCAAGGCGGTGCTCGAGCGGGCCAGCGACGTGCACATCGAGCCGACCGGGGTCACCACCGTGGTGCGCTACCGCATCGACGGCGACCTGCGCACGGCGCTCTCGCTGCCGCGCTCGCGCCACGAGAATTTGACCAACGTCATCTTCGGCATGGCGGGGGTCGACCTGTCCGACTTCAGCCGTCTGCACGACGGGCGCTTCTCGTTCGCCTTCGCCGGGCGCAAGCTCGACATCCGCTTCGCGGCGAGCCCCACGGTCGAAGGCCCGATGATCGTGCTGCGTATCCTCGACGACAGCCGCTCGCTGGCGAGCCTCGAGGAGCTGGGCTACACCTCCTGGAACCTCAACGCCATCAACCAGATGTTGCGCTACCCCTACGGCCTCATCCTGGTCGTGGGCCCGACCGGCTCGGGCAAGACCACCAGCCTCTACTCGTGTTTGAGCCGCCTCAACGACGGCTCGACCAAGATCCTGACGGTCGAGGACCCCTGCGAGATCCGCATCCCCACGATTCAGCAAGTGCAGGTCAACGAGAAGGCCGAGGTCACCTTCGCCCGCACCGTCCGCGCCTTCTTGCGCCAGGACCCCGACGTGATCCTCGTCGGCGAGATTCGCGACGAGGAGACCGCGCGCGAGGCGTTCCGGGCCGCCAACACCGGCCACATGGTGCTCTCGACGCTCCACGCCAACTCCGCGGTCGAGGCGCTCGGACGGCTCTTCGACCTGGGGATGGACCCCTACCAGGTCTCGACCACCCTGCTTGGCACGGTCGCGCAGCGGCTGCTACGCAAGCTGTGCCCTCACTGCAAGCGCAAGGCGGCCTTGAACCCGGCCACCCTCGACCACGCTCTGGCCGAGAACGTCTACGGCTCCGGGCGCGTACCGACCCGCCCGATCGAGGTCTACGAGAAGGGCAAGGGGTGCGTCCACTGCTCGGGCGGCACCACCGGCCGCACCGTCATCGCCGAGGTGCTGGCCCTCAACAACGAGCTGCGCGAGCAGGTGTACCAGCGCGCATCGAACGAGAAGATCGTACAGGCTGCGCGCAGGTCGGGCTATCGGACGATGACCGACAATGCGCTCTGGCTGGTAGCCAAGGGGCTGGTCCCGCTCGACGAGGCCGAGGCCACGGTGGGGCCGATGACGACCGAGGCGCCGAGGGCGCAGGCCGCCGCCACCCCGGACAAGACGACAGCGACGGAGGCACGCCGATGACGCGGTACAAGATTGCGCTGATTGCTGGAACCATCTTCCTGGGAAGTTGCGGCGCCTTCGTGCCCCCGCGCGTGGCGTGCCCGAAACGGCAAGTAAACACCGAAATCAACGTCACTGCCGTGAACTCCCGTTGCCCGATTCCCGAAGAAATCTTCGTCACGGTGACCTCTGCCCCCCGCACCGAAGACGGAAGTAGCCGCAATGGCAGCGCCGACGAGTATTCGCTGGCCTACGCGCCGCTCAAGATCAAGAGCGGCAACCGCGCGGTGTTCCTCTGCGAAGGCATCACCTGCACGCCGAACCAGAGCCAGCTCGATACGGTCTTCGACGAGAACGGGGCCATCACCTATACCGCGATGATCATCTCCGAGGAGCTCGGTCTTGATCCCGGCCCGGGCGGCGACGTCAGTTGGGAGGGGGTGCTGGCCGTCGAGGAGTACAGCCCCGGTAACGCCTGCCCGGTCGACATCAGCATCAAGACGGCGTGCGAGGAGTCGACCGAAATCAAGTAGCGGCCGACGCCCGCGAGGTGCCGGGCCATAGGGAGCGCGGATGCTGTACGTCTATCAAGCCATCGGCAAGTCTGGCCGATTCGTGAAGGGACAGGCCCCGGCGGCCTCGATTGCCGCCCTGCGCTCAGACCTCGCGAAGGGCGGGCTCAGCCTCGTCGATGCGCGCCCAGACGTGCTCGGCGAGCTCGCGGCGCTACTCAAACCGAACCGCTTGCCGCGGTCGGTATTGATCGAGATGTTCGGCTACCTCCGCGGGCTTCTGGCGATGGGGCTCGACATGGTGAGCTCCTGGTCCTCGGTGGCCGAAGCGCTGCCCAACAAGCTGGCCAAGGAGAGCATCGAAACCATCGTCGCCGCCATTCAGCAGGGCCACTCGCTGACCGAGGCGATGGAGCGCACCGGGGTCTTCCCGCCGATGGTGCTGGGCAACATCAGCGCGGGCGAGCAGTCGGGAACACTGGAGAAGGTCTTCGAATCGCTCGAGGATCACTTCCGCCAAGAGGCCGAGCTGGTACAGCAGGTGATGAAGGCCACCATCTACCCGGCGATCTCGGTGGTGGTGCTCTTCTTCATCGCCGTCGGGCTGCTCATCGGCGTCGTCCCCCAGCTCAAGGCAATCTTTCCGCCCAACCCGCCGCTGCCCACCAAGGTGCTGCTCTTCCTGTCGTCCTCGGCGGTCGGCTACTGGTGGACCATCCCCCTGGCCGGCATCGCGATCGCCTTCGGCTGGTGGCGGATGCCAACCTCGCTCAAGGCCCGGATTGGCGAGCTGTTCTACCGCGCACCGCTCATCGGGCCGGTGCTCAAGAACGTCGCCCTTTGCAACATCTTCCAGAACCTCTCGCTGATGCTGGGCGCGGGGGTCTCGCTGACCGTCGCGCTCGACACGGTCATCGGCACCGTCGGCACGCGCGCCATTCGGATCCGCCTCGAGTGGATCTACGACTCGATTCAGCGCGGCGGGACCTTCTCCGAGGGCTTCGAAGATCCCTTCTTTCCACCGGTGGCCAAGGGCGTTCTGCGCCAGGGCGAGATCATGGGCGCGCTCGACACCTACCTCAAGCGCCTGGCGGGCTTCCTTCGCGCTCGGGCGCAAGCGCGCCTGACCACGATGGCGTCGATGATCGAGCCCATGCTGCTGCTGGTGGGCGGCGGAATGCTGCTTCTGCTTGCAGTTGGCCTCTTCCTTCCGATCTACGGCTCGATGCAGAAGATCGGTCGCTAACCCCCCCCCCCGGCAGACGGCACCGCTCGCGCGAATCGCCTTCTCCAGTGGAAAGACGCGCGTCGGAAAGCAGAGCTCTCGCCGGCTGTCTTGGCCGCGCTCGCGGCCCCGCTCCTGCCGTCCGATCGGCCCAGGAGACCACCAGAGGGCCTGCAAGGGCCCAAGGGCAGCTTCTAGGGCGCCAGCCCTAGGCTAATAGACCTGGCCACCGGCAGGGCCCACCGCTGGCCGCCGCGCGCGCTACACGGGTCTTCCCTGCAACCACAATAGCGCGTTATCACTGAGTTTTTGACCCTGAGATCGTCGTCCGGCGAGCTTCCCGGTGTGGCGACGCGCCGCCGGTGTACCGATGCCGTTGCGAGGTTCCCCGCCTGCCCGTTGTTTTCGACCGTCGAGAAGGACGCGCCGGACCATCGCGGGATGGTCGACGGGCACTCGGCGACAATGAAGGTCCACCGGGCGACACCGCCTTTGAGGAGCGCGATCGCATCGCCCCTCCCCGCGCCTCGCGGTGTAGCATCCGCGCCCTCCCCTCACGTCAGGAACGACACCATGATCGCCCAAGAGCACATCCCCCCCTGTCCCGAACCGTCTTTGGCACTGTCGCTCGCTCGTCACGACGCGAAGGTCGCGCGCGTCGCGCGTCAACTGCGCGAGAGGACCAGCACCCAACCTCTGTCGCTGCGCAAGCGGGCCGTCAGCCACCAGGTCCCCAAACCGGGCGATCGCAAGTACAGCGACGAGAAAATCGACGTCTCCGACCTCGACGAGATCCTGGAGATCGACCCCGTCTCCCGAGTCTGCATCGCCGAGCCCGGTGTCACCTTCGTCGACCTGGTCGCCGCGGCGCTTCCCTACGGCCTGGTGCCCTTCGTCGTCCCCGAGCTCAGGACGATCACCATCGGCGGGGCGATCTCCGGGTGCTCACTCGAGTCGATGTCCTTCCGCTATGGGGGGTTTCACGACTCCTGCCTCGAGTACGAGGTCATCACCTCGGACGGCGAGGTGCTCACTTGCACCCCGGAGAACGAGCACAAGCTCATCTTCCACATGGTCCACGGCGCCTTCGGGACCTTGGGAATCCTCTCAAAGCTCAAATTCAAGCTCATCCCCGCCAAGCCGTTCGTGCGGCTGAGCTACGAGACCTATCGGACTGCCGGCGACTACCACGCGGCCATCGCCGAGCGCTCCGGGCAAGCGGAGGTCGACTTCATCGACGGCATCATCCACGGGCCTGACCGCTATGTGCTCTCGGTGGGCCGCTTCGTCGACCACGCGCCTTACACCAGCCGCTACGACGGAATGACGGCCTATTACGAAACGACCGCCAAGCGCACAGAAGACTACTTCACGACCCCCGAGTACTTCTTCCGCTACGACCGCGGCGTCACCAACGTGCGGCCCAAGTCGCGGCTCGGCCGGCTTCTGCTGGGCCGGTTTGTGCGCTCCACCGAGATCCTGAAGATCGGCGAGAAGATCGCCTGGGCCCTGCCCCGCGAGAACCCGACGCTCACGGTCGACGTCTTCATCCCCTTCTCGCGCTTCAACGACTTCATGGAGTGGTATTGGCGCGAGTTCGGTCCGTTTCCGCTCTGGTGCGTCCCCTACCGGCCGGCGCAGCGCTATCACTGGCTCTCGGACGAGTGGTACGCGGGGCTGAAGGACGAGATGCTCGTCGACCTCGCCGTCTACGGTTTCAAGGGGCGAGACGGCAGGAACTACTACCGGATGCTCGAGGGGAAGCTGCAGGAGCTCAACGGGGTCAAGACCTTCATCTCCTTCAACTACTACAGCGAAGAGGAGTTCTGGCGCATCTGCCACAAGGAGAACCACTTTGCCGTCAAGGCGCGCACCGACCGCCGCAACCTCTTCCGCGACCTCTACACGAAGACCTGTCTCGCCTCGCGCGGGCTCGACTGAAAATCCGTCGAGAACTCCTTTCGACTCCGCCCGGTTCCGCTCACCCCGAGCGTAGCTCCCGACGCGCAAGCGGCGGGAGCGGAGTCGAAGGGCCCCTCGGCTTCCGCATCGCAGGCTCGGCCTACACTCCTCACTAACAGCCACCGATATTCCTCGAGGTTGGGCACGAGCGTCGAATCGATCGGATGCCTCTCCTCGGTTGCGACCAACCTTCCCTCTCCCCTAAGCCGGCCAAGCCGGAACCAAGAGAGTCCAGCGTCTGCGCTGGCCGGCAGGCTTCAGTCCTTATGACCACAGGCCCAGGGTCAGCGAGACGGCCGATTTCTGCCAGCTTGGTCAGATTCCCGCCGGAAAGCCCCTGGATCCCCTCTTCCCGCGCAAGCGCTGGAGAGGGGATTCTCTCTTGCTCGCGCGCGGTGGTTCTACGGCAACCGGCTGTTCGTCCATGGGACACAGCCGGGCAAGAGCCTGGTGCGATGCCCGGGGCGAACGGGGCGGACGGGCCGAGTTCTGGGAAGCTACGCGACACCTCCCGAGGACGAGGCACGAGCACGGCGGCTCCCCACCGCGTGCTGACGTCTCACTAACCCCGCCGCGAGCGCTCGGCGGCGCGAAACCCGAGTGACGGGCGGCCCGTCACTCGAGCTCGTAGTCGATGACCAGCCGAGGCGAGAACTGCGCGCCCAGCGCCGGGTCGTACCCGACGATGGTCCGGTGGTCCAAGTAGTTGGGACCGTCCTGATCGGTGGCGGAGTTGATCAGAAAGATCGTCATTGCGTTTCCCGCTGCCCATCCCGGCTGATCGACGACCTCCTGCACGAGCGTCCTCAAGTCCTTGGGCACGGTGAATTCGACGGTCGGATCCCAGCAATCGAGCTTCCGCTGCGGGCAGTCGTACTCGGTCAGCTCGGTGCAGCTCGCGTTGCAGCGCACCAGCCAGTGATCGATGAAGGCCGCGGTCTTCACCCGCTGATCGGGCCTGTTCGTCTCGTAGTTCGTCGGGTCGAAGGGCGCCGAGTTGGCCACGCGCTCTGCGTAGAGGTTGATCCAGAGCCGGTGCGACGAGTCGACCGCGTTGTTCGGGTGGAGGCTCAGCTTGGCGCTGGTGATCGTCGCGCCCGCCGGCACCTGGACACCCGTGAACCGCAGCGCGGTGTGGTAGGAGACGTGGTTCGGGTCGAAGTGGCGCCCGAGCGGCACGTGGTCGCCGTGGAAGAGGTTCCATTCGGACTCCGCCGCATCCATCAGGTAGGACGAGACCGCGTCGTTGCCCGAAGAGAGCTGCGACTCGGCGCGCGGCGCCGAGCAGGTGCCTCCGAGGCAGATTCCGGAGGCGCAGTCGTCGCCTTGCGAGCAGGTCGTCCCCTCCGGACAGCGTTCCGGACAAGGTCCGCCGCAGTCGACGCCCGCTTCGCCTCCGTTGAGCACCTCGTCGTCGCAGCTGTTAGTCGCGCAGGTACCGCTCGCGCAGTACTGCGAGGCGCAATCGGCGTCAGCGCCGCAGCCCTTGCCGACTTCGCACGCCGGACAGCCGCCACCACAGTCGACGTCCGTCTCGCGGCCGTCCTTGACCTCGTTGTCACAGCCCACCGCGGGGACACAGACCAGCCCTTCACACGCTCCGCTCGCGCAGTCGCCCGGGTTGATACAGGCCTTGCCCTCGGCGCAGGGGGCACAGCCACCACCGCAGTCGACGTCGGTCTCCGTCCCGTCCTTGACCCCGTTGTCACAGCTCACCGCGGGGACACAGACCAGCCCTTCACACGCTCCGCTCGCGCAGTCGCCCGGGTTGATACAGGCCTTGCCCTCGGCGCAGGGGGCACAGCCACCACCGCAGTCGACGTCGGTCTCCGTCCCGTCCTTGACCCCGTTGTCACAGCTCACCGCGGGGACACAGACCAGCCCTTCACACGCTCCGCTCGCGCAGTCGCCCGGGTTGATACAGGCCTTGCCCTCGGCGCAGGGGGCACAGCCACCGCCGCAGTCGACGTCGGTCTCCGTCCCGTCCTTGAGCCCGTTGTCACAGCTCGCCGCCGGGGCGCAGACAAGCCCTTCACACGCTCCGCTCGCGCAGTCGCCGGGAGCGACGCAGGCCTTGCCGGCCGCGCACGCGGGACAATCGCCGCCGCAGTCGACGTCGGTCTCGGTGCCGTCCTTGCGCCTGTTGTCACAGGCCACCGCCGGCACACAAAGCTGGCCTTCGCAGACGCCGCTCGCGCAGTCGCCGGGAGCGACGCAGGCCTTGCCGTCGGCGCATCGGGCGCAGCCTCCGCCGCAGTCCACATCGCTCTCCGCGCCGTTGCGCACGCCGTCGTCGCAGGCGCTGCCCGGCACGCAAACGCCGAGGACGCACCCTTGACCCTCGGCGCACTCGCCACACGAGCCGCCGCAGCCGTCGTCGCCGCAAACGCGCCCCTCGCACGTTGGGACGCAGGTCGGCTCGGTCTCGCCACAGCCAGCGCTGGCGAGAAACGCGAAGAATGCGAGGGTCGCGATATGGCGCATCGGTGCTCTCCTTGCTCTGGTGTTGAAGGGGGAGATTCTACCGGGCCACCGACCGCTGCAAACAAGGCAACAGCTCGACCGCCTGCCAGCACGCTCGATTGTCGGAGCGGGCGGACCGCTCCGGAGAGAGGCGGGCTCCGGCGCTGGGCCGACCGGGAACGCAGCAAGCGGCCCTGTCTCAGTAGTCCTTGCTGAAGATCACGTCGACGCCGCCCTTCTGCTCGTCGCCGTACTTCGACTCGACGTTGACCCGCGGGGTGAGCTGATACTCGACTCGCACCTCGTTGGTGTTCTCCTTCTTCGTGTCCGCGCCGAAGTTGCGCCGGTAGCCGACGTAGATGTCGTCGGTGAGGTAGGTGCCGGCCTCGAGCCCGGCACGGAAGGTCGCCCCGGCCGACTGCAGACCGGTGTCGTCGATGTCGACCTGCAGCACGTCGATCGGCAGCTTCGAGGCGAGCGTCTTGCGCAGCCGGTCGGCGGCGAAGCTGCCGATGACCGAGGCCGCGCCGCTGCCGGAGGCGACGTTGCCCGACCCGCGCTTCAGCTCACGGCGCCCGGTGGCGAGGAGGATGGCGATCTGCTGTTCGTCGAGAGGCGGCTCGCTGCTCAGCTCGATGCGCGGCTTTGCGGCCTCGCCGCTGACCGTGACCTTCACCTTCACCTGTTCGCGCGTGTTCTCGTGCGTCGCGATGACCTCGAGCTTGGGATTGCCCGGTGGATCCCCCGCCCAGCTCACGTGCCCGCGCGCCAGCTCGAACTTGCGACCGATGACATCGGCGGTGCCCTGACGCGTCGTCACCGCACCCGACATCTCGGTCTTGCCCTCTTGAATGGTCAGGGTGAGGTCGGCGCCCGCCTCGATGCGCGCGTCGCTCGACTGGACCCAGAGGTTGCGCGGCGCCTGGAGGTGCAGCCGCAAGTCGAGCGCGGCGCCGCCCTTCTTCTCCTCGAGCGGCCTCTCCTCGCCGGTGACGACGACGATGCCCGGGTGCGGCTCGAGCGCCTGGAGATCCTTGCCGCCGACGAGCGCCGGCAGCTCGGCCACCAACCGCTCGAGGCGCACGTCGAGGGCCATCTTCGAGCCCTGAATCTGCCCGGTCCACTGCGCGGTCTTGCCGCTGAGGGTGGCGATCTTGCGGTCGTTTATCCGGAGCGGAAAGTCCCGCAGCTCGAGCGCGGCGCCGAGGCGGTACGGCGCCTCGGGCGCGTCGCGCTCGGCCTTCGCGCTCAACCCGATGCTGCCCTTCTCCGAGCGCGCGGAGAGGCCGACGATCTCGATCAGCTTCTCGCCGACCTTCGCGTCGAGCGTCACCCCCTCGTAGCTGCCGTAGCCGAGCAACGTGAAGCGCCCGTCCCGGAGCGTCACGGTCCCCTCGGGAAGCGGGCTGGCGAGCGTTCCGCGCAGCTTCAGGTCCGCGCCGAGCCGGCCTTCGACGCGCCGCAGGTCGTCGACGAACTCCTCGACGAGCCCCACCTGCAGCCCGCTCGTCCGAAAGGTGCCCTCGAGCCGCGCCGCCGCGGGATCGAAGCCCTGCCGCAGGCCTGAGAGCGACAGGGGCGCATGGACCGCCGCCTCGACGTTCGCCGCGCCGCCCTTGGCCGACTCGAGGGTGCCCGCCAGTTGCGTCCTGCCCTCGGCGTGGCCCGCCTCCAGCTTCAGATCGCCGAGCAGCTTGCCGTCGTAGGTGAGCGCCGCCAGGCCGCCCTTCAGCTCCAGCCTGGGAACTCCCAGCGAGCCTGTCAGCTTCGCCTCGGCCTGCAGCTTTCCGGCGAGACCCGGGATCCGCTCGCCGAGCTGACGCGCGAGCTGCTCGGAGCTCGCCTTCAGCGCGAGGTGGACCGGCGCCTTCTCGAGTCCTTCGATGGTGCGGAGCCGCTCGGGCGCCGCGTCCATCTTCCCCAGCAGGTGGACAAGCCGCTCCTTGCCCGAATGAACCGAGGCGTCGAGCCCGACGCTGTCGGCGCCGAGACTGAGCAGCGCCTCCACCCCCAGCTCGCGCCATTCGGCGACGCCGCCCCCGGTGACCTTCAGCTTCGCCTCGCCGCGCGGCGCTTCGAGCGATCCGAGCAGGTGCGCGCTGAGCGATGCCTCGCCCAACAGCCGGGTTCCGAGCACCGACTCGGGCAGCTCCTCGAGCGCCAGCTTGTCCGCGGTGACCGAGAGGTCGAGCGCGGCCGCCGCGAGCTCCTCGGCCTTCGGACCACGGACGAGCGTCAAAAGCGGCAGCCCCGAGCGCAAGTCGACCGACACCTTCCCGCGCGGCAACGACAGCTCGAGCTTCGCGTCCGATCGGCCTGCCGACCGCGCCTCCAGCCTGAGCCCGGCCTTCGGGAAAGCGCCATAGCGCAGGCCCGAGCCCTGGAGCGCGATGGACGAGTCGGGCTTGTCGACCGTGCCGCCGAGGCTCACCGTGCCGCTCAGCGCGCCTTCGATCTGCTCGGTGCCCAGCACCTCGCGAAGGTCGGCGAGCGCGAGTCCCGACAGCTCGAGCTTCGCCGAGAGCGGCGTGCCCGCCTTCGCCGCGAAGAGCGCCGTGGGCAAGTTGAAGCGCGCCTTGGCCCTCGCCCCCGCCTTGCGCACCGTCGCCTCACCGGAGAGCTGCTGGCGCTCGCTCAGCTCGACCTTGGCAGTCACGTCGACGCCGCGGAGCGTTTGGAAGCCGAGGCCCCGGCCATCGAGGCTCGCCTCGACCCTGGGGCGGGACGTCGTGCCGGTTATCTTCGAGTCCAGGCCGACCAGCCCGGCGAGCTTCCAGTCCCGGGGGACGGCTATCGCCGGGAGCGCCGCAAGATCGAGCGCCACCCCGTGCGCCGAGGCCTCGAGCCGCGACCCGGAGAGCCCTCCGCGCAGCTCGAGCCGCTGCCCGCCGGAGCTGAGCTCGAGCCGGTCGACCCGGAAGCCGTCGCGCAGGTCGACGCGCGCCGGGCGTTCGAGCACCCACTTCGCGTCGCCCGCCTCGAGCAGCAGCCGCGCTATCCGCCCGCCCTGGACGCCCGGGTCGAGCGCGCCGCCGAGGTGGGCGGTCAGCCCCGCGAGCCCCTTGGTCGTCAGGTCGGCCGAGAAGTCGCGGCGGTTCGCTTCGACCTTGGCCCTCAGGTCGCTGAACGGCAGCTCGCCCGCCTTACCTCCGCGCGCATGGACGTCGGCTGCGAGCAGAAAGGGGCGCGAGGCATCGGGCAGCCTGCCCTTGACCACGAGCCCGTCGAAGGAGAGCGAGCCGGCCGTCAGGCGCTCGAGCTCGCCGTTGACCCCGACCTGCAGCCCGCTCCATGGCCCCGAGGCGCTCACCTCGAGCCGGCCGCGGCCGGCGACCCCGGTGACCTGCGTCCCGAGCGCCTGAGCGACCGCTCCGGAGAGCGCGCCGAGGTCGGCGAGCCGCACGGTGGCGCGCGCATCGAGCCGCTTCGCGTCGAGCGCTCCGGCGGCCTCCACCTGCCCGCCGGGCAGCGAGACGATGAGCGATCGGAGCTTCGCGCCCTCGCCCTCGACCTCGACCTTCGCCCGCGCCGACTCGAGGCGCGCCCCGCGCACCCGCGAGCCGCGCAGCGACAGCTCGAGCTCTCCGCGCCCGGCCTCACCGGGATCGAGCCGGTAGTGGGCGCCGAGCGATCCGTTGAGGCGCGTCGGCGGCGCGCCGGAGATCGCGCGGGAGAGATCCAGCTCGCTCAGCTCCACGCTCGCCTGCGCCGAGAGCGGCGAGAGGTCGGCCGCGGCCTTCACCGCCAGCGAGCCCTCGCCCACCGGCACGAGCAGGCGCGCCTGGGCACGGTTGGAGTCGAGGCTCGCCGTGCCGCTCGCGGTGAGGTCGCCGGCCACCGGCGCCTGCGGCACGAACGAGAGGAGATCGTCCTTGCGCACGAACGCCTCTCGGATGGCCACTTGCAGCGCGCCGCCGTCGAGGCTGCCGGCGAGCTGCAGGCGCGAGCCCCCGACCTCGAGCGCGACCCGCTCGAACTGCAGCGGGTCGTACGGCGCGGCCTCCGAGCCGCCGGTCACCCCGCCGACCAGCGAGAAGGGGCCGGCGACCGGCCCGAGCAGCCTGCCCCGCGCGCCGACCTCGCCGCGAAGCTCGCCGTGGCGATAGCGGCCCGAGACCGCGAGCGAGGTCTCGCGCAGCTCGGTGACCGGCTCGGCTTCGGGCGCGGCGCGATAGGCGAAGCGCAGCCCGCTGATGAGGCCGCGCTCGAGCTGGATGTCCCAGCCGAAATGGCCGCCCGGCTCCTCGGCCTCTTCGGGCCCCTTCTGCTTCAGGGCGAAGGCGCGGGCGATGTTGATCCCGTCGGGGCCGCCGGCGAGCAGCAGCTCGGCGTCCTTGATGCCCAGCGACTCGACGCGCACCCGCTGCCGCAGCAGCTCGCCGACCGCGACCCGCGCGCGCAGCTCGCCGATGAAGGCGACCCGGCGCCCCTCGGGGTCGAGCAGCTCGGCGTCGCGCACGAGGACGAAGCCGCCCGGGTTGACCTCGACGCGCCCCGCCTTCAGCTCGCCGGCGATGACGCGCCCGACCCGCGAGAGCACCTCCTCGCGCACCCGCCGGTTCCCCGATTCGGTCTGTAGCCAGGCCGCGGCGGCCAGAGCGAGCAGGAGCACGAGCGCGGCGAGACCCACCGCGCCGATGCCGAGCCACTCGAGGATGATGCCGACTCTCTTCACGAGCGAGCGCCCTCGGGACGGTCGTCCTTTCCCGGGGCTAAACGCCTCGCGGCGCTCAACCTTCCCCGCGTCGCCCGTGGGCTGGCTCGGTCTCTGGCGCGGCGAGGTGGGCACGCTGCAGCTCGTCTCCTCGTGCGGATTGCGAGAGCTCGGCTCTTTGTCGAAGCGCGAAACTCGCTCGTTTCTACCCGCTCTGGCGCCCGGCGAACAGCCGAACGAGCGCCGCTCAGAACGCCTCGCCAATGCTGAAGTGCAGCGACCACCGCGAGAGCTGGCCACTCCTCAGCAGCCCGACCTGATCGCCGCTCGACAAGTAGACGGGGATGCCCGGGTCGTTGACCCGGTAGCCGACGTCGAACCGGACCGGGCCGAACATCGTCCGGTAGCGCAGCCCGAGGCCGACCGCGAGGTTGAGCCCGTCGAGCGACATGTCGGAGAAGGAGGGCTGCACCTCGCCGGCGTCGACGAAGGCGACGAGCCCGAAGCTCGCCGGCAGCCGGAAGCGCGCCTCGAGGCTGCCGGAGAGCATGCCGTTGCCGCCGACGGGCATCGCGTCGTCGGGCAGCACGCCGTCCTCGGGCAGCGCGCCGACCACCCGGGGCGAGAGCTGGCGGGTGCCGAAGCCCCGCTGGCTCGAGCTGCCGCCGAGGAAGAAGCGGGTGAGCACCGAGGAGGTCTGGCCCTCGGACGGCAGCAACATGCCGGCCGTCAGCCGGGCGGCGAGCACGTGCCGGCCCATCGGCAGATAGCCGCGCGCTTCGGGCTCGAGCCGCAGGTAGTCGTAGCCGCCGCCGAAGTAGCCGCTGCCCTCCTGCAGCGCAAAGGAGAGCATGTAGCCCCGGGTCGGGTCGACCGGGTTGTCGCGCCGGTCGTAGATCACGCGCTGCTCGAGGTAGGCGAGCCGGCACAGCTTGCCGCTGGCCGCGCAGGCGTCGAAGGCCATCTCCTGGTCGACCTGACCGGGCGCGAGCGTGGTGCTGAAGACGGCCGCCGAGAGGTTGACCGAGGGGACGAGCGTCAGGCGCCGGCCCAGGCGCCAAGGCAGGCCGAAGCGCACCGTGCCGGCGTGGTAGGTGAGGTCCTGGTCGACCACGCCGCGGTCGTAGGCGAGCGAGGCCTCGAAGGACAGGTCCGAGCTCAGCAGGTTGGGCTGGGCGAATTCGAGCTTGCTGCTGCCGGCGAGCAGCGGAGAGTCGAAGCCCTGGATGACGTCGGGCACGAAGACGAGCGCGAGCTGATTGGCCCAGGTGAGCCGGCGCAGGCCGCCGAAGAAGTTGCGGTTGGTCCACTCGCCGACCAGTCGCGGCAGCTCCTGGCGCGCCTGATCGAAGCCGACCCCGGCGCCGACGCGGATGGTGCGAAAGGGCGCCTCGCGGACGTTGACGACCACCGGCACCGTGCCGCCGCGCCTGTCCGGCGCCCCGCGGGTCACCTTGACAGCGGAGAAGACGCCGAGATCGAAGATGCGCCCCTCGGCCAGCACCAGCGCCGACTCGCTGTAGAAGGCGCCCTCGACGACGTCCACCTTCGCCAGCTCGAGGATGCGCATGCGCGGCACGCGGTTGGCCCCGGCGACGAAGACGCGCCCGAAGCGGTAGCGCCGGCCCACATCGGCGAGCAGGCTCACCTCGGCCCGGTCCTCCTGCAGCCGCACCTGAGCGCTGCCCTCGACCTCGGCCTCCGCGTAGCCCGCCTCGCGCAGCCGCTCCTGCAGCGACGCCTTCGTCCGGTCGAAGGCCTCCTCGGCGAACGGCTCGCCTTCCTTTAGAGGAAGCCCTTGCAGCATCAGCGTGCGCAGCGTCTCGGGCAGCCTGTCGATGCCCTCGACTGCCAGCTTCTCGACCAGGGTCGGCGCGCCCTCGTCGACGGTGACGAGGACCTCGACCTTGCCCTTGCCGGTCTCGACGACCTGGCGGTCGGCGATGCGGGCCTTGTAGTAGCCGCGCGCCTGGTAGAGCCGCACGATGCGCCGCAGGTCGGTCTCGAAGACCGACTCGTCGAGGTAGTGGCGCTCGCTGAACGGGACCCAGGAGGTGCCGGAGGTGAGGATGCGGGCGCGGATCTCGCCGGCGGGGATGGCTTGGTTGCCGCGAATCTCGAGCGAGTCGACGAGCGGACCCTCACCCGCCGGATGCACCGAAGCGCAGCCGCAGGCCCAGAGCGCGAACAGCGCGACGGCGGCCGAACGGGCAGAAATCACCGCGCCTTTCTACCCTGCTTCGCCCCGCGCGAAAACGCTCGAGCAGGGCGGGGCGTGCCGGCGCGCCTCGCGGGAGGCCGAGGGCCAGGGGCTCGCGCGAACCAGAGGTATCGCCAAGTTCACCGCCGCCTCGGCCCGCCCCCCTCGGTCACCCCGAGCGTAGGCCGAGCTTGCGAGGCCGAAGTCAAGGGGCCCTTCGTCGGGAGCTACGCTCAAGGTGAGCGGAAGCGGCCGAAGTCGAGAGGCCCGAGCTGTGCGCCTGGCCCTTGCCCGGCTGTGTCCGGGGAACGAACAGCCGATTGCCGTAGAACCACCGCGCGAGCAAGTGAAAGTCCCCTCGCCCGCGCTTGCGCGGCGAAGAGGGGATTTAGGGGGTGCAACCGGTCGAGGAGAGGCCTGCTATCGACTCGATGCTTCTGCCCACCCTCGTGTATTCGGCCCCCGGAGACATCGGGCCGCCAGCACGAAGGCTGGCGCTCCGGATCACCGGTTGTCGCTCGAAGGATTCTTCGACACCTCTTCGCGAGTCGCGCGAGACCGAAACGGTCGTGCCCAGAGGCATGGATGAGCTGATTGGCCGGGTTGTGAGAGTACGCCCGAGCGCCTGATTCCCCGGCGCTAGGCTGCCGTTCAGCGCACCAGCCACTCGCCGAGCGTCCCCAGCGCGCTCATCACCAGCGCCGCCAGCAGCGCAGGGCCGAACCCGCGGATGGTCAGTCGGTCGGTGAGCAAGTCGGTGAGCTTCAAAATGATGGCGTCCACGACCCAGCGGGTGATGAAGGCGAGCAGGAAGCCCAGACCCAGCGTGGCGATGCCGATGACGAAGAAGAACAGCCAGCCGATGAGCCAGTTGACGATGCCGAAGATCGCCGCGACGACGATGGCGCCACCGATGCCCTTGACGCTGACCCCCGGGACGATGGCGGCAGCTATCCAGACGGCGACGGTGAGGATGAGCCAAGAGATGAGGATGCTCATGGTCGTGTCCCTTTCGAACGAGGCCCGGCCAACGGTTTTGTGCAGCCTAACGTAATCGCTCCTCAAGGCACGCGGGCAGCGAGCCGCGGTGGCAAAGGGGCGGGCTCGTGGCGTGAGAGGTCGCGCTCGATTTCCGGCCGGGCGCACTGCTGTGCGCCACTACCGACCGTCTACCAGCCCGAAGAATCCTCCTTGCGCCCGAGCGGCTCCCATGGGACGCAAGGGGCGCCAAATTTCGGCAAGCGGGCCGCGGGCTGGCCCCCGGCGCCCACGAATCTTCGGGAGGCATTTCGATGGCGAAGAGCACTGAGAAGTTGGTCATCATCGGTTCGGGTCCGGCCGGCTACACCGCGGCCATCTACGCGGCGCGCGCGGCGCTCAACCCCCTGCTGCTCGCGGGGACCATACCCAACCTGCCGGGCGGCCAGCTCGTGACCACCACCGACATCGAGAACTTCCCCGGCTTCCCCAAGGGCATCGCCGGCCCCGAGCTGATGGACCTGATGCGCGCCCAGGCCGAGCGCTTCGGCACCCGCGTCGTCGAGGAGAACGCGGTCGCGGCGGACTTCTCGAGCAGGCCCTTCCTCATCAAGCACGACAGCGGCGAGCTGCGGGCCGAGACGGTCATCATCTCCACCGGCGCCTCGGCCATCTGGACCAACGCCAAGGGCGAGGACGCCTACAAGAACCGCGGCGTCTCGGCGTGCGCGACCTGCGACGGGTTCTTCTTCAAGAACCTCGACGTCCTCGTCGTCGGCGGCGGCGACACCGCGATGGAGGAGGCTGACTACCTCACCAAGCACGCGCGCAAGGTGACCGTGGTGCACCGGCGCGACCAGCTCCGCGCCTCCAAGTTCATGCAGGAGCGGGTGATGAAGAACCCGAAGATCTCCTTCCAGTGGAACTCGGTGATCGAGGAGATCGTCGGCGACGGCAAGCGCATGAGCGGCGCGGTGGTGCGCGACGTCAGGGACGGCAAGACGAAGACCCTCGACGCGCAGGGCATGTTCGTCGCCATCGGCCACAAGCCGAACACCGAGCTGTTCGTCGACCAGCTCGATCTCGACCCCAAGGGCTACCTCCGCACGCAGCCAGGCACCACGCGCACCAGCGTGCCCGGCGTCTTCGCCGCCGGCGACGTCCAGGACCCGCACTATCGCCAGGCGATCACCGCGGCGGCGAGCGGCTGCCAGGCGGCCATCGACGCCGAGCGGTTCCTCGCGCAGTAGCTCGCAAAGCTCGAGGCCAGGTCAGCCGCGCCTGAAGAGGTATCGAAGAACCCTTCGGACGAGACGGTGACCGACGGTTGCCCCCCTAGATCCCCTCTTCCCGCGCAAGCGCGGGAGGGGGGACTTTCACTTGCTCGCGCGGGGAGGTTTTGCGCCACCGGCTGTTCGTCGTGGGACACAGCCGGCCAAGGGACCGGAGCTCGGGGTGAGCCGACGGAGATTCGCGACAGCGCAGGATCCGGGACCCGAGACGGCAGGCCGCCAGCACGAAGGCTGGCACTCCGGGCGGGCGATCGCCGCGCGCCGAAGCTTGCTCAGGCCTGAGGCCCCGAGACCGCCGGGGCCGCCGCCGAGCTCGTCGCCTTGCCTTCGTCGCGCCAGAAGAGGAACGCGAAGACCAGGCCGGCGGCCGAGAGACCGGCCAGCATCCACATCACCGGCAACCAGCCGCTCGGGTTGGCCGCGCTCGCGCCCGCTGCGTCCTTGGCGGCGCCGATCCCCCAGCTCATCCCCGCCCAGAAGAGCTGCTGGCAGAAGGTCATCAAAGCGTAAGCCGAGCCGAGCCGCGTCTCGGGGACCAGGTAGGTCACCGTGGGCCAAAGCACCGCGGGCACCAGCGCGAAGGCGACGCCGAGCATCCCCATCGACAACCCCAGCGGCAATCCGGTGTAGGGCATCAGCAGGAAGGGCGGCACCAGCAGCGCCGCGCCGATGACCATCAAGAGCGCCCGCTTGCCGACCTTGTCGGCGATGAGCCCGAAGATGGGCATGCCGATCATCGAGATCTTCGGCAGCCAGGCCTTCAGGGAGCCGGCCTGCGCCTCGGTGATGCCGTGGGCCTCGGTGAAGTAGAGGTTGGCGAAGCTGCGGAACGGGAAGATCGAGGCGTAGAAGGCGACGCAGAGGCCGACGACCCACCAGTAGCGGCGGCCAAAGGCGGCGATGTCGGCGAAGACGAGGCGATCGGTAGCGACCGCCCCCTTGACGCCATAGCGCTTGGCCGCGTGCGCCTCGAGGGCCGCGTAGAGGACCGCGAACACCAGCCAGAGCAGGCCGAAGCCAGCGGCGAGGATGAGCGGCGCCTGCCAACCCGTGAACAGGGAAGCGAAGTACTTGGGCGAGTCGTCGGCAAGCACCGAGCCCAAGCGCGCGATGAGGAGCTGCAGCGCCAGCGCGAACGAGATCTCCTTGCCCTTGAACCAGCGGCCGACGACGGCGGTCGCGGTGACGATGAACAGCTCGGCGCCGATGCCGAGCACGAAGCGCCCGGCGATGAAGCCAATGTGAGGCGAGCCCGGCAGCGCCGCGGGCAAGAAGGCGATGAGCGCGCTGCCGCCGGCCCCGATAGTGGCGAACAGCAGGCTCGAGCGCACGGCACCCAGCCGGTCGATGACCACCACGCCGACGAACAGGCCGAGGAGCGCCGCGACGTTGTAGGCGGTGTCCATCAGGCCTATCTGCTGCCCGCTCATCCCGAGCTGCTGCTGCATGAACGTCGTGACGGGGTAGAGCGCGTCGAAGACGTAGTAGTTGCCGAAGATGGCGAGGCTGCAGGCGAGCAACACGAGCCAGCGGTAATAGCCGGGCGCTGCGCTCGGGCCGGATTGGTTGGGCATGTCGGTCATGGCGCGCATCTTGGCACGGGCTGGCGGCGCGGGTCGACATCTGAACACCCGCAGGAAGCGGCCACTCCGCCGGGCGCCCGCCCCTGTTCAGCCCGAGCGCAGGCCGAGCTCGCGAGGCCGGAGTCGAGCGCCCGCCGCGATCGCCCCGATCCGAAGGAAGCCTTCGGACCGCGGCCCGCGCCGCCACGCCAATCGTGTAGCCTGGGCGCCCATCGCGTGCGGCCTGCCGACCGGCGTTGTCGCGCGCAGCCGACCGGGAGCCCCAGATGCGAAAGACACTGCCCGCCATGATCCTCTCGTGCTGCCTGCTGGCAGCCTGCGCCCACAATCAGGCGGTCCCCCAGCTCGACCTCCAAGCCCAGGCCGACGCGTTCCTCCAGAGCTACCTGACCGAGCTCGCGACCCTCGAGCTCGCGCAGACCACCGGCTACTGGAAGGCGGCCAACTCCGGCAAGGAGGAGGACTTCGCCGCCTTCGCCGAGGCCGACCTCGCCCTGCGCAAGCTGCACAGCGACGCGGCCCGCTCTCGAGAGATCGAGCGCCTGCTCGCCGGGCGTGAGCAGCTCCGGCCGCAGACGGTGCGCTCGCTGGAGATCGCGCTGCTCGGGTTCAAGGGCAACCAGCTCTCGGCCGAGACTCTCGAGCAGATGGTCAACGAGTCGACCGGCATCGAGCAGCTCTTCAACACCTTCCGCGCCGAGCTCGACGGCAACAAGCTCACCAACAACGACCTGCTCGACCTCCTCTCCGTCGAGACCGACTCGCGGAAGCGGCAGGCCGCCTGGGAGGCCACTAAGGCCGTCGGCGCGCAGGTCGCCCCCAAGCTCGTCGCGCTCGCCAAGCTGCGCAACGAGGCCGCCCGCAGCCTCGGGTTCGCCGACTTCTGGCACATGCAGGTCGAGCTGCAGGAGCACGACCCGGCGCAGGTCCTCGCCCTGTTCGAGGAGCTCGACCGCCTCACCCTCGAGCCGTACCGGGCGATGAAGGCCGAGCTCGACGCGGAGATCGCCCGGCGCTTCAGCATCGCGCCGGCGGGGGTGATGCCCTGGCACTACACCAACCCCTTCTTCCAGTCGGCGCCGCCCTCGGAGGCGGTCGACCTCGACCTCTTCTACAAGGACCTGCCCAAGGAGCGCATCGTCGAGCTCGCCCGCACCTTCTATGCGGACATCGGCCTGCCCATCGACGAGATCGCCGCGCGCAGCGACCTCTACGACCGCGAGGGCAAGGACCAACACGCCTTCTGCATCGCCATCGACCGCCAGGGCGACGTGCGCACCCTGCTCAACGTCAAGCCGACCGAGGCGTGGATGGAGACGATGCTCCACGAGATGGGCCACGCGGTCTACTACGCGGGCATCGACAAGAGCCTGCCGTTCAACGTGCGCGAGTCCTCGCACCTCTTCACCACCGAGGCGGTGGCGATGCTCTTCGGCGCGCTGTCGCGCAACCCGCTGTGGCTGAAGAGCTACGCGGGCGCCGACCCGGCCCAGGTCGACGCGCTGGAGAAGGCCATCCTCGAGCAGCGCCGGCGCGAGCAGCTCATCTTCGTGCGCTGGGGCCTGGTGATGCTGCACTTCGAGCGGGCGCTCTACGCCAATCCCGAGCAGGACCTCGACGCGCTCTGGTACCAGACGGTCGAGCGCTACCAGCTCTTGACGACGCCCGAAGGCCGCGCGGGCAAGGGCGACTGGGCCGCCAAGCCTCACTTCACCATCGCGCCCGTCTACTACCACAACTACGTGCTCGGAGAGCTCTTCGCCGCCCAGCTCCGCGCCCACCTCGCCAAGATGGCCGGGCACCAGGGCCCGGCCTCGACCCTCTCGTTCAACGGGCGCAAGGACTTCGGCGCCTACCTCGACGAGAAGATCTTCCGCCCGGGCATGGCGCAGAAGTGGCCCGAGCTCGTCGAGCTGGCCACCGGCGCGCCGCTGTCGCCGGAGGCGTTCGCGGCCGAGGTGAAGTAGCCGCTGGCGGAACGGACGGCGGAGCGGGATATGGACGGCGGAGCTCCAGCTCCGCCTCCGCGACGGCTCGAAAGCAGGTCGTCAGCTCATCCCCTGAAACTGAATGCGGGTGCGGCCGGCGCGCCCCCTCTGCCCAGCCGCGAGCTCTCAACGCGGGGCTGCCGACACCGCCCGCGGGCTGGTTTCCCCGCCAGGCGCGTGCGCGGCTACCGGAACGACTCGCCGACTCGGCAGTTCGAGCCTCCTACGAGCACCCAATCGAAAGTAGCCGCACTGCGCGGAATCCAGCGCAACACGCTGTGCAAGTGGCTCAGCGGATAGGGGCGAAACCGGGTGACAATCGAACGCCCCCAGGCATCGATGAGATCCCTGGGGGCGCGTGAGGGGAAGAGGACCTTCCTCGCCCTGTGGCAAACCGATGAGCGCTCGGAGCTTTCGGCCAGCAATGAATTGTGGCAAGCCGGCCAGCCCGAGCGTTCGAGAGCGGTGCTACGGGGCGCACGTCCAGTCCTCGCCAACCGAGGGCTGCTCGTAGTTGCAGACCGGCGCCCGGAACGTGCCCGTGAGGCGCTCGCCGTTCGGAGGGAAGACGAGGTCGAAGGTGCCCTCGATGAGACCACCGTCAGACAGGTCGACCTTGGTCAGCGTGACACTTCCCGAGGTCGCCTCCTCCTCATCATTTGGCCGCGTCGCCTTGCAGTCATCGTCCACGTGGTTGAACTCGGCCTCGACGGCGCGGACCTCTCCAGGTCCAGGAACAGCGGCGGCGTCGTACTCCCCCGGGGTCAGCGGTGCGATCTCATTGTCTACGGCGCGACCCAATTGGAAGGTCAAGATGTCGATGTTCGGACGCGTGGTCTGCCCCTTCCTGTCCGCACAGACGTCGGCTTGGCTGGAGATGATGACCCAGGCGGTACCGCCCTCCAATGGCGTGGAAAGCGCACTGGCCGGGACAAGCGTGTGACCGGCCACGCTACCGCTCGAGGTGTTGCCTTCCGCCAGATTTCCAGCGTCGTCGGGGTCATTCGAGCAAGCCACGAACAATCCGAGGGTCAGCAGAAACAACGGCAGTGCGCTTCGTCTCATGTTTTGACCTCCGATAGCTGCATTGGTGCGGATTCGTGGGTTTGCGATCGGCCATTCCGTCGCGGCTGCCCACTCACAACCAGCGAGCTCGAGGGAGCCCACCGTGAAAGCTGTCTTGTTGGCCCGGCGCGCGGCTGGACGTAGGGGGCTGTCGGCCGCAGTGTCGCTCGACACCTCGTCAGAGCCGACGGGGCGTAAGCCGAGGTTGCGCCCGGTCGGATTGCGCTGAAGCTCGTCCCGCCTCGGCCGCGGAGCGCCTTTGTCGCGCCAACGTTCGAGGAATCGAGCAGGATTCGAGATTCCTGATATCCGACGATCGGCCTCAGCTCAAGTCCCTTCCTCTCGGCGGGACGAAGGTCGAGTACAGTCGGCAGACCACTTCCGGAAGGGGCGCGATCGATGGGATCAATATCCACTCAAAGGATCCTCCGAGCCGCTCGCTGGGAAATGCTGGTGCTCGCCGCTGCGCTCGCGGCCTGCGGTGGAAACGGGGACTGCCACGCCGGAATCGGTGCCGACGCGGAAGAAGCCGACGTCGCCGCGTACGACGCGAACGGAGTCGATGCCACCGTGAACGACGCGGGAGAGGCTGACGGCGCCGGGCACGACGCGGGCGGTGTCGATGCCGCGATGTACGACGCGGGAGAAGCCGACGGCGCCGTGCACGACGCTGGCGAGTTTCCCCCCGACGTGATCGGCCCAACGATCACGACGTTCGTCCCTTCCGGCCCCATCCGGCTCACCTCGGACATGACGATCGAAGGTCTCCACATCACGAGCACGACCGGACCGTGCATCTGGGGCTTGAACGTCAGAGGGGTGCGCATCACCAACAACCGGATCGGCCCGTGCGGCCCGGGCGAAGACGGCACCGGGGTCGCGCTCGAACGCGCGTCCGATGTCCGCATCGACCACAACTTCTTCGACGACGTCGCCACCGCCTACTATCCGGCCCTCGACGGCGACAACCATGTCTTCGATCACAACTATGCGCAGCGCATTCGCGGCCCGCGTGCCCGGGGGCAGTTGGTCCAGTTCAACCAGGTCAGAGGGAGTGGCCACCGGATCGTCTGCAACATCAGCGACCAGACCACGCCCGGCTATCTCGACGGCCCTGAGGACCACATCAGCATGTTCGCGTCGAGCGGCACCGCCGAGTCCCCGGTCTTCATCGCCTACAACAAGCTTCGCGGCGGCGGGCCGAGCCGCTCGGGCGGCGGCGCCCTCGCGGGCGACTGGGGCGGCAGCTACATCACGATCCAGCGCAACATCCTCGTCAACCCGGGCCAGTACGGACTCGCGATCGCCGGCGGCACCCACCACAAGATCCTCGACAACCTGGTCTACTCGCCCGATTCGTTCGAGTGGAGCAACGTCGGCATGGTCATGTGGGGGCAAGGCAACACCACGGACCCGAGCACCTGCTACGGACACGAGGTGCGGGGCAACCGGGTCCTCTACCGTCACCGCGACGGCTATCTGAACGGTGCATGGAACGCGGGCAACTGCGGCCCGGTCGCCGGGTGGGAAGAGGACAACGACTTCAACGACCAGACGCTGACCGCCGCCATCTGGGACCTCGAGTTCCCGGAGTGCCAGTAAGAGGCGGGCTCACGCCCAACACCGAGGGATCACTCCCGCTGCGCGTCACCGCTCGTCGTCGCCACTCGACCTCGGTTGTCGTGGCCCCGAGCCCACCCGTCGGGCTGTTTTGAGCAGACAGGGTTGCCAACGGGGACCTGGGTCGTAGCCTTCGCCACCGCCAAAACGACAAGGAGGAGTTGCGCCAGGCAAGGGTCCGCTGAGGGTCGAGTCGCTCTCGGCGATGACCAGCCCCGGGCTCGAAGACTACGGCTACGGCGTGGTGGTCACCCGCGAAGGGCCCTGGAGACTGTTTCCACCTCCGATGGGTGCTTCGTAGGTATGCATAGGCCCGCTTTCGGCCATTCCGTCGTGGCGGTTGCTCACGACCCGCGAACTCGAGGGAGCATACCGCGACACGCTGCGCGAGCGGCTCAACGAGCGGATGACGAGCGAACGCCCCCAGGCATCGATGAGATCCCTGGGGGCGTCGCCGCTGTTATCCCCTACCCCGCGAATGAGCCGCGATCCCTGAGCAATTGCTCGCGCGCTCAACGACCGAGGATGGAGCGAACCCGCTTCTTGTCCGCGTCGAATTCGAAGTGTGAATAGAGCTGGAAGGCGTTCTCGCGGTCCACGATCCGATCCCGGCAGATCTCGACTGCCTTCACCTTGCCGTCCGAAAAATCGAAGATGTCGACGAGCTGGCCGACCTGCGCGACCGTGAAGCTGTTCCCGCTCGCGGCAGACCGCAGGACGTTGAGCCGGCTCTTCTCGAAGGTCTCATCGGCGATGGCGCTTCGCAGCGCGGAGAAGTCCGCCGGACGCATCGCCCCATGGCCGCCATGGCCGCCGCGGCGGTGCGCACCGCGTCCGTCGTCATGGCGCTCGTGGTGGCCAGAGACTTGCGACGCGCTCTCGTGGTGGTGCGTCGTGGTGGTCACCGCGACCATCGGCGGCATGGGCGCGGTCACCGAGATCTGCACGTTGCCGGGCATGTCGGTCGGAGCGGGCCCGGTCATCGCGACCTGCATGCCGGGCGCCCCGACCTGCATGCCGACCGGTGCGCCGACCATGACCTGCTGCTCGGGAGGCGGAGCGAGCAACGAGATGGTCTCGTAGACCACCATCCGATCCTTCTCCGCGCGGATGCGCACCTCGCTGCCACCGGGAATGTCGACGAAGCTGGCAGCGAGCTGCTCCCGGCGGAAGGGCGTCGGCCAGGCCTCGACGCGAACGTCGTGCCGGCCCGCGGTCAGATCGTAAACCGTCCAGGAAGTCCGAAGATCCGCGACGTTGACCTGCTCCCCATCGATGTAGAGCGCGAAGGGCTTGTCGCAGCTCACGACCAGATTGCCGGTGGTGGGCGACACCGCGAGCGCGGCGAGAAGGACGAGCGTCATCATGGTGGTGACTCCTTGAATGACTGAAGAGCAGCTCTTGTGTGCCCTGTACCGTGACTCACCCGCGAGCCGCCCGAAGTGAGCAATCCGAACGCGCCCAGCCATCCATGAGGTCCCTGGGGCGCGTGAGGCGAAGAGGATGGCTCGACACAGGCCAGCAGCGGCTGCGCCGGGGGCGAGCCACACACGGGTCCGGGTCGAGCCCTGATGAAGACCTGACGCCCGCCACTGCGTGCGGCCCTGAAATCGCTCGGGTTTTCGTCTAGGCACGCCACATGCCTAGACCTCGTGGCAATCCACTCGGGAGCGACCACAATGATCGGACTGCAGACGACGATGCTGGTGACTTGGCTCGCGGCAGGCAGCACGGGCCTGACGACGCAGGGCGTTCCCGTCGCGGCGCAGCCGGCGAACGACGCGCCGCGGTCCGCGGCGGTGAGCTCTCGGCCCCTCGCCTCCCCGATTCCTCCGGAGAGCCCGGCGGCGATCGACGCGCCGGTCGCGGCCGTCGAGGGGATCGAGCTCGATTCGGGCGCCGAACCGCCGGTGCTGAGGCGTCGCACCGGGCGGATCGTCGCCGGCTCGGTAATGATCGGCGGCGGCGGCATCGCGGCGTATTTCGGCTTGCTGAACCTGGTCCTCACCCCCATCGCCTCGATGGGCGGCGGCAAGCCGCCGCTGGGCACCGACGCCTCGGTGGGCCTGGCCCTGGGCGGCGCGGTCCTCGCCGGGGTCGGGATCCCGACGCTCGCCACCGGCTTCAAGCGGGTGCCGGTGCGGCCCGCGACCGCTTCACAGAGCGCCGTCGACGCCGGCCTCGCCGTCGGCCCGGGTTCGCTCGCCCTGAACATGCGGTTCTAGGGGCTGGGAAAGCCCCGGTTGCGAGGTCGACCCGCGCCAAGCGAGGTGGTGCCGGCCGCCCACCGCAGGCCGGCCGCAGTCGGGAGCACACCCCGCCCCGTCGACTCCCAACTCCCAACTCAAGACTCAGAGCTCGAACTAATTCGCCTGCCGCCCCTCGATGCCCCTGCCCGCGGCCCCGACCCGAGCTCGAGGCCGGCTGCACTGGCACCGGCAGACCCCGGGCAGACGCAACTTCACCGAACAGCCAACCGGCGCACCTCTTCGAGGAACGCGGCGCCACCGGCGGTCGGGGCCCCCGAGTTCCGCGGTGTGTCGACAATTTCCGCGAGCTCGGCTTTGAGCGCGTCCTCCTGCCAGGCAAAACGCACGAGCTCTCGGGCTTCACTCTCCGACAGCCCGTCCGCGACCCGGGCCAGGACCTGCACGCGGCTAGTTTCGGTGCGCCGGGCGACCGAAGCGAGCGCGGCACCTCCCACGCCGGGAAAGAACCCGCGTTGCCTGTTGCAGTCATCCGAAGGGCAGCGCCACCGGACCTCGAAGCCGTTCAGCTCCTCGCGCACCAGCTCGCGCAGCGCCGCGAGAGTGTCGATCCCCCGAGCGCGGCGAGCGCCTCGCGGCGGGAGAGCGGATCGAGCTTTCCCTGATCCCAAGCGCCTCGCGGAAGGCATCGAGATCGCCATCGGAGATACGGCGCGCACGCTCCCGGGCCGCCTGATTCGTCCAGGCGACGATCTCTTCGGCCAACGCGGTGCGGTATTCCGTGCCCCCGGTGCTGAACGAGCGGCCTGGGCCCCACTCGCGCGTCATGTCGACGCTCGCGCCGCGGCGCTCGGTCGCGCCCGAGGCCTCGATCCTCCCGACCGTCCAGAGCACCGGGCAGGGATGGCGCTGCTGAAGACGGATGAGGGCTTCGCGGGCCTCGTCGTCCCCGATAGCGCAGAGGATTGCGAGGACGCGCGTGAGCACCCGGTCGTACGGCGTGTCGAGGTAGGCCTCGAGCTCGGCTGTCTTGCCGGCGAGGCGCTTCAGCGGCGCCGGAGGCGGCTCGCTTCTGCCCGGGGCGGCCCGCCCTCGACTGTTGCTCCTGCGCTCGGGACGGCACGGCGGCACCTCCCCAAAGCGTTCGAGCGCGGCGAGCTGCTCGTTCGGATCCAGCCGGCGGGGCGCCCCCTTCGCCCGCAGCCGCAAAGGCGCCAACTCGGCGTCGGTCCCGGCCTCGAGGCGAAAGTGGTGCTCCAACGGCGGCAGGCCCCTGGCCTCGATCCTCAGCCGCACCGGACCAGCCCTGACCGAAGGCAGCTCGAAGCGTCCATCCGGCGACTCGAACTGCTGGCCGTCGACCGTGAAGGATCGGGCCGGCTTCCCGTCGGCGGGCAGCACCTGGCCGCGGACTGCAGCCCCAGGAGCAATCGGGATGACGGCGTCGGGCGTAGCTCCAGCTCCGCCAACCTCTCCCGGACGCCAAGGATGGACGGCGAAGCAGGATGGACGGCGGAGCTCCAGCTCCGCCTCCGCGACGGCTCGAAAGCAGGTCGTCAGCTCATCCCTGGCCGGCGTCGGGAGCGCACCCCGTCCACTCCCGACTCCCAACTCAAGACTCAGAACTCGAGCTAACTCGACTGCCGCCCCTCGATGGCCATCAGCAGGATCCCCGCGGCCATCGCCAGGCGCCGGTCGAGCCTGCGCGCGTGGTCGGCGCTCAGGTCCATCTCCGCCTTGAAGACGATGGGGTTCCAGGCCTGCTTGATGGCTGCGACCTGCGACTCGCCGTACCAGACCGAGAAGCTCTGCGGCACCCAGTTGGCGAGGATGCGCCGCAGCCAGAAGAGCCCGTCCTCCTGAATCCGCCCGACGGTGGAGTCGTTGAGGTCGAGGATCTCCCACTCGTCGCGCAGCATCGACTTGAGGCCCTTGCGGCGAAGAGCGCCGACCTTCTCGCCGGTCTGCGCGTCGACCACGTCGTAGACGGCCGAGAAGTCGATGATGCTCCGGGCCTTGATGGTGAGCAGCTCGCGCTGCTTCGAGTCGTCCGCGTAGACGCGGATGTCCTCCTTCAACTTGAAGAGCTTCTGCTGGCAGTAGAGGAGCGAGCCTCCCTGCGGGTCGAGGATCTGGAACACGGGCGCTATCGCCAGCACCTTGCGCCTCAACAGGACGCGGTCGTGCTCCCACCAACGCTCCGACTGCACTGCTGCATTCGCGGTCTCAGCCATCGTTCCCTCCAGTGACGTTGCGTCGTCAGGCTCGCGAGGCTGGCTCTTCCCCCGCGGTCGTGCCGCGACGGTACGAGAACAGACCCGGCGGTTTCAAGCCGGGAGGCAGGATTCGAGAGAGGAGGAGTGTCGGACTGGGCGCCGGCCGAATCAGGGAGCGGGCTTCATGCCGGTGTGCTCTTCGAGCCAGGTCACCCGCTCCTTCAGCTCTCCCTCCAACCCTTTCGCGCCCGCTTCTCGGATTCTCGACGGGACGAGGCTCGAGCTTCAGCCTCATCGTTTGGCGGAGCTGGAGCTCCGCCGTCCATCCCTTTCGCGCCCGCTTCTCGGATTCTCGACGGGACGAGGCTCGAGCTTCGGCCTCATCGTTTGGCGGAGCTGGAGCTCCGCCGTCCATCCCTTTTACGCCCGCTTCTCGGATTCTCGACGGGGGCGAAGCGCGACCTCATCGCTGGGCGGAGCTGGAGCTCCGCCGTCCAGGCTCGAGCTTCGGCCTCATCGTTTGGCGGAGCTGGAGCTCCGCCGTCCACGCCGCCCTCCGCCTACTTCTTCCGATCCCTGAAGTCGACCGCCGCGCGGACGAACCCGCTGAACAACGGGTGCGGCGCGAACGGCTTCGACTTGAACTCCGGATGGAACTGGCAGCCGAGGAAGTGCGGGTGCTCGGGGAGCTCGACGACCTCGACCAGGCCAAGCTCCTTGTGGACCCCGGAGAAGACCATCCCCTTCTCCTCGAAGGCCTTGCGGTAGTCGTTGTTGAACTCGAAGCGGTGGCGGTGCCGCTCGCTCACCTCGGTGTCGCGGTAGAGCTTGGCGGCGAGCGTGCCTTCCTCGAGATGGCAGGTGTAGGCGCCCAGGCGCATCGTGCCGCCCAGGTTCTTGACGCACTTCTGGTTCTCCATCAGCGAGACGACCGGGTGCGGGGTCTTCTCGTCCATCTCCAGGCTGTTGGCGCCCTGCAGGCCGAGCACGTGGCGGGCGTACTCGATCACCGCCATCTGCAGGCCGAGGCAGATGCCGAAGAACGGCACCTTGTTCTCGCGCGCGTAGCGCACCGCGGCGATCTTGCCCTCGGTGCCCCGAAGCCCGAAGCCGCCGGGCACGAGCACCGCGTCCACCTCCTTGAGCATCGCCTCGGCGCCCTTCTCCTCGATGTCGGTCGAGTCGACGAAGACGAGCTGCACCTTGCAGTCGTTGGCGATGCCGCCGTGGGTGAGCGCCTCGTTGAGGCTCTTGTAGCTCTCGGTGAGATTGACGTACTTGCCGACGACTCCGACCTTCACCGCGCCGCGGCCGGGCCGCTTGATGGTCTCGACGATCTTCTCCCACTGCTCGAGCCGCGGGGAGCGCGACCAGATGTTGAGCAGCTCGGCGATCTTGTCGTCGAGCGTCTCGGCGTGCAGGGCGAGCGGCAGCTCGTAGATCGTCGGCACGTCGCGCGAGGTGAAGACCGCGCCGGGCGAGACCGAGCAGAACAGGGCGATCTTGTCCTTGAGCTCCTTGGTCAGCTCGCGGTCGGTGCGGCACAGCAGGATGTCGGGCTGGATGCCGATCTCGCGCAGCTTCATCACCGAGTGCTGCGTGGGCTTGGTCTTCAGCTCGCCCGCGGTGGCGATGTACGGCAGCAGGGTGAGGTGGATGTAGCAGACGTTCTCGGCGCCCACGTCGTACTTCATCTGGCGGATCGCCTCGAGGAACGGCAGCGACTCGATGTCGCCGACCGTGCCCCCGACCTCGACGATGCAGGCGTCGAACGAGTCGGCGGTGCCGCGGATGGCCGCCTTGATCTCGTCGGTGATGTGGGGAATCACCTGGACCGTCTTGCCCAGGTACTCGCCGCGACGCTCCTTCTGGATCACCGCGTTGTAGATGCGGCCGGTCGTGTAGTTGCTCGTGCGGCCGATCGGCGCGTTGGTGAAGCGCTCGTAGTGGCCCAGGTCCAGGTCGGTCTCGGCGCCGTCGTCGGTGACGTAGACCTCGCCGTGCTGGAAGGGGCTCATCGTGCCCGGGTCGACGTTGATGTACGGGTCGAGCTTGAGGTGGGTGATTTCGAGCCCACGGTTCTCGAGCAGGGCGCCGATGGAGGCGCTGGCCAGTCCCTTGCCCAGGGAGCTGACGACGCCGCCGGTCACGAAGATGTACTTGGTCCGCTTGGCACGCACGGGAACGCCTCCAGGAGATCGGATCGGCGACCCGCGGGCCGCCTCACCTCGAACAAGCGGCAGAACGAAGAAGTTCGGCGCGAGCGGTTCTAGCAACCGGCCTCCGGAGGGTCAATCTGTCCGTCCGCTGTCGGACAGTGCACGCGGGGCGGTGGCTGTGGCGTGGCGGACGTCTGGCGCGGTGACCGCGCAAGGCCAGCCGCCGGGGCGAGGTCAAGGGCGCCTCGGGACGCGCCCGGACCCGGCAGGGCCACCGGCGCCTGGCCCCGCCTCCACGTCCGTCGAACGCGGGTGCGAACGCCTCCCCGATCGCCGGGTCCGATTCCTCCCGAGCGGCTTGTCGCGCCTGCAGAGCACGCCGGGCGGTGGCTGTGGCGTCGCGGACGTCCGGCGCGGTGACCGTGCAACGCCAGGCGGTCGGGGTGAGGTAGGGGCGCATCGCAATGCGCCCGGCCCCGCAGGCCCCGGCGCCTGGCCCCGCCTCCCGCGCCCGTCGCGCGCGGGCGCGAACCGACTCCCCGCACGCCCGGTTCGTGCCTCTCCCAAGCGGCTTGCCGCCCGGCTGGCGGATTTCCTACAGTGCCCGTGAAGGCCAGCATCCATCGCTGGACACCAGGCGGGCAGCGGCCCACCGGCCGCCTGCGCGCAGAGGGGGAAGAGCGCGATGCCCGAGTTCGTCAGCTACCACTCCACCGTTTCGAACCGCGGCGCCCTCGCCGAGCACCTGCTCAGGGAGCCTGAGCTGCTCGCCGTCTTCGAGGGGGTCGGCGGCCGGCGTGAGGACCTCGAGGCCATCGCCGAGGCCGGCAAACAGGCCGCCCTCCTCTCCATGGCGCGCTTCGAGGCCACCTCGCAGCGGATGACGGCGGTCACCCGGGTCAAGACGGCGCTCGCCGAGCTGCAGCGCGAGCACAAGGCGATCCTGGCCGTCCTGCGGGTGGTCGCGCACGAGCTCGAGCGCGCCGGCGCGCCGAACGAGCTGCTCGCGCAGGCGCAAGGCGTGCTCGAAGATCAGCGGGCGCGCCGCGTGCGTGCGCAGCCGGACGCCAGCGGCGCGCGGAGCCACCGGGGCCACGCCCGAGAGGTCATCCGCCTGGAGATCGAGAAGGACGCCTTGTCGCTGCTCGAGCTGGTCGAGCTGCACGCGGCGCTGGCCCGCCGCTGCGTCACCGTCGCCCGCCTCGAGGCGCTTCGGCAGGCGGCCGACGCGCTCGGCGGGCAACAAGCGCTGCGCGCGGCGAGCGAAGGCAAGAGGCAGTCCTCGGTGGCCGCCGAGCGCGGCGCGGTCAAAGAGCAGAAGCAGGCCTGGTCGCTCTGCTACCGCCTGCTTCGCCTCGCCGCCCGGAAGGACGCGAGGATCGACGCGATGCTGAGTGAAGCGGTCAGGCCCCGCCGACGCAGCCGGCGCGACTGACCTCGCCTCGCACCTCCCCGCCGTCGCAGTGCCAGCCTCGTGAACGGACCACCCTGCCGGGAAGACCGAGCGGGGCCGCCCGAGTGCCGGCGTCGGGGCGGCGCGGCGCGAGATCGGATTGAATCGCCGCCTCCTCACTCGCAATCGGCGTGTCCTCACCCGCAAGCACCGCCGCCGTACTGGGAATTGCGGCCTCCTCACGCGGAAGCGCTGCGTCCTTAATCAGATTCGTTGGCTCCTGGCCCGAAAGCGCCGCCTCCTGAGCTCATATCGCCAGCACCTGACTGATAATCGCGGCCTCCTGACTGCGAATCGTCTGTTCCTGGGCGCTTTCGTGCGACCACCACGCCGAGGAGGCCGCGATTCCTAGCCAGGAGGCGGTGCCTGCCCCGTCAGGCCGCAGTAATTCGCGGTCAGGACGCTTTGATTTCTATTCGGGACGCGCCGGTTGCTGCTCAGGATGCGACGATTGATGCTCCGGACGCATCGATTGCTGCCCGGGTCGGGGCGAGTTGCAGTCAGGACGCAGCGGCTCACAGGGGGCGATGTTGCAGCAGAGGGTGCCGCCGGCCTTGCGGCACCCGCGAGAGCCTCTCAGGACCTCGGCAGAATGGCGGGCGCACGGGGCCCCGACCGCGACGTCCCCGGCAGAATCGCGGAGGCGGCCGTCGGCACGGCTTTCCACCCTGGGGCCCCGCCTCGAGACCCTGTCGAAGCGTGTCGGCAGGCCGGCGTGGTGTTCGCGGCTCCCGAGAACGTCTGGCTGCATGCCGCGATGGAGCGGACGCGGCCGCGGATGCGGCCGGCGCAGCGATTGGCGAGCTGCTCGAGACTGCTGGCGACGGTGGGAGAAGGGGCAAATCCGGTGGCGTCGAGGCGAAGTCGAGGCGCTCTCGACTTCGGCATCGCAAGCTCGGTCTACGCTGCTAACCAACAGCCCTACGGACTTGCCGCGCCGAGTGATCCAATCCGAACCTCAGTGCCGGATCGGTCGGCTGACGGTCATGTGCCCGAATCGCAGACCGGGATCGGCCCGCCCGCACGACCAGCGTGCCCGCCGCGGTCCTGGTTGCGCGGGCCTGGGGGCAACTGTCTTGGGCGGCAAGAGCCCGAGCCCCGATCACCCCGAAGTCAAGGGGGCCTTGCGCGGCCGCACTCGCAAATCCTTCGCGTTGGCGCGCCCTTCAACCACAGGTCGCCGCCAACCTGCTTGCCCAGCAGAACCATCACCGCCAAGCCTTGCCCGTGCTGGGCTACAAAGGGCGACTGCCGGCTCGGAAGCCGGCAGCCTTTGCGAGCCTTGACGCTCTCGATTCAAGCCGGTGCGCTTACTGGGTGCAGATCAGCAGGCAGCTTGGCGGGGAGATTTGGCAGTTCTTCGGCGGATGCGCCGGATCGAGGCCCTGATCGCATTCGCAGTACGAGTGCTGGGGCGGACACGTGGCGGAGTCGGTGCAGATGGTGAAACTATCACCCGGCTCGACGAGCTCGCAGCCGCAGTCATATTCGAACTGCTGGGGATGACAGGCGATAGCAAACCCTTTCTCGTCCGTGCATTCCAGCACCTCTACACAGACGTCGAAGTCGAAGAACTTCGAGGCATTCTTGGTGAGGCAGATGACCTCGTTGAAGTTGTCGCAGCCGGGCTTGAGTTCTTTATCGTAGGACGCGTTCGGGTGGGCTTCACTGGTGTCCCTCGCCCACAAGTTGTCGGCATCGAAGCACTCAAAGTTTTTGGTATTGCCCTCCATGTTCAGCACTTCTCCCTGACAGTCGAGCCCGGAGTAGATCCGGTAGGTGAACTCCCACATCGAGGTGCCCGAACCGGGGTTGTCGTCGATGTTGATCGACGGGCAGAGATCCTTGATCTCAACGATCGTTCCGTCGGGCCTGAAGTTGAAGCACTCGCAGTGGTCGTTCTCCGTTCCCAGCCAGTTTCTGCAGGGATACTTCGCATCTGCCTCATCCTTGCGCTCACCGCAGATCTTCACCGAGTTATCGGTGAAGTCCGGATCTACCTCGAAGTCCATTACCACCTTCATCGATGCAGGCTGGAACTCGCCTTCCTCGGTGTCGTCAACCCCCCTCCCGCAACCGAGCGCTCCCACTATCAACAGCGCCATCGCAGCCGAAAGCAGTGCCCTAAGCATTTCCCTTCCCCTCCCCCAAGTTCCAAGCCGCTCCGACTCCGCGTCTGTTATCGGCAACGGGCGGGCCAACCGCCGGCTCGCTCTCATACCAAGGAGCGGAGCTTGCGCTGGAGCGAAGCAGTAGGCTTCGCCTGGGAATGCAGCTTCTCTTACGGTCTTAGATTCTTCGCTCGCCGCTGGGGCCCGCGGACCAGCAGAAATGGAGAGCCTTCGAGGGCAAGCGAGCAGGCCGGCAGTCTCCCGCCAGAGCTTGCGGCTCTCGAGCAGGAACGCGACCGCAGATCAGGCGGCAACAGCAGGCCCCGCGGGGCCGCCAACTCTCCGATGCGACATCCCGCGACCCCTCAGGCCCGGGCAAGAAGCTCTTCCTCCGGTGAGCACGCGGGTCTACCGCCTCAGCCAATCGCCGCCATCACCGCCTCGGCCCGCGCGAGATCGTCCGGCGTGTCCACGCCGATGCTGCGGTAGTCGGTCTCGACGACGCGAATCCGGTGGCCGTGCTCGAGCACCCGGAGCTGCTCGAGGCACTCGGCCTGCTCGAGCGGCGTGCTCGGCAGCGCGGCGACCTTCTGCAGGAAGGCCTTGCGATAGGCATAGACGCCGACGTGCGCGAAGGCCGGCACCTGCTCACCGCGCATGTACGGAAGCGCCGAGCGCGAGAAGTAGAGCGCGTCGCCCGCCTGGTCGCAGACGACCTTCACGACGTTCGGGTTGGCGATCTCCTCGGACTCGAGGTGGCGGCGCAGGGTCGCCATCTGCACCTGCGGATCGTCGAAGCACGCGAGCAGCTTCTCGAGGCAGGCCGGCTCGATGAGCGGCTCGTCGCCCTGCACGTTGAGGACGACGTCGGCGACCAGGTCCCGCGAGGCCTCGCAGACGCGGTCGGTGCCGGTGCGGCAGGCGCCGGTCATCACCGACTCGCCGCCGAAGCCGCGGACGGCCTCGAGAATCCGCTCGTCGTCGGTGGCGACGACGGCGCGGGCGAGGCCCGCGCTGCGGCGCACGCGCTCATAGACGTGCTGGATCATCGGCTTGCCGGCCAGGCGGGCGAGCGGCTTGCCGGGGAAGCGGGTTGAGGCGTAGCGGGCGGGGATGACGGCGACGGAGATTCGCGGGCTCATGGGGCGCGGATTATAGGCGCGCCGCCCGCGATGAGTTGGCAACCACTCATTTCCTTGTGGAGGCCAAGCAAGAGAACGCGCCGGCGCCCCCGGTCACCCCGAGCGTAGCCTCCGCAGGAAGGAGGGAGGGGGAGTCGAGGGGCGTGCCTCGAAGTCGAGGCGCCTTCGACTCCGCCCCCGCCGCTCGCGCGTCGAGGGCTACGCTCAGGGTGAGCGGAACCTTTTCAGCCTCGGCCGACACGAAGGTCGGCCCTCCGAACCCGTCGCCGCCGCGCGGTCAGCCTCCGACGACACGAAGGTCGGACCTCCGAATCCGCTATCATCCGCGCCCGGAGACTCCCATGCCGCTCGAGCTCGACCTGCTGCGCTACCCGGTCCTCGTCGTCGACGACGAACAGGACAACCTCGACATCGTCCGCTTCAACTTCCGCAAGGCGCACACCCTGCTCTTCGCGACCTCTGGCACCGACGCCCTGGAGATCTTGAAGAAGGAGGACGTCGCCTGCATCGTCTCCGACCAGCGGATGCCGGGGATGACGGGCATCGAGCTGCTGCGCGCCGCCCGCGAGTTCCGGCCCGAGACGGTCAACATCCTGCTGACGGCCTACGCCGACCTGCCGCTGCTCGCGCAGGCGCTCAACGACGGGCTCGCCTACCGCTACGTCTCCAAGCCCTGGTCTACCGAGGAGCTGGGGCTCGCGCTGCGCGGCGCGATCGAGCGCTTCCACCTCATCCGCGAGAACAAGCGCCTGCTCGACCTGCTCTCCGAGCAGAACGCGCTGCTGCGCCGCGACGCCGACGAGGCCTTCAACTTCGGCGAGATCGTCGGCGAGGCGAAGGTGCTCGCCCGCGTGCTCGAGACCGTCAAACAGGTCGCGCCGACCCCCTCGACGGTGCTCATCCGCGGCGAGAGCGGCGTGGGCAAGGAGCTCATCGCCCGCGCCATCCACAACGCGAGCCCGCGGGCAGGTAAGGCGTTCGTGCGCGTCAACTGCGCGGCGCTCGCGCCCGGTGTCCTCGAGAGCGAGCTGTTCGGCCACGAGAAGGGCTCGTTCACCGGCGCCCTGGCTCGCAAGCTCGGCCGCTTCGAGCTCGCCGACGGCGGCACCATCTTCCTCGACGAAGTCGGCGACCTGAGCCCCGAGATCCAGGTCAAGCTGCTGCGCGTGCTGCAGGAGCGCGAGTTCGAGCGGGTCGGCGGCACCGAGACGCTGCGGGTCGACGTGCGCGTGGTCTCGGCGACCAACCGCGACCTCGAGCAGCTCATGCAGGACGGGCTGTTCCGCGAGGACCTCTATTACCGGCTCAACGTCTTCCCGGTGAACGTGCCGGCGCTGCGCGAGCGGCTCGAGGACATGGAGCAGCTCGCCTCGCACTTCGTGCTGCGCTTCGCCCAGCGCTGCGGCAAGCCGGTCAAGGGCATCAGCGCCGACGCCATCGAGCGGCTCCAGGGCTACGCTTGGCCGGGCAACGTGCGCGAGCTCGAGAACGTCATCGAGCGGGCGATCATCCTCTGCCGCGGCGAGGTGCTGGGCGAGGAGGATCTCGACTTCGGCCTGCGGCGGGCCGGCGCCGTCTCGCCCGCGACGCTGCCCGGCGCGCTCGAGGACCTGGAGAAGCGCAAGCTGCTCGAGGCCATCGAGAAGCACCGCGGCCGCAAGAGCGACGTCGCCCGCGAGCTGGGGATCAACCGCTCGACGCTCTACTACCGGTTGAAGAAGTTCGGGTTGGAGTAGCTCGCTGAGTTGGGAGTTGTGAGTTCGGAGTTGGGAGTCGACAGCCGCGGATTCGCCCCGGCGGACCGAGTGCCGGCGACCGCGCGCCGCCGCAGTACGGGCCGCACTGCAAACCGCACGGCATCCCTTCCTACCGGCCCGCGCCCCCAAGCTCCTCTCGCTTGCGGGCGAGCTCCTGGTCGATTTGCCAGCCCCGGTACACGGTCGCCCCGAGCCAGACGCCACCGGTGACCGCCTCGACGATCCCCGCGCCAGCGACGACCGCCCGCCTGTCACCCTCGAAGACGAAGGCGAACGCGGTCGTCGCCGCGCCGAGGACGAGCAGCGCCGCCTTGTCGCCGTAGCTCAGCTCACGCTTTCGCTCTTCGAGCTCGCGCACGTCGAAGCTGAGCGTCAGCTCGCGAAGCATCCTCTCCGGGCTCGGAGCAAGCTCGACCTTCCGCGGTCCGGAGGCGGGCGCGTCGACGGGCTCGATCCGCGAGATGAGCGTCAGCGGGAGCGCGTAGCGGGCGCCGAGGTCGCTCTCGATCTCCACCCCGCCTTCCACCGCGCCGACGACCCGCCCGAAGCGCTCGCTCCCGTCGGTCATCTCGATGCGCTGGCGCGGCGCGGGCACGGGCGGCGGCGCCGGGACCTCCGTCGCCGCTTCGGCGAGGCTCGACGGCGGCTCGGCCGGCTGGGCCAACTGCCCGCTCGCCATCCACATCGCCGCTGCCGCGGCCGCCGCCAACCCCGTCGTCATGCGCGCCAGTATAGCCGTGGCTCCCCTGCTCACTCGCCCGGCTGAAGAGCAGGACCGCGCTGCCGCGGCCACACCTCGCGCTCCCACGGGCATCCAATCGGCGGGCTCTCGATCCCTAAGTTTTCTGCGTGAGAACCATCCTCCACGTCGTCGGGGCCCGGCCCAACTTCATGAAGGTCGCGCCCATCCACCGCGCCATCGCCCGCCGCGCACAGCTCGCCCAGCGCCTGGTCCACACCGGCCAGCACTACGACCCGGCGATGAGCGAGGTCTTCTTCCGCGAGCTCGGCCTGCCGGCCCCCGACGTCCACCTCGGGGTCGGCTCGGGCACGCACGCCGAGCAGACGGCCAAGGTCCTGGTCGCGATGGAGCGGGTCCTCGAGCAGGAGCGCCCGGCCCTCGTCTCGGTGGTCGGCGACGTCAACTCGACCCTGGCCGCCGCGCTCGCCGCGGCCAAGCTCCGGGTGCCGCTCGCGCACGTCGAGGCGGGCCTGCGCAGCTTCGACCGCGACATGCCCGAGGAGCTCAACCGGCTGGTCGTCGACGCGCTCGCCGACCATCTGCTCACCCCCTCGCCCGACGCCGACGAGAACCTGCGCCGCGAGGGCATCCCCGACTCGCGCATCCACCGGGTCGGCAACGTGATGATCGACTCGCTGGTCGCTGCGCTGCCGGCCGCCCGCGCGCTCGACATGCCGCAGCGGCTGGGCCTGGAGCCCGGCCGCTTTGCGGTCTGCACGCTGCACAGGCCGGCCAACGTCGACGACCCCGTCTGCCTCGGCCGCATCCTCGACGGCCTGGACCGCGTCGGGCAGCGGGTCCCCATCCTCTTCCCCGTCCACCCGCGCACCCGCGGGCGGCTCGCCGCGCTGGGCTTCGAGGGTTCGCAGCGCCTGCGGCTTGCCGAGCCGCTGGGCTACCTCGAGCTGCTCTCGCTGACCGCCTCCTCGGCGCTCATCCTCACCGACTCCGGAGGGCTGCAGGAGGAGGCGACCGCGCTGGGCGTGCCCTGCCTGACGCTGCGGGAGAACACCGAGCGGCCGATCACCATCGTCGAGGGGACCAACACCCTGGTCGGCTCGGATCCTGCGCGGATAGAAGCAGCGGCGGCTCGCGCGCTCGGGGGCACGGTGCGCGGGCGCGTCCCAGCGCTCTGGGACGGGGCCACCGGCGAGCGCATCGCCGAGCTCTTCGAGAAGCTCGCCTGATCGTCATCACCACCGCCGGACCGGCAAGCGTGACTTCCTAACATCCGCACCCGATGCGCACCCTTTCTGGGGAGAGGGACGACTTTCGGCGTTCCCTGGAGGAGGTGTCGGATGAACTATCTGGTTCTGTTCGCCGCGGTGGCCCTGCTCGCCATCTGGCTCATCGCCCTGTTTACCGGCGGGGTTTCGGCCTGGTTCCTGTGGCTGGTCCTGCTGTCGGCGGCGGTGCTCTTCCTGAGCGGCGCGGCCGGGTTGACGACCAGCAAGCGCAGGGTCGGCAAGCCTGTCTAGGCTTAGGCGGCATGGCCTTTCGAACGTCAGGAATTGGGACTGATCGGAGGTGAGGGAATGAACTGGGTCACGATGGCGGTGGCGCTCTTCTTGGCCGTCATGTGGGTCATCGCGCTGGCTACCAACGCAGCCGCGGGCTGGTTCACCTGGATCGTGTTCGCCGCGGCGGTGCTGCTGTTCATCGCCGCGATAGGCGGTGTCACGACGACGAGGAAGCGCACCGGCCAGCCCATATAGCCGGGGCCTGCACGGCTCGCCCAAAGCTCGGGACGAGCCGGCGGAGCAATCCGGCTGGCTGGTAGGTAGGGAGTGGGGAGCGCCTGCCAGGCAGGCCTCCCCATTTCCTTAGTCGGGGCTAGACAGCCCACACCACCGACGCGCGCCCGTCGCTTCGTCCGTTCTGCGACTTCGTCCGGGCGAACGCGAGGCCTATCGGCCCGCGCAGTCGGAGTCGGCCCCGTCGATCCAGCCGTCGAGGTCGTCGTCGAGGCCGTCGTCGCAGACCGTCTCGACGCCGTAGCAGGCCACCTGACCTAGCGCGTCGGGCCGGCAGGCCTTCGTCGCGTCCTCGGCGTCGCAGCCGAGCGACAGGCAGTCGGGATCGGCGCAGTCGACGAGCGTGTCGCCGTCGCTGTCGAGGCCGTCGGCACAGTCGAGCTCGCCGACGCAGACAGGCGCGCCCTCGCCATCGATCGCGCAGACGTGGCTCGGGTCGCTCGGGTTGCAGGCGAGTCCCGCGCAGTCGGCGTCGAGGCAGTCGGCGAGCCCGTCGCCGTCGTTGTCGAGGCCGTCGGCGCAGTCGAGCTCGCGAGCGACGCAGGCGAGCGCGTCCTGAGCGTCGAGGCCGCAGTTGAGGGTGACCTCGACCGCGTCGCAGGCCTGACCGAGGCAATCGGCGTCGGCGCAGTCGGCGCTGCCGTCGCCGTCGTCATCGACGCCATCGGAGCAGACCGCCTCGCGGGCGACACAGGCGAGCTCGCCCTGTTCGTCCCTGCCGCAGTTCTTCCCCGTGTCGCCGCCTTCGCACGCCTGGCCCAGACAGTCGGCATCGGCGCAGTCGGCCACGCCGTCGCCGTCGTCGTCGACGCCATCCGAGCAGACCGCCTCGCGGGCGACACAGGCCTTGGCCGCCTCGGAGTCGAGCCCGCAGTTGAGCTGCGGATCGTTTTGGTCACAGGCGAGGCCCGTGCAGTCCGAGTCGGCGCAGTCGGTATCGCCGTCGCCGTCGTTGTCCACGCCGTCGGCGCAGTTGAGCTCGACCCCGACGCCGCCGCGGCACTCGCAGGCGGCACCGCACGATTGCCCGTCGCAGTCGGAGTCGGCGCAGTCGACGGCCTGGTCGCCGTCGTTGTCGGCGCCGTCGGCGCAGTTGAGCTCGACCCCGACGCCGCCGCGGCACTCGCAGGCGGCACCGCACGATTGCCCGTCGCAGTCGGAGTCGGCGCAGTCGGCAGTCTGGTCGCCGTCGTTGTCGTTGTCGAGGCCATCCGCGCAGTCGAGCTCGAACGGCGCGCCGTCGCGGCAC